>OBVW01000054.1_pt1 | contig 106281 bp, 80 predicted proteins | sample 1495141 | NCBI WGS metagenome assembly OBVW01 (sample SAMEA2580013, study PRJEB22360) | human gut metagenome | biome: human gut; feature: human-associated habitat; material: faeces | place: Denmark | collected 2008/2010
GTACGCCGCCGCCCGCCATCGAGCAGAGTTTTACACCTAATTGGGGATAAAACAGCTGATGGCTGGTGCCGGAATCATGCTGCTGGGAACTACCCTGATTCCACAGCTGGCAACATTGTTCTCTTAAGAGGAGTGGTAGATGAACACCATCATTGAGAGAATTACGGAAGCGATAAAGGATATCCTGATCGGGCTTATTAAGTCAAGTTTGGATAACATGTTCACGTCTGTCAATGAGCAGGTGGGAACCATAGCCGGGCAGGTGGGACAGACACCGCAGGGATGGAATGCAGGGATTTTTAATCTGATTCAGAATATATCCCAAACGGTGATTGTCCCCATTGCGGGACTGATCATCACCTTTGTCCTGTGCTATGAATTGATCACGATGGTAACACAAAAAAACAATTTCCATGAATTTGAGACTTATAACATTTTCCTCTGGATCTTCAAAGCGTATGTAGCCATTTATCTGGTGACAAATACGTTCAATATCACGATGGCGGTCTTTGATGTTGGCCAGCATGTGGTCAACAATGCCGCCGGGGTGATATCAGGAAACACTGCGGTGGATGCAACAGAAGCAATTTCACGGATTGTGGATGCCCTGGAGGATATGGAGTTAGGGGATTTGTTCCTGCTATCCATGGAAACGATGTTGATCAGTGTTACCATGCACATTCTGTCAATTATCATTACGGTAATCTTGTACGGAAGAATGATAGAAATTTACCTTTATACTTCCATAGCACCAATTCCGTTTGCCACCATGACCAATAAGGAATGGGGCAATATCGGAAACAATTATTTAAAAGGCTTGTTCGCACTGGCATTTCAGGGATTCTTCATGATGGTCTGTGTGGGAATTTATGCAGTTTTAGTAAATGCAATGACCATATCCAGTGACCTTCATGCAGCAATGTTTTCAGTAGCGGCTTATACCGTGATTCTTGCTTTTTCATTATTCAAGACCGGAAGCCTTAGCAAATCGATATTTAATGCCCACTAACGGGCAGGAAAGGAGCGCATACCATGGCGTATGTACCAGTACCAAAAGACCTTACCAAGGTCAAAACAAAAGTAGCGTTAAATCTGACAAAGCGGCAGCTGATTTTCTTTTCACTTGCCGCAGTTGTGGGAATTCCGTTTTATCTGGTCATGAGAAAACCAATCGGTTCCAGTATCGCAGCCATCCTGATGGTAACGATCATGCTTCCGTTTTTCTTCATGGCAATGTATGAAAAAGACGGTCTTCCCTTTGAAAAAGTGGTGGCAAATATCATTCGACAGAAGTTTATCTGTCCGGCAGTAAGACCATATAAGACAGAAAATTTTTATCAGGAGATTTCCACCCTTGTGAAAAAGGAGGGTGTGCCGGATGGCAAAAAAGACAAAGCAGGAGGCTCAGCAGGAGCGTCTGTCCCTGGCGGAAAAAAGAAACCGTCAGGAAAGAAGAAACAAAAAAAGCAGAAAAGAAAGAGAACAGGAAAAGCGTAGAAAGAAGCAGGAACGGGATCGGAGGAAACAGAAAAACATTCCTACAACTGCACAGCAGAGTATTCCGTATATTCGAATGCTGCAGGATGGTATCTGCCAGGTGACAAAGACCTTTTTCTCCAAGACGATTCAGTTTTATGACATCAACTATCAGCTTGCTTTAAATGAGGATAAGACCACGATATTTGAAAATTACTGTGATTTCTTAAATTACTTTGATTCTTCCATCGGCGTGCAGCTGTCCTTTATCAATCAGCAGGTGGATGTGGCAGAATTTGAAAAAAGTATTGATATTCCGGATCAGAACGATGACTTCAATGCCATTCGTGAAGAGTATCGTACTATGCTGAAAAATCAGCTTTCCAAAGGAAATAATGGTCTGGTAAAGACAAAGTATATCACTTTTGGAATCGAAGCAGAAAGCCTGAAGGTGGCAAGGCCAAGGCTTGAAAGAATCGAAACAGATATTTTAAATAACTTTAAGGTTTTGGGAGCACAGGCGCATTCCCTGAATGGTCTGGAAAGGCTGGAGATTATGTATCATGTGTTCAACCAGGATCGGATTGAACCATTTAAGTTCCAGTATAAGATGCTTCCAGAAACAGGATTAAAGACCAAAGATTTTATTGCACCGACTTCCTTTAACTTTTCCAAGAATCAGACATTTTTGATGGGAAGAACGATGGGAAGTGTGAGTTATCTGCAGATTCTGGCACCAGAGCTTACAGACCGGATGCTTGCAGACTTCCTGGATGTGGATGACAGCATCAATGTCAACATTCATATCCAGTCCATTGACCAGAGTTCTGCGATCAAGATGATCAAGAGTAAGATTTCAGATCTGGATAAGATGAAGATTGAAGAGCAGAAGCGGGCAGTACGTTCCGGTTATGATATGGATGTGCTTCCGTCGGACCTTGTGACTTATGGAGAAGAGGCGAAGAACCTGTTGGAAGATCTGCAGTCCAGAAATGAGAGGATGTTCCTTGTAACGGTTCTGGTAATGAATACCGCAAAGAAGCGTCAAAAACTGGATAATAATATTTTCCAGGTGCAGGGAATTGCACAGAAATATAACTGTTCTTTAAAACAGTTGGATTATCAGCAGGAAGCAGCACTCATGTCTTGTATTCCGCTTGGAGTTAATCGAATTGAAATTCAGAGAGGGCTTACCACATCATCAACTGCAATCTTTGTGCCATTTACGACGCAGGAACTGTTTCAGGAAGGGGAAGCTCTTTATTACGGGTTGAATGCGTTATCCAATAACATGATTATGGTTGATCGGAAACGTTTGAAGAACCCGAATGGACTGATTCTTGGTACACCAGGTTCCGGTAAGTCCTTCTCAGCAAAGAGAGAGATTACAAACTGCTTTCTGATTACGGAGGACGATATCATTGTCTGTGATCCAGAAGCCGAATATTCGGCACTTGTGCAGGCACTGCATGGGCAGGTAGTTCGGGTTTCGCCAGTATCTGACCAGTATATCAATCCGATGGATCTGAACCTGAACTATTCTGAGGAAGATAATCCGCTGTCATTGAAAGCAGATTTTATTCTGTCTTTGTGTGAACTGATTGTTGGAGGAAAGAATGGATTGGAGCCGGTAGAAAAGACCATTATTGACCGTTGTGTGCGGTTAGTATATCAGGAATACCTTGCCGATCCAGTACCTGAGAAGATGCCAATCCTGGAGGATTTATATAATCTTCTGAGAAAACAGGAAGAGCCGGAAGCACAGCGACTGGCCACATCATTGGAGATTTATGTTACAGGTTCTTTGAATGTGTTTAATCATCAGACAAATGTGGATATCAATAACCGCATTGTATGCTTTGACATCAAGGAACTTGGTAAGCAGCTGAAAAAAATCGGGATGCTTGTAATCCAGGATCAGGTCTGGAACAGGGTAACGATGAACCGTTCTGCCCATAAGTCCACCAGATATTATGTGGATGAGTTCCACCTTCTTTTGAAGGAAGAGCAGACCGCAGCTTATAGTGTGGAGATATGGAAGAGATTCCGTAAATGGGGTGGTATTCCAACTGGCATCACCCAGAATATTAAGGATTTGCTGTCTTCCAGGGAAATTGAGAACATTTTTGAAAACTCAGACTTCATTTATATGCTCAATCAGGCTTCTGGAGACAGGCAGATTCTGGCAAAACAGCTGAATATCTCACCAACCCAGCTGTCCTATGTAACCAACAGTAATGAGGGGGAAGGACTTTTGTTCTATGGAAATGTCATTATCCCATTTGTAGACAGATTCCCGAAGAATTCCCTCTATAAAATCATGACAACCCGCTTAGAGGAGACTTCCGAAGCAGGTTAAATCAAAGGAGAAAACAATGTTACGAGCAATTTCATATGTATTAACTTTTAGTGGCGGTGCTGTTTTCGGCATCGCTTTTCTCTGCTTATTACAGGCAGGGAAAGGGTATCCGAAGAAGGAGGAGTAAGTAGTGGCAGAACAGAGAATGAAAGTCAGGGACAAGAAAGTCCAGAAGATGACCAAGGATGGGCTGGTGGAAGAAAACCTGACAGATAAATCTTCTGTTCGTGTCAGTAACCGTGTCGGTGATGTGCAGATGGGAAGAAAACAGGGGGAAAAAGAAGAAAACCTTGTGGATAAGACTCCCCGCCAGTCTGAACGGAGTGGGAAAAATATTCGACCCTCTGTGCAAAAATCCAGAGATGCACCGGAACTGATACGGACAGAGAAGCAAAGTGAGGATTTGGGACAGAGTAGTAAACAGCAAAATCGGAAAAGAATCCGTGCTGAAGTCGGAAAAGAATCCAGACTTGCAGAAAAATCCGAAGCCGGACAGTCAGGGAGACTGAAAGAAAAACGTGCTGATCTATCAGAAAACAGAGGAGACAGCCGGAGAAATCAGACAGGTGGCAGCAAAAAGCCAAAACAAAAACAACGTTTGAAGTTTGCTTATGAGGAAACTGGTGCTTCTGTGAAAAATGACAAAGATATGGAGAAATTGAACCAGATGGATACGGATGGAGTCAATTTCCGCCATCAAAAACAGAAGGAAAAAGCCAAAAAGTTTTCTTATGAGGAAGCAAAAAAGAAAAAGGAAGCTAAGCAGCATTCCAAGAAGGCACAGGTCTATCGGGCAAATGAAGGGGAGGCTCCTGGAAAGAAGAAATCCCGCTTGAAGTTTGGCGAAGGGGAATCTGTGAAAACAGAAAAAATTTCTGCTGTTAAGAAAGCAGGAAGTGCAACTTCCATAGCATTGCACCGTGAGATCAGCAAAAATGAAGACGATAATGCGGCGGTAGAAGGTGCCCATAAGTTAGAAGAAAGTGGCGAAGGTGTTTACCGGCTGGAACAGAGAAGTGCCAGACGCAGGAAACAGAGCGCATCCAGAAAAAGAAGCAGACTTGAAAGACAGGCAGAGAAACAGACACAGGCTGCAGCCCGTCAGGAGCAGAAGAAACTGAAAAAACAGATTCAGAAGCAACAGATCAAACGGGATTATGCCAAAGCGAAGAGAAGTGAACAGACAGTAGGAACAGCTGCAAAAGGTACGATTGATTATATCAAGAAGATTGGCGGCAAAGTCACCAACTTCTTTAAAGAAAACCGGAAGGTGTATATCAGTGTAGCAGTTCTGATCGGATTGATGTTTCTGATCATAACGAATGTCACGTCTTGCTCTGCAGTGTTTTTACAAAATGTGATCACTTATACCGGAACCAGTTATCTGTCATCGGATCAGGCAATCCGGGAAGCGGAACTGTATTACACACAGCTGGAAGCTAATCTGCAGGAGCGGATCAACAACATGGAATCGGAAGAACCGGGGCATGATGAGTACCGTTATGATATTGGTCCGATAGAGCATGATCCGTTTATCCTAATCAGTTACCTGTCTGCAAAATATGAGGAGTTTACGTTTGAGCAGGTGAAGCCGGAACTGGATGCGTTGTTTGCAGAGCAATACCATCTGACTACTGAAGCAGTGAATGAGACTGTGACAGAGACTGCGACAGTAAGGGTTGGAGAATCTTTGGGACAGGTTGTGACCAGTGGCTATTGCAACTGCCCAATCTGTTGTGGTATTTGGAGCGGAGGACCGACTGCCAGTGGAGCATATCCAACTGCCAATCATACCTTAGCGGTAGATGCTTCCAATCCGTTTGTACCAATGGGAACAAAGGTAGTTATGAATGGTGTCGAATATACCGTAGAAGATACCGGAGCTTTCGCAAGATATGGTGTACAGTTTGATGTCTATTATGACAGTCATGCGGCAGCATCTGCACATGGACATCAGATATGGGAATGTTATCTGGCAGATGATAATGGAAGCAATGAAGTGGAAGTGACCAGGACAAGAGATGTAGATGTGTTGAATGTCACCTTAAATAGTGGAAACCTGATGTCAATCTGTCAGGACAGGCTGGGATTTTTCCAGAAAGAACTGTTCAGTGCCTACAACGATACAAAAGGCAACTTGCAGATGTTTGCAACACCGGTTGATTTTAACTGGTATTCCAGTGTGACCAGCTATTATGGATACAGGATTCATCCAATATCAGGAGCAAATCAGCTTCATAATGGTATGGATATCGGAGCACCGGAAGGGACAAAAGTAATGGCAGGGCTGACCGGAACGGTTACAACTTCTGCTTATAACGACAGCTATGGCAATTATGTTGTGATCAAGGACAGTAAAGGCTATGAACTGCGGTATGCACATTTAAGCAGCCGGAGTGTATCTGCAGGAGCAACCGTCACGAAAGGTGATGAGATAGGTCTTGTAGGAAATACCGGAAATTCTACAGGAAGCCATCTTCATATTGAACTTCTGAAAAATGGAGAGCGGTTAAACCCGATCTTTTATCTGGAAACAGGAGAAGGGGCAGGCTTTGGCGGCAATGAATATACCAGTGAAGCAGCACAGCGTTTGTTAAATGAAGCAGCGAGATATCTTGGAACACCGTATGTGTGGGGTGGATATTCCCCAAGTGGATTCGATTGTTCCGGATTTGTAAGCTACTGTCTGACAAACTCTGGTGTAAGGAATACAGGAAGACTAACAGCACAGGGACTGTACAACATTTGTACACCAGTATCCCAGTCGGAGGCACAGCCGGGAGATTTGATCTTCTTTACTGGAACTTACGACGCAGGGGAGCCGGTAACGCATATCGGAATCTATGTAGGCAATGGTCAGATGATCCATTGTGGACATCCGGTGCAGTATACGTCCATCAATTCCCCATACTGGCAGAGCCATTTCTATGGATTTGGACGATGGTAAGAAAAAAGGGCGGCTGCATCAGCCGTCCGGAAAGGAGAAGCGATGAAAAGTCTTGAAAAAGCAACGGCAGATTATGAGAAAGCCAAAGAGAAAATGGAAGCCTCCAAAGCCAGATATGAAGCAGATTTAAAGCGGTTCAAGGCTGCGGAGATTGCAAAAACAGAAGCGGAAAATCTGGAAATTGTAAAAATTATCCGTGCAATGGATATGAGCATTCCAGAGCTGGAAGCTTTCAAAAAGAGAATGAAAAATGAACTGCCCGGCAGGGTAGAAATACAGAAGGAGGAAACAAAAAGCCGATGATGAATCTGGAAAAAATGAAACAGAAGAAGAGAACAATTACTAAAAGCAGGGTAAAAAAGAGCTTGCTTGCAGCAACGACATTTCTTTGCCTGACAACACCTTTGCTCCAGACACAGACTGCTTATGCAGCTGAGAATACCACACCTGCAATTACGATCGAGAAACCGGATGGCTGGAAACAGGGAGAAACAACCATTGCTGTTACGGTAGATGCCAGCCATATGCCGGAAGGTTTCTCAATAGCAAAAATTGAAGCAAAAGCAGGAAAAGATGGGAGCTGGCAGGATGTAACCGGAAGCGGAAGTATCACGATCACTGGAAACCAGACAGTGTATGTGCGTGTGACAGATGGTGAGGGGAAGGTCTATGAGCAGAATCGCTCTATTAAGTGTTATGACACGGAAAAGCCGACACTCTCTGCTTCTCTGACAGATGGTGTGCTGACGATTCAGGGGAATGATACAGTATCCGGGATTACTGCGGTAACCGTCAATGGCACCACTTATACAGACTTGAAGGATGGAATGCTGAGAGTGCAACTGACACAGAAAGATTTTACTACAAAGCAGATTGAGATTACGGTAACAGATGGTGCTGGAAATACTTCTGAAAAGTATGTGTTGCAGAATCCTTACTATGAATGGGCAAAGAAGCAGGCAGAAAAACAGAAATCTTCCAGTGACAGCAATGGTGCAATGGCAACTACGACCAGTGCAGATGCAATGGGGACTGAAAAAACAACGACTTCTCCGCTTCCGCAGGATGCACAGGCTTCTGAGCCGACAGATGCAAAAGGGACCGTGGATGATCGGACAGTAACAGGTATTGAGAAACAGCTTAATAAAGAAGGCGAGACGGCAGAATCCGTTACAAAAACAGCTACGGAAGGAACAAAAGAGTTTTATACCATTTCAACGAAGAGTGGTAAGATTTTCTATCTGATTATTGACAATTCAAAATCTCAGGATAATGTGTATTTCCTTACCGAAGTCAGTGAGAAAGATCTGATGAACTTCACACTTTCTGATTCAGTGACACTTCCGGAAGTGGATACGGTTTATGCAGAACCAGAGAAAAAAGCAGAGGAAGAAAAACCGGAAACGACAGAGTCAGCTGAGAAAGATAAGGTAGAGGATGATATTCAGATGCCGGAAGATAAAAGTCCATTCGGAACGTATCTTTTGATTGCACTGGTTGCAGTCGGAGCTGCGGCAGGAGGATATTATTTCAAAGTCTATAAACCAAAGCATGAATATGATGACGAAGATGAGATGGAAGAGGATGAAGATGAATCCGAAGATTCAGAGTCAGAAAAACGGGAAGTAGACGATGCAGATGAGCAGGAAGAAAGTGCAGAACCGGAAATCCTGAGAGATGAAGATTTTAATGATGATGTACTGGAAGATGAAGAAGAGGAGCAGGAGTAAATGAAATTAGTGATTGCAGAAAAGCCATCGGTTGCGATGGCACTGGCTTCCGTGCTTGGAGCCAGAACAAGAAAAGATGGCTACGTGGAGGGAAACGGTTATATCGTTTCCTGGTGCGTAGGACATCTGGTTGGATTATGCGATGCATCGGAATACGATGAAAAATATAAAAAATGGAGATATGAAGATCTGCCGATTGTGCCGGAATGCTGGAGACACAAGATTTTGGAGGGCACAAAGAAGCAGTTCGGAATCTTGAAAAAACTGATGAGAGATTCCAAAGTAGATGAAGTGATCTGTGCTACTGATGCAGGACGTGAAGGAGAGTTAATCTTTCGTTTGGTGTATGAGCAGGCAGGATGCAAAAAGCCGATGAAGCGGCTCTGGATCTCTTCTATGGAAGAACAGGCAATTAAAGATGGATTTGCGTCATTAAAAGACGGTTCGTGTTATGACAGTCTCTATCAGTCAGCACTTTGCAGGGCAAAGGCAGACTGGCTGGTGGGAATCAATGCGAGCCGTCTTTTTTCCGTTCTGTATAACCAGAATCTGAAAGTTGGAAGAGTACAGACACCAACACTTGCCATGATCGTGGATCGAAATCAGAAGATCAAGGAATTTACCAAAGAAAAATATTATATGGCTCATATCAAGTTTGACGATATGGATGCGGTCACAGAGCATTTTCAGAAAAAAGAAGATGCAGATAGAGTGGCTGCGGACTGTATGGAGCGTATGTGCGAAGTGGAGAAGGATGATGTGAAAGAGAAAACGGTTCGCCCTCCAAAACTCTATGATCTGACCACTCTGCAGAGGGAAGCAAACAGAATGTTTGGCTATACCGCTCAGCAGACATTGGATGCCGTGCAGGAGATGTATGAGCAGAAGCTTGTTACTTATCCGAGAACAGACAGCCAGTATCTGACAGATGAGATGGGAGAAAGCACAGAAACTCTGATTCAGATGTTGCTTGGGAAAATGCCCTACGCCGAAGGGCTGGAATATCAGCCGGACGTGAGTAAGGTATTAAATTCAAAGAAAGTATCTGATCACCATGCAATTATCCCGACCATGGAAGTAGCAAAGGCAGATATAGGTAAACTGAAAGAACGAAACTGCAAGATTTTGTATCTGATCAGTGCCAGGGTACTGACAGCAACCGCAGATCCTTATATTTATGAAAGCCATAAATGCCAGATTACCTGTAATTATCATACGTTTTATCTCACGGCAAAGAAAACAAAGCAGGAAGGATTCAAGTCGATCGAAAATAAATTGAAACAGTTCTTTGGCGTAAAGAGTGAAAAAGAAGAGCCGGAGCTGGATATCTGGGATGGCAAGCATTACGGTCCTTGTGATTCTTTTGTATCGGAGCATTTTACACAGCCACCGAAACAGTACACAGAAGATACCCTGCTTTCTGCGATGGAACGTGCAGGGAATGAAGAACTGACCGAAGATACAGAAAAGAAAGGACTTGGCACACCGGCAACAAGGGCAGCAATCATTGAAAAACTGATTCAGTCTGGTTTTGTGAAAAGGGAAAAGAAAAATCTGGTGCCGACAGATGATGGCAATGTCCTGATTACGGTTCTGCCGGATGAGATTAAATCTCCGAAGATGACAGCAGAGTGGGAAATGGCATTGAATCACATTGCCCAGAATACAGAGACAGCAGATGAATTCCTAAATGGGATTACAGAGCTGATGCAGGAACTGGTTGCCAGATATCAGGGGATTTCAGAAGAAAAGAAAGAGCAGTTTCAGGGAAAAGCAAAAGGAGAAGTCATTGGCAAATGTCCCCGCTGTGGAGCTGATGTCAGGGAAGGAAAAGTAAACTTTTACTGTTCTGACCGGAACTGTGCTTTTGCCTTATGGAAGAATGATAAATTCCTTGCAAGCCAGGGAAAAAAGATGGATAAGGCGGCAGCAAAGAAGTTCCTGTCTAAAGGAAAAATCCATTATAAGGATCTGTTATCCAGAAAAACAGGGAGACAGTATGAAGCAACCGTGGAGATGGTTGATCCCGGCGAGGGAAATGTGCAGTTCAATCTGAGTTTCCCGCAACGATAAGCAGTGTATTGCAGGCAGTCTAAGGACTGTCTGTTTTAATACAAATATTATGAAAGAGAGGACCTTAGCATGAAGAAAAAAGGTAATTTTAGAAAAGTAGTATCTGGCTTGCTGGCAGGCATGACAATGCTAAGTACAGTGTTATCTCCGATGACAGCATATGCAGCGGAGATCCAGCCAGAGAAAAAACCGCCACTTTATGAGGACGTGAAAGACCTTCTGGATGAAGATGAGGTGGTGACTGCCAAAGATTATGAAATCGAAACAGGCAGTGTATTTGATGTGAAATCAGATTACACAGGACTGGAAATCAAGGATGATAACAAGGTCAAAGTCACATTCGAGGAAGCAAAGAACGACAAGGATGAGGATTTTACGACAGATCATGCGGACACTTACAAAGCGGTCTATTATGTGGAACCGGTAAATCAGGAGCATCCGAAGTACCAGATCAGCCGAAAACTGATTGTGCGTGAGAAAGCAACAGAAGCTCAGACAGAGGTGGCAGGGAGTGAAGCAGTGACCGAATCCGAAAAAGCTGTAAGTGAACAGCAGACAGAGGAAGCGGAGGATTCCGAAGCAGACTCGGAGGTTACCGATATTGACGCTGATGAATTTGATGATTTGGTAGAGCAGGCACAGAATCAGGATACCTATGATGAAGAATCAGGGTTAGAGCTTCATGATGTTTTGGAACAGGCAGGAGAAGAAGGCGTGGATCTTGAAGCTATGGAAGAGGGAGAGATTGCAACATTTGAAGCAGTTTCCGCTTATTCAGCAAGAAGTACACAGCAGGTAACAATTGAAAAAGGACCACTGTATAGATATGCAGATTATAATCTTGGAACCTATCTGACAGAGCCGTACTATATCAGCTACGGAAGCGTCAGAGCAATTGCGTATTGTGTACAGCCAGCTAAGCCAGGACCTGGATCTGGAAATTATACAATCACAAAGATTGGAGACAATCAGGCGTTAGCAAAAGTGTGTTATTACGGTACTGATGCCGCAGGAAGCGAAAGCTTTTTTGCGAATAAACACACGGATTTTTCAGAAGGAAAAAGATTCATCATTATTCACATGGCTGCATCCTATGCCAACGGAAGTAGTGATGCATTTTACGGAACAAATGCTACAGGAGAGGCTTTGGCAAAAGAACTCTATAATTATTGTGTGAATAAGCCGGAAATACCAGATGTAGCGATGTCATTTTCGAAGCCGAATGTAAAAACTTATGTAGACGGAAATGTTCAGAGAACGGAGAACATTCAGTTCAACGCATCTTCCCAGCAGAAAATTACAATGGACTTACCAAAGGGAGTAAAGCTCCATAATGTATCTACTGGAAAGGTAAGTGCGGCAGGTGCAAGCGTAACAATTGGAGGCGGAACCACGTTTTATCTCTCAGCGCCTCTGACACAGACAAAAGATGTAAGTGCTACCTTTTCTGCAAAAATGAAGGGAAGTATTACAAAAGATTATTCAGCATATAAACTGACTACGAATGCAAGTGTTCAGGATCTGGCATTTGTGTTTGGAGAAGGTGTTGCTGATGAAAAATATGTAAGCTTAAAGGTGTCCTGGATTGAACAGGCTACGATCGAAATCGTAAAAAAAGACGATACAGCGGATGTTAATCTTGCAGGTGCAGTATTTGGTGTATACAGCGATGAGGCATGTACAAAGCTGATTACTCAGATGCCGGCAACAGATAAGAACGGAAAATCCTCTGTTACGATCATCAAGACACAGGATACCGTTTATCTGAAAGAAATCACAGCACCACAGGGGTATGTAGTAAATGCAACAGCAACAAATGTAAAACTGGTAGCAAGTAAGACCTCAGCTGTAACCGTGGAAAATAAAGAACAGCTGGCAGAGCTTACCATTTACAAAGAAGGACAGGTTCTGACCGGAGCAGATGTCAGTGAAAATGGAACGGTATTTCAGTATGAAAACCGCAGACAGAAAAATGCAGTGTATAACGTGTATGCAGGGGCAGATATCGTAACAGCTTATGGCACAAAAGTGTACAGCAAAGGGGACCTTGTAAAAGAAAACCTGACAACAGGTGAGAATGGTTCTGTCACACTGAAAAACCTGCATCTTGGAACCTACGTGGTAAAAGAAACAAAAGCACCGGACTCTTTCTATAACGGCAGCGAAGAAAAGTCAGTGACTCTAACTTATGCTGGTCAGAATAAAGAAGTTGTATTTGCAGATGTGACTTTTAACAACGAGAGACAGAAAGCAGATGTTTCCGTAATAAAACAGGATAAAGATACCAGGAAACCACTGAAAGGCGGTATTTTTGCTCTGTATGCATCCGATGATATCAGAAATGCAGACGGAACCGTTGTTGTGAAAAAAGGAACACTGATTGAGAAAGCAACTACTGGAGCAGATGGAACTGCAAAATTCACAGCAGATCTTCCGATTGGATATTCCTATTCTGTAAAAGAAGATCAGGCGCCGGAAGGCTATGTAAGAAATACAGAAGATGTGTATACGTTCAAGTTTTCTTACACCAATGATAAAGAAGCAACCGTATCATTTGCCCATACCTTCAGCAATGACCGTGTGACAGCAAAGATCAATTTATTCAAAGTTGATAAAGAAACAGGAAAAGCAGTACCACAGGGAGATGCCACACTGAAAGGTGCAGTTTATGGTCTGTATGCCCGTGAAGATATCGTGCACCCGGATGGAGCAACGGGAACTATTTATAAAGCAGGAGAGCAGGTAACTTCTCTTACAACAGATGACAAAGGACAGGCTTCTGTAAATGGCTTATATCTTGGCAAATATTATGTCAAAGAGATTACTCCGCCGACCGGATACCTGGCAGATGCAGAAGAGCATGATCTTACGTGCAGTTATGAAGGAGATATGACAGCAGAAGTAAAAAGAGAGTGCACTTCCAGTGAGCAGGTCATCAAGCAGCCATTCCAGATCATCAAAGCAGCCAACAATGGAAAGACAGATGCAGATCTGTTATCCGGAGCTGGATTTACAGTTTATCTGAAATATTCCCTTACAAAGAAAGCAGATGGAAGCTATGATTTTGATTCTGCAAAACCAGTAGTGAGCGGAGAGAATGGAGCAACTGAGATTTTCACAGATGAAAAAGGGTATGCCTGCAGTATTCCATTACCATTTGGAAGCTATATCGTGCGTGAAACTACAACACCGCATAATTACAAGCCAGTCGATGATTTTGAAGTAAATATCACAGAGCATCATCCAAATGAGCCGCAGATCTGGCGAGTGCTTCTGGATGAAGAGTTTAAGGCAAAACTGAAAATTGTGAAAAAAGACGATGAAACAAAGAAATCCGTATTGATTGCCGGAACAGAATTTAAGGTATATGACTTGGACAACAAAAAGTATGTGGAACAGGTAACAACTTACCCTGTGACAACCACTCACAAGTCCTATTTTACGGACAGCCAGGGATATCTGATCATGCCGAAGAATCTGAAGATCGGACATTACCGGATTGAGGAAGTCAATGCACCGGAAGGGTACACGATTAATAAGAATTATGTAGAGATTGCGGTGGATGCTAACACAGCATACCAGATGGATTCTGAGAGCGGAGATGCCATTATTACGGTAGATTACGAGAACCATCCGGTAAAAGGAAAGCTGACGATCTATAAAAAAGGTGAAATGCTGACCGGATTCAAAAAGGATTTTGTTTATGAAGAAAGATACCTTAAGGGTGCGGAATTTAATGTCTATGCAGCTGAAAATATCTATACACCGGATTATCAGAAAGATGAAAACGGAAACAGACAGCTGATCTATGCAAAAGATGCACTGGTAACAACGGTAACGACTGGAGAAGACGGAAAAGCAGTTGCTGATAACCTGCCACTTGGTTCTTACTATGTAGTAGAAAAGACTGCACCGGAAGGATTTGTCCTGAACCATGACAGATCAGGTGTCGCATTTGTCTATGCAGATCAGGATACACCTGTGATCGAACAGGAAGTGACGGTTGGCGATGACCGACAGAAAGTTGCAATCCAGGTAGAAAAACAGGATGCAGAGAATGGTGCAACCGTGGCGGGAGCTGTCTTTGGTATCTATAACAAAGCGGATATCAAGGCGGATGGAAAAGTGATCGTGAAAGCAGACACACTCTTACAGGAAATGACTTCTGATAACGATGGTCTTGCAACATGTACGCTGGATCTGCCACTTGGACAGTATTATGTAAAAGAGTTAAAAGCACCGGCTGGATTTGTATCCTCTGATGAAGTTCTGAATCTGGATGCTTCTTACCAGGGACAGGATGTGAAGACAGTAAAACTGAAAACAGTGAAAAAGAACCAGCCGACAACAGTAGAAATCACGAAATCTGATGTAACAACAGGTGTGGAACTGGATGGGGCAAAACTCACCGTTCTTGATAAAGAAGGAAATGTTGTGGATCAGTGGACTTCTGTAAAAGATCAGCCACATGTGATCAAACGACTGACAGTTGGTGAGGAATACACCCTTCGTGAGGAAATGGCACCTTATGGTTATCTGAAAGCAACGGATGTGAAGTTCACGCTGGAAGATACCGCAGAGATTCAGAAAGTAGAGATGAAAGATGAAGTACCGACAGGACTTCTGATCATCAACAAAAATGGAGAGTTTTTGGATAAAGTGACACTTCTGGACAATGTAAAAGGTACTGTGGAGCATCTCTTTGAATATGTAACTGGAAGTCTTACAGATGTAACTTTCGATGTATTTGCTGCGGAAGATATCAAAGCGGCAGATGGTGTCAGCGAAGATTATTTCAAAGCAGATGAAAAAGTGGGAACTATTACTACAGATTCCAATGGCATTGCACAGATGGGAGATCTCCCGGCTGGAAAATACTATGTGAAGGAAGTAAAAACAGCCCATGGTTATGTGCTGGACGGAGAGCCGAGATATGTTGACCTTTCCTACCGGGACCAGAATACACCAGTCATCACTTATGATGAAAAATGGCAGAATGCCCGTCAGAAAGTAAAGGTTACGGTTGTGAAGAAAGAAAAAGATACAGACCGTGTCCTTGCAGGTGGTGTCTTCGGTCTTTATACCAGTGAAGATATCAAAAATGCAAAGGGCGAGGTACTCCTTGAGAAAGACAGTCTGATCGAGCAGCGAGTAACGGATGAAAAAGGACAGATTACTTTTACGGTAGATCTTCCGGTAGATGGAAAATACTATGTGAAAGAAATCTTTGCGCCGGACGGATTTGTTACAACAGAAGAAGTACAGGAATTTACCTTTGAATATGCCGGAGAAGACCAGACAGAAGTAAGCTACGACTTTACTTTTGAAAATCAGCCAACCACAGTGGAGCTGTCCAAAACAGACCTGACAACAGGTAAAGAACTTCCAGGTGCACACCTGAAAGTAACGGATTCAGATGGCAATGCAGTAGATGAATGGACTTCTACGGAAGAATCCCATGTGATCAAAGAACTGGTTGTTGGTAAGAAATACACCATGACAGAGACAAAACCGGCAGATGGATATGTCACTGCAGAAAGTATTACTTTCACAGTAGAGAATACAGCAGAGGTTCAGAAGCATGAGATGAAAGATGATGTGACAAAAGTAGAGATCAGTAAGACTGATATCACAGGAGAAACTGAGATTCCAGGTGCGAAACTGACGATTCTCGATAAGGATGATCAGGTAGTAGAGAGCTGGACTTCCACAGAGGAAGCACACTATATCGAAAAACTGCCAATCGGTAAATATACCTTACGTGAAGAGCAGGCACCGAAAGGATATCTTCTGACAGCCGATGTGACATTTGAGGTGAAAGATAACGGAGAAATCCAGAAAGTGGCTATGAAAGATGATACTGCCAAGGGAAAAGTGATTCTCAATAAGACAGATAAATCATCAGGAGAACCGCTGAAAGGGGTAGAATTTGAACTCCGTGACAGTAAAGGAAAAGTTCTGGAAACCTTAAAGACAGATGCTGCCGGTCATGCAGAAAGCAAGCTGTATGAGATTGCCACATTTAAGAATGGCAAATATGATACCGCTATCAAGTATTATCTGGTGGAAACAAAAACACTGGATGGATACACGCTGGATCAGACCAAGCATGAAGTGACATTTTCTTATGTGAATGACAGTACACCAGTTGTGGAAGTTACTTTCAATCTGACAAACGAGAAACCGGAAGTTCCAGAAACACCGAACACACCGGAGACACCACAGTCCCATGAAGAGACGAAGATATCAAACGCACCGAAAACAGGTGACAGCACAAATATCTGGCTGCCGCTCCTGCTTCTGGTAATCTCCACAGGAGGTATAGCAGGACTTTATATCAGCAGAAAAAGGAAAACCAAATAAGGAAACCAAAACCAATGGTTATGATTGGGAGCTTCTATGTGAGGCTCCCTTTTTCATACAAAAAATCACAGAAAGGAACAGAAAACTATGATGAAAGCAATGGAAAAAAGACAGGAAGCAAGAAAAAACCAGGAGAAAACTTTAAAGAGAATGATGGCTTATCAGAAGAAAGCCGAGCAGATGGTCAGCAGAAAAAGAATGAACCATCACATGATCAGAAAGGGGTAAAAGCGTATGATGAACAGAAAAGAATTTTATGAATATGTCAAAGACAATGTAAAGGAGTATCTGCCAGAGTCTTACAAGGACGCAGAAATTACACTTCAGGAAGTAGAAAAAAATAATGGATTGAAGCTTACTGGCATTACAATTCCAAATGGAGACCAGAGAATCGTACCGAGAGTCTATCTGGATTCCGTCTACCTGGAATATGTGATTGGAAAAGATGTGGATTCTTGTGTTGGCGATGTGGTTGATATGTATATTGAAGCACAGGATAAAGCAGAATTTATTAAAATGGGAGTACCTGACATTTTCGATTATGAAAAAATGAAGGAAAAACTGCAGGTGAGAATCTGTGACAAGGAATGGAATACCGATCGTCTGGCAGATAAAGTAGTCACAGAACACGGAGATTTTGCAGCTTATTATGCAGTAAACCTGGAGGAAAATGGAGAGGAAATCAGCAGTATTCCGGTAACTGTTTCTCTGATGAACGAATGGGGAGTATCTGTCGAACAGATTCAGGCAGATGCGATGATGGCAGATAGGAACAGAGGAGTGCAACTTGTGGATATGACACAGATTATCGAATCCATGATTTTTGGAGGAACACCGAAAAATCTTTTAAATGAAAAACTGGATATGGAAACCGTGGAGAATCCAATGTTCTGCCTTACCAATGAATCTAGGATGAATGGAGCTTCTTTGTTACTGCAGGAAGATATTCGAAAACAGGTTGGGGAATGCCTGGAAGGCAATTACTTTGTCATCCCATCTTCCATTCATGAAGTGCTGATTCTCCCTGATAACGGAATTTTTCAGGTCCCGGAATTAAATGCGATGGTAAAAGAAGTCAATGAGACACAGATAGAAAGAGAGGAACAGCTGTCAGATAAGGTTCAGTTCTGTGATGGAAAGACAGCAGTCATGGAAAATGCTGAACGCAGGGAAGCACGGCTGGAAAAAGCAAAAGAAGCAGAAAAAACAGCTGTAAAAAAAGAAGCCAAAGGAGGAATACACGGAAAGCTGGAGAAAGCCAAGGCAGAGAGCAAGGTAAAAGAGGCAGACAAAGTGCCAAAGAATAAGTCAAAGGATCTTGCCGCAGCATTATAAAGAGAAACAACGATGATTTTAAGGGGACTGTGCTAAGCAGTCCCTAATTTTATGAAAAGGAGTAGCACATGGCAAATAAATTATATGCAATGGAACAGCTGACGGAAGAGGTGGCAAAAGATGTAGCTGCCAGTCCGCAGGAATGGATGCGGTTCCTAAACACGGCATCCAGACTGTACAAATACACTTTTCCAGAACAGCTTTTAATTTATGCACAGCGACCGGAAGCAACTGCCGTAGCATCCATGGAAATCTGGAATCAGAAGATGTACCGCTGGATCAAAAAGGGCTCCAAGGGGATTGCCTTGATTGACAATACTTCCGGACCGAAAACAAAACTTCGGTATGTATTTGATGTGCAGGACACTTATAAAGTGCGGAATCTTGGAAAGGATCCTCAGTTATGGAATCTTCCAGCAGAAGGAGAGCAGCTGGTAGCGGATTATCTGCAGGAGCAACTAACACTGGAAGATACAGAAGGAGGACTTGCTGAAAGTCTGCATCAGGCAGCGAAGGAGAGTATGCAGGAATGGCTTCCAGATGCATTGGAAGAACTGAGACTGGATGTAACAGGGACATTTTTGGAAGAACTGGACGAACAGAATCAGGAAGTAGAATTTCGGGAACTGATGACAAATAGTGTCTGGTATGTATTGCTAAACCGGTGTGGACTGGATGTACAGGAATATCTGGATGTAGAGGATTTTCGGCATATAACGGACTTCAATCAGCTGAAAGTATTAGGACATCTGGGAAGTGCAGTCAACGAGATCAGCAGACCAGTCCTGATGCAGATTGGACGATATGTTCTGAATGATCTGGAAAATGACCTGAAAACGGTTGCAAAAGAAAAAGAAGTAGTCTATAATGAATTTAACACGTTAATTCGTGAAAGTAATACGGATAACACAGAAGATAGAGAAGAAAAAAAGGAGGAAACAGACTATGAGAGAGATCAGTTACAGCCAGAACGGAGAGTATCAGATTCCAGATATCAGCCTGGAAGAGACGAGAGGAACCATCGGGAAGTATGGAATGATGAGGAAAGAGTATCTGAGAAACCACAAGGTAGCCAGGTTCAACATTCTGACACTGCAGAACCGTCTGGACAGTCATCTGATGGAGATCGACAGCCAGGCAAGACAGAGAGTAGACGACCTGATGAACGAACTTCTGGAGAAAGATCCGGCACCGGACAAGATGGCAGACACAATGGCGTGGACCAGACACATGAACCAGATCAAAGCACAGGCAGAGGAACTGGTAATTCAGGAGATTATTTACAGTTAAGTCTGTTCCCAACAGAAGAGGAACAGTTAGGAGAAATAAGGAAAGCGGCAGCTGCATTAGAACAGTCAGCCGCTTTCCTTATTTCCGATGAAGTGATAGATGATATTCTCCGCACGGGAAGCGGACAGAAAAATACACTGTTTCATATTACAGCAAGATTGATTGAAGGTCTGGATAATGAAGAAATGCGGAACTTTCTGAAGAATGAATATGGTACCGGTGGCAAAGGATTTACCATAGATGGACAGAAAATCAGTATCTGGTATGACAATGATGGTATCCGCATCCGACGAGGAGAATCTGCCAGAAGGAACTTTGACCGCATGGTTACGTGGGAAGAAGCAGCGGACAGAATCCGGGATATGTACGAGGATGGAAATTACGTGGATAATTTGATTTCCAACAATGCCATTGAACAGGAGCAGGAAGAAATGACCAATCTTCTTGCACTCCATTTTCGGGATACCTGCAGAAACTGGGAAAAGAACCAATCATATTCAGACTGGCAGGATGTAGTGAGTGGAGCATGGACAGATCAAGAGAAAGCAGATGCGATTGTCTATCGTTTTGAATGGCTGCAGAAATATATGGATGAGAATCCGGGAGATTATTACCGCTGGGAGATTCAGCATAATCCGGAATATTTTCAGCGTTTTCAAGATTTACAGAGGGAGCGTTCCTGGGTAGACCAGAAATTTACAGTCGAACGTCCTGCACTTTCCTTTATTACACAAGACGAGATAGATGCCGTCCTGAGAAGAGGCGGCATTACAGCTGGAGGACGTAACAGAATTTATGAGTATTTCATGGAGCACCATGATATGAAAGATGCAGCTGAGTTCCTGAAAAATGAATATGGAACAGGTGGTTCTTCACCAGGAATACCAGGAGCAGATGCTTCCGACGCATCCCACGATGCAAAAGGATTAAAACTTGCAAAAGGGAAGATTGGCAGTCCAGAGGTAGAAGTTTTATTAAAGTGGAACAAAGTTGCAGAACGTGTCCGCCAGTTAATCCGCACAGATGATTATTTGTCACCGGAAGAAATGGAAAAGTACGAAGAGCGTCAGGAAGAGCAAAGACAGGCAGATCTTGAAGAAGCACAGCAGATGTTAGGAGAACAGCTGGAGCAGGATACTTTGACCGCTGAAGATATAACTGATTTGCAATTAGTTGATTCAGAATATATGTCCGGTACCAGAACAACAATCCATGATTTTGATTGTAAAGTTAAGGGAGAAGCGAATCGACTTCAATATACATTAGAATATCATGATGATGGAGAAGGTTTCACGATTCATACGGAAAAAGATGATATTTGGAATCGAATGTCAACACAAGAATTGGAACGTCTGGATGTAAAACTCGGACAAGAAGTACTTTATTATCATTATCACAACAAAACAGTAAATGCGGATACCTTAGATGAATTACGGGAAATCAGGGAAGAAATTATGGAGGAAGAGTCCTCGTATTTTACTGCTATTTCTCAACGTGTGTGGACAGATTATGATAAAAAAGAAAAAGAATTATCGGGAGAAGCTGAGGTATCGGAAGAAAAAGAATCTTTGGAAGAGATTAACGGAATAGCAGAACCGATTCAAGCAACGAACTTCCGCATCACAGATGATGAACTTGGACAGGGAACACCGAAGGAGAAATTCCGAGCAAATATCATGGCTATTCAGCTGTTAAAGAAATGTGAGGATGAGAATCGCAATGCAACGCCGGAAGAACAGGAAATCTTATCCCGGTACGTCGGCTGGGGAGGTCTTGCAGATGCATTTGATGAGACAAAAGCTGCATGGGAGACAGAATATCTGGAATTAAAGACTGTTCTTACACCAGAGGAATATGCTGCAGCCAGAGCTTCCACCTTAAATGCTCATTATACGCAGCCGATTGTGATTGAAAGTATGTATCAGGTGCTGGAGAATCTGGGATTTACAAAAGGAAATATCCTGGAGCCATCTATGGGAGTCGGAAACTTTTTTGGAATGCTTCCAGAGAATCTAAACCAGTCCAAACTTTATGGCGTGGAATTGGACAGCATCAGTGGCAGAATTGCAAAGCTACTCTATCCAAATGCCAATATTCAGATCAAAGGTTTTGAGAAGACAGATTATCCTAATGATTTTTTTGATGTGGCGATTGGAAATGTGCCATTTGGTGCATACAAGGTCAATGACCGTCAGTATGATCGCTACAATTTCATGATCCATGATTACTTTCTCGCCAAGACGATAGATCAGTTACGTCCAGGTGGTGTGGCGGCACTGATCACAACAAAGGGAACTATGGATAAGGCGTCACCGGAAGTCCGGAAATATCTGGCAGAGCGGGCAGATCTGTTGGGAGCAATCCGACTGCCGAACACAGCTTTTAAGGCAAATGCGGGAACAGAAGTCAGTGCTGATATCTTGTTTTTCCAAAAGAGGGAAAGCCTTACGAAAGAAATGCCGGAATGGATAAATCTGGATAGTGATGTCAATGGAATTACGGTCAATCAGTATTTTGTTCAGCATCCGGAAATGATTCTGGGTGAGATGAAAGAAGTGTCCGGTCCGTATGGTATGGAAACAACCTGTGCTCCAATGGAAGGAGCTGATTTGGAATTACAGTTACAAGAAGCTGTGAAACACATCAAGGGAAGCATGGTACCGGCAGTAGATGTGGAAACAGAACTGGATGAGATGCCAGAGAGTATTCCGGCTGATCCGAATGTTAGAAATTACAGCTATACGGTGGTAGATGATCAGGTATATTACCGTGTCAACTCTTTGATGAATCAGGTGAAAATGCCTGCAGCCACTGCAGAACGTGTAAAAGGCATGGTTGCAATCCGTGATACCGTTCGTGAGCTGATCGCCATGCAGATGGAAGAATTTGTCACAGACGAAGAAATCCAAAAACAGCAGGAAAAACTGAATCAGGTGTATGATACCTACACAGCAAAGTATGGAGTTATTGGAAGTAATGCTAATAAACGGGCATTTTCTGATGACTCTTCTTATTGTCTGCTGTGTTCCCTGGAAGACTTGAATGAAGATGGAACATTGAAGCGGAAAGCGGACATGTTCACCAAACGAACCATCAAAAAGGCGGTTGCTGTGACAAGTGTGGAAACAGCCACAGAAGCACTTGCTCTGTCTTTAAATGAAAGGGCTAAAGTAGATCTCCCATATATGGCAAAGCTGACCGGAAAGACCGAAGAGAAAATCACAGAAGAACTGGTAGGAGTTATCTTTAAGAATCCACTGACAGACCAGTGGGAAAGCGGAGATGAATATCTGTCCGGAAATGTCAGGGATAAATTAAACACTGCGAGAACCTTTGTCGAGAGTCACCCGGAATTTACACCGAATGTTCGTGCATTGGAGGCAGTTCAGCCGAGAAATCTGGAAGCATCCGAAATTGAGGTGCGTGTTGGAGCTACTTGGATTGAACCTTCAGATTATCAGGATTTTATGACGGAACTGCTTCATACGCCACGGTATCTTGCACAGAAGGAAATACAGGTAAAATTCTCTGAGGTAAATGGAGAGTGGAGGATTACAGGAAAGAATGCCGACAGTCCCAAAAATGCGTTTGCCTATGCAACGTATGGAACTGAGAGAGCAAATGCCTATAAGATTCTGGAAGATACCCTGAACCTGAAAGATGTACGCATCTATGATAAGAGTGTCAATGAAAATGGTGATGAGATCCGTATCCTCAATAAGAAAGAGACCATGCTGGCATCACAGAAGCAGGATGCAATGAAAGCAGCATTTAAAGACTGGATTTTTAAAGATCAGCAGAGGCGTGAACGATTGGTAAAGGTGTACAATGAACGATTTAACAGCATCCGTCCCCGTGAATATGATGGCAGTCATTTGACTTTCCCAGGAATGAATCCGGAAATAGAACTTCGTCCGCACCAGAAAAATGCAGTTGCACACCAGCTTTACGGAGACAATGTACTTCTGGCACATGTAGTAGGAGCTGGGAAGACCTACGAAATGGTAGCGGCGGCAATGGAAAGTAAAAGACTGGGATTATCACAGAAGAATCTCTTTGTCGTGCCAAACCATTTGACGGAGCAGTGGGGTGCAGAATTCCTACAGTTATATCCGGGAGCCAATATCCTGGTTGCAACCAAGAAAGATTTTGAACCAGCAAACCGAAAGAAGTTCTGTGCCAGAATTGCTATGGGGAATTATGATGCCATTATCATTGGACATTCCCAGTTTGAGCGTATTCCAATCTCTGATGAGAGACAGGAAGCTATGTTACGGAAGCAGATTGATGATCTGGAAATGGCAATCCAGAGTGCAAGGTATGAACAGGACGGCGGGCGTTATACCGTCAAACAGATTGAAAAGACCAGAAAGACACTGCAGACAAGGCTGGAAAAACTGAATCAGAAAGAGAAGAAAGATCAGGTAGTTACGTTTGAAGAACTGGGCGTGGATCATTTGTATGTAGATGAAGCACACAGCTATAAAAATGCGTTTCTCTATACAAAAATGAGAAATGTAGCCGGGATTGCACAGAACGAAGCACAGAAGTCCGCAGATATGTTCAATAAATGTCAGTATCTGGATGAAATTACCGGAGGAAAAGGCATTACTTTTGCTACAGGCACACCAATCAGCAACAGCATGACGGAATTATATGTTATGCAGCGGTATCTGCAGAACAGCAAACTGCAGAATATGGGACTTGGATTGTTTGATTCCTGGGCCTCTACTTTTGGCGAAGTTGTCACGAGCATTGAACTTGCACCGGAAGGAACAGGATATCGTGCAAAGTCCAGATTTGCACGGTTTTATAATATTCCGGAACTGATGAATATGTTCAAGGAGATTGCAGATATCAAGACTTCCGATCAATTAAAGCTTCCTGTGCCGGAAGCGGAATATGAAACAGTGGTGCTGAAACCAACGGAACAGCAGAAAGAAATCGTAGAAAGCCTTGGAGAACGTGCAGAAGTTGTTAGAAACGGTGGAGTAGATGCCTCGGTTGATAATATGCTGAAAATTACCAATGACGGAAGGAAGTTAGCACTGGATCAGCGTTTAGTGAACGAACTATTGCCAGATAATCCAGAAAGCAAAATAGCAGTCTGTGCAGAGAAAAGTTATGAAATCTGGAAAGATACTGCAGCACAGAAATCCGCACAGTTGATTTTCTGTGATTTGAGCACACCGAAAGGCGATGGCAGTTTCAATGTTTATGATGACTTGAAGCAGAAGCTGATAGAGAAAGGTGTACCGGAAAAAGAGATTGCGTTTATTCATGATGCAAATACAGAAGCAAAAAAGACGGAGTTGTTTGGAAAAGTAAAATCCGGACAGGTTCGTTTTTTGATTGGTTCGACAGCAAAAATGGGTGCTGGAACCAATGTGCAGGACCGTCTGATTGCCCTGCATCATTTGGATATTGGCTGGAAACCGTCTGACTTGGAACAGAGGGAAGGACGTATTATCCGTCAGGGAAACCATAATAAAAAGGTTCATATCTTCCGGTATGTGACAGAATCCACATTCGACAGTTATATGTGGCAGTTGATTGAGAATAAGCAGAAATTCATTTCCCAGATCATGACCAGCAAAGCACCGGTCAGAAGCTGCGAAGATGTGGACGAAGCGGCACTTTCCTATGCAGAGGTTAAAGCACTGGCAACTGGAAATCCAGCAGTAAAGGAGAAGATGGCACTGGACGTGGATGTGGCAAAGCTGAAACTTTTAAAAGCCAATCACATGAATAACCAGTATCGTTTGGAAGATGATATTGTAAGGAATTTTCCGCAACAGATTGCAAAACTGACAGAGATCATTGACAGCTACAAGGCAGACATCGCTCATTTTTCTGAGCATAAAATCACAGATCCAGAGCAGTTTTCTATGGAAATCAGTGGTAAAGTGTTCACAGAAAAGAAAGAGGCAGGTACGGCACTTCTGGCGGTCTGCAAAGACATTAAGTCTGTAGATGCAGCTATGGACATTGGAAGCTATCAGGGATTCAACATGAGAATCCAATTCGACAGCTGGAGCAAAGAGTTTATCCTGTCTGTAAAGCATGAATTGGTAGCTAAAGTTCGGTTGGGGGCAGATGCCCTGGGAAATATCACTCGTATCAATAATCTTTTAGAAAGTTATCCGGAGAAACTAGCAGAAGCAGAACAACGGCTGGAAACGGTACAGGAGCAGATGACAAATGCCAAAGAGGAAGTCGGGAAGCCATTTCCAAAAGAAGAGGAACTGAACCAAAAACTGGAGCGACTGTCAGAATTAAATGCACTTCTCAATATGGATGAACGGGAAGATACAGAAACAGAGCAGTCGGAATCAAAAGAGAAAGAAGAAAGACCGGCACGAGGTTCTATCCATGAGAAACTGCAGATTTATAAAGAAAAGAGCCAGCGGGAAAGTGAAACTGGCAAGGAAACCAGAAAACGGGATTTCGGTCTGGAATAAGAAAACAAGGAAGATGGCATAATCTGACAGAAAGAATGTTCTGTGGGTTATGCCATCTTTCAGAATACAGGAGGAGTTTATATGGCAAGAAACAGGATAACAGGTAGAGAAACAAAGAAAATGCAGGAATATACGCAGGAACGGATCGCTCAGGCAGAGCGTAGAGGCATAGAATTTCCAACAGATGTAAAAGAACAGATTTTTGAATATGCAAATCTGATTGGCGAGGAAGAGAAAGTAAGGACGTTGGTAAGAAATCTGACAGATGCAATCAATCAGGCAGATGGAGATAAAGTAGAGGAGCTTCTGGATGATGCAAAAATGGATATTCAGGACTTACCAGATCCAACCATAGGCAAGCTTGAATTACGTGATTATGGATATACAGCAGAGGATATGGTACCGCTCAGAAAAGAAGCAGCTTTGGACTATCACAGAATGGGTTCTAAGATTTATTGCCTGGGTAGCGATGGCGGCAAGGGAGAATATGCAAGCAAAGAAATGATACAGGCACATGAAGGTCTGTTTGGCATGGAATTACAGATGTGGGAACGGATAAGAGATCAGGATCTGGATTATGCAGATGAAGATTTTGGAGCATTTCAGGAGCCTATGAGTGTCATTGAGCAGGAAGAAGCACTGAAATTATACGATGCCGGAGCAGATATCTATCTGATCACTAATTTTTCATCACCAATCTATGTCACGGAACGCATGGAAATTGAACGAGGACCGGAGCATTATCAGATGTCTATGACAGAACGGGAGCGTTTTCGTAATCTGGAATGGGAAATGCAAAAATATCCGCAGATTCAGTCTTTGAAAGAGGCAAACCTGTTGTTAGGAACAAGGCGAACCTTTGGCATTTATCAGATTAAAGATGGTTCTCCGGGTGAGAATTATGCGTTTATGAATATGAGCTTTATTGAAAATCATGGAATGCAGATTAAAAAAGAAGATTATGAACTGGTCTATGTGGGAGAGTTACAGGGGGATGTTTCGTTAGAGGATATCTTTGAACGGTTTAACATCCATCGCCCAGAGGACTTTCGGGGACATTCATTGTCAGTGAGCGATATAGTGGTTTTGAACAACAGGGAAAAAGTGACAGCTCATTTTGTGGACAGCATTAGTTTTCAGGAATTGGATAACTTCCTTGATTTAGAAGAACATTCGATGGAAGAACTGGCATATCAGGTAGGTGAGCGATATTTTGCAATCCAGGTCACAGAGGAAGGGTATGATTATTCTTTCTATGATGAAGAATTCCGATTGATGGATGGTGGCGTCTATGAAAACGATGAAATTTCTATTGAAGAAGCGGCAGAGGAACTTCTGGAAGACGAAGGCTGGACTGGAGAACGCATCCGTGGGGATTATGATCAGTTGATGGAAAAAGTAGAAGAAATGAATGAGGTTGTAATGGCAGAGATCCAGAAAAGCCAGGGCGAATATAAGCCATTGGCAAAGGTAGAAGAACTGGAAGAGGCAAATTACAACATGATTGATAACGTCCTCAACAATATGCCACCGAAGAAAGAACCGTATCTGGAATACTTTGCTGCAGAATGCGATGAGTTCCATGATATGGGAGCTTATGAAAAAAGTACCGATGTTAATCAGATTGCTATGGTCTATGAAAAATATAGGGAGAATCCTGAAAATGCCTATCGAGTATGTAGTATGGGGATTATCTATCGTGATCCGGAAGACAGTTACTATGATGATGCTGAATTTGCAATCGTAAAAGGAAATACAGTACTTGGAAATCTGATGGACGATGTTCGATTTTATGGAGAACTTGCACTGGTACGGGAAGGGATTGAGAAAATTCATGAAGCATTGCCGGACTATAAGTATGTACCGATGAGGGATGTTCGAGAAGCAATGTATCCAGAGAAGATGACCACAGAACAGCTGGCAGAGGCACTGGATGAGATTGCAGAAGCTTTTGATCCGTATGAGTATCGGGATAATGTGGAAATCGGAGAAAATACGGTACAAGAGGTGATGTTGGATTTGCAGAGTGGCAATACACATTCTTATATTTCTTATTTGAAGGACATTGTAGAGGAAGAATGTGATTTGTCCGTCCGTGCCGGAGTATTGATCGAACGATTGAAGTCCTACGAACCGGAACTTCCGAAAGATATGGAGCCGATGGTGTATGTCAATTACTGTGAGAAAAGTGAGTTCATGAATCCACGATGCCAGAAGTTATCGGATTTGGATTCCAAGACCGCAGAACAGGACAAAGCATGGTATGCTGACAGAAATCCCAAAATCAATAAACCAACGACAACGGCTCAGATGTTTTTTACCGTATATTATGCTGAGAAAGGTGACAAAATGCTGCACCATTTTCAGGGTAAGATAGAGATTGGTACCGGAAACGGCGGTATCATCAGTCAGTTAAAGATGCAGAATGAAATGAAACTGACAGATGAAAGCTGGATCAGCTATCAGCAAGGAAAAGGCAATGAAGAGTACCAGAAGTATATGGAAGATCTGACAGATATGCAGAATCATGTGTTGCCATATTTGCAGAGCTTTTGCAGTCTGGAAGAAAAGGGTGTGAAGGAGAGACGAGAACAGCAGGTAGCAGAGAAAAATGAGAGCAGAGAAGCTGTGCCAAGAACTGGCGTTGAAACAAATATAGCAGTTAAGGACGCAGGGAAAGCTGAAAGAAAGGCAGTAGCACAGAAAAAGGCAATGCCAGGAAAAGAGAGAAAACCGTCAATCCATGAACGATTGGAAATCAATAAGAGAATTATCCAGGAAAAACAGGGAAAAGATAAACCAGAGAGAGGGGCTGATTTGGATGTAAGGACGGTGTAGTATGAGATAGAAAGGAGTCGGAGGTCACGGATAACAATGTGGCTTTCGGCTTTTTTTGTTTTGGTAAAAATGCTGAATTATCTACCACGAAAGTATACAAAGCTTACAAAGAGGTATCTTTGTTCAAAAAGACTATATATGGGCGACCTTTTACGGGCAATTTATATAGAATAGAGAAAAGGTGGTAGAAATCATGGATATGAAAACAGCAGTTATATATCGTCTTGAAGAATTGATAAGGCAAAAGGATATTACCGTGAATGAGGCGGCGATACGGTCTGGTGTTCCGCCATCAACGCTGAAGAATATTTTGTACGGGCAGAGTAAGAATGTAGGCGTAGTTACAATCAAGAAGTTGTGTGATGGATTAGAAATCACAATACCAGAATTTTTTGGAGATTCCATCTTTGCAGAGTTGGAACCGGAGTTATAGAAGTAAGAGATAATCTCATGGCAAAATTCTGCGGGATGGTTTTTTTATGGAATGAGGTTAGATGCAACTAACAAAAGGAAGGATTATGTATAAGATAGCTATTTGCGATGATGATAAAAGATATAGAAAAACGATCAGGGAGATTGTAGAGCATGAAAATAGTTTGCCTGAAAATGAAATCAGATTTTATGAATACGAATCTGGAAATGAACTTTTGAAACATACGGATATTCTCCACGAATTGGTCTTTATAGATATCCGTATGCCGGGGCTGGATGGAAACCAAACAGCATTAAAATTGAGAAATTATAACAAAGATGGAGTTTTAATTTTCTGTTCCAGTTATTTTGAGCCGACAGTGGACAGTATTAATTTTGGGCAGCCCTTCCGGTATATTATGAAGGACTTACACGATACCAGCTTACGCCGGGAAATTGCAGCTATTATGACTGAGGTAAAGAGACGCTTTCTGAATGACTATGCGGTAACGGTGACATCGGCGGGGAAGATAATACGCATACATGTGGAAAATATCTTATATGTTTCCAGAGCCAAAAGAGGATGTGAGATAACCATTGTGAAAGAGCAAGAAAAAGAGACAGTTCGGTGCAGAGAAGCGTTTGGAGAATTATGTGAACAGCTAAAAGATCAGGGATTTGCACAGGCGCATTATAGTTACATTGTTAATTTGGGAAAAGTAGAAGGGTTAGAAAAAGGCGTACTACGGTTGAAATGCGGAATAGAACTGAATGTTTCAAGAGCAAAGAAAGAAGAGTTTACCGAGGCACTGTTTGAATATCTGAGGGAAAGGAATGGTTGATCTGATGAGTTTGCTAAGTGATGCTTTGATTGGCAGTTTTCAAATGTTTATGCTGAATGATTTCGGTAAGAATATGTTCCCATATAGGATTAAAACCTGTTGGAAAAGGATTCTAATATATGGCGTAACGGCATTGGTTATTCTTAGTGTGAATCATATAGAGTCTACGTTTATCAATATTATGATGATTCCTGTCAGCTATACTATTGCCTCTATTGTCATTTTCCAAGGAAGTGTATGGAAGAAAATTATTTTGGCCTGTTGCTATTATATGCTGGCTATAGTACCTGAGTTTTTGTTTGCTGTAATTACAGGGGCTTATGGAGTAACCGGGACAGAAAATAACTTTCATTCAGAGTTGGAAAAGTTGCTGTCACTTTTGTTGATGAGCACAATTACATTTTTATTAGTAAAATGTGTTAACCAGATCACGAGAAAGAAAAATTACCAGACGATTGAAAATAAATTGTTTACTGTGCTGTTAACTCTGCCGGCGGCGACAATTATCATTTTTATGTGTATATATTATTCGCAGATTTCTTATACTGGCGTGAATCGTATCATGATTCCTATTGGGGCAGCATTGTTGTTAATGACGAATATCTGTATATTTGCAGTCTTTGATAAATTAATTGAGAAGTCTGAAGAAGTAAAAAAGATGGAATTGCTTTATCAGAAAAGTAAAGCTGAAAATATCAATCAGAAATATATCAATAAGGTAAACGAAGATAAAAGGGTTTTTCTGCATGATGTGAATAAATTTCTTTGTACTGCGGCGAGTTTGATAGAAAATGGGAAAAATCTTGAACTGGATAGCATGGTGAGACATTTGGGGATCCGGATGGAGGAACTGAAAAATTATAGTTACTGCGCTGATCCGGTTCTAAACAGTATTTTATGTGAAAGAAAATTTGTCGCCGAATCAAAAGGCATATTGTATAAAATCAAGCTTGGAAATAATCTTAGAACAGATTTTATAGAAGACCTGGATTTGATTTCTATTGTGGGGAATCTTTTGGACAATGCAATCGAGGCTGCTGAAAAGACAAAGAAAGACCAACATGTGATTTGTAATATGTATATGGGGAATGAGGGACATCTTTTGGTAATGGAGTTTTATAATAGCTATATTCTTCCGCTGATCAAGGAAAGAGAACACTATATAAGCACAAAGAGAAATCCGGAAGATCATGGGATCGGATTACATACAGTAGGTAAATTGGTTGAAAAATATGGAGGAGTCATGAGGATAGAAGCTGGCGAGGAGGAGTTTTCGGTTAAGATTGTTTTTACAGTTAAATAGTAGAATGCAAAAATCGCCCAAAAAATTACCATTTTAGCCGGGGTAATTGAAATAGGGGCGATTTTTTAGTAGAATCACGAAAAAAAGGAGGCAAATTGCTATGGAAAAAATATTAAATGTAATGACAACTAAAATATTAGAAGGAATCAATGCTTTGGCGCTCAGGCTGACGATGCGTTCAGCGAATCTTGCTTGCAATTGGTTATATTTTCAAGAAGAAGAACCGGACGAGGTTAAAAGACTGAGGAAATTTTAATGCAGAAGAAAGTGGTAGACTGGCTGTATAATTTACAAAGCCGATGGGGGATTCTTAAAGAAGAAGAACGCAGTTTGTATGAATATGCTTATCGACTGCTGTTAAGCAGAATCCTTATATATTCTATTATTATTGCATTGGGTATCATAACGGGAAACTGGTTAGAGATGTTCAGCTTTTTACTGCCATTTGTTATTTTAAGACAGTACGTTGGCGGAATTCATTTGAAAAGATCTGTAAGCTGCATTTGTGTTTCCGGTTTCCTGATTTTTATTTGTGGAAAATATTTAGCAATTAATTCGGAGCTTGGGATTACATTCTGTATAGTATGGCTCATTGCTATTGCTGTTATATTTTTATTGTGTCCAGTAGACACTGGACACAAAAGATTGGATGAAAAAGAAAGAAAGGTTTATGGGAAATCTGCAAGAAAATTGTTAATTATAGAATGTGTATTGGCTTTCTGTTTTGGTGATATCGGAATTTTGATAGTTGCTAAAGGGATTGCAGTGGCTCATATAATTTTAGCAAGTGGACTGATATTAGGCAAAAGCCAAAATTTTTTTGGAAATAAGTTAGGGATTACTAACTTATGAAAGGATGAAAGATTGATAGATAATAAAAAACTACTGGGAAACGATAATGATATATTTCAAATTAAGGAAGTTTTAGAAAAATCTTTGGATAATAAATGGACTCAGGAATTTGTCTATTTGTTAAGAAAATTTTTCTATATAGAATATTGGTCAAATGTGGAAAAGAACGAGAGATATACGATCCAGATGATTCAAGAGGTTTTAAAAAAGCATTTGGATTTTTTAGATGAAGATAGGGGAACAGAGGAAGTGATGAGAAAATTTCGAGCAATGCTGCCCTATCTGCAGCAGTTGGTAATATCAGATATGAAAGCGGCATATGAAGGTGATCCGGCTGCGAAGAGTTATGAGGAAATCATAGCGGCTTATCCAGGTCCTTTGGCAATACTTATTCAAAGGACAGCTAATTGTCTGTATAAATTGAAAGTTCCTATTTTACCAAGAATTATGACAGAGTACGCACATTCAATAACAGGAATAGATATCCATCCAGGAGCAGAAATTGGAGAGAGCTTCTTCATTGATCATGGAACAGGAGTTGTAATCGGAGAAACTGCTGTTATTGGGAATCATGTAAAAATATATCAGGGTGTGACTTTGGGAGCTTTGTCAACTCGCGGAGGTCATAAACAGAAATGGTTGAAACGGCATCCTACTGTTGAAGATAATGTAACAATTTATGCGGGAGCTACAATCTTAGGAGGCAATACAGTGATTGGAAAAAATTCTATTATTGGTGGAAACGCATGGGTAACGCAATCTGTACCACCTTCAACAAAGATATTTTCAGATTTTATGGAGATGAAATTACAACCGATTTCTGGAGGAGGATTAACATGAATCAAAGGCTTTTGAAAAACGGTGAGAATATTAACTCCCAAAATATAACATTATTTTGTTTCCCTTTTGCTGGCGGCGGGGCTTCCGCATACAATTCTTGGGTTCAAAAAATGAAAGATACCATAACTGTTTGTCCGATCCAGCTACCGGGCAGGGAAGAAAGGATTATGGAAAAGCCGTATCATAATATGACGGATATGTTAGATGAATTGGAGGAAACTATATGGGAAAACATAAGAGGACCGTATGCATTCTGGGGACATAGCATGGGCGGAAAGATTGCCTATGAGTTAGAAAAAAGAATGGAAAAAAGAGGAAAGACAGCCCGATGCTTCATGGTATCAGGAAGTCGTATCCCAAGTATTCCAGAACCCAATCCAATCTATCATCTTCCAGATGACGAATTTAAAAAGGTACTCGGCAGATTTGAAGGAACGCCAAAGGAGATACTGGAAAACCAGGAACTTTTGGATTTCTTTCTGCCTATGCTGCGAGCTGATTTTACAATGGATGAAACGTATTATGATAAAGATCTTATCACTTTACGCAGTCCGATTGAGGCGTTTGGAGGACGGAATGACCGGGAAGCAGATGAAGCAGCAATGAAAGAGTGGGGGAAATATACAGAAGGGGCGTTCCACTGCCATATGTTCGAAGGCGGGCACTTTTACATTCGGGAACAGGAAGAAGCTGTTCTGTCAGAAGTACAGAAATGCCTTCTGGGTGTTCCGGATGAAAATTGAATTATACGGAAACCGGGAACTTTTGAATATGGGAAAGCTGGAACTGCATACAGTAGAGGTACACATCTGGAAACTTCGGTGGAGAGAACTGGAAACCTTTTGGAATAGGTATAAACCTATTTTAGAAAAGGAAGAATGCCAGAAGGCGAAACATTACCGTTTTCATGAAGATAAAATGCGTTATCTTGCAGGAAAGATTGCTGTGAGAATGTTTTTGAAAGAGTATTCAGGTGAGGATAAGATTGTTTTAAGACAGGGAAAATACGGGAAATTGTACTGGAAGGCACCGCCGGGACAAAGGAAGATCACATTTAACCTTTCCCATTCCGGAGAATGGGTGCTGGCAATATTTGCCAGCCGACAGGCTGTGGGAATTGATGTGCAGGAAATGGGAGAGATCTCAGAATATATGGAGATTGCCAAAAATTTCTTTACGGAAGAAGAAGCGGCAGAAATTCAGGAAACAGAAAGCCCTGAACGGTTCTATCAGTACTGGGCAGCAAGAGAGGCGCATCTCAAAGCGCTGGGTATCGGTTTGAACAAGGGAATGGACTTCTTTTCTGTCAGGGAAAACAAGATTATAGAAAAAGGAAAGATAAAATCTGGATGGAAATTATATCCGATTCTGATAAAAGATTATGCCGCATATGCAGCGGTGCAGGGGAAAGGAAGGTAATACAAAATGGCAGGCTATAAAAAGAATATGGAACAATATGAAGATCTGGAAGGCTGTGAGAAGTTAAGCCTGTGAAAGTAGCTTGATAAATGAGCAGTGCAATATGGAGACGAGATTGCAGTTACAGACAGTGAAAAGAAAATTACCTATTTGGAACTGAATCAGAAAGCAATCTGCATAGGACAGTATTTTATGGAGAAAGGTATCTGCAAAGATGATAAGGTACTTGTGCAGATGCCGAACAGAATCTCTTTTGTCGCGGTTCTCTTTGCCCTTGCGAAGATTAGGACTGTACCGATCATGATGCTGCCGGCTCACAGGGAAGCAGAATTAGAGGGGATCATAGCACTGGCCAAGCCGACAGCGTACGTTGTAGCCGAAAGATATTTAGGCTTTAGTTATGTGGAAATGGCAATGAATATGCAGAAAAAACTCCCATGTATACAAAATGTTTTTGTGGATGGAGTACAGAGGGAAGAATGGTATGAGCCAGAAACAGAAGGACAGGGAGAATTTCCGGAAGTAGACAGCTACAGCACGGCAGTATTGCTATTGCCCGGCGGTACGACCGGTGTTCCCAAGCTGATTCCCCGCGCTCATACAGATTATATGTATAACGCAAGAATGTCAGCAAAGCGCTGCCAGTTAGACAGAAACAGTGTTTATCTTGCAGCATTGCCTGTAGCGCACAACTTTCCACTTTGCTGTCCGGGACTTTTAGGAACATTGGATGCAGGGGGAAAAGTTGTGCTGGCACCAACGACCAGTCCTGATGGCAATTACGGAGGAGAAAGTAACTATCTCAGCCCTGGTTCCGGTTATGGTTACAGTGTGCATGGAAATGTTGGAATACGATGAGGACTATGATATGGAACTGGTTGGGGACTTTACCACACTGACGCTGTTGGAAGTGTGTCAGCAAAAAGGAGGGAACTTTGCAGATCGGGCGAAAGCAATCCAGCAAAGGCTTACGGAGGATTTAGAACATTCAACCTATAGTGCGGTTGAGTTTGAACGTGAGTTAAAGAAACGGACAGGTGATATGCAGGGCGTAATTATGCCGGTTGTATTTACCAGTGGGTTAGGAATAGAGCAGTGGAATGAAGGAAAATGGCTTGGAAAACTGACTTATAATATTTCCCAAACGCCGCAGGTATGGCTGGATCATTAGGTGGTGGAGATGGATGGCTGTCTTTGCCTTTTCTGGGATGCCGTAGAGGAACTGTTTTATCCGGGAATGTTGGACGATATGTTCCATCAAAGACGAGAATAGATATTCATCTTGGGGCTTCGATAGGAGAATATTTCTTTATTGATCATGGAGCCGGGGTTGTGATTGTAGAAACTACTGTTATAGGACATCATGTAAAATTATATCAAGGAGTTACTTTGGGAGCACTTTCAACGGCTGGTGGACAACTCTTGAGTGGCCCAAAAAGGCATCCAACATTGTTGAATAATGTAACTGTATATGCAGGGGCAACAATTTTAGGCGGAGAAACGGTTATTGAAGAAGGCCGAACTGTTAAGGGTAACGATTTTATTTATACAGGAAAGCAGAGGAAAACAAATGGAACAAAATGAAAAGGCGCGATATAAAAAATGGTTTCCGTTCACAACGTATGATTTGGATGAACTAAACAACAGAGACATAGTTTTTTGCTTTCATCATGCCGGCGGGAGCGCTTCGGTATATCGAAAATGGACTTTGAAAAAAGAAAAAATCAACTTTGTATGTGTAGAACTTCCCGGAAAGGGAACCAGAAGAAAAGAAAGATTTATTGAGAATTTTGAGGAGTTGGTAGGCCCGTTGGTCGAAAGCATCATTAACGTTGCTGATGACAGAAATATTCTGTTTTTTGGTCATAGTATGGGAGCAGCAATGGCATTTTATGCGGCTGCATATATGGCCCAAAACTATGGTAGGGAACCGAGAAAAATTGTTGTTGCGGGAAGGCAGGCTCCTAATGAAGTAAATTTAACAGAATTTAAAAGTTATATGGATGATGATGCGCTGATCAAGGAATTGATTCGATATCAAGCTACCCCTAAAGAGATTTTACAGAACCAGGAACTGCTTAGTTTTGTTTTACCGGAAGTAAGGCGTGACTATAAATTGAATGAGAGCTTTATTTATAGGGGGGAATGCATAAATTCTCCGTTAATTTTGCATTCAGGAGTAAATGACATAGAAGCGAATAAAGAGATTATGCAAAGATGGAGTAGTGTAACGAAGAAGGTTGTTAGGATGCGTGAATTTCAGAGTGACCACTTTTTTGTTTTGAATTTAGGTAATGAATACTGGGAACAATTATATAGAGACTTATTGGAGGAATAATTATGATATATAAAGTTGATTTTGAAGGGCAGGCATGTAAGCAAATAAAGGAAAAAGCAGAATCATATCAGTATGATTTGAAAAGTGTATTAAAAGGTATTGGACTGCTTATTGCAGATATGTGGCTCCCGGGTGATTCTAAGCCACAAATAAATACATGGGAAGGACTTTTTGAAAAGGTGCAGGAAGATTATTCCTACAAAGATACAATTGTTGAAAACGATTTTATATGTAGCATTTCAAATGATGATGGAATTTCAATAATAATAGAAATCGCTGATGAGACAATTGTTGATTTTAAAGATATCAAATCTAGCATATTGCAGGTGAGGGATTTCTTGTTGGCAAACAAATGGTCTGGAGCAATTCCGGATTTTCTTCCTATAGAACAGAAAGAGATTCGCAATATGATGAACGAGACGGAAAGATCAATACCATTCAAGTGTTTGCACGAGGCTTTTTTTGAATGTGCATATAGATTTCCTGACAAAACAGCATTAGAATGGCTATCTTTGGATGAAAAATGGGAAACACTATCGTATGAGGCATTGAAGATTAAAGTGTTGCAGACAGCTTCTATGCTGAAGCAAGAAGGAGTACATACAAGGGACAAAGTGGCAATCGTTCTTCCGAAAGGAGAAAATCAAATTATAGCAGTATTAGCAATTCTATCGATTGGGGCGACATATGTACCCATTGGAATACATCAGCCGTTGGATAGAAAGAAGAAAATATTTGAAGCAGGAAATATATCTTATGCATTAACAGATAGGGATCATATTAATACACTGGATGGGGCAGATACTTTACGAAGTTTCCTAATTGAAAATAGTTTTAGATATGTTGTGATGCCAGAGACGGAGATTGTTAAGGATATAGATTCAATTGCATATATTATATTTACTTCTGGTACTACAGGCATTCCTAAAGGGGTAATGATCACGCATAAAGCAGCATATAACACAATTTATGATGTTAATGATAAATTTACGATCAATGAACATGATTGTGCGATTGCAGTGTCAGAACTTGATTTTGATCTTTCTGTCTATGATATTTTTGGAATGCTAGGATACGGAGCGTCATTAATCGTTTTGAATGAAATGAATAAACGGGAACCGTATATTTGGAAGAAAATATTGTGTGAAAAAAGGGTAACGATATGGAATTCTGTTCCTGCATTGTTTGAGATGTTTTTATTGGCAATAGGATACGATTATGAAAAAGTTACATTGAAAAATATCTTGTTGTCTGGAGATTGGATTAAATTGGAAATATACCCCAAGGTTAATAAACTATGGCCAGAATGTAGATTTGTTTCTTTGGGTGGTGCTACTGAGGCGGCAATATGGTCTGTATATTATGAAGTACATATATTGGACGAACCCTGGACATCTATTCCATATGGACGTCCATTAGCAAATCAATTATTACGTGTAGTAAATAATAAGGGAAAGGATAGCCCAGTAGGAGTACCAGGAGAACTTTGGATTGGAGGATATGGTGTTGCAGAGGGATATGTAAATGAAGAAAAACTAACACAGGAAAGATTTGTTAAAATAGATGGAATACGTTGGTATAAGACAGGAGATAAAGCACAATATTTTCAAGATGGTAATGTGCAATTTTTAGGACGCCTTGATGATCAGGTTAAAGTAAATGGTTATAGGATTGAACTTGGGGAAATAGAAAATGTAATAAAAAGAGCAGAGTGTATAGATGACGCAATTGCTATGACTGTTGAAACGAATGGCAAGAAAGAAATTGTGGCAGCTGTAGTGGAAAAGTATGAAAAAGGAAATGCTTCTCATCAAGTTTTCATGAATGAAGAAAACCCAGAATATGCTGAAATACAAGAAATTAGAAAAAAAGTAGTTGCAGCTTTTATTTTAAAAGTATATGGGAACAATGTTGATTCATTAACCCCAAAGTCAAGTCCAAATTTGTGTGTAAATTGCCTTCAAGTATAAGTGTTGATAACTATGCTGCCAGAAGAGCAGCTTGTTCTTCTGCAATCAGATGCAGGTGATTTCGAACATCCGATTTCAGTAGCCTCTGATAGGATTCCTTACTGAAGATGGCCTTTCTGGCTTGGCTGATGCTGTTCTGTTCGATCAGGACAGATCCCATCAGCCGGATCAGCGAAGCCTCATTGGGGAATATTCCGATGACGCCGGAACGCCGCTTCAACTCCCGATTCAGCCGCTCGATGTGGTTCGATGTCCGGAAGAAACGACGCATCCCTTCCGGGAGCGTCATAACGGTCATAGCGCTTTCGAAGCCTTCATCGAGACATTCCATTGCGGATGAGGCGGATTCTTGATAATCGGCGAGGATCTGATCCCGTTTTTGTCTGGCATCCTCGATCTTTTTGCAGTGGAACATTTCCTGTAGTTCAGCACGCAGACCAGCCTGTTCTTTCTTCGGAGCTTTGTCAGCGATGTTCTTTGAAAAATGAAACTGACACCGCTGCCATGGAACGTCCGGAAACACCTCTCTGGCGGCATTGATGATGCCATCGTGAGCATCGGAAGTGATCATCATGAGACCGCACAGACCGCGCTTTTTCAGCCCGGTCAGGAAGTCTTTCCATGTCTCACGGGACTCATTCCGGTAGGCCGAGAAGCCAAGGATTTCGCGCCTTCCATCGTCACCGGTACCATAGGCAATCATCAGCGCTTTCGATACAACCCGGCCGTTCTCACGTACCTTGAAATATGTAGCATCGACTGTGAGGAACGGGTAATTACCTTCGATCGGCCGATTTCGGAATACCTCGACCTCCTTATCGAGATCCTTGCAGACATCGGAAACAGCGGATTTAGAGACCGATGTGCCACAGAGCGTTTCTACGACCCTTGCAACTTTCCGGGTAGACACACCGCTCACGACCATCTCCGCCATGGTCGTGACCAGAGCAGCCTCGCTGCGGGAGTAATTCTCAAAGACCATCGTATGGAATGGCTGATTCCTGTGCCTTGGTACATTTAAAGTTATCGTTCCGATCCGTGTCTTAAGATCTCTGGTCCGGAAACCGTTTCTCGAGTCTGTACGACCAACTGATCGCTCATATGGCGCTGCCTGGAGCTGTTCCTGGGATTCGGCTTTAAGAACCGAATTCAGGCTTTCCTGAAGGAGAGTTCGGAAAGCATCCTCCCGGTCGGCAGAAAGTAATTGTAGAATTTCGTCCTGATTCAATGTAATATTGAGTTGAGCCATTGGTTCTCCTTTCGGTACTATGTTGAATGTCGCGATTCTCATTATACCTGAGGGCTGAGCCATTGGCTCTTTTGAATTATTGAATTTACACCATTATACGGACTCTATCAACCCCAAACGATAATATAGTGATAAATAGTAACGGTAAAGTTGAGCAGTATTGGAATGTCTGGTTGCTTATTAATAATGTTATAAGTCATAAAGATAGTGATGAATATGTGCTGAATTTGGAAATAAAAAACGTTCTCTCAGATATTTGGTATATGAAATTAGAGACCCAAATACCAATGGTGCAAGAATTGATAAGAGGAACAGTTTCAGCAAGTAACCTATTGACGAATGGGTATCTTTCTCCAGAAGAGCTCCTTGTGCAAGGTTCAGATACAGTTATTTTTTTGGAACATGTGACAAAAGTGATAAAACACGATTCCAAAGTTGCTGTTTTAGGTGCCAGAACAGGTTTGGCCGTTGAAATGCTGCTGAATAATAATTTGGATAGAAATGTTGAACTTACATTAATTGATGAATCGGCAGGTATGTTGAAAAGAGCCGAGGAAAGACTTAGAAGATATGATGTTCAGTTTGAATATTATCATTTTGAAGATGGTTTATTAGAGAAAAGTCTTTTGGGGCAGTTTGACTTTGTAATTGCTTTGGGAGAACTCCATCGTTATAAAAATCCTTTACATGGTCTGCATGTAGCGAATATGTTATTGAAGGCAAAAGGACAGTTACTCGCATTGGAATATGAAGACTTAGACCCGATGTCAATTATCAGTTCTGCTATACTGGAGAATGGCTTTTCAGAATATATGAGAAAAAGAAAAAATACTGCATTGATGACGGTTGATGAATGGCTAACAGCTTTTGAGGAGAGCGCCTTTGATGATGTAATGATAAAGGTTTATCCGACATCTTCTGCGCTATTTATTAATGCTAATGCCAATAAATATAAAGAATATCTAAAAGAACTTGAGGAATATGTGAGAAATTCTCTTGTGCAGTATATGTTGCCGCAAGAATTTATAACTTTTGCATGGTTTCCACTCTCACAAAATGGAAAAGTAGATAGGAAAAAGATACGTCAAATTGTGGGAAATAGAAAGTGTACAATGGTCAAAAATACAGATTATGTTGGAGTAGAAAGGGAAATTGCAGAACTTTGGAAAGAAATGTTAAGTGTGGAGGATATAGGAAGAAATGATAACTTCTTTGAAATAGGTGGTGACAGTTTACTGGCTACTCAGTTTGTAGAGTGCTTAAAGCAAAAATATGAAATAGAAATGTCATTAAGAGAAATCTTTAATAATGCAGAATTAGATAGAGTGTCAAAAATTATTGAAGAAAAAATCGAATGCAATAAGCAGATGATCGAGGGTGAAATATGATTGGTATAATTGGAGGATATGGAAATATCGGAATTGAGGCGGCAGACATTATAAAGACTAATTCCAGTGAAATGATTCGGGTTGCTGGACGCAATATTTCAAAAGTATCTCAAAGGGCAAAAGAGCTGTTTGCGTCTGACAAATGGTTTCAGATAAAGGAAAGTAGTTCAAATGAATGGAAAGATTTTATTAAAGGGTGCCGGCTTGTTCTGTGTAGTGCGGAACTGGGAAATGAAACGGTTGAATGTATAAACCGTATTGCAGGTGAGTTGGATTGTCCAATTGTGTATTTGGGTATAAATCTTCCGAAACAGGAGGCAGAGGGCAAGTTTATATATGGCGCAGGGAGTATTCCGGGATTATCTGGAATTATTCCTCAGTATTTAGCACAAGATTTTGATTCTGTAGCATCAATAGATTTTTATTATGGTGCCAAGGGAACATTTACTTATACTGCGGCTAAAGATTATATGGATGGGGTATTTAATAATAGTAATAGAAGTATGGTTATGTGGAAATATGGAAAACTTGTACCATATGTACCAGCAGAAGTAGAAAAAACGAACATGTATATCTGCAATGAAATAGAGAATATGAGGTGTTTCCCATACTTTGATGATGAATCAGAATACTTGTGCCAAAAGTATGGACTGTCTGAAGGAAGGTGGCACATGTGTATATCTGGAGAAAATACGTTAAAAGTTTTGGAGCGGGCACGGTATGACTATCAGGTAAATAAGGATAAAACATTACGAAATATATGTAGAGCCAGCAAATTGGACTGCTTTGGCACAACAGGTATCACAAAGTTCGTATGTAGTATTGCTGGCATGGTTTCTAATGAAGTTATTGAAAAGTCGTTATTACTTACCAGTAGTAATCCTTCGAGACTGACTGGAAGTGTTGCAGCAGCAACTGTGCTTACAATATTGGAAATGGGCATGGAAAGGGGAAGTTTCCTTTTAAGCAAAAGTAAGATTAATTTAGAAGTCATGAAGAAACTTTTAAATATCGGTACAGAAATTAGAGTAAGCATACGTGATAATATAGGAAGTGATGAAATTGAAGGGGAGATATAAAGTGAAGAAACTTAGAGTTATTGTATGCGGAAGTACATTTGGACAATACTATATACGAGCACTGCAAACAGTTCCTGATGAGTTTGAGGTAGTGGGGCTTTTGGCTAATGGAAGTAACAGATCAAAGTTGTGTGCAGATTTTTATCATGTGCCGTTATATACACAAATAGAGGATATTCCGGAAGTTGATATAGCTTGTGTTGTAATACGTTCCAGAGCGGTTGGTGGTAGTGGTACAGATATTGCTGAATATTTTTTGAATAAAAAGGTTCATGTCATTCAGGAGCAGCCTATCCATCCAAAAGATATGGAGGTATGTTATCGTGCTGCTAAAAAGAACCATGTTCTGTTCCAAATGGGAGATTTATATCCTAATTTAATTGAAGTGGAAAATTTTATTAAATGTGCAAGGTATCTTAATAAGAAAGAGAATCCATTGTATTTAAGAGCTTCGTTTAGCCCGCAGGTTTCATACCCTGCAATAGACATTATATCAAGAATAGTTCCGTCTATTCATACATGGAAAATTAAGTCAATTACAAAAGAATTAGGACCTTTTGACATATTAATGGGAGAAATAGGTAAGACGCCAATATTTATTGAGTACCATAATCAGGTTGATCCTAGAGATCCAGACAATTATATGCATTTGTTACATAGCTTTACTCTGTTTTATTCAACTGGCAAATTAGTATTGGAAGATACGTTTGGACCGGTATTATGGAAGCCTCGAATGCATGTGCCTAAGAAATTATATACACCGGAAGAAGAACCGGAATATCCGCCATATATGTTAGAAAATTCGATAGAAAATATTGGCTCTTTTAGAAAAAGGAACTATAAAGACATCATAACTGGTGAATGGCCAGTAGCAATTTCAAAGGATTTGTTAAGGTTAAAGGATATGATTTTGAATGAAAAAAATGGTAATCAAAGTGCGCAGCAGGGGTTATTACGTTCCCAAAAATGGTCGGAAATGACAAAGGCTTTTGGTTATGCGGCTTTAGTCAATGAGCATGAACACCATTATGTGCCATTTGAAGAATTGAGTGCAAATACATGGAGGAAAGAAAATGAGTGATGTTGTTGTAATATTAGAAAAACTTAAAGAAGAAGGATTTTCTCTTTGGCTGGATGGGGAGAAATTACGTTATAAAGCTCCAAAGGAGAGTATTACCAAAGCAAATTTACTGACATTAAAACGAAACAAAGAGGAGATCATTCAAGTATTACAAAATTATAGTAAGAGAATCGTAGTAGAAGTCGATTCGGATAATAGATACGAACCGTTCCCATTAACAGATGTACAAACTGCATACCTAATGGGACGTAATAATCTGTTTGATTATGGCGGAGTGGCGTGTCATGTTTATTTAGAATTGAAGTATAAAAAATTGGATGTAAGTCGAGTAAGATTAGTGTGGAACAAATTAATACAAACACATGATATGTTACGGACTGTAGTATTTGAGGAAGGTTATCAGCAAGTTTTAAAAGAGGTGCCTGAATTAGAAATTCCGTACTGGGATGTGTCTAAAGGCGAGAATATTTGTGAGTACAATGATTTTAGACAACAAATGGGAAATCATGTGTATGATACAGGAAAATGGCCGATGTTTGGTATTGCTGTTGCAAAAAAAGCAGAAGAAAGTATTTTATATTTTTCAATGGATTTTTTAATTGCAGATTGGACAAGCATTTGGATGTTATTATCTGAATTTGAGGCATTATATTATCTTAAAAAGGATTCTATAAACGTACCTCAAATTACTTTTAGAGATTATCTTTCTGCTGAGAGAAAATTAAAGGAATCGGAAAGATATGTAAATGACAAACGTTATTGGGAAAAGAGAATTGCATATTTGCCGGATGCACCAGAATTACCTACGCTATCGGCAGAAGATGTAAAAAAGAATTTTACAAGAAAGTTATTGTGTTTAGATAGTGAACGATGGAATAGCTTTAAAGATGCTGCAAAAAAATTAGGGATAACACCATCAACGGCAATTCTGACAGCATATTCCGATGTTATTGCAAAATGGAGTTATAATAAATCCTTTTGTATTAACTTAACGGTGTTAAATCGCTTTCCATTACACGATGATGTAACGGATATAGTAGGGGATTTTACCACATTAAATTTATTGGAGATAAATGCCAATGACGGAAACAATTTTGCTGAGAGAGCAAGGAAAATTAACGAGAGGTTATTCATTGATTTAGATCACCGGTTATTTGGAGGTGTAGAAGTAATTCGGGAGTTATCAAAGCAAAGAAATAAAAGGGTTTTTATGCCTATAGTATATACCAGTGCTATTGGGTTGGCGGACCAGAATAGACAAATTACAGGTAAATTTGATGGGGGAATCACACAAACTCCACAGGTATTTATTGATTGTCAAGCTATGGATGGAGATTTTGGTTTGCAAATAAACTGGGATGTTCGGGAAGGCGTCTTTCCAGATGGAATGATTGATGATATGTTCGATTTGTTTCAGCAACGAATAGAGGAATTGGCAAAAGACGAAACAGATTGGAATAAAATAAACGGCCTTTTCTTACCTCAATGGCAAGCTGATGAAAGGAATGTTGCTAATCATACGGAAACAGATTTGCCGATTCATCTTCTGCAGAGTGGATTTATGGAATGGGCCCAAAAAGCGCCTGATCGAGTTGCAGTAACAGATGGAGAAAAGAAATTAACATATGGTGAACTGCATCAATACGCATTAAAAATCAGACAGAAAATAGTAAATGTTGGAGCAAAGCATCAAGATTGTATTGCGATTGCTATGAATAAAAGTATTTATCAAGTCGCTGCTGTATTAGGAACTCTGTATGCAGGATGTATTTATGTTCCAATCGTAGCAGATCAAGAGATAGAAAGAGCGAAAAAAATATTAGAAATAACAAATGCTAATATTGTTTTAACTACAGTTGCAGAAAATAGTGAGTATATGAGTGGTAAGGCCATTATTGAAGTGGATGCTTTATCTGACATTAAGTTTGAGACTGAGCTGCCCGAGTACGGTTTAGAAGACGTAGCATACATAATTTTTACATCGGGAAGTACCGGCGAGCCTAAAGGAGTTACAATTACACATGCTGCAGCAGTAAACACGATAGAGGATATTAATAACAAAAATAAAGTGACTTGTGATGATTCAGTGCTTGGACTTTCAAAGCTGAACTTTGACTTATCTGTATATGATATTTTTGGCTTATTGCAGGTAGGAGGAAAAATAGTTTATCCAATTCAGGAAAACTACATGAATCCCGACCATTGGATAAAAATGATTGAAGAGTATAGGATAACTATATGGAACAGTGTACCAGCATTAATGAAAATTTTGCTGACGGAATTGGAAACTATGAATACTACTCATATGTTGCCGTTGAGATGTGTGTTGTTGTCTGGTGACTGGATACCAGTTAATATGCCCTCGCAAATCAAAGAGATTGTTCCAATGGCAAAAATTAACTGTTTAGGTGGCGCTACAGAGGCTTCTATTTGGTCTATCAATCATGAATTTTGTGATGAGAGAATTTATGAAAAAATTCCTTATGGAAAACCACTGTCAAATCAGGCAATGGATGTTTGCAATGAAGATGGTGAATCTTGTCCCGTTTGGGTTCAAGGAGAAATTATTATAAAGGGAAAAGGGTTGGCGAAAGGTTACTTTAATGATGATAACTTAACGAATCAGAAATTTATTCTTGATAAAAATGGAAGATTATCATATTTGACTGGAGATATTGGACGTTATCTGCCGGGGGGAGATATAGAATTTATTGGAAGGAAAGATAATCAGATAAAAATTCGTGGTTATAGGATTGAACTGGGAGAAGTAGAGAATGTATTGAAAAAGGTCGAGAATATCAAAGATGCAATTGCAGTTGTTAGTAAAGAAAAGAATGAAATTCTGGCAATGGTTGAACCGGCATCTATTACTTCGGAAATGGTGCTCGAAAGAGAAAAATTCTGCCAGGAATTATTTGATACAGTGTTATCGTATGATGAGCATTATTTTATGGAATTTGATCAGGAAAAAGTACAGTTAGCTGTAGACTCCAGAAATGAGGCAGCAGCATATTCTCTTCTTTATGGGCTCCAGAAGATGGGAATATTATTGAAAAATAAACCCATTTTGATGGAAGAAATTTTGAATGATAGTGTCATTCCTGATAAATATAGATGGTTGACAGTACCATGGCTGAAAGCATTATTAAAGAGCGGATTAATCCGAAAAAGGAATGATGGCAAATTTGAAGCGATTGAAAATGTAGAATGGAGCCAAAAAGAGCAACAATGGAATGTGGCTTTTGATAAATGGTATGATAAATTAGGAAATGTATCTACGTTGGAATATATTAAGCTAAATGCGGATGAGTTTGCCAACATAATGTCTGGTAAAACAGATCCGGTTAGTCTTTTATATCCAGATGGAAGCAATAAATATACTCAGGCATTATATGTAGAAAATACTGCCACAAAATATATTAATGCATCTATATGCAAAATTATAAAAAAAGTACAAAAGAGAGTGCCGGGGCAGAAAATTAAAATATTGGAAGTAGGGGCAGGAACTGGAGCAACAACTGAGTGGGTTTTTAAGGCTTTAGAGGGTAGTGAATTTGAATATTGCTTTACAGATATTTCAAAATATTTTTTCCCGGATGCAGTCAATCGGTTTGGAAAAAATCCAAATGTCACTATTAAGAAGTTGGACTTAAATGAGGATTTTGTTGCACAAGGATTTTGTCCGAATTCATATGATGTCATAATAGGTGCATATGTACTTAATAATGTAAAAGATATAGTTAAAACGATTAACAAACTTAAAGAATTGGTGAGAAATGAAGGTTATTTGATTTTTTCTGAAACTATACTGCCTGAAACATGGCTTTTAGTTTCTCAGGCGCTGATGATGACACCGCCAGAAGATACATTGCGTGATGGTGCTGCTTTTATTTCAAAAGATTTATGGTGTGGAGTATTAAAAGAAAGTGATGGAGTTGAAGAAAGTGTGTTATCAATACCGAGTAACAATAACCCGACTTCATTGCTTGGTGCAGGATTATTTATAAAACAATTTAAGCGAACAGATGCATTTCTCGACAAAATGGAGATTAACAGACGTTTGGAAAAATATCTGCCGGCCTATATGTTACCTTCTGAGATATGTATTATAGACAGAATACCTTTATCTGCAAATGGCAAAATTGACAGAAAGGCAGTTGAAGATTGGTTTGAGAGGTATAGAATTTCAGAAGATAAGATATCAGAAAAGGAGGAAACTAAAACTGACTTAGAGAAAATGATATGCCAAATATGGTGTGAAGCATTAGATATTGGTGATTTGGGAAGAAAAGAGAATTTTTATGATTATGGTGCTGATTCACTAATTATGGCACAGGTAACCACCAAAGTCCGGAGCAAATTAGAAAAGGAGATACCTTTTGATGCATTATTGCGGCAGATGTTGAATACGCCTACAATTGAAGAGATTGCATTATATATTAGTGCTTACGATAATCAAGAAATAGAATCTCCTATGTGTGAAAAGAAATTTGAGTATATCGCAAAAAATGGGGAACGGAATGGAAATAGAGGACGAATTTTGTTACATGGAGCATTAGGATCAGTTGATGTGTATCGCTATCTTATTCCTGAGATGGAAAAGCAAAATTGCGGAGAGATAATATCTATAGGAATTTCGGATTTGGATGAATATTGTAAATTAGAATCGGAAGAGGTTGTTTTGCATTTGGCGGATTTATATACACAAAAAATCCTTGAAGAAAATTTGGACAAAGTTCAGATTGTTGGATATAGCTTCAGTGGTGTTATTGCCATTGAGATGGCAAAGCAACTTCTGGAGGCTGGAATTGATGTGGAAGATGTAGCCATAATAGACGGATGTTCAATACCGGTTGAAATTCAAGACGAAATTATTTATGAATTATTTTTTATAGGAAATCTTCATGTTTCCCTTGAAAAATTGGAATTTACAGATTTAAAAGTATTTGAAAAAATATTTGGAAAAATTGTAGATAGTAAACAAGATAGTATTTCTATATCAGACTTTGAAGATTCTCAGGAAGATTGTCATATTTATGAAAGATTGCTTGAATTGAGCCAGTTGACACAGGAGGCTAGATTTAAAACATATTTATCAGTCAGCGATGATTCGTCTGTACGGAATTTAAATTTTGATATGGTAAAACATCTCTATACAATTTTCAAAAAATCATTTGCTGCGTTACGTTTTGTTCCTACGGTATATTTTGGGGATATCCGATATTTTAAAACAACAGAAAGGAATGGAATATTTAAGTATTTTGAGGCACTTTTACAAGAATGGGACGATGTATGTATAGGCGATTTCGAGACTATAGAGATAGCCGGGAACCATTATTCTTGCTTGGAGAATCCAAACAACGCCCATGAACTAGCAAAGAAACTTGGAAGTGTTTATAAAGAATGGAGAGAAGAATGAGAGCTATAACAGATGATATGATTCATATGCTGTTGGAGCGATTAAGCAAAAGAAATATAACAATTTGGACAGAAGCCGGAAAAATCAAATATAAAGCGCCTGCGGGTGCGCTTACTTCCGAGGAATTGCAATGTATTAAGGAAAATAAAGAAAAAATTATAAAGTACCTTGAAAACCATGCAATATGGAGTAAAGGAGTTAAAGAAATGTTTCCGTTGACTTCAATTCAAAAGGCCTATCTTATAGGAAGCGACCAGGCATATGAATTAGGAGGAATTAATGCTCACTACTATATGGAATTAAACTGTTGTGATATTGATGTTGTGCGTTTTGAAAGGGCAGTCAATGAAGTGATTGCCCGTACGGACGCAATGAGAACGATTGTTTTGTCAAATGGTATGCAGGCAGTGTTGGAAAAAGTACCGACATATAAAATAGAAAGATTTGAGTTTGGCAATGAGAAAGATAGAGAAGAGAAACGTGAACAATGGTCTCATTGTGTGTTTGATTTATGCAAATGGCCGCTTTACAATATACGAATTTCTTATGTAAATAAAGCATTCCCACGTATTCATATTGATTTTGATTGTATTATCATGGACGCATGGAGTGCAAAAATGATGATTGCAAAGATATTTGAAGTCTATGAAGGGAAAATTGTGAAATGGGGAACGTATTCATTTAAGCAGTATTGTTTAGAACAAAAAGAATATCGTGAAACGCATCCAGAAAATGCAGCATATAGTTATTGGAGAAAAAGGGTAACTGAACTGCCTCCGGCACCAGATCTGCCTTATAAGAAAAAGCTGTCAGAACTTTGTGGACATCGTTTTGATCGAATTTCACAAAAATTTTCAAGAGAAGAAACAAGCGCACTATATAAACTGGTAAAGGATAATAGGGTTACTCCTGCGGCACTTATTTGTACAATGTATATGAAAACATTAATGCAATATAGTAAGAATAAAGAGTTTTCGCTAAATTTGACTTTGTTCAATAGACTCCCATTAAGTGAAGAAATATATAATCTTATTGGAGATTTTACAAATATAGGTGCAATTGCTTATAGACAGCAGAAGGATTTTTGGCAGGAGGTAAACTTTGTACAAAAGCAACTATGGGAATTAGTGCGTTATCATTCTTTTGATGGTACACAGATATTGAAAATGATTGATCCAATGAATAGAGGCAAAGCAATTCTTCCTGTGGTTTTCACTGGCGTTTTGCAGGGAGATAGAAAAACAAAAGGTTTTTTGCCAAACGGAGTCAGTGAAGGCTATGCGATTAGCCAAACTCCACAAGTAGTATTGGATTATCAGGCAACAGACTTTAATGGAGAACTATTAGTTAATTGGGATTATGTAATAGATGCATTTGACGTAGAAATGATTCATAGTATGTTTTCTGAAAATATCAAGGACCTGCGCCTGCTAATATACTCATAGAAGGATGTATTAATGGTATATTATTTTAGACAAATGAAGGAATTTCAAAATGAAGAACTAAAAAAAGCTAAACATTATATAAGTGGGCAAAGAGAGCTTAAAATAAGTAGGCTTCGATTCTTAAAGAACAAACGGCAGTCTGCTGTAGCTTATTTGTTACTTAGATATGGATTGAGAAAAGAATATGGAATAAATGAAAATGTTGTACTAAGCGAAGGTTCTTGTGGAAAACCATATTTAAGTAATTATCCGTTTGTTCACTTTAATTTATCTCATTGTGATAAAGGTGTGGCTTGTATGATTAGTGATTCAGCAGTTGGAATAGATATCACCTCTGTAAAAAAGGAAAATATGTCATGTATGTATTCTTCTATGACAGCAGATGAAATAGAGAAAATATTACATGCTGAGAACCCGGCAGTACAGTTTACCAAGTTTTGGTCTTTGAAAGAAAGCTATTGCAAATGTATTGGAATGGGTATTGACTCCTATATAAAAGCAATAGATTTTTCAAATTGTATCGGAAGTGTATTTACACGTTATGGAAAAATGTTTCAAGTAAATGAAGTAGAAGGATCAGTATTGAGTTGGTGTGCAAGTCGTGAAAGCAACATGTTAGAAATTGATCCGACTGAACTATTTAGAGGATTACAATAGGAGGATGTACCAATGAAACAAGAGATTATTAGATTAGATCAGTTGACTATGGGAACTATAAAATATAGTGACATAACGCTGCTTCAGGAAAAAGAAACAGAAATTATTTCTAGTGATTCTTTATGGCGTGGCATACATGGATATTATAATGGGCTAGTGAAAAGCAATATAGGAAATGGAAAGAAGGTAATACTTCAGATTCATTCAAAGAAAGAGTTTATTTTATTATTTATGGCATTAATTAGAACAGGTGCTTGTCCTATTATTTTGCCAGTGAGTATGACCAAAAACAGTGCTAATATGCTGCAGAAAATTTGTAGTGATAATCAAGATGCTATAATCATGGCAGACGATATGGGAAAAGTATGTGTTCAAACTCTATTACCGGACATAAAATTGCCATTACTGTCTATAAAGGAGTTTTTTTGTCAGGATGAAAACATTGAAACCGATTATAATGATTTTTCTGATAATATTGCTGATGATGTGGCGTTTGTAATTTATTCGTCAGGAAGTACATCTGAACCGAAAGGTGTTATGGTAACACATAAAGGGGTAATTAGAATGCTACAGGAAACAGCAAAAATATTAGGCCTCACTAAGGAAGATGTCTTATTATCATGGTTGCCAGTAGAGCATACGTTTGGATTAATATATTTTTTACTATTACCAATATATGTTGGATGTAGACAAGTCCATATGGCTACAAGTATGTTTGCAGAGAATCCTCTAACGTGGTTGGAGCAGATAAACCATTATAGGGCAACTGTGACCGCAGGCCCCAATTTTGCATATCAAATCGTATTGAATAATATGACCGAGAATTGTCATTGGGATTTATCTTGTTTGAGATATATTTTAAATGGTGGTGAACCAATATCTAAAAAAAATCTACATAAGTTCTTGGATGCAAATAAACAATATCATTTGAAAGAAAATTGTTTGATTCCAATATATGGAATGACTGAAACATCTGGTGCAGTAGTACTAAATGTACCTTATAGAGAACCGGATATTGATACAAAGCAGGTAGATACAGGCATAGACTTTGATTTAAAGAGCATAGATATTTTAAAAAATGATTTGGTTTGTCAGGGGAAAACGATAAATGGCTGTAGTATAAGAATTGTTGATGATTTTAATAGGGACTTGGGGCAGATGAAAGTAGGAAATATCCAATTTAAAGGAGAGTTTCTGTGTAAAGGTTACTTGAATAAAGATAATAAAGATCTGTTTGCGGATGGATGGCTGTGTACTGGGGATATAGGCTTTTTGTCGGGGCAAAATTTATATATTGTTGGAAGAAAAAAAGATATGTTTTTCATGCATGGAAAAAATATTTATATGCGGGATATAGAACAGATTATATTCGAAAGATATGGCGTTAGAAGTGCTGCATGTGGAGAGAATAACGCTATGGAAGAAAAATCGAAAATATATTTATTTATGGAATTAGAAATTTCTTCTGCGGAATATACAAAAAAGAAGAAGGAAATTATTATGTTTATTCAGGGTGAGACAGGAATTAAATTGTCGGATGTTATATTCAAAGATGATATGTTTATGACACAAGTGGGAAAATTTAGCAAAGCAGAGTTGCTGAAGAAATATAAGAAACAAAATTGTCCGGAAGTTAATAGTTGAGTAGGAGGAAGCAAGAACATGAGAATAGTCAATAAGTCCGATGTAAAAGAACATTTGCAGGAGCTGTTAGCAGTGCAGATAACGGAGGATATGCCAATATATGAAGTATATGATGATTCTATTAAGATGTTTCAAGTATTAAGTAAAATCAATAATGGATTTCATATAAATTTAGGAATGATAGATCTGGTTATGTGCGATACGGTAGATAAACTAATTGAGAAAATAACTTTAGAATCCAAGAATATAGTAAATATTGTTGGAGAAGAACAGTTATCATTGATTCAACAGTCTTATTGGATTGGACGCGAACAGGAATTTTATGGTGCATCAAATTCTACTCATTTATATTTGGAAGTGCATCACAACCTGGATCTTATGAAATTAGAAAAGGTTATCCGTACATTGATAAAAAGGCATGGCGCATTAAGAAGTATTATCAAAGAGGAGAAACAATTCATATTTGAAGAGAAGATTGCGGATACATTTTGTTTAGAAACTATTAATATAGGAAGAGAGGAAAAGGAAAAATATTTTAAGAAACTACGCTATAATAATCAAACGCGGCTTAGAGATTTAGAAAATTGGCCTTTATTTGATGTGAAAAATATATGTATTGATACGTGTGAAAATTTTTTGTTAGTAGATATTGAAATGATTATAGTAGATGGAATGAGCCTCCAATTGATACTAAAAGATTTTTGGGATATTTATAGTAATAGTAAATTTGATGTACAGGAAATTGATTACTTGAAATGTGCGAAAAGTGTTCGTGAAACCAGAGATAAGAGAAAATATGAAATTGACAAGGAATATTGGATGCAGCGTTTGCCGTTGATTCCTAACGCACCTAAACTTCCTGAATGTAAGATTTGGGATGAAAGCAATATATGTTCAAGGCTTCAAAGGAAGATTGAGAAGGAAGAATGGGCTGCCTTAGAGAAGATGGCAAAGGACAGTGGGGTAACAGTAAGTATAGTATTACTATATGCCTACTTATTAACTTTAGCTCGTTGGAGTGAAGAACCACAGTTTACTGTTAATGTTACATTATCAAGTCGGCCATATACAGTAAGGGATATAGAAAAAGTAGTTGGGGACTTTACAACAAATATTTTATTTGATTTTAGCGCTTCGGATATGAAGGGAACAATCGCTGAACAGTTGAAGTTTATTAGAAATAAGTTATATGAATATTGTGACCATAGTAGCTACGAAGGCGTTGAGATAATACGTGATATGATAAAGACTGGGAAGATTAGTCAAGAAAAACCACTTCCGATTGTTTTTACCAGTATGTTGTTCAGAAATCTGCCTAATTTACCTGAAATGGATGTAGTCTATTCGCAGTCTCAAACTTCTCAGGTAAGTTTAGATAATCAAACTTACAAGTTAGAAGATGGTGGATTGATTGTGTGGGATTTTATTAAGAAGATATATCCGGAAACAATGGTTGAAGAAATGTTTTCATATTATTGCATGGTTATAGAACAGTTATCGAAAAATAATGGAGAGTTAAAATGTTCACCTGCATTCGAAAAAAAGATAAAACTTTATAATTCAACTGAAAAAGAAATTGATTTCTTTAACTTGGGTAAGCGGCTGGATAACATTTTTTACAAATTTGCGGATAAAATTGCTATAACAGATTTTGAAGGAGGTATAACATATCGAGAGTTAGAACGCAACATAAAATCTACAATGCATGATCTTAAGAAAAATGGTATTAAACCTGGTAAATATGTGGTGATTAAAACTGATAAAAGTAAAGAGTCAATAATTACAATTTTAGCTGTAGTTTTGGCAGGTGCAACATATGTGCCGGTTGAAAAGCATTGGCCGGTTGAGCGAGTACAGTATATTTTAGATAACGCTGGTGCGGATATGATTATTGACCCATATGAAGTATGTTCTTCTAATGAAGTAAATGATTCGTGGAAAAATATTGATGTGGAATCCAGTACATATGTAATATATACTTCCGGAAGTACGGGAAAACCTAAAGGTGTTGAGATTGCCTATAAGAGTATGGTTAATACTGTTTTAGATATAAATGATCGTATCGGATTGAACAGCAGTGATACTATACTGGGACTGTCTTCACTATGTTTCGATTTATCGGTATATGATTTGTTTGCAACTTTTTTTACAGGTGCACAATTAAAATTGGTTAAAGAACTAAGAGATACGGAGGATATTAAGAAACTTGTAGATAGCAGTTCTGATATTGTATGGAACTCTGTTCCAGCCGCGATGGAGTTGTTTATTGATAGCTTGGATGAAGACTACAAAAATGATGAAATGAAGGCCGTTTTATTAAGTGGCGATTGGATTAATGTAAATTTACCAGACAAAATCAAAAAGCATTTTCCAAAAGCAGCAATTTTTAGCCTTGGTGGTGCGACTGAGGCATCAATTTGGTCGATCTATTATCCAATTAAAAAAGTTGATGCGTCTTGGACTAGTATTCCTTATGGCTATCCGCTGACAAATCAATCAATCTATATCTTGGATTCGGAGCAAAGAATATGCCCTCCAGAAGTGATAGGAGAAATATATATTGGAGGAATTGGGGTCGCGAAAGGGTACATCAATGATGAAGAAAAAACTTCTAATAGTTTTGTTAAATCAAAATATGGAAGACTGTATAGGACGGGGGATTTTGGTAAATATTCAAGGGAAGGATATGTGGTTTTCTGCGGAAGACGAGACTCCCAGGTTAAGATTGGGGGCTATCGTATTGAACTGGAAGAAATAGAAGCGCAGATTAAAGAGGTCCCTAATATTAAAGACTGTATAGCGGTTGTTAATTATAAAAATCAAATAGTAGTTTTTTATAAAGGCGAAGAGTTAGATATAGCTGAAATAAAACGTGCGATCAGAAAAAAACTACCCACTTATATGTACCCGCATAGATATTATCGAGTTGATGACTTTCCGCTAAATACTAATGAAAAGATAGATCGTAAGATGTTAAAAAGCATGGCAGATTCTGGAATACAAAACAAAATGCATAATGAAAAACAAGATGATCTGCGGAATCCTTCTTTAAATAAAGTTATTGAAATATGGTCGGAAGTTCTAAATTGTGATGTTGAACCAGAAAATGATTTCTTTGAGTTAGGCGGAGATTCGATAAAAGCACAAAGAATAGTCCGTAAAATTGCGGACAATTTCAAAGTAAAAATTTCATTTTTAACAGTGATTCATTCAAAGAATGTGGCTGAGTTTAGCAAAGAAGTTGAAAAGATTAGTTTATCATTTAAAAATAGCAAAAAGGATGAAGCAACTTCCGTAGGAAGTAAACAAGACAATCAGAATGTGTTTCCGCTAACAGGAGTTCAGCTTGCATATTTGAATGGACGAAATGATAATTATGAATTGGGGAAGTACAATGCGCATTATTATTTTGAAGCGGAAACAGAGTACACAGCTAATCAGATTGAGTATGCAATTCGTAAAGAGGTTTCAAGGCATGATGCTTTAAGGACCATTTTTTATAAAAACGGAAGACAAAAGATATTGAATAATGTCCCGGATTATTCTGTTATAGTGACAAAATGCCAAAATGATGAAGAAAAGGAGATAGAGTTGCAAAAACAGCGAAAGATACTTTCGCATAAAGTTTATGACCATGAGAAATGGCCGCTATTCACATTCCAGATGATAGAATCTCCGAATTCACGGATCTTAATGGTAAGTTTGGATTTAATGGTATGTGACGGCGATAGTATGCAAATTCTTTTTACAGAAATAGCAGATACGCTTGAAGGAAAATCTGACGCTGAAAAAATTGAGTACTCATATGCGGAGTATATTCAAAATATAAGTAACCAAAAGAATTCAGAAAGCTATGAAGAAGATAAAGCGTATTGGTTAAATAAAATTGACTCATTATCAAGTTATCCTCAGATACCAATGAAGATGAAACTTGCTGATTGTAGGGACTATAATATTGTAAGAAAAAGTGCGATTATTGATTCTGTTTTGTGGGGGAATTTTAAGGAAACGGCCCGTAGACACAAAGTTTCTCCTTCGGCATTGCTATGTACTCTTTATGGAAGGACTATGGCGAAATGGGGAAATCAAAGTGAAGTTCTTTTAAATTTAACAGTATTTCAGAGACAGCAAAAGAATACTGGAAAAATTATCGGTGATTTTACAAAACTGCTTCCGCTTAATCTTGTTTTTGCTAAAGAGGATATTTGGAAATCGGCGGAGATGGTTCAAGAACAAATAATGAAAGACCTAGATCATTTATCTTTTGATGGTACTGAAATAATGAGAGAACTGGCAAAAAGAAGAGGGGTTTTTGGAAAAGCACTTCTACCAGTAGTATTTACCTGCGTACTTTTTGACTGCCCGGAAAATTATTTTGAACGTTTAGGAAGTATTAAATATGCTGTTTCTCAAACTCCACAAGTCTTTTTGGATAATCAAATTACAGAGATGGGAGGCAGATTGCATATTTCCTGGGATGTAGTAGATGAATTGTTTGAAGCTTGTATTATTGATGAGATATTTTTGGAGTTTGTGGAAGATATTAAAAGAATAAGCGAAAACAATAAGGCAAATTCTACAAATGATTTTGTGACAAAAGTATGGGGTAATATACTTACCAAAGAAATAATTACAAAAAGTGTAGTGCCGGATCTGTTGAAGAGTATCGATTTGAAGCAAATTAAGATTTTGGATTATGCACAAGAATTATGCCCGCCAGATGTAAAAGGACAGGTTTATGTTTCCGAAAGTGAAATAATGAATGATAGAAATAAAACATATTATAAGATTTTAGAACATCCATTATATGGGAGAATGGCCGATACTGGCATTATTGGTGTATTAACTCATGATGGATATATGGAATTTGTCGTTCCGAATTGTGAAACAAGTGTAGAAACTCCTGATAAAAAAGAAGATACTCATGAAGAAGAAATCGAAAAGCCTATCGTAAAAGAAATTATGAAAATATGGAAAGAAGTTTTTGAAATCGAAGATATTAGTATTCAAGACGATTTTTATACTTTGGGTGGTGATTCAATAATTTTAATGCGGCTCGTAGACGAGATGTGCAAAACATTAGGGTGTGATGTAACTGTAGATGATATTCTTCAAAGTGAGAATATTTCTGATTTGGCAAACAGGGTATAAAGATAAATAAGAAAGCCTCATGAATTGGAATTAGCATGGGGCTTTCATGAAAGGATGATTTTATGAAAGTGGCAGCCTGTGGAAAGTGGTTTGACTATTTAAATATGATGCCCATTGCAAGAGGGCTTGATTTTGGAGAGGCTTGTAGAAGAATATAGTGATACTGAAGTGTTTCAGAATTTTGAGAGCATAAGTGTGGATACGGATTTAATTTGTTTGGATGCGGATCATACGAACTATTCAATTCTTATACAATTGGCAAAGAAGGGTGTAAATGTGCTTTGCCAGGGCTTGTGGAATGTGGAGAATTATTTGGGCGTAATTCGTGAGTTTAAGAGAAACAACAAATTTGTGATTGAAGATGAGTCTTTTCTTAATTTTGAAAAGGTTTCAATATTTGTAGATATCGCAAAAAAGTTATTGGCATTTGATCCGGCGGCTGAAATAGAAATTAAAACTAATTGCTTTAATATTTATGCAGCTGTTAGAATATTAGGTATGTTTTTACCTAATATGCAACAAATGACAGTTGAGCAACATGTTGAACAGGATAGCAAAGAATGGGTTTGGTGTAGATTAAGGAATAAGATAGTAGTCTTTGAAATCGATAAGAAAATTTATTATGGTTTAGAACGGAAATATACAGCCAAAAGCGTTGAATTTAACATTCAAACAGACAGAGGAAATCTCTCTCTAAGAGGATATTTGGGCCCGATTATTTGGGAAGGTTTTTTTCCTGAAATAAGTAATAATGAGAACTCAAAAGGGTATTTGTTTCATCCGACTATTCAAACTGTAGATGGAGAGGCGAATTATGATTGCTATATAAATACTGTATATAGTAATTCATTGGCCTCCGAAATAAAAAAGACTGAACGTTATATTAAACGGCAAGAAAATGTCGCGTCAAAAATGCAGCAACAGATTTTGAATATAAGATGTTCTCAAGAACTTTTAAGTAAATTAAATTTTTCGTTAAAGTGTAAAAAGGAATATCATCCTCTATTGCTAGAAGAATTACTTGATCTGCGAACAGAGAGTGAAATTGAAAATATATTCGATAACTTTAGTCAGGAATACATACAATATAGCGTAGAGATGCGAAAAAAATATTGGCACAAACAATATTATTCTATATGAATAAAAAAGGCGTTTTACTAAAAGATATTCCTTGCACATTAAATCAAATACTAAAATGCCTATCGGTAAATACGGACAATAATGATATTATATATAGATGGATTGAACTGTTGAAAAAGTATAATTATGTAACTGAAACCGATGGGATTTATGTATGTAAAATCGAGATATATGAAAAAGGATTAAAATATGGATGGGAAGAAGTAGAATACCTTTGGAAAGGGAAATTGGAGTCTCCTTTAGTTTTGGATTATATTATTAATAATATTAAAAATTGGGACAAATTGATTCAGAAAGAGCAGCAGGCAACGCTATTGCTCTTTGAACAGGGAGAAGATATATATGCACATGCACTTTATAAAGAGACAAAGATTTTGCAATATTTGAACCATTCTCTGTCGAAAAAAGTGTTGGGATATTTACATGAGAATGCAAATGCAACAATCCTCGAAATTGGTGCCGGCACAGGAGCAACGTCCAATAAGGTACTGAGCGATATTCGCGAGAATAAATTTGAAGAGCATATTGTATATTTTTATACAGATATTTCCAGATTTTTTTTACAAAGAGCTAAAGAGCGATATAAGGAGTGTGATGGAAAAATAGAGATGCATCATCAAACATTAGATATTGATGAAGCTTTTTCAAGCCAGTTGCCCTCAAATTTCCAAGCGGATATTGTGATAGCGGTGGGAGTATTGAATAATTCTGTTAATACAGATAAGTGCATTTATGAGATAAATAGTGTAATGAAACCAGGTGGAATTTTACTTGTCATAGAAACTGTAGAGGATGTTCCGGATATCCTCATAACGCAGTCTTTTATGATGACAGCACCAAAGGATCGGAGAAAAGCGACAAATACCATGTTTCTGAATAGAAAACAATGGCTGGAGATTCTTGAAGAAAATGGGTTTTGTAATAGTGAAGAGTTTCCAGGATATGGTGAATATTTGGAGGTTTTGGGACAGAAACTTTTTTATTGTACAAAGGAGTAATGCTTGTTATGCAATTGGAAATTATAAAAAAAGTAAGTCTGTTAAATAAGAATACCATTTTATTTGTGCATGGAGCATATCATGCAGCATGGTGTTGGGAAGAACATTTCATACCTTTTTTTTATGCTCATGGATATAATGTTTATGCTATGAGCTTTAGAAATCACGGTAACAGTGAAAGAATAGAAAATGTTGATCAGATAGTAGTCAAGGATATGGTAGAAGATCTAATAAAGACTATAGATATGATTGATGGAAAAATTATCTTGATAGCACATTCATTGGGATGCAGAATCGCACAGATGTGCTTGGAAGAAATATACTCTTCAATACAGTCAGTTGTTTTAATTACACCAATGCCAGTAAGAAATAATTTTTTACAATTACTACAGATGAGTAAAAAGCAGAGAAAAAATAATTTGGAGTATATTCTTTTTTCAGAAAGGTTAGATTCAGAACGAAAAGAATACTATATGTCATTATTAGATAAAGAGTCAAAAAAGGTTGAGTATGCCATGATGAAACGTCAAAAAAAATTCTCTATATATGTTAGAAAAATTCCAACCCTGGTAATTGGATCATATAATGACCAATGTGTAATTCTGCAGGCAGTTAAAGACAACGCTAAAATACACACCGCGGAGTTGAAGATTGTAGATAGTGTATGTCATGATATGATGCTTGATCCGGATTGGAGAAATATAGCAGATTTAATTTTCAAATTTATAGAAAAAACTATTGACAAAAAAAGTGGGGATAATTATAATGATAACTATGTTAGCACACAGGCGCATCAAGGAGGTGAATAAATGGCAGTTGGCACTTATGAGACTACCCATGAGAAGATTTTAGAAAGTGGAAAGCAGCTATTCCTTAAAAATGGCTATGAACGCACAAATCTTCGGGAGCTTTGCAAGGGTGCGGGGATTACGACTGGAGCATACTATCGGCACTTTGAAGATAAGGCGGCATTGTTCTCGGCATTGGTTGAGCCTGCTGTCGAGGGGATTCGTAAAAGGTATGATGCTGCAGGAGAGCGATGCTTTGATTATATATCTGTTGACAACATGACTGATTTGTGGAATGTTTCGGTTGAAACAATGGTCGAGTTTATTGAATTTATTTTCAGCCACTTTGATTCGTTCAAACTTCTTCTGCATTGTGCGGATGGAACAAAATATGTTGACTTTACTGACTGGATGGTAGAAAAAGAAGTTCAGGACACGTTGAAAATGTACGATGTTCTTGAAGAAAAGGGAATTAAATATAAACGGCTTGGACTGAAAGAGCTGCATATGTTGAATCATGCTTATTACTCCTGTATCTTTGAAACAGTCCTGCATGACTACACGAAAGAAGAAGCAATTCAGGCAACGCATACACTGGCAGAGTTTATTACAGCCGGTTGGCGGAAAGTGCATGGTCTTTGAATAAAAGGCCACACTTTTTTGCCTGATAGATAACTTAGTTTGCGATTTTTGTTAGCACACTTTGTTATCTTCTTATTGGCTACTATATTTTTTTAATATATGGTTAGCGAAATCTAACTTATCAAGGAGGAACCTATATGCAAAAACAAAATCCATTACTCCGTGTTTGGGAGCTTGGAAAATCGCAGCATTCAGGACTGATTTGTGCGGTTATCAGCGCATTTCTCGGTGTCTTAGGCGGGATGCTTCCATACTTTGCTGCGGCGCAGATGATTGTGAATCTGCTTGAAGGAAATAGGGATATGTCATTGTACTTCAAATGGCTGTGCATTGGGATGGCAGGCTATTTAGTGCGGACACTGCTTTATACCTTGGCGCTGTCCATATCACATAAGGCAACCTTTTCCGTTTTAAAAACTATCCGCAAAAAAATATTGGCAAAACTGCCGAAACTCCCTCTTGGAACAGTGACAGATATGTCCAGTGGGAAGATGAAACAGCTTATTGTGGATCAGGTGGACGGTATGGAAACAACACTGGCGCATTTGTTTCCGGAGCTGACGGCAAATATAGCAGGGCCGATACTGATTATTGTTTACCTGTTTATCCTTGACTGGCGCATGGCGCTCCTGTCGCTTGTTTCCATTCCGGCAGGCATGGTTTTCCTAATGACGGTCATGGGTTCTTACAGTAAGGACTATGAGGGAGCTGTCGGAACAACAAAGGAAATGAATGAAACGATTGTAGAATACATTAACGGCATTGAGGTAATTAAGGCATTTAACCAGGGAAAAAGTTCATATGCCAAATTTTCAGACAGAGTGAAAGCCAATGCGAAATATTACTATAACTGGATGAAAAAAAGCCAGTTTGGTATGTCGATGGCTTACTCGATTGTACCTGCCACATTGATTACGATTCTCCCCGTCGGTTTTGTTTTTTACCGTGGGGGAAGTTTGTCAGCAGAAGTATTTATTACAACCGTCATTTTGGCTTTAGGTATTACGGGGCCATTGATGGCTGCTATGAATTTTGTGGATACGCTTGCACAAGTGGGAACAACGGTGGAATCGGTGGATGAAGTTCTTCTTGCAGAGGAACAACAGCATGAAGAAAAAACCGTCACATTTGGAAAGATGGATATAGGGCTTTCCCATGTGTCTTTCGGGTATCACGGAGATAAAGAAATACTTCACGATGTGAGCCTTGCAATTCCGGCTGGAACCATGACGGCTCTGGTAGGTCCGTCCGGTTCAGGCAAGTCAACTATTGCAAAGCTGATAGCAGGTTTTTGGGATGTGCAAAGCGGAACAGTGACAATAGGCGGCGTGGATGAAAAGAAAATTCCTCTGAAGCAGTTGTATGATCAGGCGGCTTTTGTATCTCAGGATAATTTTCTGTTTGATGAAACTGTCCGTGAAAATATCCGCATGGGAAGAATGTCGGCCACAGATGCAGAGATAGAGGCTGCTTGCAGGGCGGCAGGCTGTGACGGGTTTATCCGTGAACTTGAAAAGGGTTATGACACAAAGGTAGGTAGCGGAGGGGCGCATCTTTCCGGCGGAGAACGTCAGCGGATTGCCATTGCAAGGGCGATGCTGAAAGATGCTCCGATAGTCATTCTGGATGAAGCCACGGCATACATAGACCCGGAAAATGAAGCGGTCATACAGGAAGCCATTGCAAAACTTGTAAAAGGAAAAACGGTAATTGTTATTGCACACAGGCTGTCAACCATTAAGGACGCAGATAAAATTGTGGTAGTTAAGGATGGCAGAATAATGGCGAGCGGCAGGCATGAGGAACTTAGGGAAAGCTGCCCGTTGTATGAATCCATGTGGCAGGCGCATATTGGAGCAAAGGACGGTGACGTGGCATGATTGGTACATTCAAAAAAATATGGGAGTTTTCCGGTGAGGAAAGAGGCAATATCAATAAATCCGTGGCGGTAAGTTTTCTGAACGCTGTTTTCCATATGTTTGAGATTGGTGCAATTTACTTTGTGGTAATGGCACTGACAAACGGAGATAAGGATATGAAAACTGTCTGGATTTCCCTTGCCTTTATGGTCGTCAGCATTATTGGAAATGCAGTTACCAGCCGTTTCTCAAAATTACAGCAGACACACGCCGGCTATTTCATGGCAGCTAACCGGAGGGTTTCTATTGGGAACCGCCTAAAAAGTGTGCCTATGGGATTTTTTAACGAGAACAGTTTGGGCGAGGTAACTGGAGTATGTACAACGGTACTTGGCAATATTGAAAATCTGGTTCCTATGACATTGGTAAATATTTTAGGCGGCGTTATAGGAACGGTTGTGTTTACTATAATGATTTTAATTTTTGACTGGAGGATCGGGCTGATTGCCGCAGCAGGAATCATCGTGTATCTGCTGGTTGTATCTTCTATGGAGAAAAAATCTGCTGTCATTGCGCCTAACTCGCAAAAATCTCAAACGGCTCTTGTTGAAACTGTTCTGGAATATGTGCAGGGAATGGGCGTTATCAAGTCTTTTAACCTGAGTGGGCGGGGCGATAAAAATCTTCAGGATGCGCTGGAATATAACCGGAAAAGCAATCTTGGTATGGAGCAGCTTATGACGCCTTACACGATTTTTCAGGAGCTTGTATTGCAGATTGCGGGTATCGGCATGATGCTGGCAGCGGTTGTGTTCTGGATAAATGGAACAATGACATTAGTTAATACTTTGATGGTGATTATTATGTCATTTCTGGTGTTTGGGCAGATCAAGCTGTTCGGAATGGGTATTTCCATGCTGCGTCTGGCAGACAGTAGCATCGAAAGAACATTACAGACAGAGGACATGGAGCAGATGGACGAAAGCGGCAAAGCACTTGCTGTGAAGAAACATGACATTGTATTTGATGATGTGCATTTCTCCTATGAAAGCAAAGAAATTCTTCATGGAATCAACTTGCAGATTCCAGACAAAACCACTACCGCAGTGATCGGTCCCTCTGGTTCCGGCAAAACAACGCTTTGTAACCTGATTGCCCGGTTTTGGGATGTAAATAGCGGCTCGGTTAAAATTGGCGGAAAAGATGTGAGGGATTACACGCTGGAATCCCTGATGGAGCAGATTAGCATGGTGTTCCAGAATGTCTATCTTTTTGCAGATACGATTGAAAATAACATTAAGTTTGGCAGACCGGAGGCTACCCATGCCGAAGTTGTTGCGGCAGCAAAAAGAGCCTGCTGTGATGATTTTATCGAGGCGCTTCCTGACGGTTACAATACGGTTATCGGTGAGGGCGGAGCTTCTCTTTCCGGAGGTGAAAAGCAAAGGCTCAGCATTGCAAGGGCTATGTTAAAAGATGCACCTATCGTTATTTTAGATGAAGCAACTGCAAATGTAGACCCTGAGAACGAGGATCGCCTGCAGAAAGCCATTGAGGAACTGACAAAGGATAAAACAATCATTATGATTGCACACAGGCTGAAAACTGTGCGGAATGCAGACCAGATACTGGTGGTGGATAACGGAAAAATCGTGCAGCAGGGTAAACATGACGATTTGATTAAACAGCAGGGCATTTATGCTGATTTTGTACTTGGGCGCAAGGAGACAATCGGCTGGAAGCTGAATGCCGGCAACTAAACAGGATTTGTACTGTTTTGCAGCAGTCAAATAGATAAACAACAAATTTTAAGGAGGGTTCTCTAAAATGGAAACAAATAAAAAGCTCAAAGCGAAAGACCTTATCAATGTCGGTATTTATACCGCTATCTACATCGTATTCTTTTTCGTTGTAGGTATGCTCAATGCAATTCCGGTGCTTTATCCGTTCTTGTATGTATTGATTCCGCTGATTTCTGGAATCCCATTTATGTTGTTTCTGACAAAGACTGAGAAATTTGGTATGGTTACAATTATGTCTGTGATTTGTGGCGTTTTTTGGTTCTTTATGGGATATACATGGACAGCAATAGTAGGTTACGTTGTATTTGGACTGATTGCTGATTTGGTATTAAAGGCGGGAAAATATAAGAACTTTAAAGTGGATGTGATTGGTTATTGGTTGTTCTCCTGCGGTATGATCGGTTGTCAGGCTCCAATGTGGGTGATGGCAGATACATATATGGCACAGGTAGAGGCATCTATGGGGGAACAGTATGCAAGCGAGTTAGCCCATTATATGCCTTCATGGATGGGAATTGCCGCAATAGCAATTATATTCATTGGCTCTCTGTTAGGAGCATTGCTTGGACGTAAGATGTTGAAAAAACATTTTGAAAGGGCAGGTATTGTCTAATGGAACGGTACGAGGCTTATCAACCACCCAAAAAGAAAGGCTTTTATCTTGATCCGCGTACAAAAGTCTTATTTATGGCGTTTGTTACAATGTTGATGTTCTTTGTATATGAGAATCTTGCGATGGATGCTGCGGTGGCGATAATCCCGTTGACCTTGCTATTGATTAATCGCCAAATGCGGACGGCTCTCATTTATGGAGGGCTGTTCGCTTTGGCAATTGTAGCAAAGCTGACGCAGGGGATGTATGTATTGCCGGCAATCCTGAACATGGTTTCTGTGCTGCTAGTTGCAATGGTGATTCGTTTATTCCCGATTTTTATGTTGGGCTATTACATTATTGAATCTACATCCACCGATGAATTTGTGGCTGCTATGGAGAAATGGCATGTTCCGGAGGCGTTCATCATTCCGATTACTGTTGTTTTTCGTTTTATTCCAACATTAGGGGAAGAATCGGCAGCTATTACGGACGCTATGCGGATGCGTGAAATTCAGTTTGGAACAAAGAAGTTCTGGCAAAATCCTACTGCACTTTTGGAATACCGGGTAATTCCGTTGATGATGTCTGTTGTCAAAATTGGGGATGAATTATCAGCGGCAGCACTCACCAGAGGGTTAGGGGGATTAAATCACAGAACGAGTATTGCACACATTGGTTTTACAGTATATGACCTCATTATTGCCGTACTTTCGGCTGGTCTGCTGGTGTGGGCTTGTTTGTAGGAGGTGGCAAATCTATGATTGAATTTCAAAATGTCACTTTTACTTATCAAAGCACAGAGCGAGAGAGCGGTGTTTATGATTTAAACTTAACAATCCCGGATGGACAGATAGTTTTGCTTTGTGGAGAATCTGGTTGCGGTAAAACAACACTTACCCGATTGATTAATGGATTGACACCAGAATACTATGAGGGAAAACTGGATGGGATTGTATTGGTAAACGGAAAGGAAACAACTAAAACACCGCTGTACGAGCTTTCAAAGGTGGTCGGTTCTGTATTTCAGAATCCACGCTCCCAGTTCTTTAATGTGGATACTACTGGGGAAATTGCTTTTGGATGTGAGAACATCGGATTACCAAAGGAAGAGATATATAGGCGGATTGGGCAGGTTACTGGAGAATTGAGAATACAAAAGTTGCTTGACCGTAGCTTGTTCGCCCTTTCTGGCGGCGAAAAGCAGAAAATAGCGTGTGCATCTGTTTCTGCTATGGAGCCGGAAATTTTCGTGCTGGATGAACCGTCCTCGAATCTTGATGTGGCTACGATTGCTGATTTGAAGCACATTGTTGCAAAATGGAAATCGATGGGCAAGACGGTTATTATTGCAGAACATAGGCTTTATTATTTGATGGATATTGCAGACCGGGTGATTTACTTAAAAAATGGCCGGATTGAAAAGGATATGTCTGCCACTGCATTTGCACAATTTAGTGAAGAGCAGCTTCGGACGATGGGGCTCCGTTCTCTTCATCCAGCTCGCTTTAGCAACATACCGAATGTGGTTATAGGAGGTAGTTGCATTGAAGTTAAAGATTTTTTGTTCTCATATGGAAAGATAGAAGCAATGAATATACCGAAAATGTCCGTTCCGCAAGGAGCGATTGTAGGAATTCTTGGAGATAATGGAGCAGGAAAGACCACATTTGCAAAATGTTTGTGTGGATTGGAGAAATCGGCAAAAGGTACGCTGCAAATCGGAAAAGAAACTTTGGGAGCAAAGCAGCGAATCAAAAAGTGTTATATGGTCATGCAGGATGTAAATCATCAGCTTTTTACGGAAAGCGTGTCTGATGAAATTATGCTCAGTATGCAAGGGCAGGACGAACAGACCGATAAAAACCAAACGGAGGAAATACTTAGCAGTTTGAATCTATTAGAGTATAAAGAACTGCATCCGATGTCATTATCCGGTGGTCAAAAGCAACGGGTAGCAATAGGAAGTGCAATTGCATCGGACAAAGAAATTTTGGTATTTGACGAGCCGACTAGTGGTCTGGACTATCATCATATGCTGGAAGTTGCTGACAATTTGCAAAGGCTTAGCGATATGGGGAAAACATTGTTTATTATAACTCATGATCCGGAATTGATTGCAAAATGTTGTAATTACTTTGTGTTTATTGAGCATGGCAAAACGGTATGGAGTGGCAGATGGACAGAGGATAATAAAAAATGTATTGCAGAGTTTTTTTCTTTCGCAAATTAAGTCTAAGTGTGAAATAGAATGAAAAATAATTTCTTAGAATGGCCTTAAAATGTATTCGGACACCCAATAAGGGAGGAAATACATTTTAAGGCAGAAGATTGGATATTGATACACTGCCTTTGAGAGAGAAGGCTATAGCATTAAAGTTATTAGATTTACTTCCAGATATTTCTTCAAAAATTGTACTTTTAGCGCCTGCTACTAATAGAGGTATGTTTAGAAATTATATTAGTATTTTTGGTAAACATATTTCTTCATATAATTTATCGGATATTTATTTCTCGAATCGATTAAACAAAAGTGTTATTCAGAACTACGAAGAATAATTTGCCAAAGGCTCTTTTAAGCTATCTATCCAATTGTTAAAACCATTTATATTACCATATTTGCCGAATGATAAAAAAATAATAATTATTGGTAGTTTTGCGGATAGGGGGATTATATTAAATGACTTGGTTAAAATGGGAAATGATTTAGGGGCAACAACTGTAATTTTTCCAAATATATGTCATGCAATGATGTTAGATCCTGATTGGATTATTGTAGCAGAAACTATTCTGGGGGTTATTCAAAACAAAAAACAAGAGGTTGAAAAATATAGAATATGTAAAAGAGAAAATGATCAGAAGTCAAGTTTGGATTAAAAAAGTGGTGGAAATCGTTCACGTTGAAATGTAAGTAAATGTATAGTTGCTAATTAGTTAAAAAGTCTTCTGCGTTCCTGACGCTATTTTCTGTGAACTCAAACGAACGATGGTAGTTCGACTTGGATAAATGAACGGTGGCAATGAAGGGCTGATTGAGTTTTTTAAATACATATGATCCAGGATACATAGCTAGATTTATGCCTAATTATTATACAGCTTAAACAATGGGAGGATGAAGTCCCAACTGGTTGTTGGGTATTGAATAGTCTACACTTATATGTTTGGAGGATTTAAATGCACCTATATGAGTCAGGAGAAGATTATTTAGAAGCCGTGTTAATACTTCAAAAGAAAATGGGAGAGGTACGTTCGGTAGATGTCGCCTGTTATGTAGGAGTTTCAAAGCCTAGCGTATGCCATGCAGTTAATGTCTTATGTGACGGCGGTTTTCTTACAAAGGACGATAAGCACTTTATTTCTTTAACAGAGGAGGGGGGAAAGGTTGCGGAGAAAATTTATGAGCGACATAAATTTTTTAAGGAGCAACTTATATCTGCTGGAGTAAGCCCTAATATAGCGGAAACGGAGGCTTGCCGTATTGAACACTGCATCAGTGACGAATCTTTCCTTAAACTAAAGGAACATCAAGAAAAAGGCAAAGGATGGTTGTAAGAAGACATATATTAAAATATAGAATCTTTTCTTGTGATTTTCTATTTATCATTTTGCGTTTCATATGTAGGAAAAGTATGTAATAAATAGAAAAGAAAAAGGAGAGATTTTATATAATAAAATAAATCAGAATTGCAATCGACCATGGAAACAGAAATATCAAAACGGTTCATACAGTATTTACGACTGGAATCAGTGAAAGCGATATTAGCACAGGCAGGGGAATTGATTATCTGGAGTATAACGGAAAGTTTTACGTGCCGAGTAACAGGAGAATCCCATATCAGAGAGATAAGACTGCCGATCAAAGATTTTTCTTATTGACACTTTTAGGAATAGCAAAGGAACTGGAATTAAACCCGAATATCGAAAAAGGTGATTTAATCCAAGTTCAAATGCCAATAGGACTGCCGCCGAAGCATTTTGCGGAACTCTATGATAAATATGAGACGTTTTTCCGGGGAACTGGAGAAATGCTTCAATTTAATTATAAGCAAAAAGAATATCATGTAACTATCACAGATGTTAGGGCATTTCCCCAGGATTATGCGGCGATTATGTTGCAGCACCGGGAGATACGTTCTTACCCTAAAGTAGTAGGTGTGGACATTGGCGGATTTACAACAGATTATCTGATGTTCCGTTCCGGAATTGAGGATATGGAGATCTGCGACTCTATGGAAACGGGAATCATTAGTCTTTACAACCGGATTACAGCTCGGATGCATGCGGATTATGATGTGTTGCTAGAAGAAGCGGATATTGACAGTATTATACAAGGAAAAAAGGGATTCTATGAGGAGAAAGTAGTTCGTGCAGTACTGCAAGAAGCGAATCAATGTGCTTTATGATCAGGTTTACGAAAAAGAAGAAAATAATAATATCATGATCCGGATTATGAGTAATATATTGGAATCCCGTAACAGCGAGAGCAGAGAACACATCCTGCATATTAAAACAGCAACGGAGATGATGCTGAGACAACTGGTAAAAGTAACAGATGCTTATCCTTTGACAGAGGCAGATATTGCTTTGATTACAACTGCTTCTTCCCTTCATGATATTGGTAAGATTCGTATTCCGGAAGAAATATTGAATAAACCAGGCAGACTTACCGATGAAGAATTTAAGATTATGAAAACCAATAGTGAGCTTGGCGCGGCTATAATTAAGGACATGGATTTTCCACAAGATCATCCACTGGTACATACCGCATGGGAAATTTGCAGGTGGCATCATGAAAGATGAGATGGAAAGGGCTATCCGGATGGATTGAAAGGTGAAGAAATACCAATCTCCGCACAGGTGGTATCGATTGTTGATGTTTATGATGCGCTTACAAGTGAAAGATGCTATAAGAAAGCTTTTGATCATGATACAGCGATTCAAATGATCCTGGACGGACAATGTGGACAATTCAAGGTCATGCAGGAAAAAATCGATTTCTTCAAATCGAACAGTGGAATGAATTCGATTGATTACAATGCGGTTTCAGGTCAGCTCACTATATTAAATGGAAAACGGCAGATATTATGTCAGAGAAATAATCCAAAAATTGATCTGTTCAAAGAATTCGGAGTAAATGAAGAAGATGTTCAATATATTCGGGTTTTGTTACACCAGACATCTGTACAAAATAAAGAAATCTCTGTGCAGATAAAAGCGACAGTGGAAAATAATAGTCAGAAGTATAAAATGAAATTGCATACGCTGTGGTCGCCAATGAAGAAAGACGTATGCATAGGAATTATCGGGTATTTTGACACTGTAAAATAAATATGAAGATTACAATCATAATATCGTTTATACTTTTTTACAGATGAGTATTGGAACAATTACCAGAAAGGCAAAGGAAGTGAAGAGTTCCAAAAGTATATGGAAGATCTGACAGACATGCAGAATCATGTGCTTCCGTATCTGCAGAGTTTTTGTAATCTGGAGGAAAAAGGTGTGAAGGAGAGACGAGAACAGCAGATAGCAGAAAGATATGAAGGAAGAGCAGATGAGAGGGTAACAAGTACCGAAGCGAATGCAGTTGTTAAGGATGTAGGAAAAACAGATAGAAAACCGGCACAGCAGAAGCAGTCGGTAGATGGAAAAGATAAGAAATTATCCATTCATGAATGGCTTGAGATTAATAAGAGGATTATTCAAGAAAAACAGGGAAAAGAAAAGCCGGAGAGAGAGGCTGATCGGGGGTGTAAGACAGGTGTAACATTATAATTCTAATGAAGGGTGTAGGGAGTCAATCCCAGCATCCTTTTTTATGCGTAAATATGGAGTGAATGTTATAATGAACAGCAGGCGGAAGAGGTATTGGATATCTCGATAATTGGTGAATTGGAAAATTAAATTCCAGTCCATTCAAAAACTGGCACTTAGTATTGCAAAATATATCATAGAAGTTAATGTTGCAAACCTCTTGATATCTAGTTATAGTTGTGGCTCAGCAATAGAGTCCGGATGGCGTTATCCAAGGAGAATACCATGGCTAAGAATGTACATCTGGTTCTTGATGAAAGAGTCACAATAGAAGTTCGCTTAAGAGAACGAGCTTCATTTACTGAGATGTGCTGAAGGAAGAAGGCCGTAAGCTTACAGCAAAGAAAAAACAGTTCTATGGAGAATATCAAAAGGCACGATGGGATATGCAGGAGATCGTCACGATCAAGGCGAACATTGACACTTTGAAGGGCTATACTGAACCGGGAAGAAAGCAGGAAAAGGAGCGTTGAGATTATGAAAACAAGGAGCAAAGCGACGCTGACACTTCGGGCCATGTTGGCCCGAAGATACGGGTTTGGGGCGAGCCCCAACAAGCCGCCTTTGTGCCACTTGTGGCCACAGAGGCATTGCTTGCCACTTAGCGGCAGTCCCTAAAATGGCGCAAAAAAACAGAGGCCCTTATTCTGGAACCTCCGTTTCTCTGGCTTTCTTAATGCCTTCGGCTGTGGCTTCTATCACGACAAGCTCTTTTTCATTTATGGAGTTTAGAAGCACATCAATGTGCTTTCTGCAAGAGCTTGACCTTGCCCCTCCGTCCGCATGAATAAACTGGTCAACTGAAACGTCAAACATAGTAATGAGTTTAACAAAAAGGTTGAAGCTGGGATATTGACCTGTGTTCTCAATATTCATAATGGTATGGGAGTCACGGTCTACTAATTCCGCAACATAGGCTTGTGTCCAATATTCTGATTTTGCAAATTTAAAATGTGCAATCTCATTGTAGATTGCGTTTATTAAATAAATAACTTCCTAGGAGATATAAAAATATCCCTCCTAATATATCAGTTATTAGAAATTCCAGGTGATAAGGACTGTTCTTTAGAATCAATGAATTATCAAACTTTTCTTGTTTTTCTTCATGCAGCAAATAAGGCACATAATTTGCTTGTGCATATGGAGAAGAAAATAGATGTATATTGTGTATGGTTCTTTCTGCGCCCTCAGCATAAAGCGGATTATCTCGTAATTCCCCATCGATACTAAATAGAGTGGTTTGTACTGGCTGATTTAGAGTATGCACTGTTTCTTTTCCACCATATAAAAGCAGAAGGGTTAAACCGATTACAATAAATATAGAAAAAATTCTATTATTTATTAGAACGGAGAGTATTGTTGAAATTATTGCCACAGTTGAGATGATTATAAGGACTATTATAAAATTAATAAATAAATCAATGTAAGATATATTTAACTCATAATTCTGGAATATTCCAAGTAATATTACTGATATTGTATCAGCTAAGAGCAAAAGTGTTCCTTCTATGATTCCAACGAGGAGTTCTGTTTTGTAAAATGTCGATTTATTATAACCACAAAATAATTTGTTGTTAATAGTTCTATTGTCTAACTCTTGACTAAGTTTTAGAGACACATTTATTGAAATAAATATACATATTAATGTAGTTTTATTAAAAAGGAAATATGGTATATTAACTTCAAAACCATACGTTGATCCAGATATCTCTAAAAAATTATAAACTAATAATAGTATAATTTCACCAATGTATATTATAGAAGTTAGTCTTCGTGATAATTCGACACGTAATAATTTATTCATGAACCATTCCTCCTTACTGTTCAAATTCATCGAAATAGAATTCTTCTAATGATTCTTCTGTTATTTCACTATTTTTACATTCATGAATTAAAATTCCGTCTTTCAGAAATCCTATATGAGTGACAATTTTTTGTAATTCATCAAGAATATGACTTGAAATTACTATAGTTACTCCGTGGTCTTCACTCAAGGATTTAATTAAATCTCTAATTTGACGTATCCCGGAAGGATCTAAGCCATTTAATGGTTCATCAAGGAATAATAAATCCGGTTGATTAGCAAGAGCTAATGCAAGCCCTAAACGTTGTTTCATACCAAGGGAATACTGTATAAGTGGTTTACGTGTATCTTTTAATCCTACTATTTTAAGTAATTCAGAAACACTGTACTTTGGATTTTTTATCAAGGATAGCTGATATTTCAAGTTTCGTTTGGCAGACCAATACGGATATACTGCAGGAGTTTCTAATATAGCTCCCGTTTTTATGTTGTCAGCGATTTTTATCTGACCAGAGGTAGGGTTTTGTAATCCTAATAATAGTCTCATAAGAGTTGTTTTTCCAGCACCATTATTCCCGACTAATCCGTAAATAGAACCTCTAGGAATATGAATAGATACGTTATTCAATGCAGTTGTATCCTTGTATTGTTTTGTAATATTGGTTGTTGTTACAATGTAATTCATAAGGCTCCTCCTTTAAATATTTTGCTTTTTAAATATATTTACACTTACTAAAATGATGAACAGTGAAAGAATGACATCAGCAATCACAAAGTCTATATGATAGTCACGATTTTTAAATAGAAATGATTGTTTTGGCTTATCCTCTGGCCGTTCTGTGGTTATATATGAAGAAAAGTTACATTGAGCATATGGGGATAAGGTAATCTTCATATTTAATTGTGTCCGATAAGTAGCGTTTAGTTCTTCTGTAAAACTTTCTATTAAATCTTTTGACGCGGGATCGTTTTCCTCATTTATTTCTACAAATACACTTTCGTAGTCTGTTAATGTAGCAAGGGTTTTCCGACCACTATTTATAAGAAATATGGCAAAGAATACAAGTAAGAACTGCGTTATCAAACGTTTCTTCGCAAGTAAACTAAAACTACAAATAATAACAGAAACAGAACCAATTGTAATCATAAAAATCAGAGTATTAGTCATAATATATGAGAATGAATGAGTAAGTTCCTGTTTCCTAAGAAAGCAACCTAATAGATAAAATAAAGAATCAAGTAATACAAGGCTGCTTCCACATACGCTGCAAGCAATTACTTCCGCTATATAAATTTGGCTTTTTTTGTACCCTAAATAAAGTTTATTTTGTACTGTACCATAAGAAAACTCATCACAAATATAGACTGACATTAAAAGGGAAAGAACTATACAGATAAAATTTACATTCTCTAAAAAATCATCTCCCCAAAATAAAAATGGCACACCTCCTTTTAGGCCAAGCATGTGAATCAAAAATAGAATAAATAGTACGACCAGATAATATAAAGATCTTAGATACCGTTTGATTTCTACAATCATAAGTTTTAATATCATATAACTCCCTCCTTTGACTATATTATGATGGCGAAAAGCATAAAAAGTAAAGCAAAGAAGTATTTACATTGTAGATAATAAGGATAAAAGAGTGATTTTACATAATGTAAAGAGTGATTTTACATAATGTAAAGAAGGTTTTTCTTTCTCTATTTTAGTGCAGGGGTTATATTTAAATTAATAAAAATATTTTTAAGGGAGGTAATCATATGAAAGTTATAAGCGCAGAGAAAGCAAGAGAACTTCGAGCAGGTAATGCTCATTTTCATTGGGTATGTTTTGACAAACTTAACTTTATCAGTAAGCCATATTACTGCAGCCTATCAGAAGTAGGTAAAGTTGCGGATAGGCATAGAGATAAATATAGGAATCATAAAAAGAAAGTATTTATCTTTACTTGTCATAGAAAATGTGGGGAATAAGCGGATGTAAAGCCTATTTGACATGGATGTAAGGGGTTATTTGCTTGAGTAATTATGGAAAATAGTTTATCTTGAAGATGTAATAGTTGTACGTATCAAACTTCGAAGAAAGGAGACAAAGGTATGAAAGCATTAACAGTTGAGAAAGCACAGGAAATTAGAGCGGGCAAGGGACACTATCATTGAATCTGTAGAGATTGGGCTAATTTTACAAGTAAAGCATATAGTTCTTATGCAGCAGCCGGAGCAGCAGCTGATGCTCATGTAGCGAAATATCCAGCTCATGCAGATAAGGTTAGTGTGTTCTACTGTGAAAAGAGTAGTTGTCAGTAACCGCAATAAGCAAATACAGAGAGGGTTGGATATCCAACCCTCTCTGTATTTAGAAAGAAGGAAAGTAATATGAGAGGTTGTTTACAACATGATGAAAATGATTGTGGATTAGCATGTATACTAACTATATGCAAGTTTTTAAAAATTTGTGTCGATGAAACAGCACTCAGAAAAAATATATTTCTTGGTAATGATGGATTAAGCCTATACGGAATAACAGAAGTGTTTCGTACTATCGGGATGAAATCGTTGGCGGTTGAAGGCACTAATATAGAGTTGTATTCTTTATTATCTGAAGAGAAAAAGCCTATTATTATTATGATAAATGAAGATGATGAATATCACTATGTCGTACTGTATAAGACAAATAATAGTAAGGTTTTTTTATGGGATCCGAATAAAGGAAAACGTATTATTACAAAAGAATATTTTGATTTAATATGGTCAAGTTATGCTATAATTATTACGGAGATTTTAGAAATAGATAGAGTGGTGCTACCTAAAAAGTCAGTATGTTGGACAGCTCTATTTCAACAGAAAAAGCTCCTTGCTTTATTAGTGATATTTTCGGTTATACTTATGGCAATTAGTGTAATTACAACCTTTTTATATAAGAATATAATTGATCAAATTGAAATAGGCATTCCGACATTTACACCACAATTAAAATCTTTTTTTTTAGTGATGGGGGGATGCTATTTACTTGTAAGTATCTTGTCTATAGTAAAAGGAAAACTTATTGCTTACTTAAAAATGGAGCTGGAAATTACACTTCAAAATCAATTTGTGGAATCATTATTAAATATTTCTATTCAAAAAAAGGACGATTATACAAGTGGAGGTGTTCTGGATAGATATTATAGATTATCTGTAGTTGTTGAAACTATGTCCTCCGTATTTTCTTCTGTAGTTTTGGAATGTATTTCTTTGATTGCCGGAGCAATTATTTTAATAGGTATTAGTCCTATTATGTTCTATTTGGTCTTGGTTATAGTTGCTGCTTATATAATTTCATTTGTTATTTCTAAACAAAAACTCTTTAAATTAAGTAAAACTATTATGGACAAAGAATCTTTGTTAATAACACACATAAAAGAAACAATCGAGAATTTAATGTCTTTAAAGAGTTTTGAAAACAGCAATTATATGAAGAAAATGAGAAAGGAAATTAAATTTGTAAAAAATCAAGAGTATATTTTAAGCAAATTATCCATAATTTTAGGGGAAACTTTAAGGGCAATAGAACATATGGTTATGTTGATAATCTTAGCATATGGAATTTATTCAGTTATTGCAGGTAATATGTCGTTAGGTACGCTACTTGCATTTGAAAGTTTTATAGGCTTTTTCCTATCTCCGGTTAAAAATTTACTTGGCATTCTACCATCTTTGCAAGAAACAATACTTACGTTCCTTAGAATAGAAGATATATTTGCATATAATAAATCTACAGAAATTTCAGAAAGCAATAATGAAATTAGTGGAAAAATATGTGTAGATAACTTGGATATTGCATATGGCTATGATATTCCTATATTAAAAAATATTTCTTTTACCATAGAACCAGGTGAAAAAGTTTTTTTGATGGGCTCTAGTGGGTGCGGAAAATCAACATTAGCAAAAACAATCGCTGGATTGGTAAAATATAATAAAGGGGAAATCATATGGGGGAATGACAGAAATTTAAACATTTCTGATTTATCAAAACAAGTCCTATATTTATCTCAGGAATCCGAAATATTTTCAGGTTCAATTCAAGAAAATATTTTAATGTGGGAAAAGGATTGTAACCAACTATTATTCGATGAAGTTATTGAGGCAATGGGAATTAGTCAAATGATGAGTTCCAGATCTCTTAGTTTAGATAGCTATTTATCGGAGAATGGCACTAATTTGTCCGGTGGTGAAAAACAGCGGGTTGCTCTTGCTAGAGCTATGATGCGAAATGTTCCAATATATATATTTGACGAGGCAACCTGTCATTTGGATTTTGAAAGTGAGAATCTTATAATAGATTATATAAGAAAAAAACTCCTGGAACAAACATGTATAATTATTTCGCATAACGCAAATCTGCTAAATGATAATGATATAGTTTTATTTATTGATAGTACTGGAAAGCTACATAAAAATAAGCATTCACATTTATTAGAAAATAACTTAGAATATAATCAGATAATAATCTCTCGGAATCCTGAGTGATTATTATCGGTAACAGCCGAAATGTGTACTTTGAAAAGTAAATATGATTCGAAACAGAAAAAAGAACATGGAAAATAGACATAACTGTCGCCATGCCTGAAAAATAGTGTATAATGATCAAAGGATTATGCCACATTTAAAATCAACTTTGCTAGGGTGGATTCAAAGGGCAAATCCCAGACATCCAAATGTTGAAGCATGAGGATGTGATACAGGCGGCAGTACCACATCTTAGTTGAGCGGTGTCTGCCGCTTTCTAATTGAAAGTCTATTTTTTCACGTTTATTCGAACGTTCAGCCGAAGTCCTGGCATTGTATTCCAGTTTCCATTCTTCACTGTCACGAGGCGGAAAATTGATCAGTCTTGGATTATCTTTCATTGCAAAATGAACGGTTCTCCCATATTTGGAGTCTGAGCAGGGAGTGCTACAAGAACATCCGTATTTACGGCTGGCAAGCGGACAACGGAATTTTAACCATGTCTTTGAAGGCTCAGAACCGTCATGATTCATTTTTCGTCCTGCTTTGCAGATAGGGACACCATCTTTTCCAATGGTAAAATCATCTTTGTATTTCTTGCTGATTCCCCGCTTTTCGTTTAAATCAATGAAAGGCTGAATATCATTCTTGCGACAGTATAAGTAATAAGACATGGCATCATGAGCGGAATCTAAAAGCCATTTTCTGACATGAAAATCAGGAAGAAAAGCTTTGAAACGAAAGTAAGCTTCCAAAAACCCATGAGAATCATGCTTTGATGCAGGAGTGAATAAAGGAAATAAAGGCAGGTCGCTTTCTGAGTTCGCTGCAACCAATATATATAAGTGGTAGCCATGGTAAAAGCATTCTCTGGAAGAATCATAACCGATGTCACAGTCAGGCTGGGAAAAGTAACGGTCACAATGACAGGAAGTAATTCTATTTTTGGAACATTCGCAAATACGGTGCTTCCGTTCGCGTGCAGATGTTGTAACAGGCATTCCATCGCCGGCAATGGAAAGATTGGAGATATCAATCAATCCTTTGGATATGGAGACCGATAAAAATTCATGATCATAAATCTTGAAAAGAGAAGTATAAGGCTGTTCATCTATGGAAAAAGAAGAATATTCCATAGATTGGAAAAGTTGTTCAACTGTGACTTTTTCAATGGGTTCTGCCTTATCGCCTTTTTGTTTTGGTTTTTTGACCTTCTTCTTTTTTATAGGATGGATATGAGGAGAAAGATTATCAGAATCAGAATCCCAAAGCCTGTCAAGGAAGTCATAGAAAGTGCCGACACCGGGAGTATCACCAAACTGGAATCCGCTGAGGATTGCATAGAGTGGATTTATCTTCAATTGAGCAGCCCAATCGGTAAGGGAATGGACTTTAAAATCAATGGAAAGAAGATAAGAACGTTGCATACAGGAAGGAGTCCTTGGTTTTGGACCAAAGACAGAGTATTTGCTGCGGAGCAGTTCATCGGTATAAGAAAGATCGAGATTCCAGAAACGTTCGATGATGTCCCATGTTGATTTAGCAAAAACAGTGGGATCCGGATAATATTTACGAAGGTTTTCGAGTACAAAAGTTTGATAGGCGGTATGACCGCCGGAATTAACAGGTGACATAAAAATCGCCCTCCAGTCGATGAAAATAAAATATATTCAATCGGCTTCGCTGCAAATTTTGAGCGATTTGTCAAGACTTTTTGGGCAAAAAAGTGGGGGATTTTAATAAAAAAGGAATCTGCAAGCCTTGATTTTACTGAGCTAAAGATTCCGAGAGATTATGATAATTAACGGGAGGTAAAAAAACAAGTTCAATGACCATAGCAGAAATGATTAAGAAAACAAGGCAAGATAATAATATGACGCAAGAGGAGTATGCTAATAAATTTGGTGTTACAAGGCAGACTGTTTCAAGTTGGGAAAATGAAAAAAGTATGCCTGATTTACAGCTGCTCATAACTATTTGTAATACATATAATTTCTCGCTGGATTCATTATTAAATGAGGATCATAAATTTGTAAGCAAAATAGATATGACACAAAAAATTTTTCGTACTTTAAAAAGAATATTACCGATTTTCTGTATTATAGGATGTGTTTATGTAGCTGTTTTGGGGATTTGGAAAATAAATGCAGTGAGAAAAGAGGAAGGCTTTGTTTCTAATGTTAAAAGTTTGGGATTTGAGTTGGAAAATGGACTCTATGTACTGTACGATGAAGATATAATATATGAGTTGCCAAATCAAAAATTACCATTTATGAAATTCGGATTTAATCTTCAACAGATTACTTCAACATATAGAAATGAGAAGTTCTCTTGTAATATTCTTTTGAATTATGATGAGCAACAATACACTTTTAATATAGACTATGGCTTGGATCATCAAATTACAGGAACGATAGCGACTAACAAAACAATAGAATACAATGATTTATCAAAAGATGATGATACTGTATTGAATACATATAAAGATACAATAGAGACTATTTTATGCAAAATGGTTACATATTATGATGCTGCATATTTATAATATAAAAACCGAACAAATAAGGAAGTGGGCCTATGTAATTTGAGTTAAGAGGTACACTTTTGTTTAACTGTATAGTACTCTGTAGATAACATAATCGAAACTATCATAGCAGAATATTTAAAATTCTTTATGATAGTTTCGATTTTTTGATAAATTAGAAAAAGAAAGAATCAATGATTATTTTGAAATATATGAATGGAGAAAACAAGAATTTGTTAGAGTAGATAAAAAGTGAGTGAATATTCATCTGCAAATTATCGAGATTTATTCAAAAACTTATTCAGTCTATTAGGACAGGCAAGATGTAGTGAGGTGTCAAATTATAGGACACCTCAAACATTTATAAGCTGTTTTCTCGTTTGTTTTCAATAGATTCACGAAATGTGGGAGCATCGAGTAGTGCAGTGAAATTCTGTCTAATGATCTCCAGTGTCTTTTGTTTTTTCTGCAATTCCTGTTTTTCCCGGATAGTAGCAGCCTGTTCAGATTCAAGATTTTCAATTTGCTTCTGGATTTTATTAGAGCTTGGGATTTTGGTAACACCGAGATTCTGAAGCTCTTTTTTTAGTGAATCGTGGAGTTGGTATTCTGCCTGATGTTTGGTCCGGTATGCTTTTGGATTTTTAGCAGATTTGCAATCTTCAATCACTTTACGACAGAGCCGGTAAGAATCACAGTGTTTTTGAATGACTTTCTGCGTGCTCAGATCATTGTTGATTTGCGTTATTCTCTGCTCAGCCGCTTTAACAGAAGCATTAACATCAGAAAGATGCTGCTGGAAATCTTCATAATTCAGCAGGTTATTTTCGGAAAGATAGTTGAAGGTACGAGCAGCCTCTTTCAGATTATTGAGTTTTGCCCATCGTTCAAATCCTTCACGATTGCCAGTCGTAACATACGTGGAAATATTGACATACAGGCGAGCTTCTCTGGACAGATGCTTTGGAATTTTCACTTTGCTACGATTTTTAGCCAGGCGAATGCGGACATTTTCTTCTGAATAATAGCTTCCGAGAGATTTCATATAAGTGAAGTTTTTCTGCTCCGGTGCACGGAAGGATAGATGTTTTCCCTGTCGAACTTCATATCCTGCTAACTGCATCTTTTGCAGAAATTCCTCATAGTTGATGGAAGTCCAGATTGCCTTATCAACCGCAACACGCAGCTTGGCTTTCCAGCTAGTCCCACGATGGTATTCCATGTTTTCTTTATAGCTTTTACCTTTTTCTCCGGTTGGCATACTGGTGGCGAGTCCATTTTCATGGCAGATACGATTGCTGATTCTGCAGAGCTTATGGTAGCTCCGCTTATTGGAAACATACTTGTGATGGTCAACGAAGCTGGCAGCATTAAAGATGATGTGGTTGTGAATGTGGTTTTTATCAACATGGGTACTGATCACGTATTCATATTTTTCTTTCAGTACTTCGTCTGCAAATTGTTGGCCTAAGCGATGGGCAGTTTCAGCATCAACTTCTCCAGGTTTGAAGGACTGGATCAGATGAAATGCCAGGTTATCACCTTTGTCCATTCCATTCTTTTTTGCCATTTCTCTTGTCATAGAAAACTCAAGATCTGCAGTTTCCGGAGAACAGCCAAAACTGGAAACTAACAGTTTTTCATCTGTTTTATCTGGATTTGTGATGTAGTCCAGTGCTTTCTTGTCTGTTACTTTAACGGGGAAGATCTTAAGATACGCCATAATTCTTTCACCATCTCTTTCAATTCTTGCATTTCTTCCGGATACAGATCTCCGGTGGTATTTACTTTCTTTGCAATCTGATTAATATTCACACCAATCTTATGCATTTCCTCATACTGTTTCTTCAGTGGAGTGGTATCGGTGTTGACGATGTAACCGTCGATTGCCATTTTACGAAGATAAGCTCCCATGTTTTTTGTCTTTGATTCTATCATTTTTCTGCGGATAAGCTTATGTTCTTCTTCGGTGACATAGAAATGGATTTCTTTGTTTCTCTTTCTTTCAGCCATTGGCGGGGTCTCCTTTCTGAGAGGGCAGTTGTATCGTTGCTTTCAGCGTTTTTCAATTTAGGGTAGGGTACCCTAAATTGGGATTTTCCGGAAGTGTATCCTCACTTCCTGTCCTTGCTGTTTTACCCTTCTATTAGTTAAAGTCACGAGAACCTGGAAAATGCAAAAGAATTTGGTAGGTAGAACGGGATACGAAAATGTGGTATGATTATGGGCAAGATATCAGAAAAATCAGGAGTTGAATAGATTGTGAAGAAAGAAGAAATTTTTGAATATGTGCAGAAACAGTATGGTACAGTTCCAGAATATTTATGGAGTAAATCTCCAGACAGTGTTGTACTTCGTCATAAAAATGGAAAATGGTATGCAATATTCATGACAGTTGAGAAATCTAAGTTGGGATTAGAGGGGAATGATCTGGTTGACATCATGGACGTAAAGTGCGATCCGGACATGACGAATATGATTATTCAGACTTATGGATTTTTACCTGGGTATCATATGAATAAGCAGCACTGGATCACTATTTTACTGGATGGTTCGGTCAGCGAAGCAAAGGTACTGGACTTTTTAGATATGAGTTATGACCTGATTGACGGAGCAGGCGGAAAAGAAGAAAATGTAAGTGGTTTACAGTGATTTTTGAGCAAAAGGAAAACCGGGGATTTTACTCCTCGGTTTTTCGGCTGTTATGCTTCAGTCTTCAACTTGAAAAATATCTTCTACAGGCACTTTCAGGTAATGGGCCAGCCGGATTGCAATCTCAAGAGAGGGATTACGTTCTCCACGTTCGATGCGGCCTATAGTCTGGCTGCAGGAACCTATGGCTTCAGCCAAATCTGCTTGAATGAGATTCCGTTCTTCACGAATATCTTTTAATGTATTATTGATTGCCATTCAATCACTTCCTTTGCTTATTGTTATCAGCAGGATCATGAACCTGCTGTTGAAATCTAATGAAATCCCGGAATTTCTGCACCTTTGCATTTCCCGATTACTTTTCCAAAAATTTTAAAAGAGTCAGATTCCAAAACCTGGATAGGACGATATTTTTGATTTAAAGAGATCAGATAAACACCATCTGGCTCATCGTGTAATTCCTTGATGTAAGTATTGCCGTTGAGATAGAAGATTCCAATTTCACCATTAGCAAGAGAATCTTTTTTCTGAATCCATGCAACATCGCCTGTATGATAAAGTGGCTCCATACTGTCACCGGAAATCCGTACACCAAAGTCCGTCTGCTCAGGAGCAAGGTGTCCTACGTCATAGGTTTCTTTTACAGAATCCTCCAGGTAATTTCCAGTACCAGCAGAAACTGGTTCCCAGGTAATTTCTACAGGATGATGGAATGGGATAATCTTTGCAGACAGTGGAGAAAACTTTTTAGAAGCTTTCAAAATATCAGCAAATTCAATCAATTTATTTCTGCCTTCTTCATTCAATCCACTCATAATGTTATATGGATTTTCTCCAAAGAAGGATTCATATATATCTTCGATATCAAGTAACTGGCAAAGTGTCAGGAAAACATGTAAAGCTGGTTCTCGTGCATTGGTCTCCCATTTGGAGATTGCTTTTGTAGTGACCTGAATACCTTCCTGAGAAAGCAGGTCTACCAGATCTGATTGAGAGTATCCTTTCTTTTTTCTATTTTCTGCTAATATTTCCCCGAAATCACGCATTTGTTCGCCTCATTTCTATTTGAATTTTCTATATGCATTATACCGTATGTTAAAAATAAAATCAACAATAATCTCCAAAATGGAGAAAATACAACCAAGATGTCACTTGACTATCTCCGGAATGTCGATATATACTAAACATACAGAAATTGATAAGACATCATGTTGAAGGAAACAGCTGGGAGGTGAAAAGTTTGAGTGAGCGTGTGATCCTGCATAGTGATATGAACTGTTTTGTGTGACTTGAAAGTCACTACATTTATTGTCTTACCGTAAGGTGTAAGACCTGCTGTTCCGTCAGTTGAGTCTAATATCTACAAAGTAGCGGGTAACTGCTATGAGGAAACGAGATATGAAAAATCATCTTTACAGAGATGTAGAACTGATTCCGTGAGGATAAGAACAAGTAAGAGCAACACTGACTTGAGATGATGACTGGGATAGAATGGCTAAGATATCTGAATCACTGGTAAATGCCGTTATGCGCGAACAGGCCAAAGGTTGCTGGGCCTGGCCCAAAATGGGAATGCGGTTTGGTTGGGGGTTGAAACAGCCACCACACGGACTATAGAACCGTCGGCAGAAAGGTGGAGCCTAATCTACCAGCATAAATGTAGTGGAACAAGGTAAGCCCGTATATCTCCATAAAGATACGGAAAGTAACCCGTAAGGGAAACCGATAGATGTGCGGGTAAGGAGGACGGAGAAAGCGAATGCCTTCTTGTAATGAGAAGGATAGAGAATATACTCACCCGAAAGGGGGCAGACTTCCGTCTGGTCTTATGTTGCAAGAGAATTAGCAGAATTTCTGAAAGGAGAAATGCAAATGTACGAGAAATCGTGTGCATCTTCAAATCACATTAAGAGCTGGAAGGATATTGATTTTGGAACAGCTGAATATGAGGTTAAGAAACTGCAGATGCGTATTGCAAAGGCTGTAAAGGAGAACAGAGTAGGAAAAATCAAATCCTTACAATGGACTCTGACTCATTCGTTTTATGCAAAAGCAATTGCTGTAAAAAGAGTAACAGAAAACAAGGGTAAAAGAACACCTGGAGTAGATGGCGTGTGTTGGATAAGTAATGAGGACAAATTTAACGCCATATTCACACTTCAGAGAAGAGGATACCAACCTCAACCGCTCAGACGAATCTACATTCCAAAGAAAAATGGAAAAAAGAGACCACTGAGTATTCCTACAATGAAAGATAGGGCAATGCAAACATTACACAAAATGGCACTGGAACCAGTCACAGAAACTCTGGCAGACGGCACTTCATACGGATTCAGACCCAACAGATGTGTTCAAGACGCTATAGAGCAATGTTTTGTCGACTTGGCTCGAAAAACAGCACCAGAATGGGTGTTGGAAGGTGACATAAAAGGATGTTTCGATAACATAAATCATGAATGGATGCAAAAGAATATCCCTATGGACAAAGAAATTTTGCACAAATTTCTTAAAGCTGGATTTGTGGAAAAGGGAAAACTCAATGCTACTGACCAAGGAACACCACAGGGAGGTACTATTTCACCGACGCTGTGTAATTATGTATTGGACGGATTAGAAAGATTATTGAAGAATAAGTTCAAACGGTATTGGTCGAAAGGTAGACAGATAAATCCAAAAGTAAATCTGGTGCGCTATGCAGATGATTTCATTATTACAGGAGCATCAGAGGAACTATTAAGAAACGAGGTACTACCTTTAGTAAAAGAGTTCATGCATGAAAGAGGATTAGAATTATCGGATGAAAAGACAGTTATTACGAACATACACGATGGATTTGACTTTTTGGGTTGTAATATTCGTAAATATGGGGATAAATTACTTACCAAACCATCAAAACAGAATGTTAAATCAATTATGCGTAAAATTCGTGGAACAATTAAGAAGTTCCGAACGGGCAAGCAATCCGATCTGATCAAATGCCTGAATCCTATTATCAGAGGATGGGTGAACTTTCAGAAGTATAACGTATCTTCGGTTGCATTTAGATATGTGGACTGGCAGACATTCAAGGCGCTATGGAGATGGTGCCGACGTAGACATAAAAACAAACCAGCCGCATGGATAAGAGATAAATATTTCCACAGAATCGGAAACCGTAGCTGGACTTTCTCTGAAAAGCTGACGGAGGATAATTATCTCGCATTAGTATATGCAACCGACACAAACATTACCCGTTTTACACGTATTAAAGCGGAAGCGAATCCCTACGATGAAATTTGGATGGAATACTTCGCTGAACGCAAAAATAAATCCTACAGCAATTTCAAATTTGTATACGAATGATATACAACCGGCTTATTGTGGCAGCAATAGGCTTTATAAGGCTTGAGCCGTATGATGGGAAACTATCACGTACGGTTCTTAGGGGAGGGAAGGACAGTAATGCTCTTCTCTTACCCGACTATGCCAGTGTAGAAATGCTGCATCATCCGGAATTTGCCGGAATGCCTCTGGCAGTCGGTGGCAATCCGGAAGCCAGACATGGAATTGTATTGACAGCAAATTATATTGCAAAGCAAAAAGGTGTAAAGACCGGAATGGCATTATGGCAGGCGAAACAGGTTTGCCCGGAAATTATTTTTGTACCACCAAGGATGGATTTGTATTTGCGATTTTCACAAATGGCAAGAGAAATCTATTCAGAGTATACAGACAAAATTGAGCCATATGGAATTGATGAAGCCTGGCTGGATGTATCAGACAGTGGAAATCTGAAAGGAAGCGGAATGACGATTGCGAGAGAAATCAGCCATCGAATTAAATACGAACTTGGAGTAACTGTGAGTATTGGAATTTCCTGGAATAAGATTTATGCGAAACTTGGTTCGGATTATAAAAAGCCGGATGCAATCACAGAGTTTAATCGAGAAAATTATAAAGACAGGATATGGCAGCTTCCAGCGTCAGATTTGCTTTATGTCGGAAGACAGACAAATAAGAAATTGCAAAAACTTGGAATCCGGACAATCGGGCAACTTGCGGAATCAGACGAAAAGTTGTTAGAGAGTCATTTTGGAAAAATAGGAAATGTATTATGGGCTTTCGCAAATGGCTGGGATGAAGATCCGGTTTGCAAGGAAGGATATGAAGCACCAGTAAAGTCGATAGGTAATAGCACTACAACACCGAGAGATCTGGAAAATGATCTGGATGTCTGGATCATTCAAATAGCATTGGCAGAAAGTGTAGCTGCACGATTGCGGAAACATGGATTTAAATGCAAAACAGTAGAAATTACAGTCCGAGATAATGGATTGTATAGTTTTTCCAGACAGATACATTTACGACAGCCAACGAATATTACAAACGAGATTGTAACTGCAGCATTTCAGCTATTTAAAGATAATTATAAATGGGAACATCCCATTAGAAGCCTGGGAATTCGAGCTGCGGATCTTGTGTTAGATAATATTCCCGTGCAGTTGGATTTATTTGGAAATCAGGAGAAAAAGGAAAAGTTAGAGAAGCTGGATCGTACTGTAGATGAGATCAGACGACGGTTTGGTTATTTCAGTATACAGCGAGCGGCAATGTATCAGGATAAAGTCTTATCCCACTTAGACGCTGGTACGCACACGATCCATCCACACAGTTATTTTCATGGGTAATTGGAGGGATAGATTTGAAAAAAGCATTAACCAGAAAACAGAAAGAAAGTTATCAGTGTATTTTGGATTATACGAAGGAGCATGGATATCCGCCGACAGTACGGGAATTTGGAAAATTGATCGGGGTGAAATCAACATCATCAGCATTTTCCAGAATCAAGCAGTTGGAGTTAAATGGATATATCCGCAGAATCCCGGCATCGCCAAGAGCAATTGAGATTTTATAGTGAGGTGTCGGCATGAACAAAGTATATGTAGATGTAGTGGCAGAGTTTCGGAAAGACGGACAGCTGGTTCCTATATTTTTTACATGGGAGGATGGAAGAAAGTATAGCATTGACAGAATTTTGAAAATCGAGCGATGCGCCAGCAGAAAGGCAGGCGGTGTAGGAATGATGTACACCTGTATGATACAGGGGCAGGAAAGCCATTTATTTTATGAAGTGGATAAATGGTTTATGGAGAGAAAAACAGCATAAGGAGAGATAGGTATAGACGATATTATTTGGATTATTAACCGGCAGGGATAGTCACTTTCCCTTTATATTCCTGCAGGTTTTACATAAGAAGATGGATTCCGGTCAGCAAAGGCAGCTCCCACAATGCCTTTTGGATATCTGCTTCTGCAAATTGTAGTAAGTAATTGCTTCCCATCAAAATCATGGGGAAAGCGAACTGGTCTGAAAGACCGCCAGTTAGTGTGATGATGATAAGGAGATTTTGAAACTGATGACAGACAGAGATTATGCAATTAAATCAATGAAAGAGATTACCTTCCAGATGGCAAGCCATGCACAGGATTATCTGGAAGTAACGATTGAAAGACATTATACTGATATTAAAGAACTGATGACAAGCTATCAGAAATTGATTTTGGAAAATCAGATTGTGTTAGAAGAACTGGATATGGAATGCCAGGAGAAAATCAATGAAGATATGGCATATGCATTGAGTTATCTGAGTATTTATAACAACCAGCTGAATGTGCCAAAGATGCACCGGGAGATGAATAATCTGATGATTATTTATGGATTGTCGGACATGATCTATCGGGGAATGACTTTGGTGAAGTTCTATGCACCGAATGGTGTGATGCTCAGTGAAATCCTTCATTCCTGTTTTTGCAGTCATTATAATAAGACAGATGTGGAAGTACAACAGGAGTTAGGAATAGGCAGGACTTCTTTTTATAAAATGAAGAAGCAGGCACTTGGGTATTTAGGATTTTATTTTTATGAGATCGTGGTACCGCAGGCAAAGGATAAAAGATTTAAACCGTCACTGGGCGTTGAGGAAGAGTAGGTGAATAATATGAGATACGAAGATTCAATGAAAGGTGTAGCTGCTCAGATAATCAAAGAACAGCAGCGAGTCAGTAAAATTAAAAACAATCCAGAAGAGTTCCATTGGCATGACGAATATGCAACGTTGAATTTCTTTCGGTTTATCTGCAAAAATATCGGTAACTTGGGAAATGGAGAAATTGAGAAAATGGTCACACGCTTGAAAAGCATAGATCAGAAAGCAGTGGAAAACCATGTGAATGGTGCTGTTTGGGCATTTGATTATGATAAGATGTTCTGTGTATTGATGGAAAATGAAATTTGCCGAAAGGTGTGTGAAAAGAATAAATATAATAGTTGGATGAAACTGATTGGAAATTATTGTTTTCAAGTGGTGTAGGATAAAATAGTGGCTTGTGAAAAGCTGATTTTGATGTTAAGATGAAATTGGGATAGGAGACATTTAGGAACCTATCCTGACATAGCAAAGAATGGAGGCGAGAATGGACGTGGCGAAAGAAGAAATCGTGAAAACAGAAGAATTGGAAACACGTTACGAAAGATACAAGGGTATCTTAAAAGACCTTACCATCATGAGCGATGTGTTTATGCGGAATGTATTCAAGAAACGGGAATGTACAGAATATGTTCTGCAGGTAATTATGAATAAAAAGGATCTGAAAGTGATTGATCAAGTTCTGCAGAAAGACTATAAGAATTTGCAGGGGCGTTCAGCTATTCTGGACTGTGTTGCCAGAGATTCTGAAGGCAAGCAGATGGATGTAGAAATCCAACAGGACAACGAAGGGGCATCTCCCAAAAGAGCAAGGTATCATAGTGGTCTGATGGATATGAACACATTAAATCCAGGACAGGATTTTGATGACCTTCCGGAAAGCTACGTGATTTTTATCACCAGAGACGATGCACTTGGATACGGACTTCCGATTTATCATATAGACAGGAAAATCGAAGAAGTCAGTGAGAATTTTAAGGATGAAGCTCATATTATCTATGTAAATTCTAAGAAACAAGAGGATACAGAATTAGGCAGACTGATGCATGATCTTCACTGTAAGAATGCAGAAGATATGCACAGTAAGATACTTGCTGACAGAGTATACGAATTGAAGGAAACACAGAAAGGGGTGGAATTCATGTGCCGTGAGATGGAACAGATTTACAGTGAAGGTATTGAAAGCGGTGAAATGCAAAAAGCAAAAGAGACAACGATTGCCCTTGCAGAGATGGGTTTACCTGCTGACAAGATTGCTAAAGCCGTTAAGATTGGCGTCGATGTCGTACAGAAATGGATTGATGAGAGCATGAGTGTTGCACATTAACAAATACTGAATTTCAAAGAAGCTGCCAGAAGATATGATTTTCTGGCAGCTTCTTTTTAAGAAATTGGAACACAAAGAAAAAGTGCTTTCTCAGAATTGATGTGAATAGAAATTAGGAAGCAAAACAATGCGAAGAGATTGTTCACTCGTGCAACTGGAAGACATGTTGGATAGAAATTTATTTATAAGAATTAGTAAGAGCGGCATTGTAAATTTAATGAATGTTGATTCTTATAAAAAAGGAACAATAAATATAAATGGATAAGAAATAAATGTTGCAAGAAGAAGACGTAAAGATTTCGAAATCGCATTCCAAAGATATGATCTTGAATTTAGAGGGGAATAAATGGAAATAGGAATATTATATTTATAGTAGTAAATAAAGCTTTTAATGATTAAGCTTAATGGCATAATCGACATAATCTAAGAACATTGCAGTAATTACTCATGTAAATGTCGTAAAGCTAATATATAATTTAGTCACTCGATAACAAAGTCGAGAATATACATAAGGAGGAAATGCCATGAATCCTAGTATTTCACCAATGGGAAACGGATGTAAATTATGTGCAGGATGTACAGGGTGTATGTTCTGTGGACCATCCGCAATTGCTGCAGCGGGTGCAGCAGGCTTTGTTGGATTTTTCTGAGTAATAAATCATAACAAGCAGAAGACTGGAAGTGAGATTTTACCGCTAGATAGTAATAATTCTCACTTCCTGTTCTTTCTATAAAATAATTACAGATGATAATAGAAATAAGATTGATTATATTGTAGGTTAAACAACAATAAGGAGAAGGTATGTATCTGAGATTAATTAACGTAAAAGCAATAGAAAGACAAAGAGATTCTTATATTCTTGTAATAAATAACCGTTATGAAAAGATGGGTGAATCATTGTATCGCATTAACAAAGATGCTTTAGAAATTATACGTAACCTAAATGGGACAAAAACATTTGATGATCTAGTTGACATGATGATCAGTTGTCATTTAGAGAAGAAAGAACAGGCTAAGTATAAATTAAATAATTTTTTGAATGAATTGGAGAAAAATCCAGGAATTTCTGTGGAGTATTTAAAAAAAACAAATCCAATAGAAATACCAATACTTGGAAATGGAAAAACACAGTATCCATCAGCTATTTCTGTAGAAATTACACATAGGTGTAATGCAAAGTGTTTGCACTGTTATGGAGAATATTGTGCAACGAATGCATTTAAAGATAATACAGAGGAAATAAAGAAGTTACTTAAGGATGCACGTAAAGCAGGGACAAGAGTAGTAGAATTTACAGGTGGAGAAGTCACGTGTCATCCGAGGTTTTTAGAAATCCTGAATGAAGCGTATAATCTTGACTATTCATTAGTAAGTATACTATCGAATGGTTTATTTTGGAATAAAGAATTGTTCGCACTGATTGCAGAACATAAGGAGCAGACAGTTGTACAAATCGATTTACACGGAGATAATGATGATTATATAAATTGGTTTATGGGAACACAAATACCCAATATTACTCACCGTGTTAAAGACACAATTATGAGAATTAATAATTCAGGAATACTGATGAGAGTTGTTACAATGGTAACACCGCAAAACATTGACCAAATTGAAAATATTGCAGGATGGGTAAAAGAAGCAGGTATCGAAACTTATGGTATATCAGCAATTACTCCTATGGGAAGAGCTGATTTAGAGGATAAAAATAATTTGCTTTTAAAGACATTAGAACAACATGAAAGGGTTGGTAAAGTAATAGAAAACATTAATACCCGATATGGAAAAGGGTTTTTATATAAAATTAAAGACGGAAATAGCAACGCAAAGAATTGTGGAGCATTTACATCGAATCCTTCAATAACGCCAGAGGGAGAAATCAAATTTTGTGCAATGGATAACCAGACAGTGATTAAATCTTTGGGAAATGTATTTAAAGAGGATATCGGACAGTTGTTTTCAAATAATTATCAATTAATGAATATGATTCGTGGTATACAAGCTCCAGATTATACAAGTAAAGAATGCTCAGGGTGTGAAAAAAAGTACTTTTGTAGTTATTGCATAATACGTGGGTTAGTAGCTGCTAAAGAAAAAGGCTTTGAAAATTGTGCATGGTATTCCCAATATATACCAAATGAGTTTAGGAGGCTGTTAATATAATGACAAATATTATTTCTATTTACAATCTTTCAAAAGCGTTTGATGGTAAGAAATTATTTCAAAATTTTAATTTTACTGTCAAGAAAAATTCTGTCCATGCCTTGATAGGAGCAAATGGAGCAGGAAAAACTACACTATTGCGTTTACTCACCGGATTATACGAACCAGATGAAGGAAAAATATCTGTATCGGGTAAACATGCAATGTTGCTTGAGAATGATTATTTATATGAGGATAAAACAGGTTTGGAGAACTTGAAAATCTTTGGGTTGTATTTTGGATACTACGTAAAGGACTATAAGAAATATAGTGATTCATTAAATATTACAGAACATTTATTGAAACGTGTTAGTACGTATTCAAAAGGAATGAAAAGAAAATTGTCAATTCTAATCGTTATACTAATCAACAGTGAGATTATTTACCTTGATGAGCCAACATCAGGGGTAGATCCGTTGTCTCGTGTTGAAATAAGAAAGATTATCCAGAAACTAAAGGAAGAAGGAAAAACAATATTGATTACATCTCATGATTTAAGTGAAATTGAGAAAAGTGCAGATTATGTCACTATGATTGAAAATGGTAAGGTTGTTTTCAATGAGGATATAGATAACATAAAAGGGACAACACTGGAAGAGTTATTTATAAAAGAAGGTGGAGATTATGAATAATATTAAAAAAGCTGTTTTTTATATTATATTTAAGAGTAAATCTACAATTTTTAATATGTTAGGAGTAGGAGTGCTTGGGACACTGATGTTGGTTGTATTTCAACAGGATCAATTTTATTCAAAAGGAACAGATTATCTTATTTTAGTTTTTTTTGTAGTTCTTTTAGGATGTACTCTTCTTCAGGCAAATTCTATAATAATAGATTTGACAGTGAAAGATAAAATGAGTAAACGGATGGAGTTTTTTTTAGCATCAGGGATTGATTTAAAGTTTATTATTAAGGCCTACACAATACAAATTTTAAAAGCATCAATTATAATTCCTTTTATTATATTTGTATTAGGTTATTATCTCATAGATTTTAAAATTTCATTTTTTGGTATTATAGCCTTTTTTATATCGACAGTAATAATGAGTTACACTGAAGTTCTATTTTTCAATACAATTACATTTTCTGTAGAAAAATATAAGTTATTTAAAAATATGGTCTTTTTTGGAAATTTTTTTCTGATTTATATTAGTGCTATGTGTGCGAATGAAATTGTTGAATTTGTATCAGGTTTAAATATTAGTATGTATATTTTTATTATTATTCTGAATATAATTGGTGCGACAATTTTAGCTGTTATTTCTTTCAGAAAGATTTCTAAATTAGACAATGAAAGTGTTGTAAGGAGTGTTGGACAATGGATTTGACTATTATTAGGATTCATGTGAAAAAAATTTTAACAGGTAATTTTGTTTTTATGAGTCTAGTAGCAATTATTTTTGGTATATTAACCTTATTTAGTAAAGGGCAGGAAAAAATAATTGGCTCATATACTTATATTGATATGCTTTGGAAGGGGTATATTTTTTTATATATTATATTTGCCTGTGAATTAAGTAAAGATTTACTACAAATGGAAAAAATCACAAGAAGAATAGAGTGGTTGATTGCAAATGGGACTAGGCTTCAATCTATCCTTATTAATCATACAGTTTCTTTGTGGATATCAACTCTCTTACTTCTTATGCCACTGTTAGGTATTACTATATACAAAATAGGATCACCTGATGTTGCCCAAATACTTGATTTCTTTACATTTACCTTATTAAGCAGTATAATTATTAATGCAGTTATTTTGGTTATAAGAGATATGAATAAATATAAGGGAATTTCTTTGCGTATATCAGTATTTTATTTTTTTATTTTAATTATTGAGAGTATGTTTTATTCCTGGAGCAATAATTTTATTTTAACTGTTATAATAAAGTATGTAATAAGTTTGTGTGTTAGTGTATTTGTTCTGCGAATGGCCACTAAAGAGAGAATTGTAATGGCATACTACTAGATACGGTAAATGATGTTTCAGTGATGTGGGTGAAAAAGAGTATGAAGAGTAAGTACAGCATATATATTCTGCTCCATATAGCTATAATTGTTATGTGGAGTTTTTTTTATAAATTTAATTTGATTACAAATGATGCTGTAGAGATAAATGCATTATCTATGATATTGTTAGTTTGTTTTATTAGTGCATTATATGTATATATTATGACATCACAAAAAAAAACAGATATAGTGGATAGTATTGATTATACAGTTCCTATATTATTCTGTAGTTCCATGATACATAGAACAGGTATTATAATTTTTGAAATCGCATTTGTATTATTTTTATTGTATAAGGCAAGGAATTTATTAGCCAGGAAAAGATATAAGGAAGAAATAACTGTTCTTATTTCTTATTTTTTGGGATTGCTTTTTTACATTAATCGGTTTGTCCTTTTTTCTTCGTTTATGATAGTATTGGGCATGGCGGTAGATATTTTTGTTAAGTATAAATGGATAAATTTCAAATATGTACATATACTTCCGACTTCTGCAAAGAAGTCAAAATATATTTTAACCTTATGGATACCACTAGTAGTATATATATCTTATATTTTTGATTGGGATTCATTTTGCCTTAATATGATTTTCCAGGTTTTTATGCTATTGTTTGAAATATTAACTATGATACATATAGAGGATAGGCAAGAATTTTATAGAGAAATAAGTTCCTTTTTTTTCTTAACAAAGTATATAAATACTGAAAGAGAGAATTTTTCAAGAATACTTCACGATGATATTGTCCAGGATATCAGAGCATCTTACAATTTATTAGCATTAGAACAACCGGATATTGTGCTATCGAAAAAGGTTTTATTAAATCTGGAAGATCGTGCAAGGAAAATGATGAATTTTTATTCGGCAAATATTTTTCTGGAATATGGTGCCTATATTAATTTAGAAAATATGTTAAATTCTATACAAGCCATATATCCAAATAAGAAAGTTCAATTAAAAATTGATATAAATGAAAAAGCAGAAAAATATCTAAAAAATAAAGTGCATTTAGAAATGCTGTTACAGATTAGTAAGGAATTGATTAACAATATTTTTAAGCATTCCAATGCGACTTATATCAAATACGAAATAAAATTGGACGAAAATATGGTGTTAATAATTAACTGCAAGAGTGATGGGGCGAGTGCAATAGATTATGAAAATATTTTCAAGTCTAAAGGTGGTGTGCTACTTTTGAGGGTGCTTGTAGAGGCAAACAATGGGAAATTGACATATAATTATTCAAATGGCATTTTATGGTCTAGTGTCGAGCTGGAGGTAGATTAGTGAAAATTTTACTATTTGATGATCATAGATTATTTGGAGAGAGTTTAAAGAAATTACTGATAGAGAGTCAATTTGTATCACTTTGCTACTATGTTGAAAGGGAGAATGATTTTTTCCGTACGTTTCGAGAAAAAGAATTTGATATTATTCTATTGGACATAAATTTAAAGAATAGTTCTGAAAAGAATGGATTTGAAATATTGGCAGATATATTATCAATTAATCCAGATTCAAAAGTAGTTATACTTTCTTCGTATGATATGCCTATATACAAAAAGATGGCATTTGACAAAGGAGCTGCGGATTTTATAAATAAGTCTGTTTCTATGGAGGAATTAGTAGAAAGATTAAAGAGAGTTCTTTGTAATAAAACATATTATAATAAAATTCCAGATATTGAGGTATTAACAGAGAGGGAAATTGAAATATTACGAGCAATTTGTAAGGGGGATATAAAGAAGAAAATAGCAAAGAATCTTTTTATAAGTGAACGTACATTATATAACCATATTCAAAATATTTATGATAAACTTGAAGTATCTAATACAGTTGAAGCTTATAACAAAGCAATAAAGCTAGGATATATTGAGCCATTAATGTAATCTGTTCCGAATTTAAGTATTTTTTACTTTTTTTGATAGAATTGTAGGCAGATAATTAACTATAAATGAGCAAGTTCGTGATTTTGCATAAAAGAGAGACACCTTGATTCCGTGTGTTGTATAATGAAAGTACCTAAACAAACATTTGCAACATTTACGAAAGAAGGTGTCTCTCGCAAATACTATGCATCATTCTACATTCATATACAACCAGCTTAAGAAATTAAACTTATACAAATTTTATTCCAATCGAGTGATAAATCATCTTATGAGCATTCTGATCAGCATATTTCTTTTAGGATACCATGGGAAAACCACGGACTTTGCTAAAAACAGTTCCTGTCACAGGACTACGATCGCACATTTCCTTAATTCAGGAAAATGGGATGATTCCTCACTTTCAGATACGTTAAAACGTTCTGTTATAGAGATTATTTATTCAGAAGCAGCTCGCACCGGAAAGCCTTTTTTCTGTATTGTAGATGATACGACAGCTTCAAAAACAAAGCCTTCGTCACAGGCTCTGCATCCAATTGAAGACGCGTACTTTCACCAATCCCATTTAAAGGGGAAACAGGATTACGGACACCAGGCAGTTGCTGTTATGCTTTCCTGCTGGTATACTTCTGAAAAAATAATCAACACTTTCGCAGCCGGAGGATTTCATACCATAGGTGCACTGAAAACAAACCGGATGCTTTATCCATTTGGATTCAAAAAGAAACTTAATGAGTTTGCTGCTTTTTTAACGTCCACACGTTCCAATTTTCGCCTTGTGACAGTGAAAAAACAAAAATATTACGTGTATCGTTATGAGGGAAAACTCAACGGTATTGAAAATGCCGTAGTTCTTTTAAGTTATCCGGAAAAAGCATTTGGAAATCCAAAAGCACTGCGTGCTTTTCTCAGTACAGACGTTTCATTATCATTGGACGAAACACTGTCTTATTATGTCTGCCGGTGACCGATAGAGGTATTTTTTCGCCAGTGTAAGAATAAACTGGCACTGGACAGCTATCAGATACGTTCTGCACAGGGAGTCCGAAGATACTGGCTTCTTATGTCAATGGCACATTTTATGTGTGTGACAGGGACTGGTGAATTCTGTTCTTTTGAAAAAGGCTACCACCGGATTGGAAGCATTATTCAGACAGAAAAGTATCAGTATCTCTTCCAACTTGCAAAAGGAAGTAATGATTTTAAGGCATTTATGAAGTTAGCAGGATAATTTTGTGCAATTTTTCAAATTTGCTCATTTATAGTATATTTCTTAACTTCCTGTAAAATTAACTCTCGTTCCAAATAAATGGCTTATTTATGCGGTTTGTGCGTGTTATATCGTTAACGACACGAGAATTAATTAACTCTCGAGAGTTAACTTATAAAACAGTCACAAATCCATTATTATAAGGTTCTCGTACAGTCGAGAGTTAATTCATCAGGAAGTTAACAATATTATACACAGGATCTGTTAATGTACATATCAGGATAACTGCTTCTGGATTTAAGCTCGAGATGTTCATGGAAAGTTTGTATTAAGAGGGCCTCTGAAAATGAGGTCCTCGATATTTTTATCAGAGTATTATAATTGAAAAATAGTAACGAATTTATGAAGTATCTCTGATTGTGCAGATTATGTACCAGAAGTTTGGGATGGGATTACTGCTTGCAAGAAAGGGAAAAGACTGGTATCGGATAGGATTAGTATTAAAGAAAAGTTCTTTTATTCGATAAAGTTTTCTACGGACAGAGGATATGCGACGAGCCTTGGTATGAATATATATCTATGGAAAGAGGATATTGAAGACGGAGCGTCGGTGATGACAGTCGAATACAGACCTGTAGAATATGGAAAGGATTATGATGTTGTCAATAATCCTGATATATTTGAACTCTATATAGATGGAAAAGAAGTAAAAGAATAGCAGGGTGAACTTTTAACACCGAAATATGTACGATTTCTGTTATGACATGAACTTATGGGAACGTATTGAGGATACTTTGTGAACTTTATCCTGATACAATGATTATGCTGATGAAAGAGGGCATAGATAACTGAATACAAGAAAGAGACAGAAGCCTCAGTAGTTAAGAAAAACTACTGGGGCTTTTTTTCGTGCCTGAATTTATCAGCCAATAACTGCGGATGTGTCCCGGCAGGATGAAGGCGGAGCAGGCATGATCCTAAACAAAGGTCCTCCTTCCGAATTTGAAACGAGCAACAAGATTTCAAATTCAGGAGGAACGGATATGTATATTGAACACCCATATTTTTACGAAGGAAAGTATTACGCAAATATTGATGGAGAAATGATCGAGATTACAAAAGAAGTTGCGTATGCGATGAATAATTTTTACAGAAGCAGCAAGGCAAAAAAAGTTGAGATTAAGAATGAACTGGGTGAGGTTGTGGATAAGATGCTGAGAGAAGTACCTTACAGCGGTCAGTCCATTGATGGAGAAGGCTTCATGATTGAGGATTTTCCAGATCTGAACTGTGATGTGGAGCACTGTGTACTGACAAAAATGGAACAGCAGGATATTCACACAGTGATCAATCAACTGAACTCAGAGGAACGCATGATTATTTATGGTATTTTCTTTGAAAACAAGACACAGACACAGATGGCGGAGATTATGGGGATTTCCAGACAGATGCTGTCATACAAGTTGAAATCCACTCTTAATAAGATGCGTGAAATGTATATGAATAAATTTTTTTAAAAAATTTTTCAAAATCTTTTGCATCTGCCAAAGTCATTTGACTTTAGTAATTAGAGGAAGTTAAAGGACTTCCTAAAATGAACCATGATAACTGAATATCCAATAATAACTGACGTGACATTTCATGCAAAGAGCACGAGGAAGATGCCGCTATAGGATTATAAGACAAAACAAAGATTTTTAGTTCAGTCCGTAATGCTGCGAAAAAGCACTGACCGAAGCCAGCTGGCAGGCTGGTGATGCGATGATATGTATGAGATGCGATACACTTGCAGATCCTGAGAAGTCTGTAACTGGTAAACCTATGAACTGCTGGAGCCTGGAAACGAGAGTTTCCGGGTTGTGGTCCGGAGTATGCATCCGGGCAGGTTATTATTCCCTTCCTGCATATGCGGGAGTAACGATTCGGGGTATCGAGGATAAATAGAATCGAGCGAGCACTGTTTAATAATCAAATTGGCTATAGAGGTTATGCGGCAGAGCTTTCCGTCTTGGAAAGGAACTCTGCCGTATTCCTGTGGAGCTAATATAGCGCTATGAATGCTTTACAAATAAAAAAGGATTGGAGAGATGACAAGTGACGATTCGAAGAGGAGATATCTTATGGGCGGATCTCGGTATGTTCCCGACAACTTCGGTTCAGGGTGGAGTAAGACCGGTGATCGTAGTAAGTAACAACAAAGCTAATACATACAGTTCAGTCATTACAGTAGTTCCGCTGACGTCAAGAATATATAAGAAGCGGTATTTGCCAACACATGTATTTATCAGCAAATATGATATGACGGGAATCCGAAAAGGAAGCCTGGCACTGGCTGAACAGGTTATGAGCATTTCTACGAAATGTATTATTGAGAAATGCGGAAGAGTGAACAAGTGGAGCCTGGATCGGGTACTGAAAGCAGTACAGATTCAGATGGGAATGGAAGGAGAAGGGCATGACGGCAGAGGAATATAGAAACTATCTGGAGCAGGATTTCAGTGATGTAGATATCAATGAAATGACTGATCTACGGATGATAAAAGCAGACAGAAATAAATCGCTTCAGGAACGGAGAGATATTTTTCTGAATAAAGTAGGAAATCCATATTTGGTCCGGATCGGCAATATGAAAGTAAAAGTCAGATTTGCCAATAACGGTATATCTATGGAGCAGGCATTTGAGAATATGCTTCTGAGTGTCTGAAAAAGTACTGGCAAGATTGAGGGGACTGTGTTAGAATGTCGGTAAGGACAGATTATGCAGCCCCCTTTTATTACATGGATTTTCTGACGTAATAAAAGGAGGTAAGATATGTATCAGAATATCAATAAAATCTATCATGCCGCCATCTATGTCAGATTATCTAAAGAAGATGGCGATATTTCCAGTTCAGCAAAACTGGAAAGTAACAGCATTTCTAACCAGAAAGCTTTGATTCTGGATTTCCTGAAAGACAAAAAAGATATAGAAGTTGTTTCAGTCCGAGTTGATGATGGCTACTCAGGCTCTAATTTTGAGCGCCCAGCATTCCAGGCAATGCTGGAAGATATCCGGCGTGGGATTGTAGACTGCGTAGTGGTAAAAGATTTATCACGATTTGGAAGGGAATATATTGATTCTGGGAAGTATATCGAGAGATTATTCCCGGCTCTTGGTGTGCGTTTTATTGCCATCAATGACAATTATGACAGTCTCAAGGGAAAGAATCAGGCAGACGAAATTATTATCCCATTTAAGAATTTAATCAATGATGCTTATTGCCGTGACATTTCTATTAAGATCAGGAGTAATCTTGAGATTAAGAGGAAAAAAGGCGAATGCGTGACTCCGTTTGTAGCTTTTGGATACAGGAAGGCAAAGACAGATAAGCATAAATTAGAGATTGATCCATCTGCAGGCAGTGTAGTACAGGATATTTTTAAGATGAAGCTGCAGGGAATGAGTCAGGATGCGATTGCTAATCGTTTAAATGAACTGGGTATTCTTTCCCCATTTGAGTATAAAATCAGCAGTGGCAGTCATTATGAAACAGGCTTCCGGCAGAAAGAACAGGCACTTTGGAGTTCCGTTACCGTCCGCAGGATACTGGAAAACGAGGTTTATATCGGAAACCTTGTGCAGGGAAAAAGGACGACACCGAACCATAAAGTGAAGCAGACTTATGTGAAACCGGAAGATGACTGGATCCGGATTGAGAAAAATCATGAGCCATTGGTGAGTGACCGTGATTTTGAAATTGTTCAGAGACTTCTGGGCATGGATACACGTACTTCGCCTGACCAAAAGCAAGTATATCTGTTGTCCGGAATTGCTGTATGTGCGGATTGTGGTGCACCTATGACAAGAAAGGTTTCTACTGTGGCAGGGAAAAAATATGCTTATTATCTATGTTCCGCAAATAAAGAAACAAAACGCTGTTCTAGTCATAGAATACCGGAAAAGGATCTGGAAGATGCCGTACTGGTGATGCTGAAACAGCATATCCAGAATATCCTGCACCTGAAAAGAGTCCTGGAATTTGTTGGTACTGTGCCATTTCAGGAGATCAATATGAAGAAGCTGCAGGACAGGCTGGAGAAGAAAAAACAGGAGACAGAACGTTGTAAGGAGTTACGGATGATGCTCTATTCGGATATGAAAGAGGGCATTGTATCAAAAGAAGACTATGTAGAGCTTCATGCAGCCTATGGAAAGAGGCTTAGAAATGCGGAAGAGAGTATCCGTGCAATCCAGAAAGAAATGGATAGTGAGCTGGAAAAAGCAGACAATGCCAATACCTGGCTGGATTATTTTGTGAAATATCAGGATATTGAAGAACTGTCCCGCACAGTGGTGGTAGAACTGATCAGGCAAATCAGAGTATATGATAAAAAGAATATAGAGATCACTTTTGATTTTGATGATTGTTATCAGACATTGCTGAATCAATTACCTGCTATGGGAGTTGATATGGTAATAGATGATGATAACAATCTGCAGGTCAATGTAAAGGAGGTTGTATAAAATGGCACGAAAGAGCAGGAAAAACATTCCGGAAGTAGTCAGCAGTGCAACCGTCCAGACAGAGGTGAGCAGACCGTTCCGGGCAGGATTGTATGCCAGAATTTCAATGGAAACAGAAGAAACCTTAGAAAGAGGAACGATAGAAACCCAGGTGGAACTGATGAAAAACTTTGTGGCAGATACGGAAGACATCGCAGTTGCAGAAATATATAAGGATTCTGATTATTCTGGTACAAATTTCGACCGTCCTGGTTTTACGCAGATGATGGAAGATATCAAGCATGGAAAAATTAACTGTGTGATTGTAAAGGATCTATCCAGACTTGGAAGGAATTATGTAGAGACAAGTAATTATATTGAGCGTGTATTTCCGTTTTTTCATGTGCGGTTTCTTGCTGTGACGGATGACTTTGATTCTTTCCGTGAGGGAGTGGATCTGACAGTTCCCTTAAAAAATATCATCAATGAGTTTTATTCCAAAGACCTTGCAAAAAAGAGCAGCAGTGCCAAAAAAGCCCTGTGGAAAGAAGGAAAATTTACTGGTGCATGGGAACCTTATGGATACAGGAAATCAGAACAGGACAGACACCAGCTGGTAGTTGACGAGGAGGCTGCCGGACATTTACGAGAAATTTTTACTATGTATATGGATGGATGCAGCTACAGCGATATTGCAAAAAGACTGAATACAGATGGTATCCTTTCCCCGACTTTGCAGAGGGAATATTATAAAACAGGCGAAAAGCCTTCACCGGAATCCAAACCTTGGAATAATTATGAAGTGAAACGTGTACTTCAGGATGTCCATTGTACCGGAGATTCTGTATATGGAAAATATCAGCAGAGTGTTTTTCAAGGAAACAAGCAGAGAAATCTACCGGAGAGTGAGTGGCTCTATGCTGAGAATACCCACGAAGGAATTATTGATAAAGAACTGTTCCGGCAGGTACAGGAAAAAATCCGGGAATTTACGGAAGCATACAAAAAGAAGCATCAGCTGAATAATGGAGCCATTCGGAATCATAATTTCTATACCGGCAAGATCAGGTGTGGGGGTTGTGGGAACCGCATGGTGTTGTCCAGAGAAAAAACAGGGACATTTTATTATATCTGTGGTGCAGATGCGAACCATAAATCCGGAGGAAATCAGTGTAAGGGGCACAGAGTCAAAAAAGAATACGTGGATGAAGACGTCCTTCGCCTGATCCAGTCACATATGAAAGCCGTATTGGATACAGAGAAACTGATCCGTGAAATGAATTCTGCTTCCAGAAACCAGACACAGTATTTGCTTCTGGATAAGGAAGTGGGGAAACTTCGGCGGGAGTTGAGCAGGATCAGCAAGCGTAAATCTGATTTATATGAGGATTATTCGGAACGTCTGATTACAGAAGAAGAATACATGCAGTTTTCCCGTATCTATTCCAATGAAATAGAAAACATCAAGAACCGCCTGGATGTAGTATTGGCGGCACAGGTACGGTATTCCAAGGATTATCATATCGAGGAAGGATGGGGAAAAGTGATACATACTTATATGTCAAAGCGTAAGCTGACAAAAGAAATGGCAGATGCCTTTGTGGATTCAATTATTATCCATGGTAAGTATGATTATGAGATCAAGCTGGTATATGACGATCAGTTTGCAGATTTACAGAAATTAAAGAAAGAGAAGGAGGCGCAGTCAAGATGACAGATCATAGAAAAACAGCTGTTTACATCCGTTTATCCGCAGAAGATGACAATGTAGATGGCAGAGCTAAAAAAGAGAGCGACAGTGTAACTTCTCAGAGAATTCTGTTAAAATCATTTGTGATTGATCAGCTGGGTGTAGATGAGGCAGATATCCTGGAATATGTGGATGATGGTGTCAGCGGTACTCATTTTAAACGGCAGGGATTTCAACAGCTGCAGGATGACATGAAAAGTGGAGAAATCGGCTGTGTAGTTGTAAAAGACTTTTCCAGATTCGGAAGAGACTATCTGGAAGTTGGATTTTATATTGAATATATTTTTCCACTTCTGCAGATTCGATTTATTTCGATTAATGACAGCTATGACAGTGCAGCAAGCAGCGGAATGACTGGTGGAATGAATGTGGCATTGCAGAATCTGGTATACAATATGTATAGCCTGGATTTGTCCAAGAAAATTTCATCAGCAATGCAGACGAGAACAAAAAATGGTACACGTCTTCCGGTAAATGCCAGATATGGCTATAAAAAAGGAAAAGATGGAAGGCTGGAAGTTGATCCGGAGGCTGCAAAAGTCGTGAAAATGATTTTTCAGATGGCAGCGGAGGGAACAAGTTTTGCAGATATTACAAGGGAATTGAACAGACAGGCGATTGCTACTTGTGATGAGCAGAAATTATCAAGAGGGGATCAGGTGCAGTTCCAGAGGTTTGACACGATCAAAAAGAAACACTGGAGCCCTACGACAGTATCGGCAATCGTCCGGGATGAGATTTATATTGGAACCAGAATCTGGGGCAAAACACGTTGCAGTATGCATACGGGCCATAAAGCAGTTCTGAATGATGAAACAGAATGGGTTCGCCTGGAAAATCATCATACGGCAATTATAGACAGGGAATTGTTTGAAAAAGCAAATGAAATGCATCCGAAAAAGAAGAGAAGTGTTGCAGAATCACGCACCAATTTTACTCTGGAAAGACGTAAAAAACAGCCGGCCTTGCTGATATGTGCCAACTGTGGGCATTCTCTGTTAAAAGAAACAGAGCATCTGCTGAAATGTTCAGATGCCAGAACCAATGGTGATCCTGTGTGCCGAAGTCTGGTGATTCGTAGGGAACCGATGGAGGAGAATATCCTTGGGCTTGTCCGTCAGTATGCAGCGTCAATGTTGAAAAAAGGAAAGAAAGTATCTTCCAAAAGACAATGTGAATACAAAGAGATCAATACTACAGAATTGCAAAAACAGAGCCGACAGTTGACCTCGGAAAAGATGAAACTCTATGATGATTACAAAGATGGTCGTATAGATCGTGATTCGTATAAGCAGAGAGCTGAAAAGATAAGTGTACAGCTGGATGAAATAAAACGAAAGATAGAAGATGCGAAGAATAGTAAAAAGCTTCTTGAACAAAATGAACTTTCTGATAAAATAAAACTAAAAGATTTCTTGGGAATTCAGAAGTTCGATACAGAGAAGCTGCGTGAGGTTATCAAGGTGATCCGTGTTCATAGTCAGGATGAAATTGAAATCGAATGGAATTTTGACGATATTTTTTCAGAACAGAGATAACTTGAGCAGGACAAGAATGACTTATCAAAAGATAATAAAGGTGCTGGGACTACCTGATGGAAGCGTCAGATAGTCTTCGGCAGAAAAAAATAAAATTTTTTTTGTCCTATACTTGACACATCCACACAGCTTGAGACACACATTTTGTACAAGGCTTTGTGAAAGAGAAACGAACCTGAAAATAATCCAGTCGATCATGGGGCATAAGGACATTCAGACCACTATGGATATCTATGCAGAAGCGACAGAGGAGAAAAAACAGGAAACATTTGAACATTTGGCTGCAACAATGGATGTATTTTAAGAAGGGCTTATGAACCCTTTCATCTGACAACAGAAATAACCAAATGACATCAAATTGACAACAGATATGATTTGACAATGATTCATCATGAACGGTGATGAAGAGAAGACAATTTAATAGAAATAGCACAGCGAAGCATCACGAAGGGTAATGAAGAAAAATCAAAAAAATTCCCGACGATGAAGTCTATTGATAAGTAAGAATGCAGGAAAATCAAGGGTTTCAGCATTTGGATGTACTAAAATATATAGTTGGTCAAGGGGTTTTGACCAAGATTTGACCAATTTTTGGCATAGTCAAAAAAAGATTAGTACAGGTTAGTACAGATTGCTTAGTCTGAAAAATTAAAGATTGTATTACTTAGAGGACATTTTCTAAAGAAATTTAGAAGATGTCCTCTTTTTGCTATGGGCTTTAGCCTGTTGAGTGCATCGGAGTTTCTCCCAACGGAGAAATGGAGATGTGCGAAACAATAAACCACCTGCTATTGATATGATACCTCTAAAGTAGACAGATTAAATATAAAAATCTGTTACTTTGGAG
>OBVW01000088.1_pt1 | contig 77725 bp, 67 predicted proteins | sample 1495141 | NCBI WGS metagenome assembly OBVW01 (sample SAMEA2580013, study PRJEB22360) | human gut metagenome | biome: human gut; feature: human-associated habitat; material: faeces | place: Denmark | collected 2008/2010
GCGGTACGCGAGCTGGGTTCAGAACGTCGTGAGACAGTTCGGTCCCTATCCGGCGTGGGCGTAGGATATCTGAGAGGAGCTGTCCTTAGTACGAGAGGACCGGGATGGACGGACCGCTGGTGGACCGGTTGGCTTGCCAAAGCCATGGCCGGGTAGCCAAGTCCGGAAGGGATAAACGCTGAAGGCATCTAAGCGTGAAGCCCCCCTCAAGATGAGATATCCCATAACGTCAAGTTAGTAAGACCCCTTGAAGACGACGAGGTAGATAGGGCAGAGGTGGAAGTGTGGTAACACATGGAGCTGACTGTTACTAATCGGGTGAGGGCTTGACCAAGAAACGCAGGTTAAGAATTGATTCAAAAAAGATTAACGATCCTCAACAGAACATGTATGTAGTTTTTAAGGTACAAACCTTAATTAAATATTTAAGTAATCCTCCTTAGCTCAGTCGGTAGAGCATGCGGCTGTTAACCGCAGTGTCGTTGGTTCGAGTCCAACAGGGGGAGTTTTTTTATGCCTGTAAACAAGGAATTGTTTACAGGCACTTTTTATATGTTTGTATAAATATCCGTTATATATATCGTAATATTTAACCGAATCAAGTAATCCCCTATAGAATGTTTTCTGATAACAGACTGGAAACTATTTCGAAATCATGCTAGAATGAAATTGGTTTGGTTAAGAAAGAATAATTTATGAGAAAGAAGCAGAAAAATGGAATTATTTGATATCATAGATGAAAACGGAAATCCCACTGGAAAGATCGTAGAACGGAGTATTGCTCACGCAGAAGGAATCCCTCATCGTACTGCTCATATCTGGATCATCCGTCGGAGGAATGAAAAAACAGAGATCCTTCTTCAGAAAAGATCCAGAAACAAGGACTCCTTTCCTGGAAAATTTGATACTTCATCTGCAGGTCACATACAGGCGGGAGATGAACCAATGGAATCGGCATTACGGGAACTGGAAGAAGAACTGGGAATCCATGCAGAATCAGCTGATCTGCAGTTTGCAGGAAAATTCCCCATATCTTTTGCCAGAGAATTTCATGGAAAAATATTCCGGGATGAAGAAATTGCTTTTGTTTATATTTACGATCACCCGGTAGAGATCGATCATCTTACACTTCAAAAGGAAGAAGTAGAAGAGGTACAGTGGTTTGATCTGGAAGAAACGTATCAGCAATGCAGTCAGCACAGAGATAAATTCTGTGTTCCGCTGGGAGGTCTGCAGCTTGTACGTCAATTTATAAAATAACGGCAATACAATAAAGGAGTGAAAGATCATGAGAAAAGATTTCGGAGCAAAGCCTTACACTTATCCACAGCCGGTATTAATGATCGCTACATATGGTGAGGATGGAAAACCGGATGTTATGAATGCAGCCTGGGGAGGAATCAGCGATGATAAGGAAATTTCCATCTGTGTCAGTGAAAATCATAAAACAACTGAAAACATCCTGAAAAAAGGCGCTTTTACAGTAAGTATGGCAGATGTGGAGCATATGACAGCCTGCGACTATGTAGGAATTGTTTCCGGAAACAAAGAGCCGGATAAATTTGTAAAAGCCGGATTTACAGCAGAAAAATCTAAAAAAGTAGATGCACCTATTATCAAAGAGCTTCCAATCTGTATAGAATGTAAGCTGAAAAGCTATGACAAAGACACCTGCCGGCTGATCGGTGAGATCGTAAATGTCAGCGTGGATGAGAGCGTTCTGGATGAAAATGGAAACGTAGATGTTGCAAAAGCAGCACCGATCACTTTTGATCCGTTCAACAATGCATATATCCGTCTTGGCGAAAAAGTCGGCGATGCTTTTAAAGCCGGAACGGCACTGAAATAAATAATATCTACTGAAATACAGAAAGTCTCTTTCACAGGTACAGATAAAAAATTATCTTCTGGAAGAGACTTCCTATTTGTTATAAATATTCTTTAATTCAGAACTCCCAATTCTTTAAAGGCCTGAAAAATCCCGTCCTGATCATTACTCTTTGTTACAAAAGAGAAATGTTTTTGCAGTTCAGAAGGTGCATTTCCCATCAAAACTCCACATCCTACTGCCTCCAGCATTTCCAGATCATTATAATTATCTCCGAATGCAATAGTACTGGTAAGAGGGATTTTTCGAAGATCACAAAGATATTTTACAGCTTCCGCTTTGTTTATGCCGCCAGCCATGATCTCCAGAAGAGAATCGGAAGATCTTGCAATAGATAATTCCGGAAAATATTTGCGAAGAAGTGTTTCTGACGGTGACATATATTCAGAATCGCACATACACAGGATTTTATCTACCATAAGCGTATCTGAGAGAGACTGAAGGGATCTCTCTATAGAGGTAGTTTCCACAATCGTTTCTTCATGGATCACATGAGGGTCTGTCCGGTCTTTTACGATCCAGTCTTCTGAGGTAAAAACATTCCAGGTCACGTGAGGACATTTTTTTTCGATCACATCAATGATTTTGGAAGCGTCGGAAATGCTTATTCCTTTTTCGTAAAGGATATTTTGATCTTCATCCAGGATTAGTGCACCACTGAATGCAATGGTACAACAATGGAAATCATTTTTTTTAATAATAGGACGGATGCCGGAAGGGCTTCGTGCTGAAGAAATAGTAAACAGAACGCCCTGATCTGTCAAAGTATGAATGGCGGAACTGGTCAGCGGAGATACCACATGTTCTGAGGTTAGTAAAGTGCCGTCAATATCGCTGAAAACAGCCTGTGGCTTAAATGAAGATAATGGTTTCATATTCGAGATCCTTTCTGTAAAAGATGAGTATAGGTGTTTCTGTATATAAAATAGCACATAAATAACAAAATAAAAATATATCCAGATTTCATTATGACAAAGCTTTTTTTGGAGCCAGTGCAGTAGATGCCTCTTTTGGAGCATCGGCCACTAGAGAGATCGAAGCAGCTGTGAAACGCTGTGTGTATGCCAATGCAGAGGAAAGCTATCTTCTGGCGGACCATACCAAGTTTGGCAAAAAAATCTCATAAAATATAATGATGTCAGTGAGTACCAGTTGATCTTTACCGATGAAGAATTGGAAACGGAGCAGAAAAATAAAGTGATCCGACAGGGTGGAAGATTTTGTGAATAGCAAAAATACAGAAATCTGTTGACAGAAGATAAATCTGCAGATTATATATAAATATAACAGATTCACGAAAAAACCTCGGATTATTCAGAAAATTCATGCTTGTAGGTGAATATAGGATATGATAACATAAAAAATATTATTTTTGTAAAAACGCAAAAAAGAGGTGCTGACATGCGCTCAATGAGAAAAAATGCATACAGGAGAGCTATATCTTCCTAATGATGATGAGATCATCCAGGATCAGATCAAAAAGCTGGATCGACTTTATGATTTCAATATGACACGTCCCACACAGTTGGATAAAAGAAATGCTGAAAGAGATACTACACTATGATATAAGAGTGGAAGGAATGTCCGGCTTTTGAAAAATCAAAAAGAAGCAGGTTGATAGGAACAGGAATGGATGAGGACCTGTCTGATGCTGAAAGAAAAGAGGATAAATTATGGGAATGAATGAAACACCGTCAGCAGACCGTGTACATATCGGTTTTTTTGGCAGAAGAAATGCAGGAAAATCCAGTATCGTAAATAAGGTGACAGGCCAGGAGCTGGCTGTGGTATCCGATGTAAAGGGAACTACTACAGATCCGGTAAGTAAGGCCATGGAACTACTTCCTATGGGCCCGGTGGTAATCATAGATACACCAGGTATTGATGATGAAGGACATCTTGGAGAACTTCGCGTCCGCAAGGCGAAACAGGTGCTGAACAGAGTGGATGTAGCAGTTCTTGTAGTAGATGCCACTGTGGGAAAAACCAGTGTGGATGAAGAATTGATCCATATTTTTAAAGAAAAGGAGATTCCATATCTGGTTGTTTATAACAAGGCAGATCTGCTGAAAACAAAAGATGGGAACCGGCTTTCTTCAGATAATAACTTAAACCAGAATACCCATGCGGGTGCGGTCAAAGAGAGCAGTGTCAGCCAGAAACAGGATCATGAAAACCAGAACACAGAGCAATCTATTTATGCCAGCGCCGCCACCGGTCAGAATATCTACGAATTGAAAGAAAAGATCGCTTCGCTGGCAGTAACGGATGAACTGAAATTGCGTCTGGTAGGGGATCTCCTTGAACCATCAGATTTTGCGATTCTTGTAGTTCCCATAGATAAAGCTGCACCAAAAGGGCGTCTGATCCTTCCGCAGCAGCAGACGATCCGTGATGTGCTGGAAGCCGGAGCAGTAGCCATCGTGATCAAAGAGGATGAGCTTTCCAATACACTGGAAACCCTGGGGAAAAAACCAAAGCTTGTGATCACAGACAGCCAGGTCTTTGCCAGAGTCAGTGAAGAAACTCCAGAAGACATCTGGCTTACTTCATTCTCTATTCTGTTTGCCAGATTTAAAGGAAATCTAAAGACAGCGGCAGCTGGGGCAGCAGCACTGGACCGGCTGAAAGACGGTGACAAGATCCTGATCTCAGAGGGATGTACCCACCACAGGCAGTGTGATGATATCGGAACAGTCAAGCTTCCACGCTGGATCCGTAATTATACGGGGAAAGAGCTGGAATTTGAGTATTCTTCCGGAAGAGATTTCCCGGAGGATGTGACGAAGTACAGTCTGATCGTGCATTGTGGCGGATGTATGCTTAATGAGAGAGAAATGCGTTACCGTCAGAAATGTGCATTGGATCAGGAGATTCCTATCACCAATTACGGAATTGCCATTGCGTACATGCAGGGAATCCTGAAACGTTGTGTGGAAATGTTCCCGGATGTGAGGAAAGAACTGGAACAGTAATTTTTTTCAGGTGTTTACATTTTTTCCGAAAAATGATATAGTAGCGATTGTTCATTTTATAAATTTGCAAAAGGTGACGATAAGGAGTTGCAGATACAATGATCGATCAGACACTTTCACAGGCCCTGCAGAAAGAAATTCCAATACTTACAGCTCAGATCCGAAGTCTCTATGCAGAATTCGATAAAAAATTTCATCTTAACGGAGCAAAGATCCCTATAACTTTTGGCATGGAGCCGGATCTGCTGGGATCTTATACAAGAGGCAGCTGCCACGAAAAAGAGCATTTCCATTTTTCTCTGCTGTTTATCGGCTATGCGGTAAAAAATCCTCTGAAAAAAGAAGACCGACTGGATCTTTACAAACATGAATATGCCCACTATATGCAATATAATTTTCACATTCCCTCAGAGTATCAGTGGCAGCACGGAACCCACGGAAGTGCCTGGAAATACTGCTGTTCCCTGACTGGTGCGGCACCAACGCCATATTATAAGGCAGGGGAAGCTCTGATGAAACACAACTATGAGAAAAAACTCCGAAGCCCGATCCATGACCGTACTGTAACGGTGCGGGATACTTACAGAAGAGAGCAGCAGCACAGGAATACTCAGAACAGTATTGTACGCTATGAGATCGGAGAGGATGTCAGTCATCCGAAATTCGGAACCGGAAATATTGAGCATGTAGAGCAGCTTCCGGGTTCTGTAAGGCTTCACATCCGTTTTGGAGAAGAGCTGAAAGTGATCGATCAGAAATGGCTTCTTCGGACAAAATATAAAAAGATCTGAATATAGTTTTATAAAAATAGACATCATCCTGGATATCAAAATAGATATCATATGGAGATGTTTATTTTTTTTATATCATTGAAACAGTATAAAAAAATTCTCCGGTACAGAAAATCTGTGTTCCGGAGAATTTTAAGTCAGGCGGATATTTGCGATCCGTATTTATCCAGTTGCCTGATTCGGTTAAAAAATCAGCTTATATTACTCAGAAACCTTCACAAACTGGCTGTTATAAAGCTTCTGATAGAATCCGCCTTTTGCCATAAGCTCTTCATGGTTTCCCTGCTCGATGATGCTTCCGTCTTTCATGACAAGAATCTGATCTGCATTGCGGATGGTAGAAAGACGGTGTGCAACGATAAAGCTTGTTCGCCCCTGCATCATCCGGTCAAATGCCTCCTGGATCAGCATTTCTGTTCGGGTATCAATACTGGAGGTTGCCTCGTCAAGGATCAGCATTGGCGGCAGACACAGCATGACACGGGTGATGCAGAGAAGCTGCTTTTGTCCCTGGCTTAAGCTGTCTTCATAAAGAATGGTATCCAGGCCATTTGGAAGACGGCGGATAAATTCCCAGCTGTGGGACATTTTAGCTGCCTGGATCACTTCCTCATCGGATGCATCCGGCTTTCCGATGCAGATGTTATCACGGACAGTTCCATGCTTGATCCAGGTATCCTGGAGAACCATGCCATAGCTTCTGCGGAGGGCATGTCTGGAAACATCGGTGATGGGGGTTCCGTCCACGGAAATACTTCCACCGGTGACGTCATAGAACCGCATCAGCAGGTTGATAAAAGTTGTCTTGCCACAACCGGTAGGGCCTACGATGGCAATACGTCTGCCTGGTTCTGTATGAAGATTAAAGTTTTTAATGAGAGGTTTGTCCGCTTCGTAGCGGAAGGAAACATTCCGGATATCCACTGCACCTTTTACATCGACAAGAGTTCCGGACGGATCCGGGCTTTCCGGCTCTTCCTCCAGAAGATCAAAGATCCTGGTAGCGCAGGCCAGAGCGTTCTGAAGCTCTGTGATCACGGAGCTGATATCGTTGAAGGGCTTCATATACTGGTTTGCATAAGCCAGCAGTACGGAAAGTCCACCGACAGTCAGATGACCGCCCGGGATCAGAAAGGCACCTGCAAGAGCTACACCTGCGTAAATGATGTTGTTGATACATCGTGTGGATGGGTTGGTGAGGCTGCTGTAAAAAACAGCCTTCTGGCTGGCATCACGGAGTTCTTCATTGATCGCAGCAAAACGTTCGGAAGAACGATTTTCGTAACCAAAGGCCTGAACTACTTTTTGATTTCCGATCATTTCCTCGATCAGTGCAGTCTGACGTCCACGGGCATCACTCTGCGCACGGAACATCTGGAAGGAATGGGAGGAGATGAATTTCGCCACAAAAAAGCTTACAGGTGTCAGGACAATGATCATCAGAGTAATCCACACATTTTTGGAGAACATGAAGAGCAGGGTTCCGATGATGGTGATGACACCGGAAAACAGCTGTGTAAATCCAAGGAGCATACCATCGGAAAGAATATCCGTATCTGCGATGACACGGCTGATGATATCACCGGTGCTGTGTCCGTCCAGGTAGGACAGAGGAAGCTTCTGGATATGGCGGATGGATCTTGCACGGATATCCTGTACTGTGCGGTAGGTCATACGGTTGTTGATGACACTCATGATCCAGGTGGCAATGCCGGAAAATACGATCATGACAAGAATACGGGAAAGATAGAATCCCATTCTTGTAAAATCAACTTCGTGGGCAGCAACGACCTCATCAATGGCATAACCAAAAAGTACGGGAACATACAGCTGCAAAATTACAGTGACTGCTGCTAGGATCACACTTAATACGAGAAGAAAACGGTATTTTCCAATGAAACGTAGTACCTTGAAGAAGGTTGCCATGCTGTTTTTGTTTTTTGCGGTTGTATCTGTTTTACTCATGCCATGACCTCCTTTCCAGTTGTTTTTTCATATTTGGTACGTTCTTCCGGGAACTGTGAGAAAAAGATCTCTCGGTAGGTTTCACAGGTAGAGATCAGTTCCTGATGGGTTCCTTTTCCGGCAAGCTGACCGTCATCCAGTACCAGGATCAGATCGGCCTGGCGGATGCTGGCGGCTCTCTGGGATACCAGGAAGGTGGTGGTGTTTCCGCCAAGCTGGTGAAGGGATTTCCGAAGTGCCGCATCTGTGGCAAAGTCAAGAGCACTGGCACTGTCATCCAGGATCAGGATCTCTGTTTTTTTCACAAGGGCGCGGGCAATGGTAAGTCTCTGACGCTGGCCACCGGAAAGATTCCGGCCGTTCTGTTCCAGACGGAAATCCAGCTGACCGTCCTTTTTCTCTACGATTTCACGAGCCTGAGCGGTGGTAAGTGCTTCCCACATTTCTTCGTCCGTGGCATCTTCCCGTCCCCAGCTTAAGTTATCGCGGATGGTTCCCTGGAAAAGTGCTGCTTTTTGAGGAACTACGCCGATTTTTTCCCTGAGTTCCTGCCTGGAATAGGTCTGTACATTCTGACCGTCGAGGGTAATGACTCCGGAGGTTGCGTCGTAGAAACGGGCGATCAGATCCACAAGAGTGGATTTACCGCTTCCGGTACCGCCGATGATTCCGATCGTAGAGCCTTTTTTTGCGGAAAAAGTGATATCAGAAAGGCTAGGTGCGCCGGTTCCTGCATAGGAGAAACTTACATGGTCAAAGGCAACTGCATAGTCACTGTTTTCCGCAGTCGGTAAGGAAGCTTTGTCCGGGTAAGTCATGGTGGAATCGACCTTCAGGATTCCGGCAATGCGATCCGCACAGGCCATGGATTTATTCAGGGTGATGATCAGGGACGCAAGCTTGACCAGTTCTACGATCATCTGTGCCATATAGTTGTAAAGAGCAACTATTTCACCCTGCTGCATGTTTCCGAGGTTTACTTGTACACCTGCAGTCCGGATCAGGATTACTGTTGCGATATTGATCAGTACATAAGTTGCAGGATTTAAAAGTGCAGAGATTTTTCCGACAAATTCGTTCAGTCTGGTAAGTGCAAGATTGCTTTCGTCAAACTCCGCAACGGCATCAGCTTCACGGCAAAATGCACGGATCACACGGACACCGGTCAGGTTTTCTCTGGTAAGACGGGTGACGGAATCCAGACGTCCCTGTACTTTTTTGAAAAGCGGGATACTTAAAAACATGATCACAAAGACAACCAGGAACAGTACCGGAATGGCAACTGCGAAGATCAGTGCACAGCGCACATTGATGGTAAAAGCCATTACCATAGAGCCTAGAACAATAAACGGGCTTCGAAGAAGAAGACGGAGTCCCATGTTTACTCCGTTCTGTACCTGATTGACATCGTCTGTAAGACGGGTGATCAGCGTGTCAGTGCCAAGGGTGTCCAGCTCCGTATAGGAAAGCTTCTGGATATGGTCAAATACAGCCTGACGCACTTCTGCGGCAAAGCCTACGCTGGCTTTTGCAGCAAAAAACTGTGCAGTAATGCTGACTGCAAGTCCTGCAGCAGCCATCAGTATCAGGATAAAAAACTTCTGAACGATATAGCCGTGGTCATTATTTGCAATTCCCACATCGATGATCTGGGCGATGACGACAGGCACCAGCAGATCAAATACAACTTCCAGAAACTTGAAAAAAGGAGCCAGAACGCTTTCTTTTTTGTAGTTTTGAAGATATTTTGCAAGTGTTCGCATTTCTTTTTCTTCCTCCGTTTCCTTATTTTTCTATAATAAACCTCTGTTATTATACTCCTATGGAGATAATACGTATAATATTGTTTTTAATGTATGATAATATAATTTTGCTATTGCCTGGGACGGAAATCTGTGGGATGATAGAAGTATGGTTTTTCGGATAATTGTGTGGGAAAGATATTCATAGTATTTACAAAGTATTGCAGATATAGTATTTCTTAACCGAATTAAGAAAGTACTTTGTGGGATAGCGAAAAGCAATAAGCAGTAGATGGGTTTTGCCTGTGTTATATACCAGATAAAGAAAGAAGGATTTATATATGGAAATCAGACAGCTGGAATATTTTCATGAGATCGCAGCAACAGGAAGCATCAATGAAGCCGCAAGGAGACTGAACATGTCCCAGCCGCCGCTGAGCTATCAGATCAAGCAGCTGGAAGCAGAGCTGAAGGTGAAGCTTTTTGAGCGGACCAGGGCAGGCGTGACACTGACAGAAGCCGGAAAGCTTCTTTATGACAGGACAGAGAACATTTTGAGCTACGTTCGTTCCACAGAACTGGAAGTATCCAAAGCAGGGAAAAAACAGGTTTTACGTATCGGGATCACGCCAACCACAGTGACCACCATTATGCCTTATATTTCCAGATTTTCCAGGGAAAATTGTGATGTAAACTTTGAGGTAAGGGATGCGATCACCTTTACACTTCTGAATTATCTGATGGATGGGATCATTGATGTTTCGGTAGTGCGTACACCTATCAAGCTGGAAGGTTTAAATTATCTGGAACTGGATGAGGAACCCATGATCGCGGTCCTTCCTCCGGAGATCCCGGAAAATGAGACAAAAAAAGAGGGCATCAGCCTTAAAGAGCTGACTGGATGCCCTCTCATTATTTACCGGCGGTACGAAGAATTTCTGATGAAAGCCTTTGGAGAAAAAAATCTCCAGCCGGATATTTTCTGTGTCTGCGATGATCCCAGAGACGCCATGCTCTGGGTGCAGGAAGGTCTTGCAACCGCCGTTTTTCCAAGATCCATGGAAGATCTCTGTACAGATCTTCCGATCCGCATCATTGAAGAAGAGAAGCTGAAGACCAGGATCCTTCTTGCCTGGAAAAAGGATCGCAGGCCTTCTGCCGTGATGCAGGATTTTATCAATATCTGTGAGAAATATGCAGGAAACCCTGCAATCTGATCATGGACCTGGAAAGGGGATGTATGCAGAAATCAGTCTTTGAGATGCTCTTCCTTCCAGTGCTTCCATTTCTGAACAGCTTCCGGATTCTGCTTTTCCAGCCGTTCTTCCAGCTTTTTCCGGCGCTGTTCCAGCCGTTCTAGGACTTCCGGATGCTCGGCAAGGATTTTTTCTTTCAGCTTGCCACGGCGCTTTTCTAGAAGATGAAGGATCAGTTTCCGGTCGGAAGTTAATTCCTCAGGCAGCTCATCCATATGTAATTCAATTCTTCGAAGCAGTTCATCCTCATCCAGAACACCCAGCCCATGCCAGTTATCCAGAAGCTCTTCCAGACCTTCTTCGGAGAGACGTTGGATATCCGGGATCTGATGCAGCTGTTCAATAATGTGATGGACAGATTCTTCGATCTCTTTTACTGCATCATCACCAAAAGCCCAGGCGAACTCTTCCAGGGTATTTTCTTCCTCTGCCGGAAGAAAAGCGATACTGCGGCGCAGAAGCTTTGTCTCGTCTTCCTTTGGAACATCCAGTTCATAAGGGGCTTCGATCCCTGCGTCATGCAGAGCAGCAAGAATGGTACGGCGGACCATACCGTCCTTGATCATATGACCGATGCCGAACTGAAGCAGCTGGTCATTGATCTGGGTGGAATGCTCTGTGAGGTAAAAACGGATCCCACGTTTTTTCAGGCTTGCGGAGATGGCATCCAGACGGTCTGCTGCTGTGATATCAATGCTGTTGATAGCACTGGCATCTACGATCACTACCCTGGTGTCTTTTCGGATGCTGTTCTCAATATCTTCCTGAAAAATCTTTATATTTGCAAAAAACAGGTTTTCACTGAAACGGTAGATCACAACGCCCTTAATAGGGTAGGCGAAACGGTTTTTGGACAGATCAAAATAAGCATCTCTTCCAGGGATCATACCACGGAAGGAGCGCGGCGGGTTGGTGGCCTTCAGGATCACAGCTACGAAAGAGAGCAGGATACCAATGATAACCCCATAAATGGTTCCAAGACAGAGCACACTGAAACCGGCAGCCATGAAGATGTAGAATTCTGTGCGGCTTACTTTGAAAAGACGTACAGCCAGATGGGTTTCCACCACATCCATCAAAGCAGAGATCACAATGGCTGTCAGTACAGGAACCGGAAGATATCCGATAAAACCGGTGCCGAAAAGAAGGATCAGAGCCATGGTGATCCCGGCAGTGATGGAAACCGCCTGAGATTTTCCACCGTACTGTTCATTGAGGGAGGTGCGGGAGATACTGCCGTTTACTGGGCAGCAGCCTACTGCGGCGGCAGCAATATTTCCGGCGGCACAGGCCAGGATTTCCTGACGGTCGTTCAGCTTATAATCATTGCGGAACGCAAAGGTATTCTCTGCAAGAAGAGTTTCTGCCATAATGACAACAGCAACCATAAGACCGCGGCCTGCCGCCTGGGTCAGATCAACATTTCCGAAATCCGGGATCACCAGGGAGGGAAGCCCACGTTCTACAGACTGCAGGAGGACTACGCCTTTTTCGTCTACATGAAAAATAATGGTGGAAAGAACACCCAGAGCCATAATAACGATAGCCATGGGGAATTTCGGCGCCAGCTTTTTAAATGTGCGGATCAGCACCAGAGCACCAAGCCCCATGAAGAGGGAAAGCCAGCTGATATTTTTGGCAGCAGCAAAGATATGCTCTGCCAGTTCCAGGAGCTCTCCGGATCCTGCAGGACTTCCCATAAGTTTCGGGATCTGCATCAGGATGATGGTAACTGCGATACCGCTGATAAAACCGCCCATAACAGGTGTGGAGATAAAGTCCACGATCTTATCTGCGTGAAGCAGAAAGAAGATAAACAGCCACAGACCTGCAAAAAGTGCGATGGCAGGAACATAATCCATGGCAGCTTCTGACTCTGCAGCAATGCCCAGAGTAGACAGTGCACCACCTACAATGGCAGCAGGTGCCGCATCAACTCCGAAGATAAACTGTCTTGAAGTGGAAAATAGAGCAAACAAAAGGATCGGCAGAACAGAACCGTATAGTCCGTATACCGCCGGGATCCCGGAAATCTGGGCATATCCCATGGAGATAGGGATGGAAACAGCTGCTATGATGATGCCGGAGAAAATATCTTTGGGAAGGTATTCCTTCCGATATCCTCGCAGCGTGGAAAACAGGGAAAGCTTCATATAGTCACATCCTTTTCTGAAAAATATTTTCTATTATATACCAAAGAGAGCCTGTAGGAAAGAAGCAAAGCAAAGGTTCCGGGTGAAAAATCGTGGACAAAGAATAACTGCCATATTATAATAAATGCGAAATTGCAGTAACCGTAAGAGATACAGGCTGCAAAGCTGAGAAATCATCAATCATCAGGAAAGGTTAAGATATAAATGAAAAAAGCGATCATAGCAATGAGCGGCGGTGTAGACAGCTCCGTGGCAGCTCTTTTGACAAAGGAATCCGGTGACGAGTGCATCGGCGCTACCATGAAACTTTACAACAACGAAGATATCGGTGTCCACAGGGAAAAGACCTGCTGTTCCCTGGACGATGTTGAGGATGCCAGAAGCGTAGCCTATCAGATGGATATGCCTTACTACGTGTTTAATTTTACCGCAGATTTCCATACAGAGGTTATGGACAGGTTTGTAGATGCCTACGAAAACGGCTGCACCCCTAATCCATGTATCGACTGTAACCGATATCTGAAATTTGATAAAATGTTTCACCGCATGCAGGAGATCGGCTACGATTATATTGTAACCGGACATTATGCAAGAGTGGAGTACGATGAGAAACGGGACCGCTACCTTCTGAAAAAAGCAGTGGACGATACAAAGGATCAGTCATACGTTCTCTATATGCTGACCCAGGAACAGCTGGCACATGTAAAGCTTCCGCTTGGAGGTCTCCGGAAGGACCAGGTTCGTGTCATTGCCGAAAAACATGGCTTTATCAATGCCAGAAAGCATGACAGTCAGGATATCTGCTTTGTGCCGGACGGCGACTATGCGAAATTTATTGAGAAGTACACAGGCAAAAAAACACCGGAGGGTGATTTTGTAGATAAAGAGGGAAACTATATCGGACGCCATAAGGGAATCATCCATTACACGATCGGCCAGCGCCGCGGCCTTGGCATTCCGGCGGCCAGCCGTCTTTATGTCTGTGAGATCTCTCCGAAGACCAATACGGTAGTTCTCGGGGACAACGCAGATCTTTTCAGCAGTGAACTTGAGGCAGACAGTGTAAATCTGATCTCTGTGGACAGCTTAGCTGAGCCGAAAAGAGTGACTGCTAAGATCCGTTACCGTCACAAAGAGCAGCCTGCCACTGCATGGCAGACACCGGATGGCATCCTTCATGTGAAATTTGATGAACCGCAGAGAGCCATCACAAAAGGCCAGGCTGTAGTGATGTATGACGGAGATGAGGTTGTAGGTGGTGGCGTTATAAATAAAATCTATAGCCAGTCATAAATAAAGGTGAGAACCTAAATAGATAAACCCCATTGACATACTAGGAAAAGGGTGATATGATTGCATCATCAAAAAACGGAGCACACAAAACAAGGTGAGCAACGTGATGATCAGGAGGAAATCATGAAGGTTTTACAGAAGTCAACAAGGGTGTTTATCGAAGAAAAGCGAATGTGTTGTTGTCGCTGATAAGCAGATGATCATAAGATAAGCAATTACTATTTTACCGAATATAAGAATAAAAGAAAAGAGGACAAACACATGAGCAAAATTACAAGAGATCAGAGAAAATTCAAATTTGAGACATTACAGCTTCACGTAGGACAGGAACAGCCGGATCCGGTTACAGATGCAAGAGCAGTACCAATCTACCAGACATCTTCCTATGTATTCCGCAACTGCGATCATGCAGCAGCACGTTTCGGACTTGCAGATGCCGGTAACATTTACGGACGTCTTACAAACCCGACAGAGGACGTATTTGAGAAGAGGATCGCAGCACTTGAGGGTGGTTCCGCAGCACTTGCAGTAGCATCCGGTGCAGCAGCTATCACATACACGATCGAGAATCTTGCACAGCAGGGAGATCACATTGTAGCAGCCAAAAATATTTACGGCGGTACAACAAACCTTCTGGAGCATACGCTTCCGGCATACGGAATCACAACAACATTTGTTGATGTATTTAATCTCGAGGAAGTGGAGAATGCGATCCAGGAGAACACAAAAGCTGTTTATATTGAGACTCTTGGAAACCCAAATTCTGATGTTGTAGATATTGAGGCTCTTGCAAAAATTGCTCACAAACATAAAATTCCGCTTGTTGTAGATAATACATTTGCAACACCATACCTCGTAAGACCAATTGAGTACGGCGCAGATATCGTTGTTCATTCCGCAACAAAATTCATCGGTGGCCACGGAACTACTATCGGTGGTGTGATCGTAGAGAGTGGTAAGTTTGACTGGGAGGCATCCGGCAAATTTGCATCTCTTACAGAGCCAAACCCAAGCTATCATGGCGTAAGCTTCACAAAAGCATGCGGACCGGCAGCATTTGTTACAAAGATCCGTGCGATCCTTCTTCGTGACACAGGAGCAACAATTTCTCCGGTGAGCTCCTTTATCTTCCTTCAGGGACTTGAGACACTGTCTCTCCGTGTAGAGCGTCATGTTGAGAACGCACTGAAGGTTGTACAGTATCTGAATGATCATCCGCAGGTAGAGAAGGTTCATCATCCGTCTGTATCCACAGATCCAAGCCAGCAGGAGCTTTATAAGAAATATTTCCCTAACGGCGGCGGTTCCATCTTTACATTTGAGATCAAGGGAGACGCACAGAAGGCAAAGGATTTCATTGATAACCTTGAGCTGTTCTCACTTCTTGCAAACGTTGCAGATGTGAAATCCCTTGTTATCCATCCGGCTACTACAACACACAGCCAGTGCACAGAGGAAGAGCTTCTTGATCAGGGAATCAAGCCAAACACGATCCGTCTTTCCATCGGAACTGAGAATATCGATGATATCATCCAGGATCTTGATGAGGCATTCAAGGCTGTCCAGTAAATAAGACAATTAAATAAGAAGAACACCTTCTAAAATCAATAGCACAGAAAAATCTGTCCCGGGACATATGAGAACATAGTCCCGGGGCAGATTTTTTTTGTGCTTATCTGGAAAATCCAAAAGTGGGAAGATCCGTGTCGATGGCACTGAGGATGCATGGATCATGTGCGCTTTTTTTCAGGCGGATCCCGATGCCACAAGTTCTTCTAATGTTCCGAAGGTATATCCCATCTCTTCCCATTTTGTCAGCAGCTCATCCAGAATGGAAGCATTGGTGGAAGAGGTGCTATGCAACAGCACGATGGCACCCGGATGGATCCGTCCCAGAAGCTTTTCAAAAGCTTCTTCTTTCGAAGGCTGCTTATCCTGATACCAGTCCACATAAGCCAGACTCCAGAAAAAGGTGTGGTATCCCATCTCTTTTGCCATCTCTAAATTTTCCACGCTGTAAATGCCCTGGGGCGGGCGATAAAATTTTGTCATTTCTTTTTCGGTGGCTTCCTTATAAAGAAACTCCACATCTTCAAGCTGCTTCTGAAAGGCTTCCTTTGTGGAGATGCCGGACATATCCGGGTGTGTCATGGTGTGGTTGCCTATGGTATGGCCTGCATCTACGATCTCACGGATCAGTTCCGGTTTTTCACGGATCAGAGTCCCCACAACAAAAAATGTGGCATGTACCTGATGCTTATGTAAGGCATTCAGAATGGCAGGCATATTTCCATTGTCATAGCCTGCGTCAAAGGTAAGATAGATTTTTTTTTCATCGGTATCGGCTGCATACCAGGCATTGTAATTTTTTAATTCTTCCATAGAAGCATTTCCTGTGGGCCGTTTGCCTTCTTCCTGAAAACCGAGCCCCCAGTTTTCATTTTGGAATGTCATAGAAGCAGAAGAGGTCTGGCTGTTTTCGGCAGAATTCGGATGGGATCGTGGGTCGGAAGTAAAATGAGAAAAGATCTTTCCTACAAGACTGCCAAGAGCAAAAGCCATGACAAAGAAAAAAATAAGACGGTAGATGTGTTTTTGTTTCATGGGAACCTCAGAGAAAATGGAGTTATTAATATGTTTATGAACACGAAGCAGAAGATATGAAAGTAGAAGATCATGAGATCATGTCTGTAAGACAGAGGTCAAAATAAGCAAAAAATAAGAGTCATCAGCGATTGATTTCTTCTGCCGATGACTCTTTTAATTTTCATTATCCAATGGAATATACCTCACATTTCTTAGATTTAAAACTTATACGGAATTAAAATTTACGTTCTCGGTGGTCCGTACCTCCTTGTTTTAATTATAATGTAAAATCGTTAAATCTTCTGGTGGACTGTACCTCTCTTTCTTAGATTATGGGAAGTAAGTTATGTTTTCGGTGGGTTCACGCTCCTTTTTGATTTAGTTTTTTGTTTTCCGTTTGTTTTATTTGATGGTTAAACTATAACAGATAAAATAGAAAATGTCAATACTAAATTTGAAAAATAATAAAAATAAATTAAAAGAGAAATATAATAACAGCCATACATGCAAAATAATCAGATAATATTAAAGCGTCAACAATACAGGAAAAATAAATAGATGTTTTATTAATAGCGCAAAAGAATGACAGATTCAAAAGTATTTCCATAGTCATGCCATTGCCAGCTTCCGTCATACTTGTGGCAGATATCTTCAATAATAGAAAGTCCTAATCCGTGATTAAAAGAATCTTTTTTTGTAGTAGTATGATCAAATACTGTTTGCGGATTTTTACTATTTTTAACCAGGATAGAAATAAATCCTTTAGAGGTTGTCAAGGACAGGGAAAGATATGGTTCCGCAGATTCAGAAGAACGGCATGCTTCAATAGCATTATCTAATATGTTAAATAAAACACTGCATAAATCTGAGGACTGAATATTTGATTTTTCAGGAAGAAAAATCTTGTAGTCTGTATGGATACCTAAATGCTGAGCAAACAGTCGTTTGGATTCCAGAATGGCAAGAATAAGATTATCTTCGCAATAAGGATGAAAGCGGTCACGCTGGAAAGCTTCAAGGACCTCGTAAACGAGTTTCTGTGCATTTTCGCAATCATTTTCATGCAGAAGTTTTTGTATTGACTGGAGATTTTCTGAAAATTGTTTCTGGGCTTTAAGTGAGGTGGCTTCCTGTTGATTCATTAATAACAGATGTTCAGAGTTTAAAAGTTGTTGCTTTTTTAACAGATTAAGCTCTGCTTCTACTTTTTCGCTTGTAAAAAGCTGCATTAAAAGCTGATATAAATTGTAACATAAGATAGCTGCAGTCAGGCAGGTCAGTAAAAAAAATGAATTCAAATATTGTCCGGTATAATTCGACAGAAGATAAAATATCTGAAAAAAAGCTAAAGATATAATAAAAATTATTTTTTGTTTAAAAGTCATAGTATCGAATCCTCCTGATTGAGTGATTTACAGACTGATGTATGATTATTATGGTCTATGTTATTGCTTAACACAGAATTACAATATTTTTCTGCTGCATCTGTTTTTTTCATATCTATAAGATAAGCTAACGAAAACAGATGGTTTTCTATATCATGATTCCATTTGCGGATTTTAATGTATTCTTGTTTCATTTCTTCTGATACTTCCATTTGTTTTTTCAGTAATTCCATTTTATGGAGATTCTGTTTGAAATTTATCTGCTCTTGTTCTAAGGATTTAAGACCATGTATAAATAAAAGAAAACTTATACAGCAGCAAGTGATATATAAAATAACAGGAATAAACTGGTTACTGAATTTATAATGCTGTAGGAATTCTGTTGCAATCAGGGGCAGGAAAATAGGAAGAATAATAAACAGCAGTAAAGTAAACTTCAGATAATTTATACATTCCCGTAAAAGAGAGAAAACATTTTTATAAAATAGATAAGCAAAAGAAAAAATGAGCAATTGTATGATCAGCTTTTCATGGAAAGTGCATAGAGAATAAATATTTATTGCAGTATATGTATGCTGGTGAATAAACCGGTTGTAAATTTGTATGTAAATATTCAATGCCAGAAGTTCAGTTAATATGCTGGTAAAAAGAATAATAAAGTAAGCTATCAGCTTTTTTTTAATGGAGCCTCTGAATAAAGAAAAAAGATTCAGAAACATGACTATTTGTGTTAACATCGTCATTTCGTTATTGTGTCCATATATTTTGAGCATATGAAAAGAAGACAGCAAAACAAAACAAACTAAAATATGGACAAAAGCTTTCGCTTTTGAATTTATTCGTCTGGGAAAAAGCTGCATGAAACAATATACAGGCATAGTTGAATGATATGCAGCAATAAGCATTGCAAATAACAGGTTTTTTAACATTACAGAACCTCACTTGAATTTCGGAGTAACAATTGTGCAAAGGCATCTTTAGTTGCCTGGTAATAGTTTCGGCTTACAGGAATATGGGTTCCATCAGAAAGTTCAATGCCAGCATGGCTGAAAGTATGTATGGTATTTATGTTGACCGCAAAACTTTTATGACATATACAAAAATCAGGTTTTAATTGTTCGATAAGAATCGGAATTTTTTCACGACAATAGTAAATCTGCGATTTGGTATGTATTTCAGTATTTCGTAGTTTTCGCTCCATATAAAAAATATCGGATCGAAGGAGACGGTAATCTCGGGACTGATAATTAAAACAAAAATACTGTTGACGGAGTTTATTCAGTTTGCGGCAGGAAGCAGAAAGTGCTTTAGGAAGATATTCTTCCATTTGCTGTTTATAAACAAAATAAATATGATCTGTTTCATAAACAGAAGATGCATATTGCAGATATTGGCTGATAAAAATTATCTGTGTATTCGGATTTAATAAATTGATTCTCTGAGCAAGTTTGATTCCAGACACAGATTCAGATCCAAGTTCAATATCCATGAGAATAATATGATAAGGACATTGCTCATTGGAAATTTGATTGAGAAAATCAGTGGCCGAAGAAAAGGTATCAATTTCGACTGGAATTTCAAGAGAAGAACAGGATAATGTATGAATTTGTCTGCATTGAATGTCATTATCTTCACATATTGCGAGTTTCAGCATAGGAATCTCTCCTTGAAATAAGTGATTTTGAAAGTATTATAACACAATTTTTCAATTAATAGTAAAAATTCAAGTAAAAAATCTATGATAAATGAAAAATTTAAAAAACTGATGCTTGTAGAAATAGTAAATGGTTAATTATGTACTTTACTATGTCTGTTTATGCAAATGACTAAAAAAAAGAAAAAAGTATGGTAAAATTAAAGTTACAAAAATTCATCATATTAGGTATTAGGGGGGAAGAGAAAATGGATAAAATAAAAAGATGTTTGCAATGTGGAAGAGAGGTGTCTCAGATTCTGTGGACAATGTGGTAAGAGAGTAAATTGAGCCTGCAAATAAAAAGTCAAGGCTAAATTGAAAGAACATTGAAAATTTTATACAGGTTGAAAATTGGGTATCAAAATAAGACCACCACACCAGTGCTGGTCTGAAAATATTAGTGGATAATTAAGATTCTGGAAGAGATGAAAGATATTCTTTCACTCGTCCGTAGTAGATTCTTAGAAACTTGTTAGCACCTGCAGTCATATAGACATAGTAAGGCTTGCCTTGAGCACGTTTCTTATCTAAGAACTGATAAACAGGATCATCTTGAGGATGCGTTTTAATCAGGACATCCATTACCTGAAATAAAGTCTTTCTAAGATCAGCGGAACCTCGTTTTGAGGTAGGAACACTTTTTTGTTCATAGGTTCCGGATTCATTAACACCAGGATCTACACCGGCAAATGCAGTAATAGCATTTTTGTGAGTGAAACGGGAAACATCTCCGATCTCAGCCATCAACTGAGGACCAAGTGAAGTTCCAACCCCTTTCATAGCCATAACGACAGGATATTCCGGGAGTTTGGATGCAGTTTCATTCATGAGAGTGCGTAGTGATTCAACAGTTGTAGAGGCACTATTAAGCTGGTCTACAGCCTGCTTGATAATAAGCTTTGTAATGGCATCCTTTGGAAGTACAGGAACAAGTTCCTTTGCTTTTCCATAGATTTCTTCAGCTTTTGACTGACTGAAGTTGTACTTCTTGCGTTTGCACCAGTTTTGATAATGGTCGATAAAGGCATTCAGGGACATTTTACGGACACGGTCCACATGCCAGTATGTAGATGCAAAATCAACCCATTTCTGGCTGCCGTCACTGCGTGCAGGACTGTCAAAGTAAGTATTAACACCAGGATAGGTTTGGTCAAGGATGCCGATAAGATTATTTTTCATAGCCGTCTTGTGTTTCATGTAAAAGCCGAACTGACGGTTCATGGTTTTGAGCTGATTGCGTAATTCATCCATAACATTATACTGTTTAAGATTTTGCCATTTGTCAAGAGCATATCGGGCAATCTTAACAGCATCCGCTTTATCAGATTTCACTTTACGAAGAGAATCATTATCAAAGTCTTTGATAAGTTTTGGGTTAATGGCACTGACGAAAAGATTTGCCTCTGAAAGCTGATGAGCGAGGACTTCATAATAACGTCCAGTGTGCTTCATCACGATTCGGGACTCACCTTCAACAGAATTGATTAGTTCTACAAGTGAACGGATGTCACTGGCCGTGTGTTTGATTTCAAAAGGTGTGGAAACAATTTCACCGAATGGTCGCATGATAGCAACCATACTTTTACCTTTTGAAACATCGATACCTACTGCGTTCATAAATTGTCACTCCTTAAGATTATTGCAATGGATAAGTACCAGTTTTACTCATTGCCTATTCAATCTACTGTGGTGTGACGCGAATGCACCTATGGCGATTCAACCTGCATAAAACGAACGCTGCGAATGAGGAGCTGGTTATCAGTCTTAATTGCGGACGCGATGTCCAAGAAAAGGGACGATATACCAATTGCTCCATCATTATACAGCTTAAGCAACAAGATGGATAATTCCTTACTGGCTGTAAGGGATATTAACCATAAATATATTGTAGTAGAAAAGGGAGGAGCGATTTTATGTATTCAAGGATGAAAAGAAAATGTAGTTTTATGGTACTAGTAGTAATGGTAGTTAGTCTAATAAACTGCGAAGCAGTTATCCGGTTATGAACAAGTAGCGAAGCGGATTGCGAATATCCGCTTGACTAGAAATGAGAGAGAAAATATGAGAAAAATCAAGAGCTTTTGTTGGATGCTTTTTTTTACTTTCAATAGTTATTTCAACAAATAAGACAGAAGCAGCAGTACAGGATACTAATGAAGGTACATTGAATGTTCAATGGGAAGATGAAAACCTTGGTGAGTCAATTTGCAATGCTTTGAAAAAAGAAGAAGTCACATATGCAGATATTGAAGGAATAACAGGCATCAGTATTGATTCGCAGTATGTAGTGAAGTTGGATTGGAAAGATAAGACAGAACAATACGTTTACAATTCAGGAAATGATATGTGTGAAATACTTGAATTGCAGGATTTTTCTACATTAGCGGATTTAAAGAAATTTCCTTATCTTCGTGAATTATATCTGAATGAATGCATAGTTGATGATAATACTGCATTAGGAGAATTGACTAAATTAGAAAACCTGAAGTTGGATGGATATTCCATAGATTCCCTTGATCGTTTGAAAAATCTGACTGCATTAAAAAGTCTGATCATTCAGGGTGCGGAGTTCGAAGATCTACAGGCATTAAAAGAACTGACTAATATGGAAGAACTAAGGCTGCCTAATAATGATATCAAAAACATCGATGCTTTGGAGAAAATGACAAACCTGGAAGAACTCATATTATACGGGAATCAAATAAAGAATATATCTGCACTCAGTAAACTCTGCAAACTTAGGGTGTTAAAACTGGAAGGGAATCTGATAGAAGACGTAGAACCATTACTGAATTTAAAAAATCTTGAGAAATTAAGCTTAGGGGACAATCCAGTTAAAAATGTACAACTTCTTGAAAATCTTACGGGAACGGATATAGATTTGGAGTGAATGTAGAAAAAGAAGGAGATTATGTGGAGTTGAGTACAGATAAAACACCACACTATGGAGTTGTAATAAAAATAATTGATTCGAATAGTTTTGAAACCATAGAGTGTAATATATTTGGAGCTCCTTGCAAAACTATTGCAATGACACGCCGGAAATCCGATGAGAGAGGTATAGTTCGTTCTACGAAAGCAAGATGATGATTAAGGGAGGGATATGATGAGAAAGATTAAAAAGTATTTTATTATAATATTATTAAGTATATTCACTTTAACAACTGTAGAAACTTCATCACTGAATTTTAGTGCATATATCGTTCAGGCAAAGGCTTCTTCTTCGACGAAGAGAAAAGCTCAAGAGGCATATCGAAAATTTCTGACGCAAAGGAGATACAGATATTTTACATTATGGGATATTGATAAAGATGGCTTGAAAGAACTTCTTGTTACCGATGGAAGAGAGCGAGTTGGAAATTCACCGACCAAAGCATATGCATATACTTATACACGGGGAAAACTGAGATATGCAGGTGAGATTGGGAGTCCTATGTCAGGGATAAGCTATAATTGTATAACAAAGCGTTTGCATGCATCTTGGGGTGGATGTGGAAATGTTGAATATTGGTATTATACCTTGACAAAGAATAAAAAAGTAAAACAGGTAATATGCGGTGCGTATGTAAATGGAGTAAAAAATGGAAATGTACAATACAAATGTTTATATAACAAGAAAAAAATTTCATTAAAAAAATGGAAACAGATAACTGATAAATGGATTAAACAAACAAGCACTTTGAAATATTATAGAAATACTACAAGTAACAGAAAAAAACATATGAAAATGTAAAAGTAATAATCACAGTAAAATAGGGAAGAGGTGCAAATTATGCTCAAACGGAATGCCAGTTCCGCTACTGCGGAACGGCTATTCCATTTTTAACGGTACGAAGTACCGCTAGATGATATCATTCTGTTTCACGCATATTTATACCGTTCATCTCCAGACGATATGTATGATGTTTATCTGTGATTCGTGTAAGGCACGCATCAGCGTAGGTATTATCAGCAAACATATCAAACCATGTACTGACTGGAAACGGTGAGATGACTACAGTTGATTTTCTTCCATCCCTGGTGTCAAGGATTTCAAAAAGATCCCGGCATTTATCAAGATTGAGATCCATAAGGCCAAAATCATCGATCACAAGAAGATCCAGCTTGGTCAGCTTATTCAGGTAATCCAGATTTGTGGATTTGATACGTGCCTGTTCCATTTCGCCCATAAGAGTGTTCGCTTTTATATACTTTACACTCTTAGACTGCTTCATTGCAGTTACACAAAAAGTATTGATTGAAACAATCTCAAACCCTCAGCAGAACTGGGGAGACTCGTGGACACAAGGAGCGATAAATGTAGTATCAAATTAGAATGTGGGTCTAGCAAACCACATAAAAGACAACGGAGGTATCCATGGATAATCAAAGTTTAGCACATAGTAGGTATATACGTACCATATAAGAAGTGATGTCTTTATTGTTAGTAGAAGCAATACAGGCAACTACAAAAGTCTTGTGGATATCAATGCCACAGCAGATTTTGTACACGATTTTTAAAGTCATAGGGATTCCTTTCGGAACCGTGAGGTTCAGAGAATTATAGGGAGTAACGGCATTGACTGAACGCCTAAGCCATAAACGAGATTGTTTATACAAAGATGAGATTACGTGTTCAAAGTCACACTTATTTGTGCTTGAAAAGGCGGACTACACATATAAAAATACGGTCATCCGGCAAGCCGGACAGCCCACTCACCTCCCCGTGATTTGTAGTATACCGAGATCCCTATAAGAAGAATTATAAAGAAAAAAACTCAGGAAAACATTTTCATAACGTTTTTTGCCTGAGTGAAGCGAAAGGAATGGATATAAATATGAAAAAAATAGTACAAATATGTTTGATAATGACAGGAATTTTTTTGGGAGTTTTTAATGTTTATGGATCTTCGACGTATCAGATTCTAAAAGATCAACAAATCGAATTTACGGATATTCTGGTAGAGGGAGATAGTTTAGTTCTGGTAAGAAATGAAAAAAATGGTTTTTCATCAGAAGGAATATATTTAGGTGTGTATAACTGTGTTGAGAGAATGTGGACTGTAGAATATCAGGCCTATGATGAATATTTGGAATCATCCTATTATGCAGGAGATGGAATATTCGCTTTGTCGGATGGAGAGACCACTACGTTATTAAATACTAAGACGCAGGAATTTTTGAAATTGGATATAAATGTTAATTTTAATAATCTTCATTTTTATAATGGATGTGCGGTGAGCGGAGCCAGAGAATCCTATGGAGATCAATTGTATGGAATTTATAAAATCGACGAAGATGGAAATTACCAAAATACAGGTATTACAGATTTTATTACCGAGGATAAAATATTGAGACCTGATGATTTTGAATTTGTATATGCGGATGGAAAGCAGGCTGTTTATATTTATGATGGAGAAGAGTTTTATATATATGATGTTGCTGCAGCAGAAGTTTACGACATTTACAATCCGGATTATGCTGATAAGTTCTGGCATGGGTGGTCTGATACATTAAAAGTAAGTATATGTGGAGAAAAATATCTCGTTCTTTTAAATATGGAAGGTACTGACGGACAAAATTATTATGCGGTTATGGATTTTTATGGAAGTATGATTACGGAGGCAACGAAATGTGATTTGGCAATAGCAACGGAAAAAGGAAACATTGTAGTAAAAAACGGTGATGGATTAAATGAGATTGAGCTTGCTAAATTGGAAACACCAGAAGAACAGTCATTAAATTTGATGCCTTTATTGGAAACAAACCGTTCTTGGAGAAATGAGCAAACGGCTGGAATGGATATTCAGGGAAATACTTATGGAAATGCAATAGAGTATTCTTTTGTCACTGATCCGTTTGGTACAGAAGAATACAGTACGTGCGATGCGTGGTATTTAGGAGAAAATTATTCAAGACTTACGGGAACCTGGTATTTTCCTGCAGATCAGATTCAAGATGGATTTGCACATATAAGATTAATAGGCGATGGAAATGTAATATATGATAATTCAGAGTTAAATGCAGATAATTGTCGGATCGATTTTAATATAGATGTAAGCGGAATCAGAGAGCTTAGTTTTGAATATAACGGGATTTGTGATATGACGGATATTTTGTTTGGCATGTCTGATGCTAAATTATGTAGTTGAGAGATTTTTAAATAAATGATAAAGGGGAAGAGAAAATGACAAAAGTTAAAAGGTGTTCACAATGTGGAAAAGAAGTGTCTCAAGGTGGTTCGTTTTGTCCGTTCTGTGGAAACATTATAAATGAGAATGTGAAGAGTGAAAGTAGAGAATCAGCTATATATGGGTTAGATGATGATACTCAAAAGAAATATCAAACTGATATAAATAAAAAATTACAAAAACAAAAACATCTGGAATATCAAAAAGAAAATTTATTAAAAAAGAAAAAGAGTTTGGGACTGAAAATTGATAATTACAGCAAGATTATACAAAAAGAGATTCCGAGTTGTGAACGAAATAAAACGGCACCGAATATGCCAGTTATAAAAATTGAGAATTCTAAAATGGACGTCAAATGGTATATAAAGTGGTTTTTCAGCATACAGTGATTATTCTGTTGATGAACTGCGTAGTGCAAGATTCGCGAATTCGAATATGGTGATGTGTATAGAAAAAAATATCGGGAAAAATCATCAGTGCTGCTGTGGACAGGTGTATTCCAATAAAAATAATAAATGCCCGCTTTGCGGAAAGGAAAGAAGGGATAAGTAGTATGAATGATACAGAATATAGAGAAAGATGCAAAGAGTTAGAAAAAATATACATATGTTAGAATCTGAAGTCAATGTATTAAACAATGAATGTGAAAAGTTGTCGGATTTAAAAGAAAAGAGTCGAAATAGTCTGCAGATGTCTTCTTTTGGGAATAATCCGATATTTGTGGAAAAAGCACAAGTTAATATGGAGAAAGAAATTCCAACAATAGGTAAATCTCAAGATAAAAAAACTGAAGATAAAGGAGAAAAGGTATGAAGAAGAAAAGTGCTCTGTTTTTATTGCTGATTGGAGGAACTATGCTATCCGGATGTATTGGAAATCCAAAATTAGAAGAGGATACTATTGGGGAAATTATTAGTGAAAAAGATCCAGTATATGATTATCTGCAGGGATATGTGGATAATGTGTCCCTAGTAAAAGAAAAGGATGATGGCGATAGCAAAACAGTATGGGTAAAAACTACAACCGAGTTTGATAATTTTACATATGAAGGAAGTTACGTAATTGACTGTGGCTTGTATTCCAAGAATGGAAATAAGGAGTGGGACGTGAATAACTTTCAAATTGATTATGAAGACATACGTTTTATTCCAACGCAATATGATTATACGGGAACTTGGATGTCTGAAAATGCAGAATATTGTTTTTATATGAATCAATTTGATTGGGAGAATGGGAAAATAGGAGCGGTCGACGAATTACTATTACAAAATTTTTCCAGAGATTTAATAGGATATATTGATGATAGCGATAACATTTTACATTTTGGTATGAAGACTCGAAATAGTGATGAGCTTAAACTGGATTTTAATAGTGAAAAATATGATGAGAACTATATGGTAATACAGGCATTTGATGTGTATCATTTTGGGGAAAAATGTTATCACATTTCAAATGAGCAAATGGGGATTTCTGGAATCACATATACGGATTTCGCATCAGAGGATGGATATGAATATCGTGATGAAGATTATAATATGGCGAATTGTCTCCAATTAAAGACAAAAGATGGAGAAATGGTTTTAAATGCTTCGGCTCTGTTATATAGTTGTGGCGGAACATCGGAGGTTTGTGTGGATGAAGATGTGAATTACCAATTAGATTTTGCGTACGATATAGAAGATTATATGCGAAACTTTATTGGGCAGGAATTAGAGTTATATTCGTTTGATACGAAGCTTACAACATTATCTTTTTCAGAAGAAGATATATATCCTTTTTTTTCATATATTTATTCCGAAAGCGAAAAAGATAAAGTGGAAAAAGCGTATTGCATGTCAAATGCTGTAGATATGTATTGCAAGATTTTTAAACCTGATTATTAATAGACAATAAATTAGCTAGACTAATGCCTTCTTTGTAAACGGCAGGTTGCAAATTGACACAAAGTTTTTTAAAAAACTGTTCTACATGAAAAATTTATGTATTTTCGTTCAGATATTTTAGAAACTCTAAAATTACGTATCAAATTCGAATAAATCTTCGGAACAATACTTATTTTTTAATATCGTGATCCAGTAGTTTGCCATTGAAAACATAAAAAGGAGAAAAAATATATGATTGGTGTTTTAGGGGGACTATCACTTATAGTAGGTCTGTTTTCATTAATAGATACTAGTACTTCAACAAGTTTTTCAGTAACATATTTAGTAATTGGAATTGTTCTGCTTATTATATATTTTGCAAAAGAAATTATCCCTGAAACTAACTTTGGAAGAAAGAAGTTAATGAAGCTATCTTTTCAAACAAATACTACAGAAATCGGCTATAACCGAAGAGAACTAGAAGAAGAACTCAAAAAGTTTATAACTGATAAGGGAAATCTTTGGTATTTATATACTGATTTTCACAATGGAATTTCAACACATTGTACCATATGGATTGAAAATGATTGGAATAATCATTACGATTTTATCTATAGAGATTATGGATATGATAATGTAAACGCAACTTCTGCCAAAGAGATTTTTGAAATATTAGCAGATGATATAAACTGCTTGTATAAACCAGAAATCCAAAAAAAATTACTAGGGACAGATTCTGCTGAATATCTAGTATACCCTAGTTTTGATGGAGATTATCACATTGTTCCAGGATCAAGCCGTTCATCATATGACTACATACTAAAAAATATAGCTATATATAGCAATACCTCGTGGAAATGCAGACAACAAGAAAGAGCAAATAAAATTTCTACTTCCAGTGCCACAAATATCCATTACAAACAAACTTAATAATTTCTCTAAAAAAATAGAGGGAGCACGAAATGGACAACTTTTCGAACTCCCTCTCTGAGACGGAATATTACGGTGTGGCAGTCCGGACAGATGGTAAACGGTAGAACCTAAGTACCTTTTCATACCTGTAAACTCGTGCCATAATTATACTCAACAAAATCAAATAGTAAAAAAAGTTTAGTATTCAACTTTTTTAACTGGCTATGCTCAGGAGGAATGTTATGGCTACACAAACCAGCCTTGTGGCTCAGCAGGTCAGACTCCAACAGTGGGCGGAGCAGATCCGCGACTGCCAAAGTCGACCGAAAAGAATGGATGTTGAGACTTGGTGTGCCCAGAATAATCTTACAAAAGCAAACTATTACTACCGTCTTCGTCGTGTCCGTGAAGTATGTCTGGAGCAGGTACAAGGGACGGCTGCTACTGCTTTTGTAGAATTACCAGTTTCAACGACTGCTTCAGCCGAACTCCCCAAAATTCCGCAAACAGTTACTTCCGATGATACAGTTCCTTTAATACGCATTAAAAATACTAAGGGACTTTCAGCAGATATATTTTCTGGTGTGTCACCGGAAATGCTGCGTCATCTTATAGGGGCGTTTAGTCATGTTGAATGATGCGGATGCTTCTGGTTTCAAAAAAGTATATCTTGCCATGGGATTCACAGATCTCAGGCGTGGAATTGATGGCCTGGCAACAATCGTGTGCTTTCAGTTCAAACTTGATCCATATGATAAAAACACATTATTTTTGTTCTGTGGAAGAAGATCTGACCGCATCAAAGCTTTACTATGGGAAGGCGATGGATTCATTCTTATGTATAAAAGGCTTGATAATGGTGCGTTCCGATGGCCGCGCTCTGCAGATGAAGCAATGTCTATCACTAAAGACCAGTATCGTATGCTGATGCAGGGACTTGAGATTGTTGCCCGGTATCCAATTGAAGAGTTAAAAGAAACGCCAAGTATCACGTAGTTTGTGCAGAATGCTGAAAATAAAAAAGTCAAAAAGATATCTGAACAGAGGCTGTACATTTAAATCTAAAGGTTGTCCATAAACAGGCAGACCAGGCAGGATGCATCAGCAAAGAACTGGTTTGTCTGCTGTGGATAATACAAAAAATCTGTTATAATCAGAACCAGTATAAAGACAGGAGTTCCGGTTATGGCATTTAAGTACACAGAAGAACAACTGAATAAACTTGACAAAGAATTGTTGATACATCTATTCCTGGGCATGCAGGAACAAATGGAAGAACTGACCAGACAGACACAGTCATTAAATGACAAGATGCAGCTTATGATGGAACAACTGATCCTTTCCAAAAAGAACCGTTTCGGAAGATCCAGTGAAAAGATGTCCGATCCAGAGCAGATCTGTTTTATGGAGGTTGATGGAACGATCGTGTTCTTTAATGAGGCAGAAGCTGTCTGCGATCTGGATGCACCAGAACCAGATGACCTGGAACCGAAAATGCCAAAGAAGAAAAAACAGCCTGGAAAAAAAGCTGCTGACATAGCATCCCTTCCTGTCAACCGTATCGATCATTACATGAGCAAAGAGGAACTGACAGCCGAATTCGGTGAGAATGGATAGAAACAGCTTCCAGACGCTGTCTCAAGGTGCTATAAATTTGTTTCGGCCCGCGTCGAGATAGAAGAACATCATATCGGTGTGTATTCAAGCAAGCTTGATGAACATATGGTAAAGGCTCCTCATCCTCGGAATCTGCTTCGTGGAAGTCTTGTTTCACCGTCCCTCGCAGCAGCAATCATAAACGGTAAATATGTAAATGCGGTGACTTTGTATCGTCTCGAAAAGGAATTCGAGAGGTATGGTCTTTCCATCACCAGACAGAACATGGCAAACTGGATGATTCGGCTGGGAGAAGAATATCTGGGAGTTTTGTATGACTATCTACATAAGCTTCTGTATGATTATCACGTAATACAGGCCGATGAAACTCCGGTCCTCGTCAATAAAGACGGACGTTCTGCCGGAAGCAAGAGTTACATGTGGGTCTACCGGTCAGGGTTTATGTATCCGGAGCGTCAGATCGTCCTCTATGAATACCAGAAGACGCGTAATGCATCACATCCCAGAAATTTTTTAAAGGATTACACTGGGATCTGTGTTACGGATGGATACCAGGTATATCATACGCTTGAAAAAGAGCGTGAAGATCTGAGGATTGCCGGATGCTGGGTTCACTGCAGACGTCGCTTCTATGATGCGTTAGAAGTCATCCCAAAAGCTCATCAGAAAGAATCTATCCTGCATCTGTTTATAAAACAGATACAAGCCATTTACCGGGAAGAAGGAAAACTAGCAGGTCTTTCATCAGAAGAAAGGCTTGCCCAGCGTCAACTGGTGGTGAAACCACTAGTGGATGCTTTCTTTGCGTACCTAAAATAAAATGAGACTAAAGCTCCAAAAAGCGGAAAAACAAGGGAAGCTTTTACCTACGCTTTAAATCAGGAACGGTATCTTAGAGTGTTTCTGGACGATGGTGATGTTCAAATCGATAATAACGCCAGTGAACGTGCAATCCGAGGTTTCTGTATTGGAAAGAAGAACTGGGAGATGATTGATACGATCAACGGAGCAACAAGTTCAGCAATCATCTACAGTATCGCAGAAACAGCAAAAGCGAATGATCTGAAGCCTTTTGCTTATTTTGAATATCTGCTGACAGAGATTCCAAAGCATGCAGAGGATAAAAGCACTGACTTTCTAACGGAACTTCTTCCATGGTCTGCGTCTTTGCCTGAACATATCCGGAAGTCTAAGAAAGCAGTTGAAAAATGATATGGCCGCTGAAAGCGGCCTAATATTTGTCAAGGTACTCAGATTCTATCGTTTACGTAAGCATTTACCGTATACGTAAATTAGTGTAATATCCTCGCTTTTATCAACAGAACCCGTATAGACCAAAACCTTTTCGGACAAGCTACCCTCATGAACATAAGAAGAAAATCAGAAAGCGCAGGAGATCATAAACAGTATTATTATTTTCAAGGAGGGAAAAACTTATGCTACGTTATCTGCCTGTTCGAAAAGTTCATGCAAGACAGGTCCTTGATTCCAGGGGGAATCCTACGGTGGAAGCGGAAGTGACGGTAGGTGAAGGAATTGTGGGGATTAACGGATACACAGGAAGAGCCATGGTGCCGTCCGGAGCATCCACAGGTAAATTTGAGGCTGTGGAGCTGCGGGACGGAAACCGGGAGGAATATCTGGGACAGAGTGTGAAAAAAGCAGTGGAAAATATCAATACACGTCTGGCAGATGCCATTATCGGAGAGAATGCCCTGAACCAGGCATGGATCGATCATCTTTTGATCGAAACCGACGGAACGGAGAACAAAAGCAGTGCAGGAGCCAATGCCACGCTGGCAGTATCTCTGGCAGCAGCCCGTGCAGCAGCCGGGGCCCTTCGGCTTCCTCTTTATCAGTATCTGGGCGGCTGTCATACCATGCAGCTTCCGGTACCGATGATGAATATTTTAAACGGGGGAAAGCATGCGGACAATACGGTAGATCTTCAGGAGTTTATGATCATGCCAACAGGAGCTTGCTGTCTGGAAAAGGGGATCCGCATGTGTGTGGAAGTCTATCAGCACTTAAAGCTTCTTCTCCGGGAAAAAGGACTCTCCACAGCGGTTGGAGATGAAGGCGGCTTTGCTCCGGATCTTACAGATTCGGAGGAAGTGCTTACCCTGATCGTTCATGCCATAGAAAAAGCAGGATATAAGCCAGGAGAAGAGATCACCATTGCCATTGATGCAGCCTCCAGCGAGCTTTATGATGAGGAAAAGGGCGTATACTTTTTCCCTGGGGAGAGCCGCATGAAAGGAGAAAAGATCTACCGGGATGCCGGTGAGATGACAGAGTATTATGAAAAACTGGTGGAAAAATTTCCCATTGTTTCCATTGAAGACGGTCTCTGGGAGGATGACTGGGAAGGCTGGAAATATCTGACGGAACACCTGGGGAAAAAGATCCAGCTGGTAGGTGACGATCTGTTTGTCACCAATATCAAACGGCTGCACTGTGGCATCGGACTTGATGTTGCCAATGCTATCCTTATCAAGGTAAACCAGATCGGAACTCTCACGGAAACTCTGGATGCGGTGGAGATGGCTCAGCATGCCGGGTATCGTGCAGTGATCTCTCACAGGTCCGGGGAAACAGAGGATTCCTTTATCGCAGATCTGGCAGTTGCCTGTGGGGCGGGACAGATCAAAACAGGCGCACCCTGCCGTTCGGACCGGAACGCCAAGTATAATCAGCTTCTGCGGATCCACGAACAGCTCGGAGCTCTTGGAAGATATAAAGATCCTTTTGCAAAAAAATCTCAGAAAAAGCCCTGCATAAAATAAACGGAAAATGGTTGAAATCCCGGTTTAGCTATGGTAAAATAACCTCTAGTTGATTAGGAGGTGTAACCGCGTGAACATTTTGAAGATTATTCTGACTGTAATTTATGCAATAGATTGTATCGCTCTGACTGTTGTCGTACTGATGCAGGAGGGCAAGCAGCAGGGTCTTGGCTCTATCGCCGGAGTAGCTGATACTTACTGGGGTAAGAATAAGGGCCGTTCCATGGAAGGTGGTCTTGTAAGAGGTACCATTATCATGGGAGTTATTTTCTTTGTACTGTCAATCGTACTGAACATTATCTGATCTGTCAGGGGCAGAACAGAAGTTGGTAACACTCTTGCTGCGTTAGCATGCAGAAGAAACTCGGATGGGGACTTCTTTTGTTAATCAGCAGGAGTGTTTTTGCGTTGATACAGGGGCACGGGTGAGCCTTCCTCCGGAATGATAACAGGGTAAAAATGAAATATAAATATGAAACAGGAGAAAATGTGAAAAGATCGAAAAATTTTGAAAAAAGAAAAAAGTTTACAATGGAGCTTCTGGGAGATCCGCTGTATAAGCCCATGCGCCTGCGTGAGATCGCATCTCTTCTTCAGCTGGATAAGAGTGAGAAAAAAGAGCTTTTTGACGTGCTGGACGAGCTTTGCGCCCAGGGCAAGGCTGAAGTAGATAATAAAGGAAGATACAGCAAGGTTTCCAGCAAGCGCAGAGACAGACGAAAGAATAAAGAAGCTCTGAAGGCAGAAAAGCCGGAGCGTGGCCGTAAGGGAAGAGAACGCAGAGAGAAGAATCATGAGGAATATCGTTTCTCCGAGAAGGACGGAACCCTCATGGAGGGGACTTTTATTGGCCATTACAAGGGCTTTGGCTTTGTGGAGGTGGAGGATCAGGAACAGGATATTTTTATTCCGGAAAATGACACGGGAAGCGCCATGCATCAGGATAAGGTGCAGATTCTTGTACGGAACGGACATAAAGAGGGAAAACGTCAGGAAGGCGTTGTGCTGAAGGTTCTGGAAAGGGGAATGCCTTCGATCGTGGGAACATACCAGAGCAGCCGTGATTATGGCTTTGTGATCAGTGATAACCCCAAATTTTCCAAAGATATCTTTATTTCCAGAAAAAACTCCATGGGAGCAAAAGACGGAGACAAGGTAGTTGCAGAGATCACAGATTACGGCTCCAGAAACCGGAAGCCGGAAGGAAAGATCACAGAGGTGCTGGGAAACTTACGTTCACCTGGAACAGATATCCTTGCTATTGTGAAGAGCTTTAACATACCAAATGTATTTCCTGACAAAGTACTTCGTCAGGCTGACCGTGTGCCGGACCATGTACAGGAGGCGGATCTGGATGGAAGACTGGATCTCAGAGACCTTGTTACAGTCACCATTGACGGTGAGGATGCAAAGGATCTGGATGATGCCATTTCCCTGACAAAGGAGGATGGAATCTACCATCTGGGTGTGCACATCGCAGACGTGAGCAACTATGTTCAGGGCGGCAGTGCCCTTGACAGGGAAGCCCTGAAGCGCGGAACCTCCGTCTATCTTGCAGACCGTGTCATTCCCATGCTGCCGGAGCGGCTTTCCAACGGTATCTGTTCTCTGAACCAGGGACAGGACCGTCTGACCTTAAGCTGTCTGATGGATGTTAATGAAAAAGGAAAGGTGATTTCTCATAAGATCGCAGAAACCGTGATCCGTGTAGATGAGCGTATGTGTTACACAGATGTGAAAAATATTCTGGAAGATACCGACGATGTGGTGAAGAAACGCTATGAAGCTCTGATCCCCATGTTTTTCCTGATGAAAGAGCTTTCCGGGATCCTGCGCAGTCGTCGGCATACAAGAGGTTCCATTGATTTTGATTTTCCGGAGAGTAAGATCATCCTGAATGCTGCAGGAAGAGCTATTGATGTGCAGCCTTATGAAGCCAATGTGGCAACCAGGATCATTGAAGATTTTATGCTTCTTGCCAATGAAACCGTGGCACAGGAATACTGCACCGGAGATTATCCCTTTGTATACAGAACGCATGAAAATCCGGATCCGGAAAAGATTGAAAGTCTTCTGATGCTTCTTCATAATGAAGGAGTCAACATACAGAAATCCGGACAGGAGATCACGCCTGGTGAGATCCAGGAGATCCTGGAAAGTATTGAGGGAATGCCCAATGAGGCACAGATCAGCCGCCTGACCTTGCGTACCATGAAACAGGCAAAATATACTACGGAATGCAGCGGACATTTCGGACTTGCAGCGAAGTATTACTGCCACTTTACTTCTCCGATCCGAAGATATCCGGATCTTCAGATCCACAGGATCATCCATGACCGTCTGAGAGGCAGACTGGTAAGGGAAGGACGTACCGAGCATTACAAGGAGATTCTGGATGAAGTAGCACGCCAGTCCAGTGTGTGCGAACGGCGTGCAGACGAAGCGGAAAGAGAATCCGATAAGCTGAAGAAAGCAGAGTATATGTCTTATCATCTCGGTGAGGAGTATGAGGGGATCATCTCCGGCGTTACAGGATGGGGACTTTATGTGGAGCTTCCGAATACCGTAGAAGGACTGATCCATATCAATACATTACGAGATGACTATTATGTATTTGACCAGGATGCATATGAACTGCGGGGCGACATAACAGGAAAGATCTTCCGTCTTGGGCAGAAGGTCCGTGTCCGTGTGGCAGATGCGGATAAAATGCTGAAAACCGTGGATTTTGTCCTGGTTGAGGAAGACTGAGGGAGCGCGAAATGGCAAAAAAAACAGGAATGAAACTGATCGCAAATAATAAAAAGGCTTTTCATGATTATTTTATCGAGGATACTTATGAGGCCGGGATCGCACTTGCAGGAACCGAGGTGAAATCCTTACGTTCCGGTAAATGCAGCATTAAGGAGGCCTTTGTCCGTGTGGAAAACGGAGAAGTTTATGTATATGGAATGCATATCACTCCTTATGAGAAAGGAAACATTTTTAACAAAGATCCTCTTCGTGTGCGTAAGCTTTTGCTGCATCGTTACGAGATCAATAAGATCGAAGCTAAATTAAAGGAAAAAGGATTGACTTTGGTACCACTGAAGGTTTATTTCAAGGACAGCCTGGTAAAAATAGAGATTGGCATGGCACGTGGTAAAAAGCTTTATGACAAGCGCCAGGATATTGCAAAGAAGGATCAGAGAAGAGAAGCGGAGCGAGACTTTAAAGTAAAAAATCTTTATTGATCGACTGGTTTCAATTGAAAAAGTAAAAGTATGATAAAATGCGGGGAATGAGAAATGACAGAGGTAGAGGAAAGACGTAAAAAAACGGTAGAAGCATCGATGACGGAGCAGGTTCATCTGATCATGCAGCAGCATCTGAACGGAGGCGGAAGACTTTTTGGCGGAGCACTGATGCAGTGGCTGGATGAGGTTGCCGGAGTGGTAGCTATGCGTCATGCGGAGACATATCGGGTGGTAACTGCGGCAGTGGACAATCTTCAGTTCAAGCATGCGATCTATGAGGGAGAGATCGTAGTACTTAAGGGATATGTGACTTATGTGGGAAGAACTTCCATGGAGGTCGAGATCGATACGTATGTGGAACAGCCGGATGGCATGCGTCATACTGTAAACCGGGCATTTTTTGTGATGGTGGCTGTAGATGAAGACCAGAAACCGATCCAGGTGCCGGAACTGATCATTACCACAGAAGCGGAAAAAGCCCGGAATGAAGCTGCGAAAATGCGCCGTGATATGCGCAGACAGCGAAGGGAAAACGGGTTCTGACCTCAGCTGTTCCAATTTTTGACATAGTTTAAAATATCTAAAGATTCTGTGAAATTCAGAACGGTCAGGTTGACAAGAAAGTGATACTCTGTAATAATAGAAAAGGAAAACCTGACAGCGAATAGGACCATTTTATATGGAGGAGATATAATGAAAAAACGTTATTTGATTCTTGCCGGAATTCTTGCAGCGAGCATGCTTGCAGCCGGTTGCGGAAAGAAGAACTCTGTGGCACCGGAGCAGAAGGTGGAGGCAACGGCAACCCCGACGGTAACGGAAGCTGCGAAAACGGATGTGGTGGAGATGCAGACCTCTACGGATGAAACAGCAAATATCAAGAACGTAATGGGAACCAAGAGTGAGACCACTACCAGTATTGTATTTACCAATAAGATGAACTCCACGATTTCTGCAATTTATGTCCGTCCTACCAGAGATGATGGCGATGACAGTGATGAGACCTGGGGAAGCGATCTTGTAAATAGTAAATTCACACTGGCTTCCAACGACAAGGCTGTTTATTATATGGAGAAGAGTCAGAAGGACGATAACGGAGATACAGCAACAAGCTTTGATGTAAAGATCACATTTACTGACGAAGAGCAGAATGAATGTTTCTTCCGCCAGCTGCCGCTTCTGACGATCTCACAGCTGAGCCTGTGCATGGATGGTGAGGGTGAAGACGGAATTCCATATGCTACATATCTGGCGAGCGGAAGCACCAAGGAGGTGTCTACCCTGAAGGATGTAAAGGCAAGGCTTGGCATTGAGGATGACAGTGAAAGTGACAGTGACAGTACAGATTCTTCAGACAGTACGGCTGTGACTCCGACTCCGGAGAGTTCTGATGATAATGGAGACAGTACAGACAGCAGTTCGTCCGGCAGTTCGGACTCCACATCCACACCGGATCCAACATCTGCACCAGCTTCCTCTGATTCTTCCGATGCGGATCCTACGGAAGCACCATCCGGCGAGGATGATCCGGCATCTGTAGCAGCAAGATATATCGGTCAGTCCATGTCTGAGCTTGAGAATGCATGCGGCAGCCCAAATGGCAGTGATTATGAGGACGAGCCGGAGTCCGGTAAGACAGGTTATTATTATTATGATACGTTTACGGTATCCACAACTTTTGACAATGACGGCAATGAAGTTGTATCCGGCGTATGGTAAAGGAGAATAAACATATGAAAAGAGTGTTACTGAAATTAAGCGGAGAGGCTCTTGCAGGAGAGCAGAAGAGAGGCTTTGATGAAGCAACTGTTACAGAGGTTGCCAAACAGATCAAGACGATCGTGGATGAAGGACTTCAGGTTGGTATCGTGATCGGAGGTGGAAACTTCTGGAGAGGACGTACCAGCGGAGCCATGGACAGAAGCAAGGCGGATCAGATCGGCATGCTTGCTACTATCATGAACTGTATCTATGTGTCTGACATCTGCAGATATGTGGGACTTAAGACAGAGGTGTTTACCCCGTTTGTATGTGGTGCATTTACCACACTTTATTCCAAGGATGCTGTAGAAGAGAGCTTCGCAGAAGGAAAGGTTGTATTCTTTGCAGGTGGTACCGGCCATCCGTATTTCTCTACAGATACAGCTACTGTACTTCGTGCTGTTGAGATCGGCGCAGATGCCATTCTTCTTGCCAAGGCTGTTGACGGAATCTATGACAGTGATCCGAAGGTAAATCCGGATGCCAAGAAGTATGATGAGATTTCCATCGATGAAGTAGTTGCAAAGAAGCTGGCAGCTATGGATCTTACCGCTTCCATCATGTGTATGGAGCAGAAGATGCCGATGCTGGTATTCGGTCTTGATGAAAAGGATAGCATCGTCAATACCGTACATGGCAAGTTCTCCGGAACAAAGGTAACCGTGTGATCAAAAGGGAATAATAAAAAAAACCATACAGGGAGATATGTGAAATGGATGAGAGAATTCAGGTATACGAAACAAAAATGGGAAAAACACTGAATGCTTTGGAGAGTGAGCTGACAACCATCAGAGCCGGCCGTGCAAACCCGCATATTCTTGACAAACTTACCGTAGATTATTATGGAGCACCGACTCCGCTCCAGCAGGTTGCAAACATTTCTGTACCGGAGGCACGTATGATCCAGATCCAGCCGTGGGAATCCAGCATGATCAAAGCGATCGAGAAAGCGATCCTTTGCTCTGATCTGGGATTAAACCCGAGCAACGATGGAAAAATGATCCGTCTTGTTTTCCCGGAGCTTACCGAGGAGCGTCGTAAAGAGCTGGTGAAGGACGTTAAGAAAAAAGGCGAGGGTGCCAAGGTTGCAGTAAGAAATATCCGTCGTGATGCCAACGATGCATTTAAGAAACTTGCAAAACAGGATGTTTCTGAGGATGAGATCAAAGAGCTTGAGGATCAGATCCAGAAACTTACAGATAAGTACATCAAGGAAGTTGACAAGGCGATCGAGAACAAGTCTAAAGAGATTCTGACTGTATAATTGTAAGAAATACGAGGATAGAGAGGGCTTCTTTGAAGAAGCTCTCTTTCTGTATGGAGGAGATTTATGAACGTACCAAATCATATCGCGATCATTCTGGACGGAAACGGACGTTGGGCAAAGGAACGAGGAATGCCGAGAACCTACGGACATGTAAAGGGATGCGCCAATCTTGAAAACATTTGTTATGATATCAAAGACCTTGGGGTGAAATATCTTACGGTTTACGCTTTTTCCACAGAAAACTGGAAACGCTCCAGAGAAGAAGTGGAAGCACTGATGAAACTGTTCCGCGGTTATCTTAAGAAATGTATCAAGATTTCCAAGAAAAATAATATGAAGATGAAAGTCATCGGAGATGTTACTGCCTTTGCACCGGATATCCAGCAGAGTGTCCGGGAACTGGAGGAATATTCCAAAGATTTTGACGGTATTTATTTTCAGCTGGCATTAAATTACGGAAGCCGTGATGAGATCCGCCGTGGAATGCAGAAGATGGCACAGGATGTAAAAGACGGAAAAGTTGAGCCGGATGGCATTACAGAAGATACGATTGAGAGCTATCTGGATACTGCAGGTGTACCGGATCCGGATCTTTTGATCCGCACAAGCGGTGAGCAGCGGCTTTCCAATTTCCTGCTTTGGCAGCTTGCCTATTCCGAGTTTTATTTTACACCGGTTGCATGGCCGGATTTCAATAAAGAAGAGCTGATCAAAGCCATCGAGAAATACAATCAGAGAGACAGACGCTACGGTGGCGTCAAGGAGGAGTAGATCATGTTTAAGACAAGACTGATAAGTGGTATCGTCCTTGTCATTATTGCCCTGGCAACTATCATTTCCGGAAGCTGGATCTTATTTTTTACACTTCTGGCTGTTTCACTGATCGGAATGAGAGAGCTTTACAAGGTAATGAAGGTAAGCGATGAGCATGTTACTGTGCTGGAACTTGTAGGATATCTTGGAGCAGTGCTTTATTATATTGCCATGAAAGCTGATTTTGGAAATTACGGAACAATGGCGATCATCATCAGTATGATCCTGATCCTGTTTGTTTATGTATTCGGTTATCCGAAATACCATGCAGAACAGGTGATGGCAGCATTTTTTGGAGTTGTATATGTTGCTGTGATGCTTTCCTTTATCTATCTTACCAGAAGCCTTCCGGACGGAAAATTCCTGGTATGGCTGATATTCCTGTGCTCCTGGGGATGTGACACCTGTGCTTACTGTGTGGGAATGCTTATCGGAAAGCATAAAATGGCGCCGGTTTTAAGCCCGAAGAAATCCATCGAGGGAGCTGTAGGAGGCGTTGCGGGAGCGGCGCTTCTTGGAGTGATTTATGCAGCAGCAACACAGGGAAAAATGGCTGAGTATGCCTTGATCTGCGCAGTTGGAGCTCTGATCTCCATGGTGGGTGATCTGGCTGCATCTGCGATCAAAAGAAACCAGAACATCAAGGACTATGGAAAGCTGATCCCGGGCCATGGAGGAATCCTGGACCGTTTTGACAGTGTGATCATCACAGCCCCTGTTATTTACTATCTTGCAAAAATGATTCTTGGAATTTAGGAGACATTAAAATGAAGAATATTGCAATCTTAGGTTCTACCGGCTCCATCGGGACCCAGACACTGGATGTGGCAAGAAAAAACGAAGACCTTCGTGTTGTTGCAGTCAGTGCAGGCAAAAGTGTGGAGAAGCTGGAAGAGCAGATCCGTGAGTTTCATCCGCTTCTGGCAGCAGTCTGGGATGAAGAAGCAGCCCGGGATCTGAAAACGCGTATTGCGGACACGGATACAAAGGTAGTCAGCGGAATGGAAGGACTTCTGGAGCTTGCGTCCATGCCGGAATCAGAAATTCTTGTCACCGCGATCGTGGGAATGATCGGGATCCGTCCTACCATGGAGGGAATCCGTGCCGGAAAGGACATTGCCCTGGCAAATAAGGAAACCCTTGTCACAGCCGGTCATCTGATCATGCCCATGGCAAAGAAATATGGCGTATCTATCCTTCCGGTGGACAGTGAACACAGCGCTATTTTCCAGGCTATCCACGGAGAAGAAAACAAAGAGATCCACAAGCTTCTGATCACGGCATCCGGTGGTCCCTTCCGCGGACGTACCACAGAAGAGCTGCGAAGGGTCACTGTTGCAGATACTCTGAAGCATCCAAACTGGGTAATGGGACGAAAGATCACCGTAGATTCCGCAACCCTGGTAAACAAAGGGCTGGAAGTTATGGAAGCCAAATGGCTGTTTGACATGGATCTGGATCATATTCAGGTGGTGGTGCAGCCGCAGAGTATCATCCATTCCATGGTGGAGTTTAAGGATGGTGCGATCATGGCACAGCTTGGAACTCCGGATATGAGACTTCCGATCCAGTACGCTCTGTACTATCCGCACAGACGATATCTGGATGGAGACCGCCTTGATTTCACGAAGCTTCATGAGATCACATTTGAGGTTCCGGATATGGAGACATTCCGGGGACTTCCTATGGCGATCCAGGCATCCCGGGAGGGCGGAAGTATGCCGACTGTCTTTAATGCAGCCAATGAGCTTGCAGTAAAGAAATTCCTGGAGGAAAAGATCGGCTTTCTGGATATTTATGAGATTATTGCACAGTCTATGGAAAGACATAAAAAAATCGCACATCCGGATCTGGATGAGATCCTTTCTGTAGAGCAGGATACTTATCAGTGGATCGAAAGCAGGTGGTAAATTGAGATTTGTGATTGCTGTAATTATTTTCAGTGTTGTGATACTGATCCATGAGCTGGGACATTTTCTTCTGGCAAAAAAGAACCATATCGAGGTATTGGAATTTTCTCTTGGTATGGGACCCAGGATCATAAGTACGGTAAAGGGCGGCACACGTTATTCCGTGAAACTGTTTCCTCTTGGAGGTTCCTGCGCCATGGCCGGAGAGGATGCGGAAGATGACAGTCCGGGAACCTTTAATTCGGCTCCTGTGTGGGGCAGGATCGCAGTGGTTGCTGCCGGTCCGATATTTAATTTTCTGCTGGCATTTGTTTTGTCTGTGATCATTGTAGGCTGTATGGGCTATGATCCGGCAACCGTATTAGAAGTAACCCAAAATTCTGCTGCGGAAAAGGCCGGATTGAAAAAGGGCGATGTGATCACGGAATATCAGGGCTACCATATTGATCTGGGGAAAGATCTTTATGTATATTCGTATCTCAACGAACTGAAAGAGGGAGATACCATCCGGCTGAAAGTAAAACGTGATGGAAAGGAACAGGAGATTTCCTATAAACCAGATGTAAATGTGCGGTATCTTCTTGGCTTTAACCGTTCCGATGTAAATTCCATGACAGTGGAATCACTGATCAAGGGAATGCCACTGGAAGAGGCAGGTCTGGAAGCAGGCGATGTGATCACGAAGATCAACGGTGTGGAGGTTCCGGATGGAAATGCATATGAAAAATACATCGAGGAGCATCCGTTATCCAAGAAACCTGTGACGATCACCTATGAGCGTAACGGACTGGAATATGAGGCAGAGATAACACCAAGGGAATACAGAACACCGGTTTCCGGTTTCGGATATAACACATACAGTGAAAAAACTTCCGGCTTTAATGTTCTGAAATATGGTGCTGTGGAAGTGAAATACATGATCCGTACTACGATCTTAAGCCTGAAAGAGCTTGTGACCGGTCACCTTGGAATGAAAGACTTAAGTGGTCCTGTGGGTATTGCGGATGCCATTGGCGACACTTACGAACAGTCCAAGAGTGAGGGAACGCTGATGATCTGGATGAATTTGCTGAATATGGCAGTTCTTCTTTCTGCAAACCTGGGAGTGATGAACCTTCTTCCTCTTCCTGCGCTGGATGGAGGAAGGCTGGTATTTCTGGTGGCAGAAGCGATCCGGAGAAAACCGGTAAACCGTCAGGTAGAAGGCATGATCCATTTTGCGGGGCTGATGCTTCTGATGGCGTTGATGGTTATCGTTATGTATAATGATATTCTGAAGATATTCTGATATCTGGCGGAAGAAGGTAAATATTAAGTGTTACTGAGAACGGAGTGAACAATAACTAGCAAGTGCTGTATGATCTGTGAGGAGATGATACAGCACTTTTTTTGTGCAGATATTTATTATATAATAAAGGCATCAGAGTAAAGGGGGATATATAAATTTGAAAAAGGATATTTTAATACTGGCGGCATTGATAGCAGTTGTTATAGCAGTTCCTTTTCTGGCTACAAAGGCAGAAGAGGCAATCCAGATTAAAAATGAGGAATTTAAGGAAAAACAGAACAGGGAATGTTATGAAAAAGCGGAAGAATGCATGGATGCAGGCAAATATGATGAGGCGATAGAGCTGCTGGAAAAACTTCCGGGATATTATGAGGATGTAAAATATATTATCCAATATGCAAAGTTTTGCGATGCTGTTCAGAATGGAGAAGGAATTGAGGAGCTGCATAAGCTTATATGGTATGTTCCAAAGGGAGATGAGTACAGTAGCAAATATATAGAAGAAATGAGGAAGGCCCAGAAAGATACAGAAGAACAATACAAAAAATATATGGCACAGAAGGAAAAAGAAGAGGAAGAAAAAATGAGAAAGAAGGATGAGCCATATAAGGGAATGAAAGAAAAATACATAAACATTACGCTTCTGGGAAGGGCAAAAGAGAAAAGAACAGAACATTACTGGCGGGACACACCGGGAAAAAGAACACAGGACATTCAGTACAGATATATGTGGTATAACAGCAATGGAGCAAAAAAATTCATGGCAGTCTGCAGAAACGGACGGGTCAGCAGTGTAGTGGAATTTGTTTCATCCACAACATCCGGGAAAAAAACTTACCGTGGAAATACCAGCAGGAATAATGACAGAAAAGATATGTACGATGTGCAGGATTATGATGATCCGGAAGATTTTTATTATGATCATGCAGATGAGTTTGATGATATCCAGGATGCGGAAGATTACTGGGAGGAAGCACAGTAGGAGATATGGCATTTTGAGATTCTGTACATATACTAGCAGAGAACCAGTGTGCTTTCAGGCACAAAAAGGAGCCTCTGTTTATGAAAAATCATTCTTATATTTCCATGCAGCAGGATATGCCGGATCAGGGACAGCTGCAGGTGACGGTGCTGGACAGTGCCAGTAACCGTCCGGTGGAAAATGCTACAGTGCGGATCTCGTACACAGGAGTCCCGGATAATGTGATCGAAGAAATCCGTACGGATTCCTCCGGAAAAACGCCCATGCTGGAGCTGGCAGCTCCTCCACTGGAATACAGCATGAAACCGGTGGAGCAGCAGCCTTATGCAGAATATACAGTTCGGATCAGTGCAGAAGGTTTTACACCAAAAGAAGTTGCAGGGACAGAAGTTCTTCCCCATTCCATTGCCAGGCAGGGAGCATCCCTTAGCAGACAGCAGGGTAGTGGAGAGGACTATCAGCGGATCGTCATCGGACCCCATACGCTTTTTGGGGAATATCCTCCCAAAAATCCGGAAGCAGAGATCAAGCCGATAAATGAAACCGGCGAGATCGTATTAAACAAAGTGGTGATCCCGGAGTATATCGTAGTCCACGACGGGCCAATAGGGGATACCTCTGCACAGGATTATTATGTAAGATATAAGGATTATATCAAAAACGTGGCCAGCAGTGAGATCTACGCAACTTGGCCGGAGGACACGATACGTGCCAATGTTCTGGCAATCATGTCGTTTACTTTGAACAGAGTTTATACAGAGTGGTACCGGAATAAGGGTTATGATTTCACCATTACATCCTCCACAGCATACGACCACAAATGGATCCATGGCAGGAATATTTTTGAGAGTATCGACCGGATCGTGGATGAACTTTTTGAAAACTACCTTTCCAGACCGGATGTACGTCAGCCGATCCTGACCCAGTACTGTGACGGACACCAGGTGCAGTGCAGGAATCGGGGATGGATGACCCAGTGGGGAAGCAAAGCTCTGGGAGATCAGGGATATTCCGCCATTGAGATCCTGCGGAGCTTCTATGGAAACGATATGTATATCAATGTGGCGGAAGCAGTTTCCGGGATTCCCGCATCCTGGCCGGGATATGACCTGACTATCGGTGTTACCGGAGAAAAGGTACAGCAGATCCAGGAACAGCTTAATGCCATAGCAAAAGCCTATCCTGCCATCCCGTCAGTGATCGTGGATGGTATTTATGGTCCGGCTACTGCTGCATCTGTAAAAAAATTCCAGAATATATTCGGACTTCCCGCATCCGGAGTGGTGGATTATCCAACCTGGTATAAGATACAGGACATTTATGTAGCAGTGACCAGGATAGCGGAGCTGCAGTAAATATAAAAATAATAAAAATGTTCCTGGCCATTTTCGGAGTGATCTGATCGGGGCTGGGAGTGTAATGTGTGAACATGATTTCAGAAAAAAATGTTTGACGTTTCAGAATAAACCAAGTATAATGGCTGTTTGTATCTTTGAACGTAAATTGTAAAGAGATTGCGTTTATGAGCATGTGAAAAAAGCGAAATGAGAATGTCTGCTTTACAAAAGGAGTGATGAAAATGACATTTTATCAGGAACTGCAGTTAAGCTCAACCGGATCAAAACAGCTGATCAGAAATACCACAGACAAAAAGGAGAAAAGAAGGCATATTCTGATCTATAATTTTAAAGTGTATCTTGTCATGGCATTTTGTGTGGCGGTTGTGACATTGTACAGTAAGATAACCGGTAATGACAACAGTGTTGTAGGAGTAACCGTACTACTGGCAGTGCTGGTTTTAAGGCAGGCGGATTTCGGGATCCGGACGTCCCACGGATTGTTGTCCATTGCCGGGATTTTCTGTATTCTGATCGCAGGACCGAGATTATCCAATATGGTTTCACCGGTACCGGCATTTTTTGTTAATGCGATAAGCATCCTGTTACTGATGATCCTGGGATGCCATAATGTAATTATGTATAACCATTCCACATTTGTTCTCGGATATCTGCTTCTGATGGGATATGACGTAACCGGAAAGGCGTATCTGCTTCGTGTAGAGGGGCTTTTGGCCGGAATGGTTCTCTGCATGGTAGTTTTTTATAAGAATCAGAAAAACCGCCCGTATCGCAGGACGTTTCTGGACCTGTTCCGGGAATTTGACCTGCATTCTGCAAGAGGCAGGTGGTATTTAAGACTGACGCTGATCGTTTCCAGCGCTATGCTGATCATGTCTCTTTTGGGACTTCCAAGAGCAATGTGGGCCGGAATTGCTTGTATGTCCGTGTGCTTGCCGTTTACCGAGGACTGCAAGGGAAGAGCCGGAAAAAGGGGGATGTTCAATATCGTTGGCTGTATTTTGTTTGCAGTGCTTTATCTGATACTTCCGGAATCTATGTATCCCTATATTGGAATGATCGGAGGAATCGGTGTGGGATATTCCGCAGGTTATGCGTGGCAGACTGCATTTAATACATTTGGAGCACTGTCCATTGCATCAGGACTGTTTGGAATGCCGGCAGCAGTGCTGCTCCGTATTGGAGCCAATGTATTTAGTTCAATTTATACTATGCTCGCAAATAAGCTTGGGGATAAGCTTGTGCAGCATATGTGGGTACGAAAGAGTGCAGAAATCTGAGATATTGCCCTGAAAAAAGTTTTGCCGTATAATGGGTAATAGCATAACAGCCTGGATATTACCGGGCCGACAGAGGAGAAGATTATGTACGAAGAAACAACAGAAAAACTGCTGGAATTTATCAGTAAAAGTCCTACAGCCTTTCAGGCGGCAGAGGAAACAAGAAGACGTTTTTTGGAGGAAGGCTTTACAGAATTGAAGGAAGAGGAGCGCTGGGAGCTGGAAAAGGGCGGAAAATATTTTGTCATGAGAAATCATTCCGCGATCATCGGATTTTCCATTCCTGTCAATGACTGCAGGAGATATCATATCATTGCAAGTCACAGTGACTCTCCGTCTTTTAAAATAAAAGAAAATCCGGAGATGTCTGTAAACGGAGCTTATGTGAAACTGAATGTGGAGCGGTACGGAGGAATGATCCTTTCTACCTGGTTTGACCGTCCCCTTTCTGTGGCAGGCCGCATGATCGTCCACAAAAACGGAAAAATTCTGGAAAAGCTTGTAGATATTGATAGAGATCTGGTCATGATCCCGAGCCTTGCGATCCATATGAACCGAGATATTAATGGAGGCTATCATTATAATGTCCAGAAGGATATGCTTCCATTGTACAGTGGCAGTGGCGAAAAAGGAAACTTCATGCGGATGCTGGCAGAAGAGGCAGAGATCCGTCCGGAGGATATCCTGGGCCATGATCTGTTTCTCTATAACCGGATGCCCGGAACGATCTGGGGATCCAGGAATGAATTTGTTTCCAGTCCAAGATTAGATGATCTGCAGTGTGCTTTCGCTTCAATGGAAGGCTTTCTTCAGGCAGATAAGAAGAAGGTCATTGCAGTCCACTGTGTACTGGATAATGAAGAAGTGGGAAGCACTACCAGGCAGGGAGCTGCATCCACATTTCTTAAAGATGTACTGTTTCGTATCAATCTGGCCCTTGGCGGAGATCAGGAAAGTTATCTGATGGCCCTTGCAGAGAGCTTTATGATCTCTGCGGACAATGCACATGCATTACATCCGAATTATACAGACAAGGCAGATCCTGTAAACCGTCCGGTGATGAATGGTGGAATTGTGATCAAATATAATGCCAATCAGAAATATTGTACCGATGGGATTTCCACAGCAATCTTCAAGGAACTCTGCAGAGAAGCAGATGTGCCATATCAGACATTTGTGAACCGTTCTGATATTGCCGGTGGTTCCACTCTGGGAAATATTTCCAATACCCAGGCAGCCATAAATACGGTCGATATCGGTCTGCCGCAGCTGGCGATGCATTCCGCTTATGAAACAGCCGGAGTGAAAGATACGGAAAGCCTGATCCGTGCGGCAAAGGTATTTTACAGGTGATATCGGAGGACAGGAAAATGAGCAGAAAAGCAGTATTTTTTGATGCGGACGGAACAGTCTGTGATATGAAAAAAGGAGTGCCGGACAGTGCCATAGAAGCCATCCGTGCGCTGGTAGATAACGGACATGAAGCGTGGCTCTGCACAGGAAGAAGTTGTGCGTTTGTATCCTGGTATCTGGAGCAGATCCCTTTTACGGGAATGATCAGTGCCTGCGGATCCACCATTGAGAAGGACGGGAAGAGACTTTTTAATAAAGAGATGACGCCGGAGGTTGCAAAGCTTTCTGTGGAGGTTCTCAGAAAATACGGACTGATCCCGGTAATGGAAGGCGCGGATTTTATGTATTATGACAAAGAGGAGTATACCGATGAAGTGAACTGGTATGCCAGTCTGATCACAGAATCCCTGGGCGATAAATGGAGGCCTATCCGTGGAAATGAGGATTGTATGCGGATCAATAAGATCAGTGCAAAAATGACGGAGGGATGTGATGCGGAGGCAGCGTTATCCATTTTATCAGAATACTATGATATCATCCGCCATGAAGGCAGCAGTTCGTTTGTGGGAAATACCATTGAACTGGTGCCAAAGGGCTTTAACAAGGCTGTTGGGATCGCAGCTGTGATCCGCCTGTTTGATATTCCGTGGGAGAATACCGTTGTTTTTGGAGACAGCAACAATGATCTTGCCATGTTTGAATACGCTGCAACAAAGGTTGCCATGGGAAATGCTTCTTCGAAGATCAAAGAACTGGCAGATTATGTTACGTCTGATATGTTCCACTACGGCATTCGGGATGGCTTGAAATATCTGAAGCTGATCTGAGAGAATGCTTCGTTTGTTTTGTAGGCTATGAGATTGTAAGAACAGAAACATCCACATCAGAAATGATAGCTTTATGTGAATATGCTTTTATAAAAAAATGCTGTAAGAACCAGAAATCATAGTTCTTACAGCATTTTATGTTACAGATTTTTCCGGGTAGATAATATGCAGAAGCTGCAATATCAGATCAGTCCCAGACCTTTGCAGATAAACAGCCAGAGTGTCAGGGTAAAGGCACTGAATAATGTGGTAAGAAGCACGACTCCCGAAGAAAAAGAGCCCTCATGTCCCATGTTTTTTGCCATGACAAAGCAGGTAACGGTGCTGGCCGACCCCAGCATGATAATGATGGAAACCAGCTTGTCCTTTGTAAAACCGCAACGGATGGCAAGAGGAAGAAAAAGTGCTTCATAACCGACAAGTTTCATAAATGTACAGGCAACAGATGCTTTCAGCCGGGAAAAGGCTTTTCCGAAGTGCAGAGATCCGCCCATAGCCATGAGGCCAAGAGGAGTGGCGGTTTTTGCAAGATTGCCTGCCGTAGAGTCCAGGATCTTCGGAAATGGAAGACGAAGAAAGGACCAGAGTGTACCGGCTGCAATGCCGAGAATGATGGGATTGGTGACAATTCCCTTTAAAGTGCGCTTCAGAACGGTACCATCTATTTTTCCCTGACCTGGTTTAAAGACAGAGAGAACTACAACAGCCATTACATTGTAAAGAGGGACGCTGGCAATGATCATCAGTGGTGCCATACCTGCATTTCCGTAAAGGTTCTGGATAATGGCGATACCAAGGATCGCTGCGCTGCTGCGGTAGGATGCTTGGATAAACTCGCCCCGGATATCGGAAGGGTGGAGAAAACGGGACAGGAGCACGGAGATCATAATACTGAGCGATGTGATCGCAAAACAGAAAAGAACCATCTTGGGATCCCAGGCCTCATAGATATCGATTTTAGCGATGTCCTGAAACAGAAGCACAGGCAGGGGGATGACAAACACAAATTTGTTCATACGATTGACAAATGTTTCATCAAACAGTCCGATCCTCCGGAAAAAATATCCCAGGAGCAGTGTAAGAAAGATGGGCACGGTAACATTCAGACAGAAAATAAGATTGTCCATAAAAGAAAGCCTCCCTGTGGTAAAATTTCTCTGTTTATTATATCCAAACTACGAAAATTGTCAAACGAGGTATACGGGACTGGAGATTTCTGGTATGATAAAAAGTGTTGCGAAGAAAGCAGCACGGGGGTTGAGAAGGAGAAAGGAAAGAAAATGAGATACGGAAAAATACGGATCGAAGATGGCTTTTTTGTGTTTACCAGACATATGATGCTCAACAGTCTTCCGTGTAAAGATATTCTCTGGGCGTACATGCGCCGTGAGGGAACCGATAAAACCGGTGAAAAGCAGCTGATCATCAATTATCTGGTGATCATAACCAGACGTCAGAAGCGTTATAAATTTGATATGACAGAGCAGGAGGTACAGGATTGCCTTCAGCTTCTTAAAGTACTGAATCCGGATCTTGCGGTTGGTTTTCCAAAAGGAAGCAGGCTTCCGCTTCAGAATCTTCCGAATACAAGAGATCTGGGTGCATTGATGACAGTAGACGGTTCGCATATTCTTCCCAGAAAGCTTTTGCGCAGCGGAGAAATCTATCATGCTTCTGCTGCAGACAACCGGATCCTTTCAGAAGAATATAATGTAAAAACAGTAATCGATTTCAGGTCAGCTGCAGAAGTAAAGAAAAAACCGGATGATATCATGGCAGGAGTGGAGTATTATCACATTCCAATCCGGGATGAGGACAGCAGTGGAAACAGCTTTTTTGAACATGTGATGTCCTGCTATGGTGATGTAGACCGGTATATGCAGGACTGGTACCGGAATTTCGTTACGGATGAGTATTCTCTGAAGCAGTATGCACGTTTTCTGGATGTCCTGCTTCATGTAAAGAATGGAGCTGTTGTTTTTCACAGTGCCACAGGAGAAGACCGGACAGGAGTCGGAACAGCACTTTTGCTCTTTGCTTTGGGTGTACCTAAGGAAACGATACGAAGGGATTATATGCGGTCAAATCCATGTCTGGAAGATGAACTGAAATATATGCGCAGGCTTTACCGGGCAGACCGGCCGGAAAACAGCCGGAAGCTTGCAGATCTGAAAGCCTTCTATCAGGTGAAGGAGTCCTATATCAATACAGTTTTTGATGTCATCGAAAAAGAAAACGGAGGAATTGAAAGATTCCTTCGGAAAAAACTTTATCTGACACCAAAGGCATCCGAGGAGCTTAAGAAAAAATATCTGATCTGAGGATAAAAACATTTCTTATCATCCTGAAGGAATTTTGCAGGAAATTTTGATTGACAAAATTTTCGAAGTTGTTATAATGGTAAGAAAGCAAGGGTTTATTAGATTAAAGCGTTAACTGACGAAGTCGGTTTTCTATACATAAAAGTGTTGAAAGCAGGTGTATTATGGAAAAGAGAATACTATCCATCCTTGTGGATAATACCTCCGGAGTCCTTAGCCGTGTGGCTGGTCTTTTCAGCCGCCGTGGATATAATATTGACAGCATTACCGCAGGAGTGACTGCAGATCAGAGATATTCCCGTATGACAGTTGTCTGTGAGGGAGATGATCAGATGCTCCAGCAGATCACTAAGCAGCTGGCGAAGCAGGAAGATGTACGGGATGTTAAGGTCCTTGAACAGGACGACAGCGTTGCCCGTGAGCTGATGCTCGTCAAGGTTGCTGTGAAGCCGGAACAGAGACAGGGAGCTCTTTCTGTTGCAGATATCTTCCGTGCCAAGGTGGTGGATGTAAGTAAGGATTCTCTTATTATGGAGATGACCGGAAGCCAGAACAAGCTGCAGGCGTTTGTGGAGCTGATGGCTGACTATGAGATCCTTGAGCTTGCAAGAACGGGAATCACAGGTCTGTCACGAGGCAGTGACGATGTCCGGTACCTGTAAAAATTTTTACATATGTTTGCTAGGAGAGCAGCTACTCTCTTAACGATAAATAATTTTTATGAAGAAGATGTTGTAAACATCAGAGGAGGAAAGTAAAATGGCAAATAAGATTTTTTACCAGGAAGACTGTAATCTCGGATTATTAGATGGTAAGACAATTGCGATTATTGGATACGGAAGCCAGGGACATGCACATGCACTGAACCTTAAAGAGTCCGGATGTAATGTAATCATCGGCCTTTACAAAGGAAGCAAATCCTGGAAAAAAGCTGAGGAGCAGGGCTTCGAGGTATATACATCTGCTGAAGCAGCTAAGAAAGCAGATATCATCATGATCCTGATCAACGATGAGAAACAGGCTGCACTTTACAAGAACGATATCGAGCCGAACCTTGAGGAAGGCAACATGCTTATGTTCGCTCATGGCTTCAACATTCATTTCGGATGCATCAAACCACCAGCATATGTTGATGTTACAATGATCGCTCCGAAAGGACCTGGACACACAGTAAGAAGCGAGTATCAGGCTGGTAAAGGTGTTCCTTGTCTGATCGCTGTAGAGCAGGATGCTACAGGTAAAGCTCAGGATATCGCACTTGCATATGCACTTGGAATCGGCGGAGCAAGAGCTGGTGTTCTTGAGACAACATTCCGTACAGAGACAGAGACAGACCTCTTTGGTGAGCAGGCTGTACTTTGCGGTGGTGTTTGCGCACTTATGCAGGCTGGTTTCGAGACACTTGTTGAAGCTGGTTATGACCCAAGAAACGCATACTTCGAGTGTATCCATGAGATGAAACTGATCGTTGACCTGATCTATCAGTCAGGATTCGCAGGAATGAGATATTCTATCTCCAATACAGCTGAGTATGGCGATTACATCACAGGACCGAAGATCATCACAGAGGATACAAAGAAAGCAATGAAGAAAGTTCTTTCCGATATCCAGGATGGTACATTCGCAAAAGAGTTCTTGCTCGACATGTCCGATGCAGGTGCACAGGTACACTTCAAGGCTATGAGAAAATTAGCTTCTGAGCATCAGTCTGAGAAAGTCGGCGAGGAGATCCGTAAACTCTACAGCTGGAACGGCGAGGATAAGCTTATTAATAACTAAGCAAAATTTATTGCAGGTGCAATAAATTTTGCGCTACTCGAACGAAGCGCAGCGAAGTTTGAGTCAAAAAAGTCACACACGTAATACAGTGGTAGGAAACTTTTTTGAAATTTAAAATTCCCATCTGGTCGCAATGATCAGATGGGAATTTTTTTTACATTCCTTTATTTATCCGGATGCTCTGTTTCATCATCAAAAAATGGCGCGATCAAAGCCGAATCAGCATCTTTCTGTCTGCATACAAACCCGATCTCACGCAGCGGAAAAGAAAATCCTACCGGTACTTCCACCAGAGTTCCTTCTTCCAGCTCTTTTTTTACAAAATCACGGATCACACATGCAATCCCAAGACCAATTTCCGCAAACTGGATCAGAAGATCCATAGTTGTTACTTCCAGAATATGACTTAATTCCACATGATGTTCTTTCAGCTGAGTGTTCACGGTCTGACGTGTAATATTGTCCTCATCCAGCATCATGAAAGTTGCTGCCTGGATCAGAGGTTCATCCGGATAGAGCTTTTTCTGATTTTCCAGATACTGCTGTGTACAGACAAAGGTATCCTGGATTTTCAAAAGAGGCTGAAAATAATATCCCCGAAGCTTCTGCGGCCGTCCGATGAGTCCCAGATCGATTTTTTCCTCATCCAGAAGCTGCAGCGTCTGATAAGTAGACTGGCAGGAAATTGTGATACGTACATGAGGAAAACGTGCAATATAGTTTTCCAGGTGGGAGAGCAGTACATATCTGGTAAGAGTAGAACTGGCGCCCAGACGCAGCTTTGGAATGTCCCGGGAACGGTTATGGCGAATGGAATTTTCTCCTTCATCCAGAAGTGAAAGAGCTTCTTTTACTTTTTCAAAAAGAAGCTCACCGTCCGGGGTCAGAGTGACACCCCGAGAACTGCGTTTAAAAAGAACGGTATCCAGATTCTGCTCCAGCTTCTGGATCGCCTTGCTGATAGCAGGCTGGCTGATATAAAGGTCCCGGGAACTGTGGGAGATACTGCCGGTACGTGCTACCGTATAAAAAATATGATAAAGAGACAGATTATCCTGCATGCAAAACCTTCCTTTCGAAAAATAGTAAGGTAATAAAGGTAATAAAAAAATCCGAAGTCATCAGACCTCGGAAATCCTTGAATTTATTAGAAATATCGGGGCAACAGGATTTGAACCTGCGACCTCACGGCCCCCAGCCGTGCGCGCTACCAAGCTACGCCATACCCCGCAACGCATATAACTATAACATAAACGAATTGTAAATGCAACCATTTTTTGAGGAGAAAGATGGTTGTATGGATGATAATAAAGAGCGTGATCCCTTGATACTTTCATAGGCTTCACACTCTTTACATGATATGATCAGGCTGTCTGTATTGTGTTACCTGGGTCAGGTAAAATACCTCTTCCCTGAAGTACAACGACAAGAGTTTCTGTTGTGTCCTGTAAATTCTTGATATCTTTTCGGATATCTCGTTCTGCAAGCTTAACATCCAGTGAAAGGTCGTCCAGGCGTTTTCTGTTGGTATCACATTTCAGATCGATCATTTCAAGTCTGTTTTCTACCCGGTTGAAGCGGGCATCTATTTCATCAAAACGAACATCCATAGCATCAAGACGAGCGTCGATACCGTCAAAACGAACATCCATAGCATCGAGACGAGCGTCGATACCGTCAAAACGAACATCCATAGCATCGAGACGAGCGTCGATACCGTCGAGACGAGTATCCACTGCATCCAGTCTGGCGTCGATACCATCTAATCGGTTATTTATATTGCCCAGCTGGACATTGATCGGGTTTATCATACCGGCTAATAATTCCAAATCTTTCTGATCTAGCATATGCGCATCCTCCTATAAAAATTGTACCGCATATTTCTCTGTGCGGATATTGTATCATGTTTCGAGTGTGAAGTCTATGAAATTATCAAAGAACAAAATGGACAGGAACAATAAGTTCTTAACTAGTGTAATATATATAATAAGAAAAAACAAGACATATTTTTATATCTTTAATAATAATAGAAAATGCAGGCGAACTACCTGAAGAATAAAAAAGGAGGCCGGGAGTTGTGCTGACTCCCGGCAAAAAAGTATGAAAAAGAAAAAGATTGTTTAGCATTTGCTATCTACAGTTAATAATATAGTAAAAAAATGTGTGCATTGTGTGAAAGGAAAATGAAGAGAATGTGAAAACTGCCGCTTAATGTTAGATTAAGCGACAGTAATTTTTTCGGATTATTCTGTTGTTTGATCCAAGATTTTGAACTATATGTAATGATAACATCCGCTTTAATGCTTGTCAAGCGATCTGAAACTGCCATAGCAGTCCAATTATGTCGCTTTTTGTGCCGTTTTATGCAGCTTTTTATGTAAGTATAATTCGTTCGGCGGAGGATGTCCTGTGAAATTATACCAGTTTATTTAATTTTTCAATAATTTCTGTAAGTTCTTCTCTGGAATATCCGCCGAAGCTTACCAGCGCACGTAATGGCATGGAGTCGGTCATGGCTTCTGTCATTTCTTCAGTGATAGCTTCGGAAGCGGCTTCAGAAGAGGACTCTTCACCAACGTTCATGGCTGAGATATATTTTGCTGTCAGTTCTTTTGCTGTTTCGCTTGTTTTCGGGTTGCGGAACAGTTCGCCCAGGGTGGTGTTCATATGAACATGCATCGGAAGCTCCTGGCTGCTGTTCAGATGGATCCTGCCTTCAAGATGGATATCTCTGGAAGATGTACCGACAAGGAGCTTATATTCGCCGCTGGCTGCGAACCAGTCGTGAAGCTCCGTATTGTACCATGCGAAACTTCTCTTGTCCAGCTCCATGGTTACTGTTTTGGTTTCGCCTGGATTCAGGAAAACCTTTTCGAAGCCCTTGAGCTCTTTTTCCGGACGGATCGCGGAACTGGTACAGTCTTTGACATAGAGCTGTACGACTTCTTTTCCTGCCATATTTCCTGTGTTTGTTACATCAACCGAAACGGTGATGGTGTCTTTGTCTGTAGGATTTTCATTGGAGATCTTCAGGTCGCTGCAGGCAAAGGTAGTGTAGGAGAGTCCATAGCCAAACGGATATGCTACATCCATTTCTTTTGTATCGTAGTAGCGATAGCCTACGAATACGCCTTCATGGTATTCAACCTTTTCACCACCGCCGAAGTTCAGGTAAGATGGATTGTCGGAGAGCTTGAGCGGCATTGTCTCGGCAAGCTTGCCGCTGGGATTTACTTTTCCGTAAAGGATGTTTGCGACAGCGGTACCGCCTGCCTGACCGCCGAGGTATGCTTCCAGAAGGCCTTTTATATCATTGAGCCATGGCAGCTCCACGGGGGAACCGTTGTGGAGGACGATCACGGTATTCGGCTGTACTTTAAGGATCTCAGCAATGAGACGGTTCTGGCATTCAGGAAGCCTCATGTGGGAACGGTCGTATCCTTCAGATTCAAAGCTGTCCGGAAGTCCGGCGAAGATCACAACCTTGTCAGCGGCGGTAGCAGTTTTGATCGCTTCAGCTGCAAGTGCGTCATCGTAGAGATCTTTGTCTGCAGGAAAACCTTCTGCATAAGTAACCTGTGCATCGGAAGGAACGGAATCCAGTGCGTTTGTGATCTTGAAGCAGTTGATATGAGAGCTTCCGCCGCCCTGGAAACGAGGCTTCTTTGCAAAACCACCGATGAAAGCAATTTTCTCGGATGCTTTCAGAGGGAGGATCTGCTCATCGTTTTTCAGAAGAACCATAGATTCTTCGGCAATGTGGCGTGCTTCTTCATGGTCTTTTTCCATGGTGAATTCCTGCGGTGTCTGGTTGTCTGCATATTCAAAAATTATGCGTAGAATGCGTTCAACAGCCTGGTCAAGAATGTCTTCCTTGAGGGAACCGTCTTTTACGGCCTGTACGATGAGGGCATCGTTGACCCCATTGGAGGAAGGCATTTCCAGCTCAAGACCTGCCTCAAGACCTTTGACGCGGTCATTGACTGCACCCCAGTCGGACATTACATAGCCCTTGAAGCCCCAGTCGCCGCGGAGAACATCTGTGAGAAGCCATTTATTCTCAGATGCGAAAGTGCCATTGATCTGGTTGTAGGAGCACATGAAGGTGTATGGCTGAGCTTTTTTTACTGCGGTTTCGAATGCAGGGAAATAGATCTCACGTAAAGTGCGCTCATCAGCCTCGGAAGAATTACTCATGCGGTGATATTCCTGGTTGTTTGCTGCAAAGTGCTTGATAGAGGTTCCTACATGCTGGGACTGTACTCCGTTTATAAAAGCGGCTGCGATCTCACCTGCGAGATATGGATCCTCGGAATAATATTCGAAGTTTCTTCCGCAGAGAGGAGAACGTTTGATGTTTACGGCCGGTCCGAGAACTATGGATACATCGTTGGCCTGAGCTTCTTTTCCGATGGTTTTGCCCATTTCTTCCACCAGCTTGCGGTCAAAGGAGCAGGCGCTTAAAGCGGCCGGCGGGAAGCAGACGGCCTTGATGCTGTCATTCATTCCAAGATGATCGCCCTTGTCATCCTGCTTACGAAGTCCGTGAGGGCCGTCGCTGACCATTACTTCCGGGATCCCCAAGCGTTCCACATGTTTCAGATGCCAGAAATCAAGACCTGAGCACATGCCGGCTTTTTCTTCCAGTGTCATCTGGCTTACGATTTTTTTCAGATCACGTTTCATTAAAAATACCTCCGAAATGTTTTTCTTACTATGAACTATAGCATGTTTTGCTGATAAAATATAACAAAAATTTGTTAAAAATAAAAAAATATTGCAGTTTAGCCGAATCAAGTAAGTCCCCTGCTTCAATTGCGAATATCCGCATGACCCTCACATTTTCAGAAATATAAAAACGATATACAGGTTGATTGACAGAGCGGTGAGAGATATCTTTTTCTGGCTTTTGTGGGAAGAGTGTAGTAATATAGGTAGGAATAATGACAGAGCTGCCGGACAGAAGAATGGTCGACTGTCTGGTTTATGTGAAAGGACTTATAATGAAAGACATCATATCAAGTATTATTACAAGTGTACTGACAGCTTTGTACCAGCCATTTTGGTTTTCTGTGATCCTGTCTGTGATGGTACTTTTTTTTATCTCTTTGCCTACCATAATGAGACAGGTGGAAGGGGAATCAGGGGCGCTTTTTCCGTGTGGTGGCAGTATTTCAGAGGAAATGCTTTTTTTCGGAAGCTGTTTTTTCTGACCTTTTATACAACCATGATCTTGTTTCGCACGCTGCTGAACCGGGATATGTGGATGAATCCCCTTTCGGATGTGATGGCGAACTGGTGGATCTGGAAATATGGAGAGGATGGTACCAGATATCTCACAACTGAGTGTATTGAGAATCTGATGCTGTTCATTCCGTTCACGATCCTGCTGTTCTGGACCGCAGGAAAGAAAATATTGAAAAAAACAACATTCTTGAATATTGTGTGGACCGGACTTAAGATTACCTTTGTATTCTCACTGTCCATTGAACTTCTGCAGCTTTTCCTGAGGCTTGGGACGTTCCAGGTTTCTGATCTGACATATAATACTCTTGGAGGAGGTATTGGCGGGGCTGTGTACTGGATTGGTCATCAGCTTTCAGTCAGGCGGGGAGCCGAATAATGTCTGCTGCAGATAGCAGGAAGACAGAGAAAAGAATCAGCCCGGATTGCTGTTCGTGAGTGATGCACTGAAATTTTTGCGCGGTGCATCGCTAAAATTTCGTTGACAAATCTTCCATAACGTGTTAACCTAATACCAGTTTCAAAAAGAAAATGCGTAGATGAGGAATAGTACACAAGAGAACGGAGCACAGAGAGCTGCTGGCCGGTGAGAAGCAGCGGAAGGGATTTGTGGAACTCGCCTCGGAGCATCTGCCTGAAATCTTTATATATTATATAAGAGAGTAGACGCAGACGGTGTCCGCCGTTATCCGGAGAGGATATAAGGATGTATATACATTCCGTATCTGTCAAGTGTGTGAATTTTTATTCATGAAATAAGAGTGGTACCGCGTAGGACAGCAGTTGTCTTTCGTCTCTTGCAGAATCTGCAGAGTCGGAAGATTTTTTTATGTCTTTATATCAAAAACAGAAACCAAAGAGAAATTTTAATGGAAACAGAAAGTGGAGGAAAACAAAATGATGACACCATCCAAGTACAAACGTCAGTATTACATGCCGCCGGTGAAATGTATGAAATGGGCGGAGAAAGAATATGTGGATAAGGCCCCGATCTGGTGCTCTGTAGACCTTCGTGATGGAAATCAGGCACTTGTGATCCCGATGAGTCTGGAGCAGAAAGTGGAATTTTTCAAGCTTCTTGTAAAGATTGGTTTTAAAGAGATCGAGGTTGGATTTCCGGCTGCTTCTGAGACAGAGTATGAGTTTCTCCGTACGCTGATCGAGCAGGATCTGATCCCGAAGGATGTAACGATCCAGGTGCTGACTCAGGCAAGAGAGCATATTATCCGTAAGACTTTTGAAGCTGTTAAAGGCGCCCCAAAAGCGATCGTTCATGTATACAATTCCACATCCGTATCTCAGAGAGAGCAGGTATTCAAAAAATCAAAAGAGGAGATCCTGAAGATCGCAGTAGATGGCGCTGCACTTCTGAAAAAACTGGCTGATGAGACAGAAGGCAATTTTCAGTTTGAGTACAGCCCGGAGAGCTTTACGGGAACAGAGCCGGAGTATGCACTGGAGGTGTGCAATGCGGTTCTGGATGTATGGCAGCCCACTGCAGATAACAAAGCGATCATCAACCTGCCTGTTACGGTTGAGCATTCTATGCCGCATGTGTATGCAAGTCAGGTGGAATACATGTGTGATAATCTGAAATACCGTGAAAACGTGATCGTTTCTCTTCATCCGCACAATGATCGTGGATGTGGCGTTGCAGACTCCGAGATGGGTCTTCTTGCAGGTGCTGACCGAATTGAGGGAACTTTGTTCGGAAATGGTGAGCGTACCGGTAATGTGGATATTGTAACGCTTGGTATGAATATGTATTCCCAGGGTGTGGACCCGAAGATTGATTTCTCTGATATGCCGCATATTTGTGAGGTTTATGAGAAATGTACCGGAATGCAGATCTATGAAAGAAGTCCGTACAGTGGAGCTCTTGTATTTGCTGCATTTTCCGGATCTCATCAGGATGCCATCGCAAAGGGTATGCACTGGAGAGAGAACGGAGATCTGGAGCACTGGACTGTTCCGTATCTGCCGATCGATCCGACAGATGTGGGAAGAAACTACGACGCAGATGTTATCCGTATCAACAGCCAGTCCGGAAAGGGCGGCGTAGGCTATATACTGGAGACAAAGTTTGGCCTGAACCTTCCTCCGAAAATGCGCGAGGCTATGGGCTATGCAGCCAAAGCAGTGTCCGATCACAAGCACAAAGAGCTTCATCCGGACGAGATCTTCAGCCTGTTCAAATCTACCTTCGAAAATGTGGTTGAACCATACAGCATCAATGAGGCTCATTTCCAGCAGAAGGAAGACGGCATCGTAACACGGGTTACTTCTACATTCCGTGGAAAAACCATCGTTACAGAGGCTTCCGGAAATGGTCGTCTGGATGCGGTAAGCAATGCACTGAAGAAAGCTTACGAACTGAAATACACACTGGAGACTTATCAGGAGCATGCTCTGGAGCAGAGTTCTTCCTCCCAGGCTATCGCTTATGTGGGAATCCGTAAACCGGATGGAACGCTTGCCTGGGGAGCGGGTGTTGATCAGGATATCATCCGTGCCTCTATTGATGCACTGGTAACTGCGATCAACAATCGATAAGCATCCGGTTCCGGATAGGTTTACAAAAAAATGAGAAGCTGCCATAAAACGCAGCTTCTTTTTTTGCCGTGCAGATGCTATAATAGTGCGGAATGTGAAAATAACAGTGAGTAAGAGGGATATTATGAAAAATAAGAAAAAAAACAGGAGCTCATACAGCCTGTCTGTAGAGCTGAAAAACGCTCTGAAATATCTGCTGATATGGGGAATGATCCTGATCTTTTCCGCATATCTGCTTAGTGATTCGGAGATCCTCGGAAATGTAAAGCAGCAGGCAAGACCGGATACCTGGTCTATGATCGGTGCGGGAGGAAGCTTTGAAGAGGAGTTTACCTGCAAAACGAACCGTCTGTCCGGTGTGGAGCTTTTTCTTTCTACAGAGAGTGCATCGGTTGCTGGAACGTTTCAGATAACGCTGTATCAGAATGAAAGGAAGATCCAGAGCTGGCAGGCCAGCAGACTGACCATATCGTCGGGGGATACCACGTATTTCCGGCTTGACCAGAAGCTTACGGAATGTAAGGGGCAGAAATTCCGGATCGTTTTAGATGGCGCAAAAGGGGATACCGGAGTGGCTGCAGGGTTGGTGAGCCAGAAGGATGATACACAGACACTTGCCTATCGGATCATTTCCAGGCCATTTTCAAAATCACTGGTGTTTCTGGCGATTGGAGCGGCGGCAGCTGTGATGCTGGTGATCTTTGCATTTCTGAAACGCAGACAGCTCCGGGCAGAAGTGGTGTTTGCCGTTGTTTATATTTTTATGAGTATCTGTACGCTGGCGGCGGTTCCGGCCTTTAATTCGCCGGATGAGTACAGCCATTATCTGAGAAGCTATGAGGTTTCCAGAGGATATCTGACGTCGGAAGGCAACGGAGGAAACGACTTATTCTCATATGGAAGGACGTTTAACAGTGGTCTGGTTCCGGAATTTTCCGCCAAGGATCATGTATCATTATGGGATATCGGAGAGAATGCAGATCAGCGTATCGACCGGGAAAAAACACAGTTTTACGGATTTGGAAATACAGCCTTGTATGCACCTACTTCGTATCTTCCCCAGGCAGTAGGGATCCGCATTGCAGATCTGTTTACGGACCGGCCGATGGTTCTTGCCTATGCGGGAAGGATCGCCAATATGCTTATGTTTGGACTGTTCTTTTTCTTTGCCATTCGTCTGACACCTGTTGGGAAAAATTTCCTCGTACTTCTGGGGCTGGTACCTGTGAATATCCAGTCAGCAAATTCCATGTCAGCAGATGCCCTGGCCCTGGCTCTGACGGTTGCTCTGGCTGCCTTTGTACTGGCTATGCGATATAAACAAAAAGAAGTGATGAGTAGAAGACAGCTGATATGGATGTACGTGCTGACCGGATTCCTGTGTCTTTGCAAAGTGGTTTACATGCCGTTTTGCCTGCTCCTGTTCCTGATCCCGAAAGAACGGTTTAAAAGCAGAAAAAATTACTGGTTTCATGTGGTCTGTGCAGGAACTGTGATCTTGATCTTAAGTTTCGGCTGGCTGGTCATTGCATCCCGATATCTCTGTGAGTCACAGCCAGGTGTGGATACAGCTGCACAGCTTGTGGGGATCCTGAAGGATCCGGCTGCCTTTGTCCTGACTTTTGTGCGGAGCCTAGATAATTTTGGTGTGACCTATCTTACAGAAATGATAGGAAGTAATCTTGGATGGCTGAACATTCCTGTCTGTGCCCTGCTGGCAATAGGATATCTTCTGATCCTGGTCCTTCAGGTTTCCGGGAATGATGATATGTCGGGAATCCGTCTGGATCTTCCGGTAAAGAGCATTCTGGGAGGAGTCAGTCTCCTGGTATTTGCGCTGATCTTTGTAACGTTATATGGACAGTGGACAGCCTATGGCTACGATAAGATCCTGGGCGTGCAGGGACGGTATTTTCTGCCGCTTCTTTTTCCGCTGATCCTTGCGCTGAAGCCCAAACGGTTTGCCGAAGGAGCCGGGGAAACACCATGGGGACTGTTTCTGGGAGCCTGGGGTATCGATCTGTGTGTTTATGCGACACTTTTCGTGCAGGCCCTGTGCCGTTTTGCATAATGTGTCGGATCTGGTCGAGCAAAAATCCTTGACTGGCTGAAAACAAAATATTATAATCAAATCTGTAAATAACAGAAGAAAAAACTGTTCTGAAAAAGGATAAACAGGCAGATAGAAGTACGATTTCCGGAAAGTGGGTGTACAACATTGGACGGAGATGGAGACGCTATCTGCCTTTTTTTCTGAAATGAAATATGGCATGAGTGTGGATAACTCTGCGATTTTATGTGGATTTTATGTGGAATACATGTGGATAAGGTGTGGATAAAATACAAATACCGCCGTTGAAGCGTTAAATACGGGAAAAAGCTTGACATATTCAATATTATTAAATATAATTTTCCCATACATTACAAAAATGTTACAAACATGTAAAGGAAATCGTAATGATCCGTATTTATCCGGGAAGCGATGATAATGGGGGCTGTGATGTCGCATCGGAGGATTATGGGCTGTTACAGAAAATGAAACGCAAGGAATGAGATTATGAAAGTTGAGAAAGATTTACGTGAGGCTGACGGAGTGCAGGACGAACGTAGAAATGGAAAAACCGGAGGAAATTCCGCGCGCAGTTTTGCAGTGCTGACATTATGTGCAGTTTTGGCGATGGTTATTTCTCTGGGGACAAGGACATTTGCAGAAAGTGAAGGAGGCAGGGTTTATGCAGCTTCGGATGGAGGAGAGGGCTCTCCCTATGAAGAGGTTGCTGTTCCTACCGGGATCGCAGGTGTGGTTTCAGGAGTTACGGATACACCATTATCCGGAAGCACGGTTACAAGAATCGGAAGTTCCTGTGAGCAGGTGATCGTAGGCCAGAGAGTACAGAAAGTAACCAATACTGCTGCAGATCTTAATGTAAGCTCCTCTATGGAAAACAAAGTAAATGAACTTGATGCAAGGTCGATCACACTGGCGGAAAATCCCACACTGATGTCAGATGAAGACTATGATACACTTCTGAGGATCGTGGAGGCAGAAGCAGGAAGTGAAGATATCAAGGGCCGTGTTCTGGTGGCCAACGTCATCATGAACCGTGTAAAAAGCGAAGATTTTCCGAATACGGTGACAGAGGTTGTCTGGGATAACAGTGACGGCGTTCCGCAGTTTTCACCGACCTATGATGGCAGGATCAATGAAGTTGCAGTTTCCGATGAAACAAGGGAAGCGGTCAAGCAGGCGCTGAAGGGTACGGATTATTCTGAAGGTGCACTGTTCTTTATCCAGAAATCTGCAGCAGAGGAACATAATGTGAAATGGTTTGAAAAGGACCTGAAGAGGCTCTTTAAATACGGGGTCCATGAATTTTATACATATAAATAGGAAGAACTGATGCAGTACAGAAGGAACCAACCGCCGGCAGAAACAGACCGGCGGTTTCTTTTTATCCGAAAGCTGTGAATATCTGTCTGATCACAGGGTGGGATTGGGCAAGACAGATTCTTTTTTAAAAGTGGTGGCATTTTCCATAATTCCATGCTATAATGTGATAACGTTGAAAAGAAAACGAATATCTTACAATAGAAAGGCGGAACACCAATGCAGGTATTGTACAAGAGCACCAGAGGAAAAGAGCAGGCAGTTACAGCGTCTATGGCCATACTTAAGGGCCTTTCTGAGGACGGCGGACTGTTCGTGCCTGAAAGCATTCCACAGCTGGATGTACCAATGGACAAGCTGGCGCAGATGACCTACCAGGAGACAGCATATGAGGTAATGAGCCGTTTCCTTACAGATTTTACCGAGGATGAGCTTAAGAACTGTATCAACAAAGCATACGACAGCAAATTTGATACAGAAAAGATCGCGCCTCTTCATGAAGCGGATGGGGCATATTTCCTGGAACTGTTCCATGGCGCGACCATTGCATTTAAGGATATGGCGCTTTCCATTCTTCCGCATCTGATGACAACTGCAGCGAAGAAGAATAATGTTAAGAATGAGATCGTGATCCTTACCGCAACATCAGGAGATACCGGTAAAGCTGCCATGGCAGGCTTTGCAGATGTGCCGGGAACGAAGATCATTGTATTTTATCCGAAGCATGGTGTCAGCCCGATCCAGGAGAAACAGATGGTAACTCAGAAGGGTGCCAACACTTATGTGGTAGGTATTACCGGTAACTTTGATGATGCCCAGACTGCAGTTAAGAAGATGTTCAATGATCATGAGCTGGCAGCAGAGCTGGATCAGGCAGGCTTCCAGTTTTCTTCTGCAAACTCTATCAACATCGGTCGTCTTGTTCCTCAGATCGTATATTATGTATATGCCTACGCATCACTGGTACGCGACGGCAGGATCAAAGATGGACAGGAGATCAATGTGGTAGTTCCTACCGGAAACTTCGGAAATATCCTTGCTGCATACTATGCGAAACAGATGGGACTTCCGATCCACAAGCTGATCTGTGCATCGAATGAGAACCGTGTTCTTTATGATTTCTTCCGCACAGGAACCTATGACAGAAAGAGAGATTTCATCCTTACGACATCTCCTTCCATGGATATCCTGATCTCCAGCAATCTGGAAAGACTGATCTATCGTCTTACCGGAGAAAATGCTGAAAAATGTGCAGAGCTTATGAAATCCTTAAGTGAGGGTGGCGAATATACCATTACTGACGATATGAAAGCACAGCTTGTTGATTTTTATGGTAATTTCTGTAGTGAAGATGAGACTGCACAGGCCATCAGTGATATCTACAAAAACAGCAATTATGTGATCGATACGCATACTGCAGTTGCAGCCGGCGTATATAAGAAGTATGTAAGTGAGACAGCGGATCATCTTCCGACAGTGATCGCCTCTACTGCAAGTCCGTATAAATTTACAAGAAGTGTTATGGAAGCACTTGGTGAGGAGCATAAAGATCTGGATGATTTTGGCCTTGTAGACGCATTAAGTGCGCTTTCCGGAGTACCTGTTCCACGTGCAGTTGAAGAAATCCGTACTGCCCCGGTTCTTCATGACAGGGTGGTAGATGCAGTGGATATGCCGGCAGCAGTAAAGGATATCCTTAAGATCAAATAATAATTGATAATAAAATCAGTAAGAAAATGTATTTTCTGTTGAAAAAGCACAAATACTGGTTTATAATAAAAACAACGAAAACCGAATCCTGGAATGTTCGATCCCCCTTTTCTTTTTGAACCTACATTGACATTTTGGGAATCCAAAATCGCAGGTTGGATGTCAGACCTCACGTCGTGGTAGGCAGAAGACACTGTTGAGGATACCCACCTAGCATCTGCTAGGCGTCAAAAATAAGGGAACGGCATCCCGGGATTAATCGGTTAAAGACATAGAGCCGGTTAGTGGCTCTTTTTTCATATATGGGAGGAATTAAAACATGAGTGTTTCTGAAAGGAAATTTGGGGCACTTCCTACAGGAGAAGAAGTAAAAATCTATCATCTTGAGAATAAAAAAGGTGCCTATGCGGAAGTGCTTCAGTATGGTGCAATCCTGGTGAAGATATGTGTTCCGGATAAGAACGGAGATCTGAAGGATGTGGTCCTGGGATATGACGATATCCGGGGATATGAGATTAATGGATGCTTTTTCGGTGCGATCATTGGAAGAAGTGGAAACCGTATCGAGAATTCCAGATTTTTTATTGATGATAAAGAAGTGGTTCTTGCAGAGAATGAGAATCATAACAATCTTCACAGCGGTCCGGATGGTTTTGAGAAAAAGCTGTGGGAGGTAAAAGAAATTTCCCAGGAGAAGAACAGCGTGGATTTCTTTCGCATCAGTCCGGATGGAGAGAACGGATTTCCGGGAGAATTTTCCATTGTTGTGAAATATGAATTCACAGAGGAAAACGAACTGAAGATTTTTTACAGAGGACGCTCTGATGCAGCTACCGTTGCCAATATGACCAACCATTCTTATTTTAATCTGAACGGAGAAGGCAGCGGAGATGTGCTTGACCAGGAATTATGTATTCATGCGAAGTATTTTACTCCGGTAAAAGACAGCCAGTCCATTCCTACCGGTGAATATGCACCGGTGGCGGGAACACCGATGGATTTCAATGTTTCCAAACCAATCGGCAGAGACATTGAGGCGGACTTTGAACAGCTGAAGTTTACAGGCGGTTATGACCATAACTATGTAACCGATAATTATGCAAAGGGCAATGTCCGTTCGATCGCTACTGCATACTGTAAGGAATCCGGTATCGGTATGGAGGTTTCCTCCGACTGTCCGTGTGTGCAGTTCTATGCAGGCAATTTTGTTAAGGATGAGAAGGGAAAGAACGGTCATGTTTATCATGAACGTTATGGATTCTGCCTGGAGACACAGGTGGAGCCAAATGCAGTCAATGTAGAGGATTTCCATTCTCCGATCCTACTTCCCGGTGAAGAGTACAGCTCTGAAACGGTTTACCGTTTCTTTGTGAAATAACAGACAAACAGAATTAAAAGAGGTGCGAGAAGGCAATGCAGATACGTGTGGCAGAAGAGAAGGATGCAGCAACACTTTTGGAAATTTATTCCTACTACGTAGAAAAAACTGCGATCACATTTGAATATGAAACACCTTCCATAGAAGAGTTTACGCATCGGATCCATGATATAAAGGCGAAATATCCGTATATTGTGGCAGAAGAGAACGGAGAGATCCTGGGATATGCCTATGGTTCTGCGTTTCATCCGAGGGCTGCTTATGGCTGGTGTGCGGAAATGTCCATTTATGTGAGGCATGACCGGCGGGGCAGCGGTGCAGGAGGCAGACTCTATCGAGCCTTGGAGAGTCTTCTTGCAGAGATGGGAATTCTGAACCTGAACGCCTGCATTGCAGTTGCACCAAAAGAAGATGAATACCTGACCAGTGCCAGTGTGGATTTTCATAAGCATTTCGGCTATAAGCGTGTGGGAGAGTTCCACAGATGCGGCTATAAGTTTAACCGTTGGTATAATATGGTATGGATGGAAAAGATGATAGGCGAACATAAGAGCCTGCAGCCGGAAGTAAAGCTTTTTCCGGAAATCCAGGATAAGATCGGATTTGAACGTTTTTCCTGGTAAAAAAGAAACCTGAGGGAGGTCAGCATGGACGAGGAAAAGAAAAATATAATCCAGCTCATGCTGGGATTTGTGCGCAGGGCAAACGGAGATCATGTCAGTGCATATGCGGCCCAGGCAGCGTATTTTCTGATCATGTCTTTTATCCCGTTTATACTGTTTCTTACAACGCTGATCCGTTATACACCCTTAAGCTATAATGTTGTCAGGGATGCCATCATCGGGTTTGTGCCCGGAAATCTGCAGACCTTTGTGCTGAGCATTGTGGTAGAAGTATACAAAAGAAGTACAGCCATCGTGCCGTTGTCTGCGCTGATGGCGCTCTGGGCGTCCGGAAAGGGAATGCAGGCGATCACCAATGGCTTAAATACCATTTATCATGTAAAGGAAACCCGAAACTGGCTGATGACCCGAATCTATTCGGTTTTTTATATGCTGTTGTTTGTGCTGGCGATCATTGTCACTCTTCTGGTCCTGGTTCTTGGTAATCGGATCCAAGTAGCTGCACAGAGAACCATTCCGATTCTCGGGAGGCTGCTGGCCAAGGTTATAGGGGCCAGGACATTGCTTGTATTTGCCGTGCTGTTTGCAGTGTTTCTGGTCCTTTATAAAGTGCTTCCAAACCGAAAGGCAACCTTTAAAAGCCAGCTTCCGGGTGCATTTATGATCGCAGTGGCATGGATGATATTTTCCTATGGATTTTCCCTGTATTTTGAATTTTTTCCGAGTTTTGGAAATATGTACGGAAGTCTGACTGCGCTGATCATGGTAATGCTGTGGCTGTATGTGTGTATGAACCTGCTTCTTTACGGGGCGGAGATCAATGCCTACTTCGAAAATGAATTCCGAAAGGCCCAGAGATCTGTAAAAACACTTCTTTCCAAGAAAGAAAATGAAAAAAACAGTTCCAAAGAATCCTGACTTTGCGCTTGACAGAAGGCAGACCTTGTGGCATAGTATTAAAAGACAGAAAAGCTGTGAAGGTGTTTATAGAGGATCATTTTCTCACAGAGAAGGGAAGTCACCGGCTGTAAGCTTCCCCGGGTTCAGATGGTTCTTGAATTTCCCACCGGAGCTTCCTCTCTGAAGTAACAGTAGGAGATGACGTAAGCTGCGCGTTAAGCAGACAAGAGGTGCCCGTGATCTTTTCATGGGAAACTGGGTGGTACCGCGGATATTCCGTCCCTTTTATGAGGGACGGTTTTTTTATTGCCCATATCTGGAACTTCGGGGTGGGCGGCGGATCATTTGATCATTTTAATTAAAGGAGAAATAGACCATGGATATGAAAGAAAGACTTCAGGAACTGGCTGAAAATGCCAGAAAACGGATCGAGGAATCCGAGGGCCTGGATAAGCTGAATGATGTGCGTGTTGCATATCTTGGAAAAAAAGGTGAGCTTACTGCAATCTTAAAAGGTATGAAGGATGTTGCTCCGGAAGAGCGTCCGAAGGTTGGACAGCTTGTCAATGAGACAAGAGCTAAGATCGAAGAACTTCTGGAAGCCTCCAAAAAGGATTTCGAGGAGAAGGTCCGTGAGGAAAAAATGAAGGCAGAAGTGATCGATGTAACACTTCCTGCAAAGAAAGCGAAGATCGGTCATCGCCATCCGAATACTATCGCTCTGGAAGAAGTTGAGCGTATTTTCATCGGAATGGGCTATGAGGTTGTGGAAGGTCCGGAGGTTGAGTATGCGGACTACAACTTTACTAAGCTGAATATTCCGGAGGATCATCCGGCAAGAGATGAGCAGGATACATTCTTTATCAATGATTCCATTCTGCTCCGTTCCCAGACATCACCGGTGCAGGCACGTGAGATGGAAAAAGGCAAGCTTCCGATCCGTATGATCGCACCTGGCCGTGTATTCCGTTCTGACGAGGTAGATGCAACACATTCACCTTCCTTCCATCAGATCGAGGGCCTTGTTATTGATAAGAATGTTACGTTTGCAGATCTTAAGGGAACCCTTCAGGAGTTTGCAAAAGAGCTGTTCGGACCGGAGACAAAGACCAAATTCCGTCCGCATCATTTCCCGTTCACAGAGCCGAGCGCTGAGGTTGATGTTTCCTGCTTCAAATGCGGCGGAAAAGGCTGCCGTTTCTGTAAAGGTTCCGGCTGGATCGAAATCCTTGGCTGTGGTATGGTTCATCCGAATGTTCTCCGTATGTGTGGGATCGATCCGGATGAGTATACAGGATTTGCCTTTGGTGTAGGTCTGGAGCGTATCGCACTTCTGAAATATGAGATCGATGATATGCGTCTTCTCTATGAGAACGACAGCAGATTCCTGAAACAGTTCTAAAACAGTGAACACGGATCATGAGTATCCGTCTGACAGTAAATATAGAAAAAAGAAGGGACAACCAAAATGAATACTTCATTATCTTGGATTAAAACATATGTGCCGGATCTGGATGTAACGGCACAGGAATATACAGATGCCATGACCTTAACAGGCACAAAGGTAGAGGGCTTTACAGAGCTGGATGCAGATCTCGATAAGATCGTGATCGGCCAGATCGATAAGATCGAGAAGCATCCGGATGCAGATAAGCTGATCATCTGCCAGGTAAATATCGGAACTGAGAGTGTGCAGATCGTAACAGGCGCTCCAAATGTAAAAGAAGGAGATAAGGTTCCGGTTGTTCTTGATGGCGGACGTGTTGCAGGTGGCCATGATGGAAAAATGACTCCCGGAGGGATCAAGATCAAAAAAGGCAAACTCCGTGGCGTTGAGTCCTTTGGTATGATGTGCTCTATCGAGGAACTTGGAAGCACCAGAGAAATGTATCCGGAAGCACCGGAATACGGAATCTATATTTTTCCTGAGGACGCAGTTGTGGGTGAGAGCGCTGTTAAGGCACTTGGCCTTGACGATGTGGTATTTGAGTATGAGATCACTTCCAACCGTGTAGACTGCTACGGTGTTCTTGGAATCGCAAGAGAGGCAGCAGCAACCTTCCAGAAGAAATTCTGCCCGCCGGTTGTAGAGGTTAAGGAAAATGATGAGAAAGCTTCCGATTATGTAAAAGTTACTGTAGAGGATCCGGAACTTTGCCCGCGTTACTGCGCAAGAGTTGTAAAAAATGTCAAGATCGGTCCGTCCCCGAAGTGGATGCAGAGATGTCTGGCTTCCAATGGAATCCGTCCGATCAACAACCTGGTTGATATCACAAACTATGTAATGGAAGAGTTTGGACAGCCAATGCATGCATATGATCTGGATACCATCGCAAATCAGGAGATCGTTGTACGCCGTGCAGGAAAAGATGAGAAATTCGTCACACTGGATGGCCAGGAGCGTATCATGGATGAGAACGTTCTGATGATCTGTGACGGTGAGAAGGCTGTCGGCATCGCAGGTATCATGGGTGGAGAGAATTCCATGATCACAGACGATGTAAAAACTGTTCTTTTTGAGGCGGCGTGCTTCGATGGAACCAGCATCCGTCTTTCTTCCAAGAGGATCGGACTTCGTACAGATGCATCCGGTAAATTTGAGAAGGGTCTTGACCCGAACAATGCACAGGCTGCAATTGACCGTGCATGCCAGCTGATGGAAGAGCTTGGTGCAGGTGAGGTTGTAGGCGGAATGGTTGATGTCTGCAGCGAGACAAGAGAGCCATCTAGAGTAAAATTTGAGCCTGAGAAGATCAACAAGCTTCTTGGAACCAGCCTTACAAAAGAAGAGATGATCGATTATCTTGGACGTGTAGAACTGGCTTATGATGAAAAAACAGACGAGATCGTTGCACCGACATTCCGTCAGGATATCCACTGTAATGCAGATGTTGCAGAGGAGGTTGCAAGATTCTATGGCTATGATAAGATCCCGATGACACTTCCTACAGGAGAGGCTACTACAGGTAAGCTGCCATTTAAGCTTCGTATCCAGGAGGTTGCAAGAGATATCGCAGAATACTGCGGATTCTCAGAGGGAATGTCCTATTCTTTCGAAAGCCCGAAGGTATTTGACAAGCTTTGTATTCCTGAGGACAGTGATCTTCGTAAAGTCATCACCATCAGCAATCCTCTTGGAGAGGACTACAGTATCATGCGTACAAGCACACTGAACGGTATGCTGGCATCCCTTTCCACAAACTATAACAGACGTAATAAAGATGTTCGTCTTTACGAGCTTGGAAATATCTATCTTCCGAAGTCCCTTCCGATTACAGAGCTTCCGGATGAGCGTACCATGTTTACACTTGGAATGTACGGAAAAGGCGATTTCTTTGATATGAAGGGTGTATGCGAGGAGTTCTTCGAGAAGATTGGAATGAAGAAAAAGGTTACCTACGATCCAAACAGCGGAAAACCATTCCTTCATCCGGGAAGACAGGCTAACATGATCTACGAGGGTAAGGTAGTTGGATACTTAGGTGAGGTTCATCCGGCTGTTGCAGATAATTACTCTATCGGAGAAAAAGCATATATCGCAGTGATCGACATTCTGGATGTTCTGGAATTTGCTGGTTTCAACCACAAATATACAGGAATTGCCAAATATCCGGCTGTAACTCGTGACCTGAGCCTTGTAGTTCCCCATGCAGTTCTCGCAGGACAGATTGAGGAGATTTTTGATCAGAGAGGCGGAAATATTCTTGAGAGTTATCAGCTGTTCGATATCTACGAGGGCGCACAGATTGAGAAAGGTTTCAAATCCATGGCTTATTCTCTGGTATTCCGTGCCCATGACAAGACTCTTGGTGAAAACGAGATCTCCGCAGCAATGAAAAAGATCATGAATGGTCTTAACGGACTTGGAATCGAGCTGAGAAGCTGATGCTGATCTACATTGTAAGACATGGCCTGACTGAGTGGAATAAATTAAAAAAGCTTCAGGGTGCAGCGGATGTACCTCTTGCGAAGGAGGGAATCCTTCTTGCAGAAAAAACCGGAGAAGCTCTCCGTAATGTGAAGTTTGATATCTGTTTTACAAGTCCGCTCTCAAGGGCAAAACAGACAGCAGAATATGTTCTGGGGAAACGTGATGTTCCGATCATACCGGATAAGCGGATCCAGGAGATCGATTTTGGTGTGTTGGAGGGTGATCAGGTAAGAGATGCAGATGGCAATTATATCGATCCGCAGATCGAGACTTTTTTCCGTGATCCGGTAAATTTTAAACGACCGGAAAAGGGCGAGGATATTTTTGATGTAATCGCCAGGACAAAGGATTTTTGGGATGAAATAACATCAGATCCGACTCTTGCGGATAAAACAATTCTTGTTGCCTCTCATGGATGTGCAGTCCGTGCTCTTCTTCAGAATGTAGATCCTGATCCGGAGAATTTCTGGAGAGGCTCCGTGCCGCCAAACTGCTGTGTTAATCTTGTGGAAGTAAAGAATGGAAAGACAACGCTTCTGGAAGAAGATAGAGTTTATGCATAGAAAATAATGAGAAACGCAGAATAACTGTAATGGCTGTTCTGCGTTTCTTTTTTGCTTGTTTTTATTGGTGGAATTTCACAGGTTATGATTGACTAATTGAGATAAAATGAGATAAAATATATAAAAGTAATGGATAATTCAGAAAAATAAAAGTTAAACATTACTAATTATATAAAGAAGCAGAATTGTGTTGGAATTATATGAAATCATTTAACCAAGTGCGGATTGCGAATATCCGCCTACGGATAGAGGATAATTACTGATAGCGATGTGATATATGGAATGGGGTGAGTATATGCAGTCATTAAATGAGACAAAAGCAGGGGAAAGCTACACGATCAAGTGGATGACCGGAATGCCGGAGACTATGGAACAGATCAGGCAATATGATGTCAGTGAAGGAAAGACCGTACAGATCATAAGCAGGATACTTGGCGGAGTGATCGTAGGTGTTTGCGGACGCAGGATCCTGATCAGCGATGATGCAGCCTGCCGTATAAAAGTATAAATAAAAGTATAAATAGAAAAAAGACGAAAGGACAATTCTTTTGGCGAAGGAATTGTCCTTTCTGGTTGTTTTAGGGAAGATGTTATGATAGTATGGGAACAAAAGAGTAACTTTTTTCAAAAATAAAGACAGGGGAGGCATATTATGGGAAAAAAGTTTATGAATACAGTGCTGTTTCTGGCAGTAACAGTGGCCGCGGCAACCCTGACTGCTTATGTTGGAAAAGGCTCCGGGAATGTGTTGCTTTATAATTTTACATTTCTGGGACTTATGCTGATCATATACGCAGTGGGGCTTTTTGCAGGTTTATATCGGATGGATAACCTGTCAAGAGCACTGAAGCATGGCTCTGGTGAGATCACAGAAGTGTTTCAGCTTCCGGGAAGAGCCAGAAAAGAAGAGATTGGGCAGCTGCGAGGGATTTTCGGTGACCGCTATCTCGACAAAAAGATGGATGATTTTGTTGACAGCATCAGCAGAACGGAAGAAGGGATCGCTGAAGTAGAGGATTTTGTGAATATTGAGGATGTAGATGTACATATCCACAAGAGACTCCTTGAGATGGCTCCGGACATTTTTACAAGCCTTGGTATCCTTGGAACATTTATCGGTCTTGTGTGGGGACTTAAGAACTTCCAGCCCACAGATTATGAAGTGATGACAAGCTCGGTATCCGCTCTTGTAGATGGTATCAAAGTTGCGTTTTTGACTTCCATTTATGGAGTTGCACTTTCTGTTGTGTACACATTTGGGATGAAAAGCGGATATTCTGCGATGTCCCAGGCGATGCAAGATTTTCTGGATCGTTTTCACGCACTGGTGCTCCCTACTGCGGAGAATGAGTCCTGGAATCTCCTTGTTTCCAGCCAGAAGACACAGACAGAAGCCATGAAACAGATGGCGGAACAGTTTTCAGTGCAGATGGCAGATAGCTTTGAGAAAGTGATCACACCTACTTTTCAGAAGATGAATGATTCTCTGGACGTTCTTACCGCATCTGTGACAAAAGGGCAGCAGGATGCGATCCGGGAGATCCTGGATACGTTTTTAAGCGAGATGCATGGTTCCTTTCAGATGCAGTTTGAAGATTTTAATGATGCTCTGGCAGAACTTAAGAAGGTGCAGAAGGAGAATACAGAATATACATCAGAATTGTACAAGACCATGAGCAGTCAGCTGAGTGAAACCTTTACGAAGCAGGAACGTGCCATGAAGGATGCCATTAAGGAAATCGATGAGATGCAGAGCAGTTATATGAAGACTGCAGATCGTATTATCCGGGATAATCAGATGATCCAGCAGCTACAGAAACAGGATTACGAAAAGCTTGCCCGGCATATGCATGAAAATGAAAAAGAATCCGCAGATCTCTGGAAAACCTGCAATGCATCTATGCGCCAGTATGTGGACAGTGCTGCAGAAGGGATGAAAGCAGTTGCGGATTCCAATAGGATCAGCGAGGAGCTTCTTCGTGAAGATAAGAAGATGATCGAAGATTTTGAAGCCAGAGTGAAAGAATTTACTGAGAGCCAGAAGATGGTCAATAGTGTTCTGGATGAGGTACGCAGGCTTCTTTCTGAGATCAAGACGGCAAAAAATAACCGTGATATCCATCTGATCGCCGGACAGCCCTGGGGTTATGGAAGCAATGCCGGTATCCAGGAACTTAAGGATAAGCTGACGGGTCTGGAGGATCTTCTGGAAGGACAGGGCGCAAGACAGGAAGCGCTGCTGGATGAGATCGAGCGCAGTATCCGTGAGGCAACGAAGGCAGCACAGAAAAGCCGTTTTGGTTTATTTAAATAAGAGAGGAATTGTCAATGCGCAAAAAAAGAAAGCCGGAGGAGCATGGGTTTAATGTCTGGCGTTCTTATTCGGATATGATGGCAGGAGTTTTGCTGCTTTTTGTTCTGATCATGTGTGTGACACTTTTTCAGGCACAGAAGAGCTATCAGGACAGTCTGAAGGAACGGGATGAAAAAATCGCTCTTCAGGAAAAATATACAGAAGAGCTTCTGGAAAAACAGAATGCGCTGGATGAGCAGGCAGGGACATTAAAAAGCCAGGATGAGCAGCTCAAGTCCAAGGACAAGCAGATCAAATCTCAGGATGAAGAACTGTCTTCTCTGGCGGAGAAGCTTGCCAGACAGCAGGAAACGCTTGAGGCGCAGCAGAAAAAGCTGGCCTCTCAGAAAAAGAAGCTTTCCAGCCAGCAGGATACATTGAAAGAGCAGCAGTCTGCGCTGGATGAAAAAACAGAGCTTCTGGAAGAGCAACAGGAGAAGATTGACAAGATCATCGGCGTGAAAGCTGAGGTTGTGGAAGCTTTGCAGAAGGAATTTGAGAAAAAGAACCTCAATGTGGATATTGATCCACAGACAGGTGCGCTGACGTTGAATGCCAATGTTATGTTTGATTATGATCAGGCAGAGCTTACCGATTCCGGTAAGATGACATTGTCTATGGTACTGCCGACATATTGTAAGGTATTGCTGGATGATTCCTATAAGAAATATCTTGGAGAGATCATTATTGATGGTTATACGGATACAGACGGAGATTACAGTTATAACCTGGAGCTGTCACAGAAGAGGTCTCTGGCGGTAGCGCAGTATCTTTTGGATATTAAGAGTGATTTTCTGAAGGATTCACAGGTTCAGGAACTGAAGGATTGTCTGACAGTGAATGGACATTCCATGTCAGATCCGGTTCTGGATGCAGAAGGAAATGTAGATAAGGATGCGTCCAGACGTGTAGAGGTAAAATTCCGTTTGAAGGATGAAGAGATGATCCAGGAACTGAATAAGATCATGCAGGGAGATTCTGCAGAGTCCGACAGTACTGCTCAGAAAAAAGAAAAGAATCAGAAAGAAAATCAGGATAATAAGCAGTAATAAAATATGGCTGCTTTATATTTTACGAAGTCATTGACGAAGGTTCTGGATACAGTATGGACTCATAAGGGGTACACTGGCAGTTGTTATGTTGAGCTCGCGGAGATGATCTTTAAAGTTACCGGTACAATGATCCCTGGACCGACGATCGAGGGTTATAAGCAGGCATGGGTTTCGGTGTCAAATACGATGACTTTGAGAAATTCTGCTATGCAGCTTCGGAATGAGATCATTCAGGCGAAGAATAATGGTGAAGCTTCGAATCAGTAGATTGGGGATTATCAGCTGCTGATGAGGACTTATCTGGCCTGCCTGAAGAAGTCTGGGGGATATGTGGCGTCAGTTGTGAGGAATCCGTATGTTATGCAGGGGCATTTGGCTCGTTATGATAGTGCGTTGAATTATGAAGCTTATATTTCGGGGTGTAAGTCTAATGCAGTGTATGGGAAGTGATTGAGGTTTAACTGGATCAAGTAAGTTCCTTGCGGGGGTGCGAAAAGCGATAAGCTGTGGAGCAGTTATTCGGTTATGAGTAAGTAGCGAAGTGGATTGTGAATATCCGCTTGACATTTGTTCTTTTTGCTCTGGTGTCTGGCAGTGTTGTATTTGCTGGACACCGGGGCTTTTTTGTTTTGTTGGAGGTATAGAGGGACGCTAGAGGAAGGTGGCATCGGTCTGTGGGGGATGCAGTTGGGGATGTTGTTGAGGTTTTGTGGGGTGGATGGAGAGAGGGACGCCAGAGGAAGGTGGCATCGGTCCGGGCAGGGACTCCGTCGGGGGA
>OBVW01000115.1_pt1 | contig 67487 bp, 74 predicted proteins | sample 1495141 | NCBI WGS metagenome assembly OBVW01 (sample SAMEA2580013, study PRJEB22360) | human gut metagenome | biome: human gut; feature: human-associated habitat; material: faeces | place: Denmark | collected 2008/2010
TTCTTGTAGCCTGCCGCTGATACCGTCTGGATTGTGCTTTTCCTTTCTTTTTGTTACCTTTAATTAGCCATGAACTGTTTGATGCCCTGGCTCTTAGCACCGGATAGCGATAGGTAATCCTTTGAAGTTATCTCCGGATTTTCCCCCGCTCCACACCGTGCATGCGACTTTCACCGCACACGGCGCTCCATCGAATTCAGCCGTCCAGGGCTTTTAAACACAACTTACACACTTCGTTACAGCATTAAATTCAAAGAATAATAGGTGGCATTTCTGCCATAGTACGAAGTTTGTTAAGCTTTTCTATTTGTTTATTGTCAAGATTTAAGGATTTCAGGTACTTCTCAATCGTAGGTTCTGAAGAAGCATGGATAAGGATATGAACCGCTTTGCTGACAAGAATAAGATTTGCGTATTCATCCGAACCGCCATTGCTTACCGGTACTTTATGGTGGCAGTGAATATCGTGGGAATTCATCGGAATTCCTGTCACTGCACATTTACCATACTGTGCCGCATACAAAGAAATACGGTTATCCGCATATTCAATGGTTCTGCCCTTTACAGGATTTCTCATCAGCCATAACATTGTCGCTGTGTCGATTGCAAGATTCTTATGAATCTGTTCCCGACCTTTGACCGTATATTTATTGATGGATTTCCTTTTATGCTGGGCATTCTTTGACTGGACATATCCCAGTGGAACCACCGGACGTCCATGAAGGAACCTCATCTGTCTGCTTGCTCCATACTTTTCTTTAATAAACCCATTTCTGAGTTGTCCCTTTTTGGATAAGTCGCCTTTCAGTCTGTTTCTGAGCTGTTTGTTGATACTGAAGGCAAGTCTGCTGAAGTCATGAGATACTTCTGTAGAAATACAATAGTATTCATGAAGTCCGGCAACTACAGAGTTGTATTTCTGAAGCTGCATGAACTGAGCATTATCATCTGACGAATGAGCCAGTTTCTTTACTTCTTCCGAGACTTTTTCATGAGCCTTTTTGTATGCTTTATCGCTCATATGAGACCGAACTACATATTTCTTACCCTTTTTACGGATTTTCAGTTTGAACCCGAGAAAATCAGAATACTGTCTTTTGAGATTAACTACTTTGGATTTGTCAGGGCTGATTTCCAGCCCCAGCCTGTCCTTTAGCCATAACTCTGTTGCCTTGTATGCTCTGACAGCATCCTCATGTGTTGCGCAGAAAATTTTAAAATCATCTGCGTACCGAACTGCATGCATCTCTTTTAGTCTGCTCCGGCGCAGAGCCCTGTAGGCGTGGCTCTTAATCTCTGTTCCCTGCACATTGCTCCTTGTTTTGAATTTTGTCTTTGTTGGCATCTGCTCCCACTGGGAAGCAATCCACCAATCCAGTTCATTCAATACGATGTTTGCAAGCAATGGCGACAAAATACCGCCTTGCGGGGTACCCCGTGCGGGATATGTTTTCTCTCCATTTGGCAGAACAACAGGTGCTTTCAGCATCTCTTTTATAATGCATAACAGCTTTTTGTCCCGGATTCCCAATGCCCATATCTGACGAATCAGCTTTGTATGGCTGATATTATCAAAGAAGCCTTTAATATCGAGGTCAACCACATGGTACAGATGCTGTACCTGTATCAGCCTCATGCATTGCGCAATAGCAGTCTCAGCGGAACGGTTCGGGCGGAACCCGTTGGAGTTCTCACTGAATTTTGCTTCACATATCGGCTCCATGACCTGCAAAATACATTGCTGTACGATCCGATCTACGATAGTTGGAATTCCCAGAGGTCTGGTCTTTCCATTGGGCTTTGGTATATCCACTCGCCTTACGGGTCGTGGATGATAATTACTGAATTGTTTCCGTATGAGACGGACGTATTCTTCCTCGCTTAACTTTGCAAGGTCGGCTATCGTCCTTTTATCCACTCCCGAAGTATCACTTCCTGTATTCTTCTTTATCGTTCTGTATGCAAGCTTGATATTTTCTTCACTCTCGATGATTTCCATCAGATGGTTGAAGGTTTTATCTTTCTTACTTTCTGCATACAGCCTGTCAAAAGTACCTTCCATGTCGTAATACTCTGAGTTGCGGATTTTTCTCTGTTTACTTTTCCTTTCTTGCTGCCCCGAAGTCAACACAGGCATCCTCTCCCTTCGGTTTGGATTTTCTTTGTCATACTCGAAGCTGTGTTTGTTGTGTTTTCATTTTCTTTGCTGAATTCGACTTGTGGCTATCCCTCCACCGCTTACTTATTCACGGCTTCACAGGTACTGTGCCACTACTCTCACTGGAATAAAGAATGGTTATTGCCCTCTCGCGAAGGTATTCCCATCCACCACATCACTGGCTTGCAACCGCCTCCGTGTTCCCAGCTTTCCACGTTCCGATATTCCTATCATTGGATATCTTTAGGTTCTTCCTCTAAGCCTGTATCTGGTCATGCATAACCGCACCGCCTGTAACGATGCATGGACTTTCATAACAACCAATTTTACTCGCCCACAGATACCACCATGAAAGGTGTACTGCCTTTCGACAGCATCAACGTTTAGACTCGTACATTCAGAATTTCGTCAGTATTTTCATACATTCTCACCATGGATATCCGACCCCCGGCATATAGGCAACACCATCCACCTCTGGACAGCTTTCGTGTCTGGTCTGAAAACCAGTCTTACGGTTGCTCTCTGCCGACTTCACCGAGCTCTATAAACTTTTGGAGAGAGCCGTTGCATGCTCCCCGCCATTCGGAGTATTAGGGTGGCGCTTCGGGACGTTACCCCCTCATTTCACCCATCGGAATATCAGTTCTCCAAAGTTTCGGGCTACAATTGCCCTTCGACTTTGTGCGCAAGCTTTTCACTTACGAACGTGTCGCACGATTGTCATTTCCATATCCTTCCAGAAGGTTTACGACACCCCACACACCAAGACCTGCGCCGATTGCGACTACAAGAGTTTTTAAAGTTGTAATTGCACTGCTAAAAAATGCCATATACATTCACCAAAACTGACTTTTTTCAGGTGTTTACGGGAATGAAAAAACACCGACTAAAAAGCCGGTGCACCTAGTGTCAGTTATTCCTTTCCTCATTATTTTCTGTTCATTCCCAAGGTTACTCCGACAGTTCTACATGAATTACTTCCACCTCTTCTTCAGATTTCGGTGTATACTGCGGATTTAACTCTTTCTCAACTTTGTACCGGTTCTTCTCGTTTTCATCTGCAAGAAGCCGATAGTTTTTGTGTTTCGTGATATCATATTTGTCCGAAAAGAATGGTCTGGCACCACGAATCTGCAGGATACATTTTCCTCCATCCATGACTGCAATCTCATCTTCCGTCATCAGCTGTTTGCCAGTTTTCTGATAATTCAATCCAAAAGACTTCTGATTACTCCTCGTCTCCGAAGTGTTATACAGGTCAATGGTTTCCTTACCCAGAAGCTCGCTCATTTCCTTTAAGGTAGTTTTCTCTTTTCCTCCAAGAAATAGTGTGGTATCACAGTTACCCAGAATAGTATCTGCACTATCCTTATACATTGCCTTTAGCTGACTCTGTGACTGCAAAATAATAGAAGCAGAGATTTCCCTGCTTCGGATGGTTGCAATTAGCTTGTCAAACTGTGGAATCTGCCCGATGTTGGCAAACTCATCAGCGATGACACGCACATGAACTGGCAGTCTTCCACCATACTCATCATCTGCCTTGTCGCAAAGCAGATTGAAAAGCTGTGACTGTAACATGGCAATCACAAAATTAAAGGTTGTATCTGTATCGGACATAATCAAAAACAAGGCTGTCTTCCTGTCCCCGATCTTATCCAGTTCCATTTCATCATAAGACATGATATCACGAAGTTCTGCTATATCAAATGGTGCCAGCCTCGCACCACAGGAAATAAGAATACTTTTGGCAGTTTTGCCAGCCGCCATTTTGTATTTTTTATACTGTCTGACCGCAAAGTGCTGCGGATCTCTTTCTTCCAGTTCCTGAAACATCATATCCACTGGATTCTGGTAAGTTTCATCCTCTTCACGGGTTTCGCTTTCATTCAAAAGATCCAGAAGGGTATTCAGATTCTTTTCCTCTTCATCTCCTTCATACCAGATAAAAGCAATCAATGCCGTGTACAACAGCTTCTCTGCTTTTACCCAAAAATCTTCGGAAGCTTTTTCCCCTTCGCCTTTGGTATTAACAATGATTGTTGTGACCAGCTTCAGGATATCTTTTTCAGACCGTATATAAGCAAATGGATTGTAATGAAGCGATTTGGAAAAGTTGATAGTATTCAGAACCTTAATCACATATGGTTCGTGTACCACTTTCCCTGATTTATCTTTCATAATATTTCCATTCTTATCTTTCTTAGGTGGTCCCTTTACTAACATCTTCCCGCACTCCTCGATCAGAGTGCCTTTCGGATCTGTAATAACCATGGAACAGTTCATCTGCATGACTGACGGCTTAACGAAAAATCGAGTTTTTCCGGAACCACTGCCGCCAATGACCACTATATTTTTATTTCTTGCATACTTTGGCTGTTTAGGTCTACTTTCCATAGTCAATGCTTCTGTTGCTGTCAATGGAATATTCATCCAGGGATCTTCCGACATATAAGGCTTGATATCCTCTGCGGTTCCCCATCTGGCTGAACCATACTCGATGCCTTTCCGTAATTTCTTTGCGTCTGCCTGTTTCTGCCAGACCAACACTTTCAGAACGACTGCAACAACAATACCTGCTAGCAGATCTTTCCAGTTATTGCTTAACACAAAACCAGCAAAAATCCGGTCTGCGTGTTCCATTGCATATAATAGTTTGTTCCCCATATCTTCTCCCGGACTGTTCCGGTAAAGAAAAAATGCCCGATCTGCATAGAAAGCAGCCAGAGCATAAGGAATATTTGTAAGAACCAGTTTCTTTTTATCCAGGGCGGACAGCTTACCCCCGATTTTATTCTTCCACTTCTGCATCAGAGTTTTGCCGCTTTTCTTTTTCATCGACTCTGCTCCTGATGCCGGTTCTTTACTTTGTCCTTCGTCTTCTTTGGCATCATTGCCCGGTAAGCTGCAAGACGCTTATGAATGGAAGGTTTATTCGCTTTTTGAATCTGTTTCTGGGAAAACTCACGGAAAGCAGCATTGAGTGCATCCTGATCACGTCCCTTGAAGAATACCAGATAAACCGGAGGCTCTTTGCTCTTGTCTTTTTTCAGAGCATAATTGATCCCGTATTTTCTGGCATACCGTTCAAAGGACTTGATATTCTTATTTGTGATCTCGATATTGACCATCCCGGCATTCTGTTTTGCCAGCTCTTTTACCGTGACCTTTCCCTGTTTCGGCTGATTTTTCTGTGCTTTCTTCTCTACTGATTTCTGCTTCTGATGACGCAGATACGCAACAAGAACCTTTTTCAACAGGTCTGCCGTAATCTTAGTAGCCCGAATACAGAACGTGACCGTTTTCTGAGTTACCTCTTCCTGCATGACTTTTCCCTCCTTTCAGCGATTCAACTGCTGTCCAGATCTGTAATCATGGCAATCACCCCCTTTAATGAAAAAAGACAGATTAACCGGTAATCAGGTTCTGCACCTGTACGAGTTTTTCTGTCCCTTCTTCTTTTCTCTTATCTTCTCCACCACAATAGATGGGAACACACATTTCAAGTATTCTGCTATAAATACGCTGATGGGCAGTATCTAAATCTGTGGATTTCATTTCATTCAGTCCCAGATTCGTTGTTACGATCAGCGGAAGCATTTTACAATAGCGGCTGTCTATCACATTATAGACCTGCTCCAAAGCAAACTCGGAATTTCGTTCTATTCCTAAATCATCAATAATCAGCAGCGGATAATCCACAAGATTTTGTATAATCTGGTTCTTATCTGCCTGATAGCTGGTCATTTCATTTAAGATCCTGGAAAAATTTGTCATCATGACACGTTCTCCCAGTTCCAAAAGTGCATTTGCAATACAGCCTGCAAAGAAACTTTTCCCGGTTCCAACCGGTCCCATCAAAAGCAATCCTACATTTTTTCTCTTCATATCTGTCCAGTTTTCTACATACTGCCTGGCGATTAGTATCTTCTGATTGCTTCCATTGTCATTTTCAAATTTCCATTCCCAGAATCTTCTTTCCCGAAGTCCGACGGATTTTCTCTGATAAAGCAGCCGCTGTGCTTCTTCCCGCTGCATCTTTTCATCCAGTTCCCGTCTGGCTTTCACCTCACATTCGCACAAACAGGACACTACATGCTCAAATCCCATCAGACTGACTTTCATCTGTTTTCTTTTTCCACAGGTGCCACAATGAAGACATCCCTCTTCATCCAGATAATCTGCTGTTACTTTGTTTTCCATCACAGGCTTTCTCCTTCCTGAAATTCATATTTATCCATTCCTATCCTGGTTCCATCCCTTTCTGCCCAAAGACAGATTGTTGCAAAATGGTTCTGATACTCTTTTCCACTGGATTTCATATAAACAGAAAGATGATCAATCCGTTTCTGGTAATCCCATGGAAATAGCGTCATCAGTTCCTGCAGTTCAGCTTCCGACAGTACAACATTTTTAAATCTACCATACTGACTGAATTTCTCTTCCAAAGCGGGAGTATTGCCCTTACTCTTATCAGTATGATTCTTTTCAGTCTTATTTATCTTAGTATTACTTCCATCCAGATTCTTGCAGTCCGGACTTCTATTTTTTTGCGTTCCGGACTTCCAGTTTCTTGCAATCCGGATTTCCAATTCCTTGCAGTCTGGAGTTCCAGTTTCTGGCATTCCAGAAGAAAAGTATCTTACTGGCTTTCCTCTACTCCGTTTTACAAAATTTTTCACATATATGACAGAAGGACGATTATTCCCCTGCCGATACCGTTCGATCAATCCAATCCCATGCACACTGTCAAGCTCATAAAGAAGCTTTGTCACTGTCGTATGCGACATTCGCAACAGCTCCTGCAATTCTGCAATCGTGTAAATAATATAGACATAACCATCACCGTCAATCCAACCATTTTTCTTGGATAGGCTGATTCGATCAAGCAGAATTCCGTAAAGGAGCTTTGCGTCTGTGGACAGGCTTGCAAACTCTTTTTCTGTGAACAGAGCTTTTGGTATCCGAAAAAAAGAAAACTGGTCAGATTCTTCTGCTCTGAAATATTCAAAATCTGCCATAATATTTTCCTACTCTTCTACATCGAAATCACAATTTGCCGCACTGCCTGTACCATGACATAATTCATCAAGCACATAATTGAATGCATTCATCGCCTCTTCCAAATAGATTTTCCTAGCCTCTTTATCACACGCATACATATCGGCAATAAATCCTTCATCATTTCCTATTGCATGTACCAGAGTCTCCAGAACTTTCATAAATTTCTTTTTTGAGCACTTTTTATTCTGCCTGTTCACATATTCCTGAATATCCAGTACTCTATCAGCATTTTCCTCATTCTCTTCAAGAATTCCAAACGCCAAATCCATGCCAAATTCATAGCCATCACAGGAAATCTGATCAACATCAAGCTGTCCCTGCTCATCTCGATAATTTCTTTCTTCCATTGAAGTCAGTGGTGTCTCATATTCATCCAGATATCCCATATCTGCAATTGTTTCCAGAATATCTCTGGATGCTTTCACCATTTTGTCCATAATGATTTCTCTTTCTTCCATCGGCATATTTGCCATAATGCTGTCTAATGTCATCATTGATTCTTCCTCCATCTCATTTTCATAAATATCGTTGATATAAAAGTGGTTTGCCTTTCCATTGTTCGGAATGATACGCACCAGATTTCCAACATCCACCAGTTCCTGTACTGCCTGATCTACCCCATATCTAGTTGTATTCAGGTCTTTCTTCATTTCACTTTTTGGATAGATTACATACAAATCCCCCCTACCATCTACCCAACCATTCTGCACCGCAAATTTCAAACGATCCAGAAATAAGCTGTATAAAATCTTTGCTGTATTTGACAGATTTTTGTATTTTTCCATCTGGAACAGCACCTTCGGCACCTGCAGACAATCTACCGGCATATACTCCATCTTACTCATTGATTGTTTCCTCCTTCTGTTTGTACAGCACTTCAGCTGAATTGATATTGATTTCCAACATCCCTACAAATACCTGATAGTACAGAAGGCATATCTGTTCATCCTCTCTTGCCAGATACAATCCTTCCAGTTCATCGGACGGATGTTTCATTCCATATACTGCCTGACAGATATCATGGATTTTCTCACATTCCACACTTCTAAGATGCTGCTCCAAGGTGTGGTTAAATCTCTGCCAGTCCTCCAGTTTCTGATTTACTGACATCATGCACTGGAACAGTTCCGCTGCTTCACATGCTGCTGACAGCACTACATTTTTGTTATTGATACTTCCATCGGCATTTTTCATATGCCCTACCATATACGCCTGATCTACTGAAACCATCTTTTATCCTCCTCTATCTAAACGGCATTTCTTCTTCCATGCCCTCTGGGATCTCTAAGAACCCTTCCGCATCTTCTGGAAACGGTGGTCTGTCAACCATTTTTGCACCTGCGAATTCAATCCGGTTTGCATACACTTCGGTGGTATAAATTTTTTTCCCGGTATCCTTATCTTCATAATTACCTGTGACAATCTCGCCTTCCACCATGACCTTCGTGCCCTGCATCAGATAATCTCTGGCAAATTCTGCTTTCTTTGCAAAAGCCTTTACCGGAATGAAACTGACTTCATCGGAATAATTTCTTCTGACTGCCAGAACAAACTTGGCAATCTTATGAAGTCCTTTTTCATTCTCCACTTCGTTGTATCCGGGATTTCTTACCAATCGCCCGGAAATAACTGTTGTATTCATTGGCTTAACCCTCCTATGCTTTCATTGATTTGTAACAGATGCCGATACATGGTCCACATTTTCCATAGGCACATCCGTAACATTCATCTTTTTCCAACTCTTCTTGCTTCATTTCATCGGCAAACATTCCTAACAGTGTTGTATAAATCTTTTTCATTGCAAGGAACTTTTCTTCTGCTTTTTCCATCTTCTCTTTGTAAAATGGGATCAGTTCACGAAGAACTGGATGGAAACGTTCATTTTCATCATCCCAGGCACAGGTTTTCATCATACAACGTGGCTGTTTCTCATAATTGCCCAGATAATACGGGCAGAACGTACAGCCTCTTTCTTTAACAATTTCCACCGGAATTACTGGCATCTGACTTTTGATTTCCTTAGTTACATGCTTACTTTCAATTCGCTCTCTCATCTTAAAAATCCTCCAAGAATATATATTTGCAAAAGGGACTTCCCCTGAATTGCCTGGTTTTAAGCACAAAAAGAGGCAGACTTACGATTTTTGTTTTCGCAAGCCTGCCTCTTGTCAATCTAATATTCTATTTTCCAATGACATACCGTATAAACACGTATATCGCTCTGATCACATACACTGGAATCATGATACTTCCAATCAATGCTCCAATGATGACACTTAATGCAGCCATCCCAAGTGTTGCTGTGGTATCCATTCCTCTCGGAATCAGAATCAACCGCATTTTATGTATTCCAAATGGAAGTCCGGCAATAAATACCCACCAGAACCAATCCGTCTGTCCACTGACCTTCATAATTGTTTTTGTCATCCAAAACCAGAATACCATAAATGCCAGTGGCAGAATCGATTTTTTAATTACATCTTCAATCGTCATCTTTTTTCTCCCTCTGTCTGATTCCTTCCGCCACCTCCCGATTAAGGTTTGCCAGTATTTCTCTAACCACAGGAGAATCCAATCGAAAGGTTTCCAGATCTTTCTCCGTAAGCTCCCTTCCGTTCGCATCATATCTTCGTACAATTTTTAAAGCCATACTTTCACTTCCTTCCTGCTGATAATCCTAATGTTTTCAACAAATGTTTAAACTTCTCTCTTTTTATCCGTTTAACACGTATCTTTTCTATCTTTTTCAGATAGACTTGTATTCTACTTGCCATATCTTCATTGCTCATTCTTTACCCTCTCTTTCTGCCCACGATGCCAGAAGCATAAATATAATTTCTTCCATCTGAGTCTTTGTATATGTATCTGGAAAATATTGTTTCAATTTCTTCGCCGTAATCTGCACCTGAACTTTTTCAGTACTTTCATTCATGCAAATCTGGTCAATTTCTGAATACGTCAACATCCGCTCTTTTGAAATCTGCTTCAATTCCTTTGCCTGCTTCATGGAAGGTACCATATTGTGATTATGCATATACTGAAGTAATATCTGCTGCTCTTCAGTTCTCAAATAAGAAACTTCAACAGCTGTATTAAAGGGAAGCTTCTTCTCGTCTGCCAATTCTAAAAACTCTGCGATCAACTCTGTCAGATGAATATATCGAAGAATTTGTCTGGAACTATCTCCTGTATTCTGACTGACTTCTTCCGCCGCCAACTTCTTGCCAACTTGGCAAGAAGTTAAATCAGACCGTTTCCCCTGACGCTTTAACGCCTCATATTTCATTTTATAAGCGAATGCCTTTTCGCTGATCAGTAGTTCTTCTCGCTGAATGTTGGAATCTACCATGATCACCGTCGCTTCATCATCTGTAAGATCTTTGATGATAACCGGCATTTTCTCTAATCCTGCAAGTTCACATGCTCGTTTTCGCCGATGACCAGCTACAATCTCATAACCACCGGACTCTCTCAACCGCACAATACCGGGAACCAACACGCCATACTGTGTAATGCTATCTGATAATTCTTCCATTTTCTTATCATCTTTTACTTGAAATGGGTGATTCGGAAATGGATGAAGGCTTCCTATTGCTATCTCACTAATTCCATTGGTCGTCTCTTCATTTGTTCCAAACAACGCATCAAGTGGCTGTAAGGAAATGGGAGTTACTCTTTTTTTAGATGGCATCTTTCAGCACCTCCTCCGTCACTCTTCGATAGGCTTCTGTAGCTTTGCCTTTCGGATCATAAGAGAAAATACTCTGTCCTTCTCTGACTGCTTCCTTCATTCTTACAGAAAATGGAATATAATTATCAAAGATATGAATTTGACTTCCATATACATTTCTAAGAAGTTCCATATTATTTCTGGCATCATTTGTATGAGCATCGACCATCGTGAACAGAATCCCACCGACCTGCAGCTTCGGATTAATCTGCTTACGAACCTTACCGATCGTTTTTAACAACTGCTGCAATCCTTTGATTGGCAGGTAAGACGCTTCAACTGGAATGAGGACTTCATCTGATGCAGCCAGCGCATTGATCGTAATCATTCCCAATGATGGCATACAATCAATGATGACTGCATCATATTGATCCTTGATACCATATAAAATCTGTTTCAATACATATTCCCTGCTCATTGCATTTACCAACTGTACTTCCGTACCTGCCAGTCCAATGTTAGAACAGATAATGTCTATTCCCTCTTTCTGATGTCTAATATAACAGTCTGAAGGAATATCTTCATCTTTCATTACTGCATCCATAAGAGCTGTAAGTGTTTCATTACTGTCATCACAATCACGATATCCAAATCCTGCGGATACATCAGACTGTGGATCGGCATCTACAATCAACACTTTCATATTCTTTTGTGCTAATCCTACTGCTAAATTAGCTGTACATGCGGATTTTCCCGTTCCCCCTTTTTGGTTTACAATAGAAATAATTCTAGCCATTTTTCATCACCTTTCATCGTCGTCAATCAAAAAGAGGACTGAATTAGACAACCGGAATCTATATTCCGTGCGAGCTAATTCAGTCCTATAATTACAATAATTCTGTTATTTTTACTCTTGTCTTACACAAATCCATTTCCAGTCTGGATCTGTAATAATTCATATTCTGGAATGACAGCGCTGCCTTATTTTTCCCTTTTTCAGGGAGTTAAAAATAAGGACTAAATTAGTGCAACCCCTTGTATTTACTGGAGTTTTCTAACTTGTCCTTATTATAACTCGACCATGCGCTGAAAAATCCGGCAACAGCACCGGCTCCCGATGCTCTTTTTTTGCCTCTATTTCTTCTGTTGCATTATAAGCAGATGAGATTCTCTTGATTGCGCGATTGACTGACTGGGCATTCATTATATTTCCATAACGATTACAAAAAACAAAGCCTGTCATCCCATCAATCTCTGCATCTGTCCATCCATTTTCTTTCTGCTCTTCCCAGATCATTTCAAAAGCATCTTTCACTGTATCCAACATGGGAATCGTACGCATTCCGGCTTCTGTTTTCGGCGTTGAAATATGATTTTCCGATGCCCGGTCTTCTCCTACCGGATAATACGTTAGATTATGATTGATGCTGATAATCCGCTTCTCATAATCGATATCTTCCCATCGAAGCCCTAAAACTTCGCCGATTCGGCACCCGGTTCCAAGAAAAATCGTAAAAATCGGCCACCAGTGAAAATAAACCGGATGCGTAGCAATATATTCCATAAATGCTCTCTGCTGCGGAATTGTCAGTGCATGTCTCACACCGGTTTTCATGCCTAAGTTTTTCTTTAATTCTGCCATGACTCCATCCGTAGGATTTTTTCTGATAATGTCATCCCTTACAGCCAGTTGAAAAGTCGGATGCAATAACGTATGAATGGTTTCCAACGTGTTGATTTTTAGTTCCTGCTTCTCAATCAGGTGATTATAGAACTGCACCACATCAGAATACTTGATCTCTGCTATATTCCGCTTTCCAAATGTCTCCCGGATAAATCGGTCATACATATAAAGATAATTGCTCTTGGTCGTTGGTTTCAGATTGTTTTTGAGACTCATGTAACGGTCAAATACAAAATTTATTGTAGCCTTTCCGGCAACATAAATATCCAGACCGTCCATCTGATCTTTCATGAGCTGTGCTTCTTTTTCCCGAAGCGTTACAAGGTCTTGTGCATAAACATATTTACGTCTTCCGAGAGGATCCGTATAAGTATATACATATCTCCCGTCTGAACGTCTCTGTGATTCACCTTTCCGCAGGACTCTGCCCCGCAGATCTTTTCTTGTCTGTGCCATATAAAATCCTCCTTCAAATAAAGGAAGGACTACATATTATTCAGGTCTGTTCAATACTTTTTCCAGTCCCTGCAAGACAACTTCTGTCACAGTCATTTTGTGTTTCCTGGCATAATCACAGATACACTTATACATAGAATCTTCCACCCGGATACTCAACACTTTCTTTTTTACATTTTCCGACTTCGGTCTTCCTATTTTCGCCATATCTGTTCTTATTCCTCCACATCCATATTATAATTTTCGTATGACAAGAAGTCAATCCCTATTTTTCGTCCTTCCACGATTTTCTTCTGTTCCCTACGCAATCCGAAATGTCTCCAGATATTTTTCAAAAATCTCACAGTTTACAAGAGCAACCTTGTCAATCTTATACACTGCTTTAGCTTCTTTCGCCAACTCCTGGAATTTCGTCAGTCCAATGCTATAAAGCTCTGCACCCTCTTGATAGCGTACAAATTTCTTTGCTATTTTCTTTGTTTTCTCTACATCTTTACGTGCATATCCCATACACCGCACCTCCTTTTGGACATGAAAAAAGCAGCTACCCTATTTTTCATAGACTAACTGCTCGTGTTTTAGTTCCATATTCTGTTTTAATTTACTGAAACGTCTTCTGTTTGACTTAACTGTTTATGAACATCATGTCCACCATACATAATTCGCACTACATATACCGTTTCAGTTTCATCATCTGTTTTGTAAAATACCAGATAATTATCCACCGGAAAGAATCGAAGTCCTCTGCTGTGCCACGGTTCTTCCTCATAGAGCCGATTTCTGTTCGGCATAGTATCCAGCTTCCGAATTGCCGTCATAATCCGCTCTGTCTGTCCTGCAGCATTCTCTGGAGCTAACAGTTCCTCTGAAATATATCTGAAAATATTTCGCAGATCTTTCTTTGCTCCTGCTGTATACATCACTTTATATTTCATATACCAAATTCCTGTTTCATTTCTGCTTCAACTTCATCTGCTGAATACACTCTGCCAGCCTTAATATCTTCCATGCCTTTTTCTATTTCTGCATTGAACTGTTCCTTTGTCAGAGAGCCATATGCCACAGGCTCCTCATAAGCTGGAAGTTTCATCTCAAAAGGAATTCCTCTCTGGAGTACAATCTGTCTCAGAAACATTCCTACCGCATTGGACATTGGAATTCCAAGTCTATCAAGCACCTGCTCTGCCTGTTCTTTCACTTCAGGTTCGACACGTGCAAATACATTTGCTGTTCTTGCCATAGATATCGCCTCCTCTTTTTTCTTCATTATATTTCGTTTGATTGCAAATTGCAAGCAGTTCGCAATCTTTTTTATCATTAATACGCTGGCAGGTGGCAGACGGCAGAGAGGTTATCTATAAAACTCTGTATTTTTGTAAGCACTCTGCCACTATCAATCTTTTAGTATGATACGCTTTTCTTGTTTTTAATTAATCCGATATTTCGGATACAAAAAGACCACTTCTGTATTTTTACAAAAATGGTCTCTCGTACCCTACTATTTAATTACTTTGCGCTAATCAATAATGGAAAATGACTCTGCCGTCATTAATTTTTTCCTTTTACCATTATCTTCAATTTCCCCAATCACTTCGACATGACTACCCGATTCATGCGCCTCTATTGCCTTATTATAATCATCTTTAGCCAATTGTACACTTACTGTTTTTTTGCTATCGTTCTCATCTAAATATACTATCGTTACCTTTCCATTTGTTCTTTTGGAGGCATCCGGTATAGATTCTAGCTTTTTTACTCTTCCAACAATTTTGGTATGAGTATTTATAGTTTCTCTTAATTTTTCTATAGCCATGGTTATCGGTTGATAATAATCATGTGTTAAAGTAATTCTGTCCTGATCACAACGATTTGTTTTAACAACAGGAGACCATTGTGCAATAAACTCTACTGCCGTATCCTGCTCTGAGATATTCATTCCTGTTAGGGCTTCATAAAAATTAGCACTTATCATCGCCCCTTCATCTTCAGAAATCAATTTATCAATTTCCCCATTGTCTATATTTGCTTTAATATTTGAAACATTTGACATAATTCGTTTTGTCACCTTGCGTGTTAGCGAATTTGCACATTGTTCTTCATCAGAAAAAATACTTAATTGTCTATATTCTTCCGATTCATCTAATTCAGCAAAAGGGCATACTACAGAAATAACATAGCTACCAATTTCTGTTTGACCAAATTTGCAATTATTTATAAATTGAGAAACCGCTTCTTCTGGTCTTCCTTGATGAATATGCTTCGGATGAAGAACATCTAGAGCCGTTGCTGCTATCAGCTTTTTAGCATTTTCAAATAAATTAATCGCATCATCAAAAAATATACTACCAGCTTCAACGTCTTTTTTCTGCAATCTAATTTTCAATATATCTGTATTAGGGTTTAATAAATATAACATCAACTGTTCTGTTGATTGTCCTTCTAAAAATGCAATTTGTTCAATTGCATCAAACATTGCTTTTTTATAATCCGCCAATGTTTTATCAATTGGTATTATTACCTGATAGAATTCTTCCTTCTCTGTAATTTTTTGAAAGATTTTAATATATTCCTTTTTGGTTTTATATTGCATCCAACCGGTATCTTTAAGGTATCTTACTACAGCATGAGGATTTATCTTTTCTGTCAGGTCCATGAAATTAACTGAATAGATCATGGCCACTCCTCCTTTGCTATTTTTTCAAGTATCTCTAACAAAGTATCTTTATTAATCAAGTTTTTCTTATTAATAGATACCGTAACCGTGTTTTTGTTATCAGATGGTGACTCATTAGAAAAATCAGCCCAATACATACATCCATTAATCAGCAAATCTTTTTCTGACCACTTTACCCAGGTATCTTCGTCCTCAGGCAACACAAGCAATCCCAAAATAATAGGAGTCGTACATCTTGTGCATAAATCGTTAAAATTCTTTACTTTTAATTTATAATGAAGTATTTCTTCATCATCTGTATATTGAGATACCGATGATGTGCATTTCAACTGAATTCTTAAAGAAGACATATATTTCGTTCCATCATCAAGAGTTATTAATTTCTTCATAATGCCGTCTGTACTATCATCATCATGTCTTTGGAGATCAAAAGAAACGCTTGCACTTGCGCAAACCGCTGAAAGATAACTAATATGGATATCCTCTTTATCATTTGTCGTGAGCATTTTTATCCCTCCGTTCATTTATTATTGATGAAATTATACCACACTTCTGAACAGATGGAACACATAATATCTATTTTGTCAGGCATTAATTCTCCTCTATACCTTACAGATTCCTTCTTCAACTTATCTCTGTGTACTTTGAAATATTTATACACCGGCAGACAACAGATAAGGTATCTATAAAAATCTGTATTTACTTCAATGACTCTACCACCCATCATTCTTTTAATCGAATACTATTCTCCTGCTTTTCATTTACTTGGTACTCCAACTCATTCTTCATCCGGCTTCTCACATCACGCATTGTTCGCCCGGATATTCCCTGTTCCTTTGCTTTTTCATCTAATTCCCTGATTGAAATTTCTTTTTTATCAGCAAGAAGTTCCCTGATTAACTTTGCCCCTCTCTCCAGCTTTGTTTCTGTTGCTTTTCCTTCTTTTCCATCTAACAATTCATCTGCGGAAATCTCATAGGCTCCCACCCATCGGAAACCTTCTTCGTCTCCCAGTTTAAATGCCATTGTCTCCCCGGGTGGCGCAAGAGAACTTTTTTCATGAATCAATACCCTTGTGGTTGGATCTTTTCTTACTTTCCCGATAAAAATCAAGCTTCGTACTGCTGCCATAATATCAATAGAACCAAGTCCTCGATACGTGCTCTGCGTCCCGGAAGATTTATTCAGATGTCCGATCAGCACAATGGCACAACCGGTCTTCTCTGCAATCATTCCCAGTTTTCGAAACACCGGACGCACTTCATTTGCACGGTTCATATCCACATCTGCTCCAATAAACGCCTGTACCGGATCAATGATTACAAGCCTCACATGATTCTGCCTGACTGCCTTTTCAATTCGATCATCGGATAAAGTCAATGCTTCTTCCGTATCATCAATCACCATAACCCTGCTTAGATCAGCACCTGCTTCCACCAATCTTGGCTTGATCGTATCACCCATGCCATCCTCCGCAGTCTGATAGATTACATTGAATGGATCGATATCTTCCATATTCGGAAACAATTTTCTGTTGGTACAGGCTGCTGTCAGCATCATTGCAAAATAAGTTTTTCCCTCTCCCGGATTGCCCTGAATGATTGTCAGTTTTCCAAATGGAATATAGGGGAACCACAGCCATTCCACACTGGTCTGCTCAATGTCTTCGTAACACAACATCGGCACCATCTCTTCTGATTCTGGTACTTTGATTGTGATTGTTTCTGCAATTGCTTTCTTTCTGTCAGCGTTTTTATCACAGAGAATTTCATTCCAATCTTTTTTAGATGGTTTCAGGCGAATTACACTGTATCCTTCTGAAATTTCTCCTGCCAGTTTCTCACAAGCCTCATTCCCTGCCTGGTCATTATCCAGGCACAGGAAAACAGAAGTAATCTGAGGGCGTTCAGAAAGAAAAGTCATCAGTGCCACACTGGAAACTCCACCCAGACTCAGATAGCTGCGTTTTTTCCAATCTTTTGGAAATAACTGGATAAACGAAAGCAGATCAATGGCTGCTTCAAATACAAACAACTGATTCTCCGTTCCTCTGTAACTGAATCCATAAGATTTATCAGAACCTGTTACATCTCCTCGATATTTTATTTCACCAGTTCCCCGGCAGTGTGCATATCTCGGAATACTATCTGCATCTCTGCCGACAAATATAACATTATGATGCTTCTTTTCTTCGTAAATATCACCTCTGTCAATCCAATCTTCCACCAGTGTTTTCTCAATCTCTCTTTTTTCTGTCAGATACTTCATGATTTTTTCATTATCCTCATTTTTCTCCGGTAATCGGAAGTCTTTAGACGGGGCGGGGCAGGACTTCTGCCTGCCTTCGCCTTCTTCCCCAATCAGAATTTTCACTGCTTCCGGGAATGTTGCATAATAAAATTCCATCACAAAGTCTACCGGATAACCGCCCTTACTCTGACTATGCCGATACCATCGGTTTCCGGATATCGTTACACTGTCATGCTTTTTCCAACGATATTCTCTGCCACTTTTCACCAACTGTTCCCCTTGTGCGTTCAGAAAAGACACAAGGTCGGTCTGGTTTGCTCTAGCAATCTGCTCTTCTGTATACTGCATTTTCATCATCCTTTCCTGTCTGTCCTGCTGACAGACTTCTATAAACTCATATCATAGTTCCGTTTTTTCCTCACTGTCTGTTGCTTTGCATCACGTTCTTCACACTCTTTCTTCTTTTCAGCCAGTTGTTTCCGAATAGAATTCTTCTTTTCCGGTTTCTGCTCTGTCTGGTTCACCGTCTGTTGCTCTACTTTACTTTTTTCTTCAAGATTAACTTCTGTCTGGGCTGCGTGAAATGCCGGGAACTTCACCTGCTTCTCCCTTTTTTCTTCTGAACGCCCGGAGGTATCTGTTTCTGCCATTTCCCGGTCACATCTGGCAATGTCTGCACAACTCTGTACCTTTTTTACAAATGCAAGTTCGTCCTGATAAGGCTGATTATCTGCTTTCAACTCTTCGATCGTTGTCCGGAGTTCTTCTTTTTCCCGTTTCCATCTGGCAGTTGGCACTTTCCCATTTTTGTCCAGATGTTGTTTTAATTCCCGTTCACATTTACGGTAATAATTGATTTCTTTTTTGTGCTGCTGATAATATTTATCCCGTTTTTTCTGAAAGAAGAAATGGTTGTACTCATCAATCAATGGTTGGTTTGTCTTTATTACCTCTACCATCTTTTCCAGATTTTCCAATTTCTTTAACTGCTCTCGCTTTTCGGAAATTTCTTTTTTGCTGACTGATACAACACCATTCAGTTCATCAATCCTTTCCTGCAGATCCTCCATTGTCTCTATCTTATGAGTCTGGAGGTAATTGATGGATTTTGCAAACTCCTGTAAGTTGGAGAGATTCTTCCTTCTCCGTTTCATCTCCACATAGAAATTTGGGAACGGTGGTCTGCCTTGCGTTTTCTTATCATAATAATCTTGCAAGCTTTCCAGAAGTGTCGGATTCTGCCTGCAATCCAGTTCGGCTTTCATTTCCTCATACGCTGTCTTCATCCACTGAATAGATTCTTTCAGAGAAATAAACATCTGGTTGAACTGCCGGATAGCTCGGTTCAGTTCCCCAATCACTGTTTTAATTCCCTTTTTCTCCATTGCCCGGACTTCATACCCTTCATGAATCGTCGGAATCAAATCAATTCCCTGCTCTTTGTAAGAGCGGTGATCAATTCTTGCTGCCATGTGACATTCCCGGAATTTTTTGTTCACCTTCTCTGTCCACGCTCTTCTCCATTCCTTTAAAAGCTCCGGATCATTCCATCCGGTAGTAGAAACAGCATTGAATATATCCTTCCCTTTAGCATCTTTTATCCGGTTTCCGTCTTCATCCAAAACATATTCCCGTTTCTGCTTGTTCCCCCAGCTTCCATCTTCTGCAATAGGACGGATTGGAGCAAGTACATGAAAATGCGGATTATCTGGTTCATCCTCATTCTTAGATTTTCCCTCATGAACTGCCAGATCTACAATCATGCCACGTGCTACGAACTGCTCCCGACAAAACTCTCTCGCCAGTTCTATATTTTCATCCAGTGTCAGTTCATTTTGTAAGGCGATATCAAAAGAATAAGCTAACTGTGCCCGTTTACTTTTCTCTGTCTGCTCTACTTCATTCCAGAGCGTTTCCCGGTCAGACAGACGTTCCGGCACATACTCTGGTGTCAAAATTTCTGTAAAAACTACACCAGACTTTTTTGTATAATCATGTGTCTGCCCATAGTAATCGTTATAAAGTTTCTGTCCCGAAATATAAGCTGCAGAATTAACCACTGTCTGACCTTTTCCTCTAGACACCTGCTTTACCGAAAAATGATACAATGCCATTAGCTGTCATCTCCTTTTTCTGCTCTTTCAACTGCTTCGGCAATCTTCTGTTGCTCTTTGTGTAAGGCTGCTATGTGAACCTGCCGCACAATACTATTGTTGTAACTACTGTTTTGCAACTGATCCATAACATCCTGAACTTCTTCCTGTTCCAGATCTCTTGATAATGGAAATGCTTTTTCAAACTCTGCTCCTTTAACAATCAATCTATGGGAACGTTCCTTTCGCTCCACCAGCTTTTTTCTCTGCTCCAGAAGATTTTTATTATGAATCGCATGTTCCAATTGCTTTCTGCTTTTTTCCATGTTGGCTTTCAATTCTTCCAGTGACATGGATTCATATTTAGAATTTTTCGCTCTGCTCAATTTTTCAACCTCCCTACTTTTTCTGTAAATAAAAAGAACCGGTACACTCTCTAATACCGATTCTTAACACAAAAGCTAATCTTATTTTCAATTGAGTGCAAATACTTCCACACTTTTATAACATTTCGATCTAAATCGTGTAGATAGTAAAATTATTCACACTCCTAAATATAATCTATCCATATCTTATTCTCCATTCATTAGAAACACTTAAATATTAATATTATATTTTTCCCTTAAAATTTGCTTTTCTTGATTTTTTCTATTTCTTCTGTCCATCATAGCTGGTGCTGGATTCCAAATCAAGGCTTTGCTTTTATATGCGTAAGTTACTTCTGCATAATCTGTTTTGTTGTACTTTTTATCATTGTCACCTTGATATTTATCTACATTTATTTCAACCCACCAAAATTTTTCAAACAGTTTATTCATATACCTATACTTATAGCATATTTTATCTGTATAACTTTTGGACTTATATATTACTACTCCATCATGTAGCACTGATTTTTTTTCTATATCGCACGAAGGTTCATACATCAATTTAATTATACTGCAAATTTCTCCTAATATATCATCACTACTTCCAACTTCAATACAAGCCCACTTATCCGCCCCGACATATCCATAAAATGCCCATAAATGCTTTTGATTATTATCATTATATTTAAACAATTTATGTTCTTTTACTTTTTTTTGACAAGATTTAATTTCTGATCTTTCTACAATGCGCTCAAAACTACATATATCAGAAATTATATCTTTCTCTTTTAACAATTCTTGTATATCAACCAGTTGGCAGAGTTCTTTTACTTTATTAAGTGTTACTTCATCCATCATTTAAAATATGTTAACCTCCACATAATATACATCCATTAAAAAACATTTTTCCCTATGCATAAATAGCAATTGGAATCACAATAGCAGCCGGTCCTTCTATTTTCGTCTTTAATTCCGGCAAATTAAATTGTTTCATATCCTCCGTTTTAAATTCTGCAAACATTTCATTTAATAAGTCTTCCTGCAAAATCGATAGCGATGTTTTTCTGAGTAAATCAATGTTTTCTGTATCCTCTTTGCATATGAATATTACTTTTCCAAGAACTTTAAAATGCCCACCAATGATTTCTGATATATTATCATTCGCAAGATATTGTTCTTGGACTGACAAGACAGTCGTTCCTTTGTTATCTGATAATATAAAATCTATTGTTCCACTATGTTTTAATTCATCCGCAAATAATTTAATTTGATTTACCATTTCATCATCTTTTTTCTTTTGATTTTTTGCCTGTGTTTTACCCCCTACTTGAGGTTGTTCTGCGAAAATATTTGCCATACGAAATAAATCAATGAAACTATCCATATAATTTATTATCGGATTCTTTTGTAATTCTCCTTCAACTTCGATAAAATCACCTACTTGCATTTTTAAAAAATCCAAATCAGATTTTAATATCTTTTGTTGTACTAAAAATCCTCGAAACTTTGATAAAAGAGAAACATTTGTATGTATCTTTTCTTTAACAATACTTTCATTTTCGCCTTTATTTCCTTCATGGCTTATTCCACCAGAAACATCAATTTTTAATAACTTACTTAAGATACTGGCAGATGTTGAAATTCCCGCATCAATTTTCTGTGAAGAACTATTTTCTTTATGCTCTGTATAATTAATTTGACTTACCATTGAAAATCCATCTTCCATAATAGCAAGCATATCCAAAACAATTTTTTCATTTATATATATCGGAATAATAAGTCTATCTGATTTTATATTATGTTCCACAATTTTACCCTTCCTTCATTTATCTATAGCATATTTTTTGAATAAAAATTCATGATGCACAGGTGAAGACGCACCATTATCCGAAATCTACGATTTTGCTATATTTCTGAATTGAAATTTTTCAAATCCATAAACAGCACCGCTGGTCGCACGATACAGGCAGATCCCATCACCTGTATAGAAGTGCGCTCTTAGCTTTGCTAAGAGAATTATGCCGTATCCGGCGTGTTATCTTTTTTCAAGATCTTCTACTTTCTTCTGATAAAGTTTCATCAGTCCCACAACACAGGCTGCTTCGCTTTTATAGGCTTCACTGCCTTTTGTGAATCCGTATGCCTGCATGACCGCCATATCATTCTGGTGATGTGCTTTTCTCAGTTCCGGCGGCATAGTCAATTCATCATAAAGATCTGCTAGACTGCTGTCCGGATATAATGCTCTGGCATCAAGAATTGCCTGTGCAGTCTGTTCAATTTTTTGCCGTTGTTGAGTGCTCGGCTCAGGCCATGGGAAATTATTGTAAACAATGTCTTTAGAATAACGATAATCACTTTTTAATCGACCACAGACAACACGCATCCACGCCATATGTACATTAGATGTGAGCACTCCAAAATGATAGAGTGTTGCATCTGGAATAATTTTCACAAGATTACTACAAAAAATATTAGGTGTAAAAAATCCCATCGGAACATATCGTCTTCTCTGAGATGAAACTTCAGGAATAACTATATACTGTCCTTTTGGCATATTTTCCACATGAAACCTTGTTGGTCTTTCAGCTAATTTTACAGTTCCAACACTTGTACTTTGCAGACGATATTCTTTTACTTCTCTTACTCTTTCCATACACAATGGAAGTTTTCTTAATTCAGCAGGACTACACTCACCTAGCCAAAGACAATATCTCGGTGACCTATTAATAAATTCTTTTGATCCATACCACGGGCGAAAATATTTTTTTGCTTCAGGTTCTTTTTTTATGAACTCTTCCATTTCCTCTTTTTCAAAAAGATAATACCCACCATCAATTGGCTTATTTCCAATTCCGATTTCTGGAATATTGCAGATAGGCTTATTTCTGCTCTCGACATATACATTCGCTGCATCCAAAAGATAACCATTGATGTTTTTTGCAATTTGATATCGTTCATCTATGAATATTTTCTTTGGTTTATTATAAGGAGCAATACTAAATCCAATGATCACACAATGCACATGGGCCTTTATCTTTGCTTCACTATCCCACTGAAATGTTCGATATGCAAAATCAATATGTACGTCATTTTCCAATAGTGGTTTCCACAAATTAGCAACACTTTCTCCTTGGGAAACAGAATTTGTCGAAACCAATGCAGCTCGTATTGATGTATTCTTCATAAAATCTGCACATTTCTTATACCAGCAGCAAACGTAATCCATATTTCCGACATTTTTCCATCCCTTAAAAATTTCTCTTACATCATCTTTCTGTTCAGAACTCATTACTCTAGCACCAACAAACGGAGGATTTCCCATAATATATGACACCTGATATTTCGGTACAACGCTCTCCCAGTCAATCTGCAAAGAATTACCTTCTACAATAAACGCATTGGTCGTCAATGGCAAAAAATCCAGATTCATATGAACGATGTCTTCTGTTTCTTTCATCATCTGTGATTCAGCAATCCATAAAGCAGTCTTGGCAACTGTAACAGCAAAATCATTAATCTCAATTCCATAAAACTGATCAATAGAAACGTGGATTGGTGAGGATTCATCAAAGCCAAAAGTAATCTGTCCTCTCTGCAATTCTTTTATGACTTCGTTCTCCAATCGCCGTATACTGATATATGTTTCCGTAAGGAAATTTCCACTTCCCGATGCCGGATCAAGCCACCGGAGATTTGCCAGCTTCGTCTGGAAGTCTCTCAGCTTTTTATCTTTTGTTCTCTGCACGGTTATCTGCTGAATTTCTTTCAGCTCATTTTTCAGATCGTCCAGAAACAGTGGATCAATGACCTTGTGAATATTCTCAATGCTGGTGTAATGCATACCGCCGGAGCGTCTTGTCTCTGGATTCAACGTACTCTCGAACACAGCGCCAAATATGGTCGGACTGATTTCTGACCAGTCAAAATCTGCTGATGCTTTTTCTAATAAAAGATTTCTGATTTCATCCGTAAAAGGCGGAATCTCAATATCTTCATTTGCAAAAAGTCCACCATTTACATACGGAAAAACTGCAAGCTGTGGGTTATCATCTTTCAAATAAGGATCTCTATCCTCCGGCTTTGTATCAAGGATCTGGAAAAGTTCGATCATTGCTTTTCTCATTTTTCTTGCATCAAATTCTTCCAGATAATCATGGAACATACCATGCTGTCCGAAAATGCCGGCATCCTCTGCATACAGGCAGAATACCATTCTGACACAAAGGATATTCAGACTTTTCATTGCACGCTCTGTTGTTGGATCGGCATATTGTTTTGCCAGTGCATCATACAGCAACCCTACAATTTCACCTGCGGCAATGGAAACTTCCATTTCTCTCTGAAGATTTGTGTTTCCCTCGTCCACAAGGAACTGTAACCGATAATATTCTTTTTCCAGATTCTCCAACTGGATAATCTCCGGATCACCGCCCGGCTTTTCCATGTCATAAATATAAAATGACTGAAAATTGCTGGTTACAATCCATCTTGGTCTTTTTGAATATGGCAGTTCAGAAGAATATCTTTTTGCCTGTTCAAAGGGTGTCAGCATAGAGCCATCAGACTGCCGGATAGCAGCCGTCAGGCTCTTGTTGATACTTTTCTGTTCAATCATTACATGAGTTTTCTCAATATACCCGTCAATAAAACTGGTGTGATCAAGATGTACCTGATCCTCAAAGGAAATAAACTGTGATATTTCAGTTACACCAAATACCATTGTCAGAAGCTCCACCCAGAAAATCTGGCTGTCTCCCTTTTCATATCCACGGTCTTTCCAGTTTTTTGCAAATGCTTTCGCTGCTGCTCTTTGTTGTGCATCTGTCATCGTGGCACCCTCCTGTTACTTTTCATCTGTAAATTCCATCATCTCATCAACGGTGCAGTCCAGTTTCTTGCAGATTTTCTCAATCGTTTCCATTGAGACATACTGATTTTTTCCCATTCGGGCAAGAATATTACCACTAATCCCGGTAAGGTACTGCATCTCTATCCGCTTCATATTTTTATCTATGAGCATTTTCCATAATCTGTTATAACTTACGCCCATAAGCGCCTCCATATTTTTCATATAAACATATTTTGATTATATCACGATTTCGTTAGGTTAAATACCTGTAATTTTTGATATCTTCTACCAAATGGTTGGAGAGGCTGTTCTAACACAAGACAACCTCTCCAACCATTTATTTCGGATTAGTCAAATGGGAGCTCACCATCTGGTACTTCTATGAATCCGTCTTCATCTGTTTTCTCTGTTCCTGACAAATTCGCTTCGGCACCGCTGTCCTTGTTCTGAGCAAATTCATGTTCTTCCACAACCACATCTGTGGTATAAATTGTCTTCCCGTCTTTGTCCTTATAACTGCCAGTACTGATACGACCGCCAATTACAATCCTCATTCCCTTATGAAGATATTTCTGTGCAAATTCTGCACTCTTTCCGAATGTGACACAAGAAATAAAATCTGCTTCCTGCTCACCGTCACGTTTATACCTTCTGTTTACCGCAAGTGTATATCTTGCTACTGCCATATCATTATCTTTCCCGGCATATTTAATCTCCGGGTTCTTTGTCAGTCTTCCCATTAAAATCACTTTATTCATAATCGTTACCATCCTTTCCGGGCATTGCACCCTGTAAACATTGTTATCAGTTTCATTTTTCATCAGCGGTCTGGTGTGCGTTTCCCTGTCACCTGCAGTCGTCTCAGACTGCCTCTGCCTGCATCAGCAGGACACTGACCATAAGGCTCCGGTCAGCCGCCCATCATCGGGAGTGTCATTATGATTCCGCTTGCTTCCAGAAAAAGAAAGGTCATGGCAGAACTCCTGGTAGGCTTCCAGGGTGCACTTATCAATTGTCAAGGTTCAGCGAAGGAACATTCCAAAACGTCCTCTAATTACTAAAGTCAAATAACTTAACATGATGCAAAAGAATCGTGATATTTTTTTGCATTTTTATCATTTTTTCTTTTAATTTCATTAGTCCCTTCACATACTCTGTACTGGGACGAACAAAAACGGACATGATTTTGAAGAATTTTTGAAAAATAATTGTTCCTCTACCTATAAAGCGTTGGAAACAGTATTTACCAACCCTCTTTTGCAAGTTTTTTCGCATAAGTGAAATATTTCCTCACTAATAGCAAGTTTCAGAGAGCGTTTGGACGGTACTTTCGCAGAAAAATTTATTTTTCCTACTAATCACACATGGGAAAGCAGAGAATGTCAGATGATTTTGAAAAAATCAAAAAAGAAGCATCAACCACTATTGCAGCCAATGCTTCTTCAATTTACTTTCTTACTTACGAAAGAGATTTCAATATACTTTTTATTACTTTCTTTAATTTCAATCCATCTTTCAGCCCCAGACGATAAAAAAATTCTTCTGTATCTGCTCCACTACTGAATATGGCATCACAGTATTTTGTAATTGCCTCTTCCTGTTCTGGTGATAATGAAGCAATTACCTTTTCATATTCTTCTTCAACTTTATCTGGCTCTGTCACAGATTGCTGTTTCATTTTCCAGTCTGCATACTCTTTCCCCATGTGCTCTGTTATTGTTAGACTGATAAATTCTTCAATCTCCTTTGTCAATTTCATAGATTTATACCTGCCCTTTCCATGTTATCTCACTGTTTCAGATAACTCCGGTAACTATCCAGAACTGAATCGGTAACACCACTTTTATATATTTTACGAATATCAACAATCTGTTCATCTTTCAACAGTTTCAACCAATCCAGTAAATCTTTTCTGCTGTTTGCGAAATTGCAGCATCTTCCATCTGCATATTCAATCCTGTATCTCATACGCTCCTCCTATACATATACCAATTCACTCAACACAATTTCCCGCACACGATTCCTGATATTATTACACTGTCGCACCCACTCTATAGGATTCTGTGCTTTTAATTTCTCTGTCACGCCTTCAGCACTTCTCATTTGTGCTTCAATCAGCTCATACTGTTTCTGCGACTGTTCATTAAGGTCTGCCAGATAACTGTCCAGTTTTCCGGTCAACAGAAGATAAGAATACATTCCCGATTTATGATTTTTCAGATATTCTTTCCGAAGCATTCCCCAGTAACCAATCGGTCTAGTTTCCTCCGGCAAGGCTAACATCGGTATGTAATAATCTCCTACCAGCACATAATCTAGTCCATTGTTATCATCGTGTATTATTTTTCTCTGTTCACTCATGTTCTTCTCCTCTATCAAATCTTCCTCTGTTCTCGCAGATACGCTTCAAATATACTTCTACGAATCAATATTTTTTTCCCAATCTTATAGACTGCCCCGGCTTCATGTGCCATACGGACAACGGGTTTGATTCCCAGCCTGTAATATTCACACGCCATATTGTAGGTCACATAGGCATGGCTCATAAATTCCAGATCTTCATCATCAATCTCATCTGAAAACATCCATACATTACCGCTCATCCATCATTTCCTCCCTGTCTTTTCCTGTCGCCGGTTCATGGAATCGTTCCAGATAAATATCAAAAATATCCTTGTTAATCAGTACCGTTCCATCTATTCTGTAAATTGCACCTGCATCACTGGCAAGCTCCAAAAGTTTCTTATGGGAAATACTGTAAATGATTTCTGCCTGTTGATAGCGTAGATACTGTCGGCGTAATTTTCTAAGCTGCTCTGGTACTTCTTTCATACTTGTAATTGGTTTATAACTTTTACCCATGATGTTTTCCTCCAAAATTAGATTTACTGTTTTACAGAAGTTGACCGCTGGGATGTGACTTTCCAAGGACGAAAAAAGCACCTCTTAGATTAACTCTAAGAAGTGCTCTTACTTCATCGCCCAAACCTGTGCCCTTTCACCTGAAATTCGTCATGCTTCATAACGATTCATCATTCTCCCAAATTTTGTTGTCAAATTGTTGTCAAATGCGGTCTGACATCATGGTTTTAGACATTTTATATTTAATTTTAGTACAGCTTTGCACCAGCCGGGATGTGGTTATCAACCATCAGAAGATGGAGCTTTTCTTCTCCCTCTTCCTCATGGATTGCACTGAGGAGCATTCCACAGGATTCAATTCCCATCATGGCTCTCGGTGGCAGATTAGTGATCGCAATTAAGGTCTTTCCAACCAGCTCTTCCGGCTCGTAATAAGCGTGAATACCGCTTAAAATCGTACGATCTGTGCCTGTTCCATCATCCAGAGTGAACTGTAACAGCTTCTTGGATTTCTTAACAGCTTCACACGCTTTAACCTTTACAGCTCTGAAATCTGACTTGCTGAAAGTATCGAAATCAACAAATTCCTCAAATAAAGGCTCTACCTTTACCTTGGAGAAGTCGATAACTTCTTCTTTCTCCGGTGCTGCTGTGGAAGTGCTGTTTTCTGACTTCACAGATTTCTTGTCAGCGTCCAGTGACTTCATTGTCGGGAATAATAAAACATCTCTGATTGCCGGTGAATTTGTCATCATCATAACCATACGGTCGATACCGAATCCAATACCACCTGTCGGAGGCATACCGATTGCAAGGGCATTTAAGAAGTCCTCATCTGTGTGGTTTGCTTCCTCATCGCCTGCTGCAAAAGCCTTCTCCTGAGCCTCGAAACGTCTTCTCTGGTCTTCCGGATCGTTTAACTCGGAGTATGCGTTTGCCATCTCCCATCCATTCATGAAGAACTCAAATCGCTCTACATAGTTCGGATCTTCCGGTTTCATTTTTGTTAATGGAGAGATTTCGATTGGATGATCCATAACAAATGTTGGCTGGATCAGGTGCTCCTCTACATATTCCTCGAAGAATAAGTTTAAGATATCACCTTTTTCATGTCTCTCTTCATATTCAATATGATGTTCCTCAGCAAGCTTCTTTGCAGCTGCAGTATCCGGAACTTCGTTGAAATCGATGTTTGCATATTTCTTAACAGCGTCTACCATTGTGATACGCTCGAATGGTTTGGACAGATCCATTGTATGCTCACCGTAAGTAAGGATTTCAGAACCTGTTACTTCTTTTGCGATATAACGGTATAAGTTCTCTGTCAGATCCATCATGCCGTGGTAATCTGTATAAGCCTGATATAACTCCATCAGAGTGAACTCCGGATTGTGTCTTGTATCAAGACCTTCGTTACGGAATACACGTCCGATCTCATATACACGCTCCATACCGCCAACGATCAGTCTCTTTAAGTATAACTCTAAGGAAATACGGAGTTTTAAATCCTCATTTAATGCATTGAAATGAGTTTCAAATGGTCTTGCAGAAGCACCACCTGCATTGGATACAAGCATAGGTGTCTCTACTTCCATGAATCCCTGTCCATCTAAATAACGACGGATACTGCTGATGACTTTGGAACGTTTTACGAACGTATCTTTTACATCCTCGTTCATGATAAGGTCAACGTATCTCTGACGATATCTTGCATCTGTATCTGTCAATCCGTGGTATTTCTCTGGTAAAATCTGCAAACTCTTGGATAAAAGAGTGACTTCCTGTGCATGGATGGAAATCTCACCGGTCTGTGTTTTGAAAACTTTACCTTTGATTCCTAAAATATCACCCACGTCATATTTCTTGAAATCTGCATAAGATTCTTCCCCGATCTCATCGCGTGCCACATATGCCTGGATACGTCCTTTTAAATCCTGAACGTTACAGAAGGAAGCTTTTCCCATAACACGTTTGAACATCATACGTCCTGCAACAGTCACTTCCTGACCTTCCATACTCTCGAAGTTGTCCTTGATGTCTGTGCTGTGATGTGTCACATCATATTTTGTGATCTCAAATGGATTTTTTCCGTTTGCCTGTAATTCATGTAATTTGTCATAACGAACCTGGATAAGCTGGTTTGCATCCTGCTGCTGTCCGCCTTTTTTCTGCTGGTTGTTCTGTTCAGCCATTTTCATCCTCCATTCGACTGCTTCTTCGCACATTCTTTCTCCCACCTGTGTTACTACGGGAGCTGATGCACAAAGTCTGTCTTAGTTTGCTCTGTGAATGGAAAGTACTTTGTATTCAAACTCTCCACCCGGTGTTTCAACTTTTACAATATCTCCTACCTGTTTTCCAAGTAATGCTTTTCCTACAGGAGACTCGTTGGAAATTTTTCCTTTTAAGCTGTTTGCTTCTGTGGAACCAACGATTTTATATTCTAATTCCTCGTCAAATTCAATATCTAAGATTTTAACGTTACATCCAATGCTGATCTTGTCGAGGTCAACTTCTTCCTCTACAACTACTTCTGCATTTTTTAAGATTTTTTCAATGTCTTCGATGCGGGCTTCGATATCTCTCTGCTCGTCTTTTGCTGCATCATACTCAGCGTTCTCGGAAAGGTCTCCCTGTTCTCTTGCCTCTTTGATCTTGGCAGCAACTTCTTTTCTTCTTACTACTTTTAATTCCTGTAATTCGTCTTCAAGCTTCTTAAGTCCTTGATAAGTCAGAATGTTTTTCTTGTCCATCTCGTTTACCCTTCTTTGTAATTACTTTCTTATTCCCTTTCCGGCGCTGCCGGATTTTGTATGTGCGGGTGTCTCGCACGCTTGTGCCCGAGTTGTCTCTCTGCTCAGTCTGAGTAAAATGCCTCTTCAAATCTGTCTCTTACGGGCTTTTTTTTCTTATTTTGTCTGCTCTTGACAATCACAGTATTATAACCGAAAGGCACTATGATGTCAAGATTTTCCGCTATTTTCCAAGGTTTCTTGTGGATTGGAATGTAATTCTTTCCCTGAGCCAGAAGGTTGAAATAGCACTGTCCCTCCCACTCAAAATCCAAAACGAGTGTATCTCCCACCCCGGGCCGCATGTCTGCTCTGTCCGCCACACCCTGCGCACCGGAAAACGAACGGCTTTTCAACTGTTTTTTCGTGAAAATGAGCGGCATCAGACCGTTTTCCTCATAGATTTGTTCCGCAAATGCCTGAAAATGCGCCGGACGGTCTGTGTAAACCGTAAGATGGTTCAGTTCATCCGCAAGCTGGTCAAGCACTTCATCCACGCCCACCGGCTCAAAGATACTTTTTTCTTCGGATTCCTCGTCAATAATTTCCAGATGCAGTTTTTCCGGTGCTATCTGTTTCTCTTTTAAAATCTGTCCAAGCACAGGGACGAAATCCCTAAGATATGCATTGGGATAAGACATGTTGTCCCTCCACAGATTTTTAATTATTATATGCCAATACCTCTTCAAATAATGCCTGAAGCTGCTCATAATTTTCCACTTCACAGATTTTTGCACGGAGACGGGAGGAATTTTTATAACCCGCCGTGTACCATGCCGCATGTTTGCGCATCTCACGGATTCCGGTGTACTCCCCCTTAAATCCGATCTGCATCTGTGCATGGCGCAGGATCATGTCCGTGACCTCTGCAAATGATGGTTTTTCCAGTTTTTCACCTGTCTCAAAGTAGTGTAGGATCTGTTTGAAGATCCACGGATTTCCCTCAGCGCCTCTTGCGATCATAAAACCATCACAGTTTGTCTCATCCTGCATACGGATCACATCATCCGCCGTTAAGATGTCCCCATTTCCAATGACCGGAATGGAGACGGCTTCTTTCACCTGGCGTATGATATCCCAGTCCGCTTTTCCAGAATAGAACTGCTCTCTGGTCCTGCCATGTACTGCGATTGCTGCAGCACCGGACTCCTCCGCGATATGTGCCATCTCCACGGCATTGATATGATCGTCGTCAAAGCCTTTGCGGATTTTTACCGTCACAGGTTTTTTGATCGCTTTTGCCGTTTTCTCAATGATTTTTCCTGCCAGAAGCGGATTTTTCATCAAAGCAGAGCCGTCTCCATTATTCACGACTTTCGGCACCGGGCAGCCCATGTTGATATCTAAGATATCAAATGGTCTCTCCTCGATCTGTTTTGCGATCTCACCCATGATATCGGGGTCTGAACCAAAGAGCTGAAGGGACACCGGATTTTCTCTTGGGTCTATGGTCAGAAGTTCCTCTGTATTTTTATTTTTGTAGAGGATTGCCTTGGCGCTGACCATTTCCATGCATAAAAGACCTGCCCCCTGTTCTTTGCACAGCAAGCGAAATGGCAGGTCCGTTACCCCTGCCATTGGTGCTAAAATTAAATTGTTTTCTAAAGTTACATTTCCGATCTGCAGCTTTCGAATTGAATCCATTGTTTTTCCTTATCTGTCCTGATGATTTACAGCTCCCGCTGTGTTTATGACTGATTTTTTGTCATTTTCTGCTGTCGTTATGACTGTTTGATCCTGCCTGATTTACGGTTCTGTTTTTTATAGATCAGGTTCATGCCTTTTAATGTCAGGTTTGGATCGTACACATCGATCATGGAAGTCTCACTCGCAATAATACGTCCAAGTCCACCGGTGGCAACCACTTTGATCTCACCTAAATTTGCTTCCTCTTTCATATGGCGGACAATGTATTCTGTCTGTCCGATCTGTCCATACACCAGCCCAGCCTGCATACTCGTGATGGTTTCTTTTGCAAGGATGCTGTCCGGTTTCTTGATCTCAATCTCCGGAAGTTTTGCTGCATCCTCCCAGAGTGCCTTTGCGGAAATACGGATTCCTGGGGCTGTGACACCGGATACGAACGCTCCGGTTGCATCTACAAGGTCATAAGTGGTGGCTGTACCGAAATCAAGTACGAGCACCGGACCGCCATAAATCTCATAAGCTGCCGCAGCGTCCACGATACGGTCTGCACCGATCTGACGTGGATTCTCTGTGACGATACGGATTCCCGTTTTTGTTCCCGGCTCGATCACGATTGGACGAATGTTTAAGTATTTGATCACCGCGCCCTCTAAGGAATGCATGACATTCGGAACTACCGATGCAATAATCGCATCCTGAATCTCATCGCAGTGAATGCGGTTCTGCTCCAAAAGATTTGTCAGAAGCATGCCGTACTCATCTGATGTACGCGGCATTTTGGTCGTCATACGAAAACTTGCTACAATTTCATCTCCATTGAATACACCTACTGTTATGTTTGTGTTTCCTACATCAATTGTAATAATCATGTTATTCCTCCAATTTATCAAAAATTACCTTGTAATATAATTCCAGTCCACGGAGCAGATCTTCATTTTTCTGGCGGAGTTCTTTGATCTTCAGTCCGCTTCCGATATCATCGTATAAAAGATCGTCCTCATTGCACGCGGTGCGGAACTCCAGATTTCCTTCCTCGTCAAAAACAAGCTGAAGGATTCCTCCGATATCTGCACAAAAAAGCACACACATGACTTTCAACTGATTTTTGATCTCATCCGGAAGATTTTTGAAATTCTCATTGATATAGAATTTCTGATTGTACGCACTCGCACCACAGAGCACAATTTCCTCTGGTGGCTGTATTTGATTTGTTTTCTTATTTTCACTCATATTTCTTTTCCTGTTTTATAAATATTGGTATTTACACGTATCCATAGATTCCTCTTACGGATACTTCGCCTGTGGAGACAAGCTTTCTACTCTCCCAGGTATCCACGATCAGTTCTCCTTTTGGCGTGATTCCCATGGCTTTACCCTCAAACGGTTCCTTAGGATCAAGCACTTTTACCTGCTGATGCATGTTCACAAGATGTGAATTGTATTCGTTTACAAGACCGGAAAGATCCTCTGTCTGCAAAAAAATCTCGTAGTAGTGTTCAAAGGCTTCCCAGATCCGCTCGACTAATTCTGCCCTGTGATAGTGTTCCTTTGTCTCTATAAAAAGTGAGGTTGCGACAGATTCAATGTCTTTCGGGAAACTTTTATTCTGCACATTGATTCCAATTCCCACTACAATATGATTTACATAATCAAACTGTGCACTCATTTCTGTCAGAATGCCGCACACTTTTTTTCCACTCATGATGATGTCGTTCGGCCATTTGATACCGGCCGGTCTGCCTGTCATATCCGTAATCGCCTTAGATACTGCAAGCGCCGTCACTAATGTGATCATGGAAGCATGGTTCGGATCGATTTCCGGCTTTAACACCAGCGTCATCCAGATTCCCTGCCCTGCCGGGGAGTCAAACCCTCTGCCACGGCGTCCTTTTCCTGCATCCTGTCTTTCGGCAATGACATAGGTTCCATTCGGCGCCCCCTCTTCTGCAAGCTGTTTTGCTCTGGTGTTAGTAGAATCCACCACATCAAAAAATGCAATTTTTTCCCCGATCCATCTGGTTTTGCGGACACTCTGCAGTTCACTCTCACTTAAAATATCCGGGACTGAGACAAGCCGATAGCCTTTGTTCTGGACGGCCTCGATCTCGTAACCGGCTTCTTTTAACTGATTAATTGCTTTCCAGACTGCCGTCCGTGAGACACCAAATTTTTCACACAATTCCTGCCCGGAGACATATCCATCTGTCTCACGGAGCAGGGTAAGTATTTCTGTTTTCATGTATTACTCCACGTTTCTACCGCAATTATTTTACATTTGTAATCAAATCTGTATGATCCTGATTGCGCTGCTTTTTAATCAGCCAGTGTTGCGAGCATGACAGCTTTGATGGTGTGCATTCTGTTTTCCGCCTCATCAAAAACAACGGACTGCGCACTCTCGAATACTTCATCGGTCACTTCGAGTTCGCTGTAACCGAATTTCTCGTAAACTTCTTTTCCGATTTTTGTCTTCAGGTCATGGAATGCCGGCAGGCAGTGCATGAAAATTGCCGTTTCTTTTGCCTGATCCATCACTGCTTTGTTCACCTGATATGGCATCAGGTCATTCAGGCGCTCTGCCCAGACTTCGTCCGGTTCGCCCATGGATACCCAGACATCCGTGTAGATAACATCTGCATCTTTTGCAGCCTCCGCAACATCCTCTGTCAGGGTGATGGATGCCCCGGTCTCTTTTGCAACATTTTTGCAGTATGCTACTAATTCATCATTTGGAAAATATTTTTTATTGGTACATGCCACAAAGTCCATGCCGAGTTTTGCACATGTTACCATCAGGGAATTACCCATGTTATAGCGGGCATCGCCCATGTATACAAATTTAATTCCTTTTAACGTTCCAAGATGTTCACGGATAGTCAGCATATCCGCTAACATCTGTGTCGGATGGAATTCATTAGTCAGACCATTCCAGACCGGAACACCGGCGTATTTTGCAAGTTCCTCCACGATGTCCTGTCCGTAACCACGGTACTCGATTCCGTCAAACATACGTCCAAGCACTCTTGCTGTATCCGGAATACTCTCTTTCTTGCCGATCTGGGAACCACTTGGATCAAGATATGTCACATGCATTCCAAGGTCATGCGCTGCAACTTCGAAAGAACAGCGGGTACGGGTGCTTGTCTTTTCAAAGATCAATGCAATGTTTTTTCCGATCAGGCTGTCATGTAAGATGCCTTCTTTTTTCTTTTTTTTCAGGTCAGCCGCAAGATCGATCAGATATAAGATCTCTTCCGGTGTGTAATCCATGAGTTTTAAAAAATTGCGTCCTTTTAAGTTCATCATTCTACCGTCCTTTTCTGTTCGAATTTTGAAATGCATCCCTTTTTCCACGAATAAAAGTTTATCGGCTGCATTTTCTTATAAGATAGAACGGGCTGCCACGGAATATTTTCCTGCGGCAGCCTCGTTTTCATGCTTAATTCTCTTTTCCAACCTCAACAACAGATTTTGCAAGACCTGCAATTCCCTGAATCTCGGATGGGATAATAATCTTGGTAGCTTTTCCGTCGGCTGCCTTTGCAAATGCCTCTAAACTCTTTAACTGAAGAACGCCTGCATCCGGTGCTGCTTCTTTTAACATACGAAGACCATCTGCATTTGCCTGCTGGATCTTGAGGATTGCTTCTGCCTGACCTTCTGCCTCGCGGATGGTAGCCTCTTTGTGAGCCTCTGCACGGAGGATAGCTGCCTGTTTCTCTGCCTCTGCATCAAGGATTGCAGATTCTTTTTTACCTTCTGCAACGAGGACTGTGGATTTTTTCTCACCTTCCGCACGAAGAATAGCTTCACGGCGTTCACGTTCTGCCTTCATCTGTTTCTCCATTGCATCCTGGATTGCTGCCGGTGGAATGATGTTCTTTAATTCCACACGATTTACTTTGATTCCCCAAGGATCTGTTGCAACATCAAGAGATGATCTCATCTTGGTGTTGATCGTCTCTCTGGATGTCAGTGTCTCATCTAATTCGAGATCACCGATGATGTTACGAAGTGTTGTGGCAGTCAGATTCTCGATTGCCATGATCGGATTCTCAACTCCGTATGCATAAAGCTTTGGATCTGTGATCTGGAAGTATACAACGGTATCGATCTGCATGGTTACGTTATCTTTTGTAATAACCGGCTGTGGTGGGAAATCAACCACCTGCTCTTTTAACAAAACCTTTTTCGCTACGCGGTCGATAAATGGTGCTTTGAAATGAAGTCCTACCGACCAGGTGGTAAGATATCCGCCCAGACGTTCTACAACAATTGCATTAGCCTGTGGCACGATCTTAATACATGAAACTGCGATTGCAAGTGCAACCAGAATGAGCACAATAAGTGCGATAAGTAAACCCATAACATTCCCTCCGTCATCTTGTTTTGTTTTAGTTTTTGACTTCAGAGACCCTGCTATTCGTAATCCATCCATACATTTCTGATCACGATCTGTCTCTGTTACGTTCCATATTACTATATTTGCTATCAGAATACAAATAAAAAATTGAGGATGCCTTCCAAAGACACCCTCAACGCTGCTGTTCACCCGTACCCTGTTCCGGTAACCCGTTCAACTTATCTTAATAAAATACATGATTTCCGATCACAACACCTGCATGACCTGAACTTGCACGTCTGAAACAGGTTGCACCGCCTGTATTGTCAGTTCCGTTCAATGCTTCCTGTGCTGCCTGTAAGCAGGACTGCTTTGGTCCTTTTGCCGCTACATTTGCAACTGATCCTGCTCCAGCCGGTGGAAACTGACTCTTCTGGTAAATAACATCATGCACGGTACCTGGATAACCGCCTGATCTGACACGGTTCATAACAACTGCACCGACTGCAAGCTGTCCCTCATATACTTCATTTCCAGCCTCACACTGAATAATTGCTGCAAGCAGTGTCACATCATCCACAGTTGCCTCAACTGCTGCATTCTGTACCGTTGTCACTTCCGTGACCTGTGCTGCTTTTTTTGCCGCTTCTTCCTCAGCGATTCTTGCCAGCTCTGCCTGTTCTTCTTCAATCGTAACTCCCTCGCCCAAAGCTAAGGATGTTGCGACATAGTCTGCGCTGACATAACGGGTTGTTCCGCCATATACAACAGCTACCCATTTATCATCTGTCTCCACACCGGAATCAACTTTCAAGGTAGTTCCCTCGGAAACTGCTGTGATAACGGAAGCATTCTCATCCGCTTCGCTTCTGATACGAAGTCCATTGGTAAGAACCTCTGCCTCTGTATCAAAATTCTGCTGTGCGTAGGCAAGCGCCTCTGTTCCGGTTACACAGTAATCATTGTTCACATATCCGTCCACATTTCCTGACGCAACATGTGTCCAGCCGCTTCCTTCCTCCTGGATCTCTGCGACATCACCTTTGTATAATTTTCCTACGATCTCTGCATCTGCATCTGCGGAAGCTCTGACATATAAATAGTCGTTGACGTCTGCCATAAGGCGGTTCTGCCAGAGTTCTTCTTCCTCTGTCTGCTCACTGCCTGCTGTTTCTGTCGAAACATCCGTCTCTGTACCAGATGCCGCATTCTCTGCCTGTGCGGCAGTATCCGCATCTGCCACATCTACAGTCATTTCGGTCAGACCTTCCTCTGCAGCGTCTGCATCCTGCTCTGCCGCATCACCGGATGTAACACGTGCAACATTCATCTGCTCCACATTCGCATCTGCCAGCCCGATATATTCGTAGGCATCGCTCTCATACTGACTCATAGATACTGCGATTCCTGCAATTCCATTTGTAGCTAAGTCCGTCGTTGTTGCCTGTGATGCCACACCTGTTTTATAATCCGCTGGTGCAGCCTGTGCGACTGAGGTCATCACTACCACTGACATGGCAACTGCAATGGCTCCTGCCGCTCTTTTCTTTAAATTCATAGAAACCTCCATCAGTGTTCATTACTAAATAATATTACACCTTTGTTGTGTTTTATTCATAATTGTTACAATTGTTACGGATTTATTACAGGAGCGATTATAGCAAACGGATATAAAATTGTCAAGTTTTCAGGAAAACACCTCAGTGAGCACAGCATCGATCAGCTTCTCCGGAGTCTCTTTTTCCGGATTCTCACTGGACTTTTGCGCCATTTTATCATCCTGCGCCTGCTGCGTGATCTCCCGTGTCGTCTCGTTCTGCTTTTCGGATATACGGCTCAGTTTTTCTTCCAGTTCAGAAAATTGTTCTTTTTCTTTCTTTTTCCATTTATTTATCTTTCGTAATGTGACAAGTTCAAGCAAAAGCATCAGCCCAACTGCTGCTGCAAGAAGCTCAAGCGAATAGGAATACATCATCTGCATCACCACTTCCATCGTACATTACCTCTTTCTCGTAATTATTCAATCCCCGCCATTCTTCGGCAGCTTCATAATTACTGTCCTTCATGATTGCTATTACTTCATATTTACATTATAAAAATGTTTTTATTTTTTGAAAAGGGACTTGCCTGCAAAATCAATCGCAAGTTCCGACAAGAAAAGCACAAGTCATTTTCTTGACTTTTTTGCATATGGGTATTATAAATATGGAAGAATTGAAGTGCAGAATCCATGCTTTTTTGCACAGAAAGGACTTCTTATGAAAAAAATCGTAATGACCGGAGGCGGTACAGCCGGACATGTCACACCGAATATTGCCCTGATGCCTGCGCTTCGCAGCGAGGGATATGAAATCTCTTATATCGGTTCCTATGAGGGAATTGAAAAGGGGTTGATTGAAGCACAAAAAGTTCCTTATTACGGAATCTCTTCCGGAAAACTGAGAAGATATTTTGATGTAAAGAATTTTTCTGATCCATTTAAGGTGATCAAAGGCTATTATCAGTCAATCCGCCTGTTAAAAAAGATAAAACCGGACGTTGTATTTTCCAAGGGGGGCTTTGTATCTGTTCCTGTTGTTCTGGCAGCAAAACACTGTAAAATCCCTGCAATTATCCATGAATCCGACATTACGCCTGGTCTTGCAAACAAACTTGCCATTCCAAGTGCTACAAAAGTATGCTGCAATTTTCCTGAGACAATGAAGTATCTTCCTGAGGGAAAAGCAGTTCTCACTGGTTCTCCGATCCGTCAGGAATTATTAAATGGAAATCCTTCGAATGCGATCAAACTCTGCCGCTTTGAAAATACGGAGAAACCGGTTATTTTAATTATTGGTGGAAGTACCGGCTCACGTGCGATCAACACCGCAATCCGTGATCTTCTTCCAGAGTTACTGAAACGCTATAACATTATCCATTTATGTGGAAAGGGAAACCTTGACGAAACTTTAAAAGATACCGATGGCTATGCACAGTTCGAATACGCAAACAAAGAACTTGCAGATATGTTCGCACTTGCATCTTTAGTCATCTCCCGTGCCGGAGCCAATGCCATCTGTGAACTGCTTGCACTGCACAAACCTAACATTTTAATTCCGCTGTCCGCTGCTGCCAGCCGTGGAGATCAGATTTTAAATGCAACTTCATTCCGTTCTTCCGGTTACAGTTATGTGCTTGAGGAAGAAGCAGTGACAAACACCGCTCTGTTAGAGGCCATTGACCATGTTTTCTCACACAAAGAACGTTATGTGGAAGCCATGGAAAAAAGTAATGGTAAGAATTCAATTGCTGCCATTGTCTCTCTGATCGATGACGCCGCTAAAAAGAACTAAAATGATCTATTTTTAATAAAGTAGTAAGGCTGTTGCGTGAAACTGTGATTTTCGTATCATGCAACAGCCTTTTTTGCTTATGATTCCATTTTTAAAGAATCACGAATCTCTGCCATCTCTTCTGGCGAGAAAGTTTCATGAGACCAGTTTAAGATATCATTGTTCTTTGCATTGAGGTATCTTGGGATCAGGTGCATATGGAAATGGAATACTGTCTGTCCTGCCACTTCGTGATTGTTCTGAACCAGATTGAATCCGTCACATTTTAATACGTCTGTCATATGGATTGCGAGCTTTTTGGCAAGCTTCATGGCATCTGCAGCTACATTTTCGTCGATCTCATACAGATCTGCATAATGATTCTTTGGCAGAATCAGCGCATGTCCCTTGCTCGCCGGGCTGACATCTAAAACTACCTTGAACTCATCATCCTCATAGATTGTGTTGGATGGAATTTCTCCTGCAATAATTTTACAGAAAATACAATTTTCATCTCTCATTTTTTTATCCTTCTTTCTTATATTAAATTATGTTGTCGAATTTTGTAATTCGTTAATGATTGCAGTTTCCCTGTATTGGTGCTAAACTGTGACTGTCTAATGTAAAAATCTGAATGAGACCGGGGTGAAATTTTGTTAAATAGCGAGGACTACCTAAATATTTTCCATGAAATCAAAAATTCTATTACATTGATCAGCAGTTCTTTACAATTAGTTGAAAAGAAACATCCTGAAGTGTCTGATTTTGCGTATTGGGCAGAAACTATGTCCGAAATCACCTCATTACGGAACATGGTCACAGAGTTATCCTCTGCAAGGCTCTGCAATCATTTAAACCTTCGCCATGTTGATTTATATGATTATATGGAAGATATCCATGATTCCATCTCCGCCTTCACAGCTCTTGATTTTCACTGCAACATCATAACGGAAGAAAATCTTCCCGAAATCGATATTGATCCCCAACTACTCAAACAGGCTCTCATTAATTTACTGAAAAATGCTTATGAAGCCATGGATAAATCAGGAACCGTAACCATCCGCGTTTCATCCGAAAATGACGTTGTCCTTATCGCTGTAACCGACTATGGCGGAGGGTTAGATCCTGCCTTTGCAGACAGTATTTTTGAACCTTTTATCACTTCCAAAAACGGTGGCAGCGGTTTAGGTCTTGTCATCACCAAGCAGATTGTGGAATCCCATCACGGAACGATTCACTGTGATTCCAGACCTGGTGACGGCTGTACCTTTACGCTCACTTTACCTCTTACACAAAGTTAAACATGGTATCTAACATACGAAGTGTCTTAAAATTACCTTTTGCAGTCATCTCACCTGTCATGAAAGCTCTCTGGAATGTCATTCTGCCTTCCACGATACTCTCAAGAACCTGATCTGAAAGCTTTGCGATCACATCGATATTCTCCTGCTTTCCGTAACTAATCTCTAATTTGTCATCCTTTACAGCAATAAACAGTGGTTCTTTCATCCCATCAATCATAAATAAATAGCGGGCAGCAAAATCATGCTGAGGTGTAAAATGTCCCTGAAAATCTTTCATAAATGCATCCTGTGGCTGCGGATTCTTTCCAAGCATATCCTTAAACATGGATGCCAGTTCTTCGATATCCTCTTTTTGCTTCTTCACATAAGAGTCATCGGAAACATATTTGGATAACTGCTCGCTCTCCTGTGGAGTCAGTTCTAACTGTGGCGTACGTGAAATGCTCCGCTTTACTGCCTGATTGCTTGTCGGAAGATTTTTGATTTTCTGGGAAATCGTGCGATAAAGATTCTCGGCCTTTTTCTCAATGATGACGGTGTAATCCTCATTCATTTCAAACGTGACGAGATCCTCCACGTAACCGCAAAGTCCTGCACATGGCAGTCCGCCAAGAATCTCCCATGCATTGGCAAGCGTCATCTCTCCCTCACGTTCTCCGTAAGTGGTTGACATAACGATTGGCTGCATATAAGTAACCTTTATCTTTTCCTTGTCTCCATAAAGCCAGCACGCATCCAAAAACTGCTGCATGTATCCGCCAATTCCAAGCCATTCCACTGTCGTCGCCAGAATAATTCCATCCGCGTCTTTCATAGTCTGTGGAAGTGTTGCAATCTCATTTTTATGTTCATAGATATTGATGCGCTCTACAGTCACACGAAGTTCTTTTAAAACTTCCTCCATTTTATTTAAAACATAAAGAGTTGGATCGTCTAACAACCCTCTGCCGCCATAATAAATATTTATCTTCATTGATCTGCCCTTTCTATCTGCGAAGCAGATTATTCTGTATTTGCGGATTTATATTCATGGATTCATCCGCAACATCTTTTTTAAGTATATTAAGTTTTGCAGACAAAATCAATATTTTTGGCGTTTTCCGTGATATAAAATCAATGTTGCCAAAAATCCACAGAGCATGCCTCCCACATGGCACCAGTTATCCACGCCAGTACTTGTAAATCCAAAGTAGAGACTTAATACGACCATGATGAGAATTCCCTTTGTCGTCATTCCCTCCAGCTTTCCTCTATGGTATATCACAACCCACAAAAGACCACCGATCACACCAAATACTGCGCCGGAAGCACCACCGGATACGGCATAATTTCCCGACAATAGCATCATGATATAAGAGAGCAGTCCTCCGCCAATTCCTGCGGCAAAATAAACCACTGCCATTTTCCAATGACCTATGTATTTCTCCAGTCTTGATCCGACACAACAGAAAATTACCATATTATTCATCAGATGTGTCACTCCAAAATGTAAAAACATTGCTGTCAATAAACGCCACCACTGATGATTGATCGTAAGAAACTCCGGATACATGGCACCTCTCGATGCCATATAGAACGCATCTTCTGTTGCTCCGCCAAAAGATAATATAATGTATACAAGAATGTTTGCAAGTGCGATCAGCCCTGTGACAAACGGCAGCTGCATGATGGAATGTTTTCCACTTACCGGTGCAGATGCCCGGCTGTTCTGCTGTACATCCATGTGTTCAATTCGATTCTTTAGTCCCCAGAAATCTCCCGGCTGATTCTCATATATGATCAGCTGTTTTCTGTCCTGATCATATATCCACATATTTTTTTCTTCAGAGCAAAGTTGTTTTGCATTCTCAGACTGATTCGTGAGCAGAATGGTCAGCAGTTCCACATGGTACACCGGAAATCCTTCCGGGAAGTCCTGTAACCTTCCCACCGGATGATAAAAAAATTCCTGCACCCGCTCCTGCATCACTTGCAGTTGTCCCATCGTCGGCAGATATCCATTCGTACCATCAATGAACATTACAAGATGAAACCCTTCCTCATAATATTTATAGAAAACACCGGTTTCTTCCGGTTTTACTTTACAAAAACGATATCCTTCCTGAGAAAATATCTCCATCCATTCGTTTCTCATTCGCTGTCCACTCCATTTCATAGCCTTTCATGGATATTATAGAGATTTCCAGAGGTAGAAGCAATGATATTTCTCCGATGTTTTTCTTAAATAAATCTAAACTTTTCATCTGCAAACTCAAGGATCTCGTTTGCCTGTAAACTCACTTTCATCTTGTAATCCAAGAGCGTCCCTCCTGCCTTTGTTCCATTGGCAGAATTCATATCTTCAATAAAGTATACATTTTCTACTTTCGTGATTTTTGCATGATGGCGGCTGATCGTAGCGCAGTCGACATGACCGGGACAGTCAGCAGCGCTTCCGATCACATATGGAAACGTATCAATTTTCAGATCCGGCAGCTGGTTGTTTCCTTCATATCTCAGAACTCCCCGGATTGTTTTTCTCTGATCCGCCAAAAGAACTGTCGGGCGTCCCATTTTTACCTCCTCTTCTTCCGGCTCAAAAACAATGGGCTGGATTTCATTCTTTTTCTCTTTTTTCTTTGCCAGTTCCTGCCTGTATTCTTTGATTTTTGCAAGATCCGGGAAAAAATGTTCTATTGCCTTTTGAAAAATCACTTTTGCTTTACCATCTGCTTTATCTGCTTTGTGAACGTTTTTTTCTTTTTCCGTCTGATCTGAAGTCTGCTCAAGCTCTACTCTGCTATTTTCCAGTATTCTGTCCGGCACAGGTTCTATATCCACACGATCATAAGTAAGACTTTCCCGGATTGCGATCAGACTATAGCCTTCCTTTATAACCTGATCATAAATATGGTATGCCATTTTTACCGCCCGCTGATCTTTATGATCGATTTTTGTGAGAAGATATTCCATGAGTTTTTGAAATCCCTCTGTAATATTCTCCTTCCCTTCCGGGCAATAGCAGAACCAGAAACTTCCATCCCGGTTGTTTTTAAAAATACTTTCCTGGGAAAACCAGAGATGACCTGGATCTAACAGAAAACCTTCTAACCGTTCAAGCGTTCCACATAAGCTTACGAGAAACTGTGTCAGCATCTGACTGTCCATCATTTCCATTTCCAACGCATGATCAAATGCCTGCATTCCTGTAATATCGTACCAGCAGACTGTAGCAGCATCCGCAAAAATCGTATTGACTGGCACTATCCCTAATATGCTGCTTCTTGTTAATATTTCTTTTTCAAAAGGAAGAAAATCCTGATCCGTCTTGACACACATATAACTTTTTGTCAGTTCCCTTTTATATTCAATCTCCATGAAATAAATCTCCAATATCTGTGATCTCATCCAGCAGATACATCGTATCCACAATATCAAATGATACTCTTGTTCCCAGTTTTGCCACTTGCGCCTTTGTCTCTTCATAGCAATCGATTCCGGTTCTCAGCGCAAGTACCATGACCGCAAGCACAAGTGGCACGATCAATGATGCCTCTATTGAAAAACTTCCCCGCATAACCCGCTCCTTCCATCAAAGTAACAATAAAACATACGCCGTAAATACAAATGGTACAAACGGTATTCTTTCCTTTTTCTTCTTTTTTCTAAAAAAAAGCAACACTGCCGAGCCGATTCCCGCTAAAACAGATGCCAGCAAAAGCAGCACAAGGTTCTCCCAAATTCCAAGAAATAAACCTGTCATCACAAATAAACATCCATCTCCATATCCGATACTTTCATGTGTAACCAGACTGTAAAGTAATAATGCGATACCAACAGACATTCCCGTCATTAAATAAAAAACGGATTCTTCCTGTGCAAACAAATGCAATAATACGGCTGCCATTCCTCCCAGCAGAAGTAGCGGCACACTCACCCGCTCTGTTTTCCAATCGATCCATGCACAGAAAAACAAACTGACCAATAAAACAATCATCCTTATTCCTTCCAGCATTTTGAACACGCCCCCTTTCCCTCCACATCAGATAAGCGTACCATCTCAATGGTTCTTTTAATACCGCTGCAGTTTAAATCTGTGTGATATTTATTTCCGTAATTTGTGATATATACCCTTTCAAATTTGTTAATTTTATCCGCGCAAAGCTCGCATTTGTGGTATTTCTCTCCGTTTTCATTCCGATATTCCGCTATTTGCACATCTTCTACCGACTGAATTGACAAATTCAGATACGTACAGCCCGAAGTCTTATGATACACGGTTCCCTGTTCTGCAATATATACCCATCTGTCACCATCCTGGATGCCAAGTTCGTCTTTCCATCCTGTCCACTTTCGATAAATTGTCTGCTGCGAGAGCCAGAATGACTTTTTCCCAAGCAGACTAACTGGAAATTTCATCTGATAATGGACTCTGAGACAAATATCATTTCCCTCAAAAGACGATTCTGAAAATGTAATTCCGAAAACATTTCCCGTCACAAATTTTCGGATATTATCATCTTCGCGCGCCTTTGCAATAAACATACTTTTTGCAAGTACCGCATACTTCTCATCCTGACTGTCCTTTACGGCTGCATAGACAGACAGCGTGCGTCCCGTATCTTCTAATGCATCCTGCACGCAGAGCTGCACCTGCATAACACGAAAGAAAAACAACACAAATGTAAACAGACAGGCAAGTATCGGCACCACAACTGCTGCCTCCAATGTCATAGAACCGGACGGACAGGTGCATCCGGGTGTCTCTTTGGGTGCATTGGTCCAAGCCGGACCTTTCCTAAAAGAACATCTTTCAGGGAGAGATTTTTGTTCATTTTTTATAGTTTTGGAGAAGATAAGAGACACCCGGACACACCTGCCTTTCTTATGGAATGTAATTGATCTGATTTTCTCTTCGGAAGGAATATTGTTTTAATTTTTCACTATTTATAAAAGACAACCTGGAAAAAAGAGGTTCTGCCGCAAATTCCACCTCACACCTGAAACAAACGATCATATGATCCATTCTGCAATCTTTATATTCCTCATTCTGAATCAAGTCCTGCTCCATTACATTGAGCATGCGGCAGGATAATGTTCCATCCTTTGCAAAAAATAAAATCTGCTTTAAATAATCCTGATATTTTAGACCATTGCTGCATTCTTTTGCCCTTGTCTGGCTTTGAAACGACTGTAATAGATGCGCCAAATCTGTCGTCCACTGCTCTTTTGACTTCACCAGCGCAATTTTTCCTCCCATGAGCAATGCCCTGATATCCTGGATACTTTCGATATATGCCCATGCACCGACAACCGCGATCTGTACCGTCTTAATGATTGCCGGATTTCCGGTAAAGCCAGCTAATGCAGCAGCGATTGTCTCGGACTGTAACATTTTTTCTCTGTCCGACAGTAAATATGTGACATTCGAAGCACAGCGATACAATAGCAGTCTGTTGACTACCTCTTCTAAATTCTTTCGTTCTTCTTCATGTCCTCCAATTAAATATTCCAACTCATAGGAATATGCATGGTTTTCTTTCGGGCTGCAGTAGTTGGAAAAATTTGATTCCGCATATTCCAGCACAAGAATTTTCCGATACCAGTCACTTTCTGCTTCGTAATTTATATTTCCTTCACTGCAGGTTCTTTTTTCAATCGCCTCTGCAAGATTCATGCGTTTCGTAGAGATTTCGCCGGCGTTTTCCACAACCAGTCCAAGTGTAGAAAGACTCATCGATTTTCTGATTTCATTCACAACATCCAACGGATTTTCTTCCAGAGGCTGTGTATCTTTTTCATTTGTCCTATTCACAATAGATTCATTTTCCTGCCTGCCATTTTCTGCTTTTCCATTGTCTGTCTTTGCTTTCTCTGTCTTTTCCTTCTCTGCCCTTGCACTCTCAATGCTCTCTTTCGCCTGATCAATGGTTTCTTCGACATTCGTCGTATTATTTTTCATGTCATTCTGGTTAATATATCTCTGACGAATCTCTTCTGCTGCCTCTCTGGGCAGATTTTTCTTCATATATGCAGAGATCATATCGAGAAGCACTTCGCCATCAGCATCTGTGACAAGCAAATATTTTGGCTCATAAATGTGGCTGGTCTCCATCTGAAACAGATTCATATCCGGAAACTGCCATCCAAAATTCTTCTGATTCAAATTTTCATCCAGTTTCTCTTTCATTCTCCCTGTCACATTGCCGATTTCAAAAAAATCTGTACTATAGCCACCATCCAGCATGAGCAGATGAAACTCTTCCCATAAATAAGGCTGATATTCTGCAGCCACACATTCCACACCCTGCCTTCCCTTCCAGTCCGCATATTGAGACAGCCCATAAAATCTTGCTGCCTCAAGTAATACAAAAAGGGCTGAAAACACAAAACTCATACATAGCGCTGAAAATACCGTAATACTTCCCTTTTTCACTAGATACTTCCCGCCTTGCTGTTAATGGTTTCGAAAATACTGTTCACCAGATTTGTGAGCTGCTTTTTAAAGATGATTACAAGCCCTATTAAAACCACAAGTATCAATATCATTTCCACAACTCCCACTCCACTCTCATCTGCTGCAAATTCTTTTGCCACTCTTACCATTTGATCTTTCATATTCTTTTTCCTCGCTTTCCTATTTTTAAAAATTAAAAAACTGCTTACATCTACCTTTCATTGTCCGCCCTGCATTTTACAGATCCAACAATTCTCTAATAATCATTTTGAGAAACAATTACTTACTGTAACGAAAGAAACGCAGGAACCATAATAATGACAATGATAATTCCAAACATCATCATCATTGGAAACAGCATTTTTGTCCCTGCCTCCTCCCCGCTTTTCTTTGCCAGATTTTTGCGTTCTTCAAAGGCATCTGAAACTTCCTGTTCTAATAGCTGCACCAGTCCCCTCGTTCCTTTTCGAAGATTCTGGACAAGCAAACTGCAAAATTTCCGGTAACGATGCAATCCACATCGCTCTCCAAAGCGTTCATAAGCCCGTGCCTCTCCAACTCCGCTCTCAATCTCATGACATGTGATAAGCATCTCCTCATATAACGGATGAATCGGTATCGTATTATTTTTCCGCTTATTACTGTAATTCGTTGCAATTTTGTTCCATGCGCTAAATAATGTCATTCCAGCCCCAAGAAGGATTGTCAACTTGCTCACCAGCTCCGGATACTCAGACTGCAATTTTTCTTTTCGCCGTTTTTCCTCTTCCTGCTTTCTGGATTTCTCGACCAATGGAACACAGCCCGCTGCAATCATCCCAAGAAGCAGCAATTTTAAAGGCATTCTCTCACTTTTTTCCTTCCATATGATTGTCTGGTCATCTATGGATTCCGGCAAAATCAGCGTAGAATCATTGGTTTTTTCGTTCTTTTTTATTAATTCCTGTTTTAATTTATTGTTGATTTTTTCTTTCTCTGAATATATCTTTGGACAAATTTGAAAGAAAAACTGATACTCCAACGTCTGACTGTCACAGCCTAATTCCACGACAGCCTTCACCAATATTTCCTCTTCCTCTAAACTGTCATTCATTACATGCCCTTCCAGATCGACATACTGATAAGAATCAAAACTCCAATCTGCCGTCACCTGTCCGTCCTGATACTGTGACTGGATGCAGACATCCTTTCGGATCTCATCTACAGATTCATTTTCTCCCGGAAAAGTCTCTGCGATCTCCTGCTCTGCCGCCGCAAGCAATGCCTGCTGTTCTTCCTTCGTCAGCCCCTGCTCTGCCACGTGCACTGACAGTTCCTGTTCCAGTTCCTTCTCTGGAATTTCCCAGATAAGTTCTGCATCGTAGTTGCCATCTCCATATGCCTGCCGCTCCAATACATTTCCCTGCTTTAACACCGGATTCATAGATTCCTGTATCAACGCTGCCCCAGCCAACACAGCAAATAACGCAAAGACCTTCCCCATTTTTCGATAAAGGCTCTGTCCCTGCTTTTCACTTTTTCTATTTTTCATATATTCCTTCCCAGATTTCACTCAACTCTTCAGAATACACTTAACGCTCCACCCACATATCTGTCAGACCTTAATAGCTGTCATTTTTGCAGAAATTTTTATTGCAGCAAGATACGCACCCAACGCGCCTGTCATAACACTAATTCCAAAAATATTTCCATACAATGGTGCCAAAAATTCTCCTGATGTCAGATTCAGATATAAAATAATGAAAACAGGAATTACATTCATAATCTTCTGTTCCATCTTCTTTGCAGAAATTACTGTCTGAACCTCTCTTTCCACCTCGATCTTATCGCTGATATGTTCAATGGTTGTTGCTATAATTTTGTGAAAATCACCGCCACTGCGTTTCGCGAACAAAAAAACATCGGAAAAATTCTGAATATCTTCACAATCGCTGCGAAGCGCAAATTCATATAACAGTTTTTCAATTGGCTGGTTCATTCCAACCGCCTGATTGATCTGATGCAGTTCTCCGACAAATATCCCATCCTGTCCATATAGTTCCGTCATCTCCTTCTCGCTCTCCCGCCATGCATTCTCCATGGAATATCCCGCCTGAAGTGCTGCCGCAACACTCTGCATTGCATCGCGGAACTGCAAAAGAAGTGTCTCTTTTTGCTGTTCCTGCCGTTTCCTTTTCTCTCTTTGAATACACAGTGGAATGAAAATAAAAACAGTGACCATGCCATATACAGACTGATATAAAATCCACGCCGCAAGCATTCCCGCCAGAATTCCTTTTCCAATGCAAACCATCATTTCTTTTTTGCTCAAAAAATATGTACTATAATCCATCCAGACAATACCCTGCCCTTATCATTTTCTCTGTGTGTATCAGATCACCGACTTTTTCCATTGCTCTATGTACTGTATTTTCATGTACTGTATTTTCTTCCGCTTTCTCTTCTTTAAAGCGGTATATGTCATTCAAAATGATGTTATTTTCCTCGTATCCTGCAATTTCTGTAATTGAAAGTACCTTTCGGCTCTTATCCCGCATACGTCCAAGATGAATCAGAATATCAATGCCGGACGCAATCTGGCTTCGAATCGCTGGAAGCGGCAGTTCCATCCCCATTAAAACCATCGTTTCCAATCGGCTTAACATATCTTTGCAGGAATTGGCATGTCCGGTGGACAAACTTCCATCATGCCCTGTATTCATCGCCTGCAGCACATCCAGTGCCTCCGCTCCACGACACTCTCCCACAATCACCCGGTTTGGTCTCATGCGAAGTGCCGTTTTGATCAGGTCGCGTATCGTGATCGGCAGAACCCCTTCGGTATTGGCATTCCTTGTTTCCAACCGCACCAAATTGGGTTTGTCGATCAATTGCAGTTCTGCCGAATCCTCAATTGTGATAATTCGTTCCTCCCTTGGGATAAACTGTGACAATGCATTTAAAAATGTTGTTTTTCCGGAACCTGTCCCACCGGAAACAAAAATGTTATACCCGGAAAGCACAAGCACTTTTAAAAACTCTGCTGCCTCCTCTGTGATTGCTCCAAATCGGATCAGATCTTCCATCACAAACGGCTGCTCCGGAAATTTACGGATTGAGATAGCCGAACCGTCAATTGCGATCGGCTGTAACACAATATTTACCCTTGAACCATTTGCAAGGCGCGTATCCACGATCGGCGATGCCTCATTCACCATACGGTTATTACTTCCTGCCATCTGCTGAATGACATCATTTAATTTCTCTTTGGAAGTAAAATGCTTATCTGACTCAAACAGCTGCCCTCTTTTTTCGTAAAAAATATGCTCTGCCCCATTTACCATAATCTCTGTGATTTCCGGATCATCCAGTAATTCCTGCAACACATCCAGCTTGCGGAGCGAATGGAACAGATACTGTTCTAACGCTTCCTGCTCTGACAGTTTTAAAAATTTTTGTTTTCCGTAAATACTGCATTTTTCTGAGACAATTGCCCGGATTTCGGTATCACTCATCTCTCTGGTGAGGTCAATTTCCGCGAGAATATGTTCCCTCAGCTTTTGAATTTCTTCATCCGATGTCTGCATAATTCCTCCCAAACTCTCCTTTTCCTCACAATACGCACTCCAAACATTTGCTACTCATCCATGATCTCCTTCCATCTTCTGACAAAATCACCAAATTCACTCCACTGTAACTGCTCGATGACATTTCCACCGCCATGAATATTTTTAGCCGTATATGGCACATTGACTTTGTGAATTTTTTCTGCCACTGCCTGATGTCCTGTCTTTTCCAGCCACTCATAAAAATGCTTGTCCCTGCACTCGTAAAAATAACCTTCCCTGCCGATCAGAAGCAGTTCATCACAGCGGCTCATGCAATCTGCCAGTTCCGGCATACTCACGCCAAAATCTACGACAAGCACCTCAAAGTCCGTATTTTGTTTCATAAAATCAATAAATTGTTCCCACTCCTGTCTGCCAATCTGCCTGATATTTTCCGGATTTTCAAAAGGCAAAATCACAGATATTCCGGACATTTCATAGACACAGTTCCAAAAATACTCTGTCGTCAGTTCCCCACTGCGGAGTTTTAAAACTACGTCTGTAAAATCAAAATTCCCTGTTTGTCCGAATAATTCCCGAAAGCCCGAAAACTCAAGGAAATTGAAATACAGTACTTTCTGCTCTCTGCCAAGATTTACCGCATGCATCACCGAAAACAGTTCCTGCATCTCATGACATTCCGGAGAAACTACCCCGATCACCTTCCCATGTGTCGCAACCTGCACTCCCACAGGTTCCCTTTTGGTCATCCCTGCCTGCACATAAATTTCATGCAGCAACTGTTCCATCGGCTGATATTTCGTAACAATTTTCTTCTGCGGTATCGTATCTTTTTCCCACATTGCCTCCTCCGCCGCCTGATTTCCACACAGATCAGACAGATACATGATATTTACGTCCGAAGAAAACTCCTCAAATCCACTCCCTGCAATCACCAGATCAAAGTTTCCCATTTTCTCATCTCCGGTAAACTGCTCGATCGTGGAATAAATATTCAACTCAATTTCCTGCGCTTTATGATTCATCATATAAGCCGCAAAGCGCTCACAATAAAACTTGTCCTTATCACAAAGGGCAATTTTAATTTTTTGCAACTACACACCTCCCTGTTACATACACAACTGCCAGCAGGATTTCGATGGAAAAATGAATTTTTGTGAATCTTTCCTTTTTCCCTCCCTGTGAAAGATAAAGCTGCACTACTTTTCCCATGCCAAGCACTGCTGCAAAAAGAAAGGAATCAAACATTACCAGAAATAACTGCTTTGTTGTCAAAAAACTACCTACTAATGAAAATAATTTGATGTCGCCTGCTCCAAGAGCATGCATCTGAAATAAAAGAAATAAAAGAACCACCGGAATTGTAATATTAAGAATAAAATACAGAATACCAACGTACCCATTTCCCCAAATTTTGAGTACCAGTCCCCATATTAATCCACACACGATCAGCCGGTTACTGATCTTCATGCATTGCACATCTGTTACCACTGCAATCGATAAAAATGTCAGCAGTGTCAGATTTGTAATCGCCCCAATTCATCACCTCGCTTTGTTGTAAGTCGCATTATAGCAACCGCATTTTCGCTTGTCTATAGCAATTGTGAAAAAAGTCGAACTTTGGCAGTTTCCTACAAAAACTTTGTCACCTCAATTCCATAAAGGAGCGCAACCCCAGGGAATCCAAGGGTTCCGGATGTCAAAAGGGTAACCGGATTTAAACCGACATATATATCGAAGCCTTGCTTTTGCAAAATGTCATTGACCAGAAGAATCATGATGGCTCCAAGGACTGTCCGAACTAAAAAATTTAAAATAATCTGTGCCCTTTTTCGCAATAAAAGTACCAGAAGAATGATTCCACAAATGATGGCAAGTACCACCATTCCCATTTTTTGATCCATAACCACCACGTTTTTTGTTTTAATTTATGATTGTTTTCTGGAATTTATGAAAATTATTTGAGATATTGTATAGTTTTTCCATTCCGTGACTATACTATTAATAAGATTTCAGTGACTGTTCCCATGAGGACAGAATTTTATTGATCGGAGGGGATTACCATACGTATTTTACAAGAGGAATATGCAAAGGATAAACACTATACGCTTCTTAAGGATGACCTCCACCAGACCGCACGTGCACTGCAGGATGCTTATAATAACCTGGAAAATGTTGTCGATCCGGATCTGATCGACTGCTACATTTACGAGTTAAACTCCGTGCAGATGCGTTATAAATTTTTGCTCGCAAGCATAAAAAAAATGGAACTTTCCCAGTAATTTCCGGCACTTTAATCGAAAAGAAGAGGCTTCTATGCAAAGAAGCCTCTTGATTTGTCCAGTTCCTGGCAGTTTTCCACCAGATCGCCTTTTCCGTATGTGTACCCGGCATACACCTGCTGGGTATTTTTCATCATTGGCGCAGAGGAATCTGTCTCTGCCACCTTACAAAAACTCTGATATAATTTTCGAAGCATTTTTTCTGCATTTTCAATCTCCGTCAGACTCCGTTTATACATTGCTGCCGCAAGGGAATCCTTGCAGAAAACATAAATCCGGTAAAGATTTCTGGAGATGTCATAAGAAAAATCCAGTGTCTGCATTAACTCACCAATGGAATTCTGTGCTTTCCGCAAAGCCACCTTAAACTCTTCCCATTTTTCTTCCTGATATGCTTTTTTTGCATCATCCAGATAAGCGAAGATAATCTCATAATTGATCACCGTAAGCCCGCTCCGGTTGCTCTGGCTGATCCTTCTGGTAAAATCCAAAATCTGCTCTTTTTCCACGTTTTACACCATCCCTGCAAAAATACTACTGTAACAATGATAAAACATTCTGTGGAAGATCATTTGCCTGACTTAAAACTGACACGCCTGCCTGCTGAAGTACATTGTACTGTGTATAATTGGTCATTTCCTCTGCCATATCCACATCTGTCAGTCTTGACATTGCATCCGTCATATTCTCCTCAAATGTATCGAGACTGGAAGTTGCATACTCCAGACGGTTTTCATACGCACCGATCTTGGAACGCGCATCAGATACCATTGCAATTGCATCGTCTAATGCACTGATCGCACGGTCAGATCCTGTCACAGTTGTGACATCCAGATCGTCGATATAAAGGGTCTCACAGGAAATTTCCTGAATGCGGACATCCATATTCTGATGCTCATTAGCTCCGATATGAAGTGTCATATTACCGATATCAGTCACATCAAAGACTGTCTTTCCTGTTTTTCCCTCTTTTGCCAGAAAACTCATGGAAAAACCATCTCTGTCCGTGATCGTCACTCTGTTTCCATCGGTTGCAACCGTTGCGGTGCTTGTGAAAATAGATGTATCTTTTGTTCCCGCAATCACCTTTCCAACACTAAGTTCCACTTCTGCATCCGTTCCAGAATTTCCGGCTTTTGCTGCATCATAAGTCATTGTTCCTGTTTTCGCATCTGTTGTAAGATCTGTGGTATAACCTAACGCTGTTGCAAAATCTTTCGTTGTACTCACACCTTCTTTTCCAGAAAACGTTATAACTAACGCTGCCGAAGAACCATATCTGCTTGCCTGAAGACCAGTAAACGTACCATCGTCCGTCTTCATCTCTGCCTCGCCAACCTCTGCTGCTGCACGGATTTTCTCATAAACTTCTGCCATTGTGTCATTTGCATCAATATCCACGGAAGAACCATTGATGGAAATTGTTCCAGATGCACCGATTGCCCCCGTACCCGTAGAATTAATTCCCACATCTGTTGCAGTATCTGTTGCCTTTGTTGCGGCTGTTTTGATATTGATCTCATATTTTCCCGGGTTTACATAATCCGAAACATTCACACGGGAAACATTTGCATTATCCGTATAAACACGTGTATCCAGCGAGCCATCCAACAATGATTTCGAATTGTACTCCGTATCTTTGGAAATACGGTTGACCTCGTCCTTCAACGCCTCGATCTCGTCCTGGATTGCCTGTTTGTCCTCTAAAGAGTTCGTTCCGTTTGCTGCCTGGACAGAAAGTTCGCGCATTCTCTGTAAAATAGCACTTGTCTCATTCAATGCGCCATCTGCGATCTGAAGTACAGAAGTTCCATCGGATGCATTGGAAGATGCTCTGTCTAACGCATCGATCTGTGCCTGCATCTTATTGGAAATTGCCATTCCTGCAGGATTATCCTTTGCATGATTGATCTTCAAACCGGAAGAAAGTCTCTCCATGGATTTTGTAAGATTGTTTTCTGTACGAAGCAGCTGTTTATTGGTGATCACTGCTGACATATTATTATTAATTCTCATATTTTTCCTTCCTTCTCAACTCATCTGCTTCATATATCGTCAAAATCCTCTTTTTCCCTTAGAAAAATCTACAAATTTATTTGCTTTCCAAAGCAAATCGTATTATAATTACCTCGTTATTGGACACACTAATACGGCAAATATCACTTTGTCGTATGTGGGAATACAACGAAAAAGTATCAGAACTTTTTCCAAAAAGATACAAGGAGGATATCAGAATGGCTCAGGTTAATAAATCAACCATGATTGGTGAATTACTTCAGATTGACCAGAATATTGCACCAATTCTTTTAAATATTGGTATGCATTGTCTTGGATGCCCATCTTCCCAGATGGAAACAATTGAAGAGGCAGCTATGGTTCACGGAATTGATCCAGATGCTTTAGTAAAAGAGATCAACGATTTCTTAGCAAAAGACCTCGCTTAGTTTTAAGCAAACATTATTACAAAAAAGGTATCGGCAAATTGCCGGTACCTTTTCTTTTTGCCCGAAGGCTTTTTGATTCGTTTATAATTCTGCCAGAGTCTTAAGCGCATTTCCCTGCAGGATCATATGATAATGTTCCCTGAAAAATGCTCCTGTTGCCGGCGTATATGGCTGCTGAGCTGCATATTCTGATAAAATATTGCAGACCTTATTGAATGTTTCCGGTGACTGATCACTCTTACTCACCAGCAGATAATAGCGGTTGGCGGTCTGACTCTTGTAAAGATCATTCGCTCCCGCATAAAAACCATTCAATATATGCGCAAGTCTTGTCACTTCATCAAGATTCTTGAAAACAAACAGCTTTGTAATGTCTACAAGTACGTTTACCGGAGTTTCTTCCTTCGCTGTTTTCTCACTGCTCTCTGCCGTCTGGTTATCCCCCTCCGGCTCCTTTGCAGCTTTCTTATGCTCTTCCTGAATCTTTCTGAATAATCCTAATATATCATCAGCGCCTGCTGCCGCTGCATTCTGCACACTGCCTGACATAGCATCTTCATACAAATCTTCCGGATCAGGATCTGAAAACCTGGAAAAACGTGTATCAAGTTCCTCCGGATATTCTACCTTCGTAATCACCAGAATAATTGTGTCCGCGGAAAGCGGGATAGCTTCAATCATAAGCGGTATATCGTCTGCTTCAAATCCAAATTCATAGGCAGCCTGCTGCATCATATCTCGAAACAGCATCTTCGCCTTTTCGGTCCCGTATGCGAGTTCACTGAGCTTAATCTGACGTTCTGCCAGATCTTCTCTGGTCAAAGTGCAACGAATCTGATTCTCATTCACTTTTTCAATTTTCATATTATCACTTCCTTCATCCGGAAAACCTTGTAAACTGTACATCTATTATAATCAAATGCCCTATTGATGTAAAGTATACCATTTTATTAAATATTTCTAAACTCATCTTCAATTCCTTTGCACCCATAAAATTTTGTGAAAATTCACCAAAGTTATAAAAAGTAGTTGCAAAACAATTTTGTTCATGTTATAAAGGTATGCATGAGATGGCGAAACGGATACGCTTTGAAAGGAGCGATCTTTCGTTAAACCAACAACTTTGTTTGGCAAATACCGGGTTCTATCTACTCTTGGTACTGGAAACAGCAGCACCGTCTATCTTGCCGAACATATCAGACTGAACGTATACCGGGCAATCAAGTGTATCCCCAAAGACACTTCTCTGGTATCTTCACCTTCTTCGGAAGCCACACTTCTGAAGAATCTCAATCATCCTGGAATTCCCATTATTTACGATATTGAAGAAGATGAACATTTCTTTTATATCATCGAGGAATTTATTCAGGGACAATCCATTGACACTTTTGTGTCATATCAAAAAATTTCCCATGAACTTTTAATAAAATTTGGCATCCAGCTTTGTGATATTTTAGATTATCTGCATCATTTAATGCCATATCCAATCCTATATCAGGATCTAAAACCAGAGCATATTATAGTATGTGGAAATCAGATAAAATTAATCGATTTTGGAATTGCATCTTTTTTTACCGGTTCTGGAAAAAATTATCAAATTTACGGAACAATGGATTTTGCTGCGCCGGAGGCTCTGAATGGTCTTCCAGTAACGCCTTCCGCAGATGTGTATGGACTCGGGAAAGTCCTGCAATATCTGAGCAGCTATACAACGGAACCCTGTTCCACTATTTTTCAGACAATCATTCAAAAAGCTACTGCATATGATGCAGCGGACAGATATGAAACGGTCCGTCTTTTTAAAGAAGCTCTTGAACAGGATCTAAAAACAGCGTGTCCATCCGTTTCCCATCTCACAATCAAAAATATTTCTGTTTTTGGAAGCAAACCAGGTATTGGCACAACACATATTGCCATAGCACTTGCCAGCACCTTAACTGCAAATGGTTATCCTGCCGTTTACACAGAACGTAATGGTAACAATCATCTGCGTTCCATGCTGCAGGAGCATCCGGCAGTCAAAGAACAGAATGGTATCTGTTATTACAAATATTTCCGCGGTATCCCGGACTACGGTCAGGGGATTGAACCGCCCGATTCCGGAGACGCCATTTATGTGAAAGACTTTGGTGTATATCAGAAGGATATAATAGAATTAGGCCCAGAGAATTTTAATCTTTTTATCTTAAGTGGCAGTCCGTGGGATCTCGCACAGACCATCTCCACCGGATTGGAATTATCCCGTCTCGGAAACACCGCTTTTATCTGTAATTACAATAACCAGTCCTCTGCAAAAAAACTTGCAGGAAAACTCGGCTGTAAAGTATACTGCTTTCCTTTTGACGGGGATGCATTTACCTGTACCGAAACCAAAACAGATTTATTCTTTCATGTATTATCTTTCGAAAGGGGAAAAAAGAAATTTTTAAATTTCAGAAAAAGACAACCTTAAAACATTATTCGATCGGCATCTGTGGCTGCGGTCACGGCTGTGGTGTCACGCATCTTTCCATTGCACTGTCAAACTACTGTGCTTCCAAACTGCGCTGTTCCACTGCCTGTCTGGAACTAAACCAGTCCCAGGACTTTGAGAGTCTGTCCGGATTCACATCCAAAGACACACCTTTTTTCAAAAAAGAAAGCCCTCATAATATGTTTACCATTTATGATGTTGATTATTACCCTGCGGTTTCAATTGGGGAAATTCCGCAAATTTTAAATCATGGCTACTGTTATCTGCTGTATGATTTTGGTGTGCTGACAGAGACAAACTACAATGAATTCTTACGATGCGACCGGAAAATCGTAATAGGCAGCCTTGCGCCGTGGAAAGAGCAACTTTACCACAAATTTATTCAATCAACTTTTATCGGGCAGAAATCAGGGGAAGACTTTTACTATTTAGTATTGTTCGGAGAAGGAAATGATATGCAGGCTTTTCGTAAAAAATATCATCTGTCCATGGCGCAAATTCCCTTTTTCAAGAATCCGTTTCATATCGAAAAAGAACAGTTCCCTTTTTTACAGGAACTGCTTTAGGAGGCATTCACATTTTACACAATCGTAAAAAAACAATTTTAATTACTTTTTTCATCAGCATATGCATTGCAGGCATTCCTTTGTCGATTCTGCTCTTGATCCAGCGCTACAATTGTAGGGTATTAAAGCAGACAGTGTCTGCCTACGAAGCCGAACAGAACGCCTACGTGGACACAAACGTGTATCTTCTGTCAAAAGCACTTCCTGCCGGGGAAGCACTGACAAAGGATGATCTGACCTCGTGCACGGTAAAACTTCCACGCAGTCAATCGATTCTCTATGCTTCTGACAGCAAAAATCTGATCGGTCAATATGCGAAAACGGCACTGAAAAAAGGACAGCTTCTCACAGCCGATTTTTTCTATTCGGATGAAAGACTTACAGAACGTAACCGCTATCTCGAATTATCAGATATCCGCTTACCGGAATCCGTTCACACCAATAATCTGATTGATATCCGAATTTCTTTTCCTACCGGCGAAGATTATATTGTTTTGAACCAGCAGCGTGTTCTTTCCTTATTAAATGAGGATGAAGGAACTTCTGTCTGCGGCATAGCTTTAAATCTTTCCGAGGAAGATCTGCTCCGGCTGTCAAGTGCCCGTGTCGATGAAAATTTGTTTGAAGGTACCTATCTGTATGCGGTTATTTACCAGGCAGATTTTGAAAATGCTGCTGTGACAACCTACCCGGTAAACCCTCAGGTATTCACCTTAATGCAATGGGATCCTAATATTGTTTCGCTTTTTACTGTAAAAAAGGAACAGGAAAAACGTTCTGTATTAGAGAACCATCTGCAATTATTTACCCAGAAGGAAATGGGGAATTCTATCGAAGCTGAGCTGGAATCTCTTCCGGACAGCCAAGAGGAATTGCCAGAACAGGATAATAATATATCACAAATGTAACCTATGCGTTTTCCTTTTGGTCAGGACTATAAGCAGGAGAAAATCTTATGGTTAAAAAAACAGAAAAACTCTATATGGAACTGTCCGCCTTAGAAAACAGAGGTGTGACGATCTGGCTTGAGGGAACTCCAAGCAATTCCCTCAATGTATCAAATCAATTATCCATTCACGAAGATACCTCTTACATGAGGGATTACGTGTTTGAAGAAGGGAGGCTGAAAGAGGTACATTTTGACAAGGTTTCTAAATGAACCTGTATTATTTTGTCATTCTCTCCTTTTGTAAATGGAGACTTTTGACATTCATTCTTGTAACTTATTATATTGTAGATATCGTTTATGCATAAAAGCAGTGGATGTTCTAAGGCCCTCAAAACCTGATGATCCAGGTGTCTATATAACACTATTTGATAAGAAAAAGATTCAGAAGCCGCGGGGAGTCCGCGGCTTCTTTGCATTTCTGTCGGTTCAAATTTACAATTTCTTTATGTCCACGAATAAGAAATTCTTAATAATACTTTTACTATGATTTTAAGTGTCAATATGCTACAATTGTTTCTGTAAATGTAATCCATTTCACCATACATATCATTACATTTTACAATTTGATAAAAATTTGTTTTCAAAAATGCACTTTTTCGATAGAAAGGAACTTTTATGAAGAAAAAAATTATACCGTTTATTGCGGCTATCGCACTTATCATTGTCGTTGTTTTATTTATGGTATTAGGAAATATCATTGAAAAATACACTCCTTCCAAGGAGACAAAAGATCTGTCTGAATATTATGGACTGACTTCGGATACAGATGTCGCTCTCATATGCAACAACGAAGTCATTGATACCAAAGGAAAACTTGTAAACGGAGAAGTTTATTTAAGTTATGAAACAGTACGGAACTATCTCAATGCACGTTTTTATTGGGATCCCAATGAAAATATCCTCCGTTACACAACTGCCAATGATCTGATTTCCGTAAACGCGGAAAGTTCTGATTACACCGTGAACAAAGATACACAGTCATTTGGCCAGACAATTGTAAAAGCAGATGCCTCTACCGCTTATATTGCAATCGATTTTGTCAAACAGTACTCTGATTTTCAGTACAATTACTATACGGATCCAAACCGTGTCGTTCTTACCAATGCATGGGGTGATTATACCATTGCTTCTGCAAAGCAAAAAACAGAAATCCGTTATCAGGGCGGTATCAAAAGTCCGATTCTTACAGAAGCAGATAAAAATACCGAGCTCACTATTTTAGAACCGGGTGATACCTGGACAAAAGTTGCCACAAATGATGGATATATCGGTTATATCAAATCCAATAAACTTGGAACAACTTCTACTACGACAATTTCCAGTGACTATGTTGCAGAAGAATTTTCCCATATTACCAAAGATTACAAGATTAATATGGCATGGCATCAGGTAACCAATCAGTCTGCCAACGACAATCTTGCTTCTATCTTACAGAAAACAAAGGGAATTAACATACTTTCTCCAACCTGGTTTTACTTAAACGACAACAATGGAAACATTGCTTCCCTTGCAAGTTCCACTTATGTTGATTACTGTCACCAGAATGGCATTGAAGTCTGGGCATTGATCAGCAATCTGGAAAATGACAGCGTCAATACCGCAGAAGTGCTTTCCCACACTTCCTCCAGAGATAATCTGACCAACAATATTATCTCTGCCGCTATCCAGTACAATCTGGATGGAATTAATGTCGACTTTGAAGCATTGAATGCGGATGCTGTAGGAAACTCCTACATTCAATTCATCCGTGAGTTGTCATTAAAATGTGCCAACAATGGAATTGTACTTTCCGTTGATAATTATGTTCCAAGTGATTACACTGCATTTTATAATCGTGCCGAGCAGGCTCTTTTTGCTGATTATGTTGTGATCATGGCATATGATGAACATTATGCAGGTTCCCCGGAAGCTGGTTCCGTTGCTTCGATTGGTTTCGTGACAGATGGTGTGGAAAATACTTTAAAAGAAGTTCCTGCAAACCAGGTAATCCTCGGTATGCCATTTTACACAAGAGTCTGGTCCGAGACACCGGTAGAATCCGATTCCACTGCAACCGATGAAACGGACACAACCGTTGATTACGAATTATCTTCCTATGCGACCAATATGACAGAAGTACAGAAACTCATCAGTGCAAATGGTGTGCAGCCTGTTTGGCTCGATGATATCGGGCAGAATTATGTCGAATATCAAAATGGTGGTGTCAACTACAAGATCTGGATTGAAGATGCAACTTCATTGGAGAAAAAGCTTACCGTCATGGACACCTATGGTCTTGCCGGTGGTTCCTTCTGGAAACTTGGAATGGAAGATTCCTCTATCTGGGATACCATTATCAAATATATCAATTAGTGTTTGAAAACGATCCTGAAACGCAAATTCAGGTACAACCGATCAATAGATTCATATCTCCCACAGTTTGTGAATACAATATAGAAACAAACTGTGGGATTTTTTATGAAAAGAAAAATAGAATTGCTTATGGGACTTTGTGTGATTCTCTGTGCCTTTGTCCTCGCCCGTAAAGGAGCTGTTTTTGTACAGAGCGAGCAGGCAAAATCTGCGCCTGTCTGCATTGTTGTAGATGCCGGTCATGGTGGTGATGATCCGGGAAAAATCGGCATCAATGACGCGTTGGAAAAAGACATCAATCTTCAGATTGCATTAAAACTGCAAAAAATATTAGAACAAAATAACATCAAAGTTGTGATGACACGAAACACAGATGCCGGACTGTATTCCGAGGGCGCAACCAATAAAAAAGCGGAGGATATGCAGAAACGCTGTAAAATTATCGAGGATTCCAATGCCCTTTTTACGGTAAGTATTCATCAGAACAGTTACACTTCACCTGAAATTCAGGGAGCACAGGTCTTTTATTATGGACAGTCAGAAAATGGGAAAAAACTTGCCGAGATTTTGCAGACAGCTCTGATCGAACAGGTCAATCTCGACAACCACCGTGCTGCCAAGGCAAACGAAAGCTATTATCTTCTAAAAAAAACACCCACACCTACGGTCATCGTAGAATGTGGGTTTTTAAGCAATCCAACAGAAGCGGAACTGCTTTTGCAGGATGACTATCAGGATCAATTAGTCAACGCTATTTACACCGGCATTAAAACTTATCTTGGAGACGAACTCCCGCAAAGCGAATCATCATAATTATTCAAATTCACGAATCGTTCTTAAAAATGCCTCTGCAATATGGTATAAGCGGGCAGTCTGCACTTTGTATACAGAGTCCTCTTTTTCTCCCTCTGTGGACTGTCCCTCTTTATCCACAGTTTCTTTCGCAGAAGCTGCCGGATCGCCCGCAAAAGTTACATTTCCGCTCTTGCCAGATGCGACACCGGAAAAATGATTTAAATCGAGATTTTTTTCTACTGCAAATCTGAGGTCTACCTGCTCTCCGCCACTCTCCTGAATGGCAGATGCCAGAAATCCCATCTGATCTGCCAGAAGATCTCTTGTCTCCTGCTTATCGGTCACAACCAGACCGCTGATTCCTTCCTCTTTCGCCTGAAATGTTGCTGCGATCTTGCCGGACATTTCGCTTTCTAACATAATGTCCACAATACCTTTTGTCTCCACTCCACGGACAATCTTCAGGGAAACATTCGTCACTTTATCGCCCACCAGAACCGGAATGGAATACTGCTCTTTTTTCGCCAGAGTCTGGTTAATGGAAAGTTTTGCCTGCATAAGACGCATCTCACGCACATCAATGCTGGTCACTTCATCGCTGGAGATCATCGTCTTCATCACGTTCTCCGCAACTTTTCCCAATGTCTCCTGAACCTCTGCCAATGCTTCCGGCTCCGAAACTGCCTCTCCAAAATCCTCGATAATACTTTCCTTGATCGCTTCGATATCTTCTGCTGTGATTTTTTTCTCACGATCCGGATTCGTACTCTCTTCCCCGAAGATCTGTCGGAACAGTTGATTACGGTTCGCCATCATCGACTGGATAGCATTGACATTCATTGCGCTGTTTGGCAGATCAAACTGCTCTAACATCCGGTAAATCTCATCCGAAGCACTTGCTGCTTCCTGCACCATCCGCATCTGTTCCTGAAGATATTCCCGCTCGGCTGCTGCGTCTGTGTCGACAGTTTCCGCAAGTGCATGCGCAAATTCCTCCGGAGTCATATTCTGCCAGTCCGGATGCTGATCAAATACCTGCTGCAATCTGCCCGGTGTCAAAAGATCAGCTGCGTCCTTCATACAGTTTGTCTGGTAAGCGGTCTCGATCTGATCTGTAATGGAGTTTGTGTTTACCGTCTGCTCTTTGCTCTCTCCGTAATCATTGTCCACAGAAATATCCATGCGATTTGTCTTGTGGGATGACCGCACGGCAGTGAGCAGATTTTTCATGGTCATCTCTGCCCCCTGATTTACCAATGCACCGATCGCCGCACCGTCTGTCTGCTCCACCTGATGGATGAGACGGTAAATTCCGATATAGGAGTTTCGTTCTTCCTCTGTGATCTGATTATTTTTTTCCAATTTATATAAATACTCACTGAACTTCTGATTATCATCTTTTCCAACTTCTGATCTCACCTGCTCCGCAACACGGTTCAGATCCGAAATCTTCATTTCCAGTGGATTAATGCCCTGCTTGATCAGCTGTGTGACAACAGCAGGTGTCATATTTTTAAACATCCGCTGTACTTCTTCATCTGCAGCTTTCATCTGTATAATGGAATCCTCCGTAATTTCAATTCCATTGTACCCAAGAATACGCACTGCACGACGATTTTCTTCCGTTGCTTCCACGCCAAGATCGTTTAAAATATCATCCACATTGCGGAATGCCTTCTGGATGGAATCTCCCATGTCGGTGCGTGGCGCTGTCATTAACGTCTCATACTGCACACCTGCTTTTTCCAGTGCAGATTTCATCTGCATTCCCTGCTCATATGCTCCATCAATCGTGGAAACATCTGCTTCCGGGATTCCAAGCACATACGCCGGAACCTGCCCCAGCTGCGCTACTTTTTCAGTTGTCTCTGCAAAAAGTGCAACATTTTCCGGGGTTGCATCCGCACCCTGTGCTTCCAATAAATTTGTATAGTATTGGTTTTCCATATTTTTCAACTCATCAACGAGTTTCACCAGAGGCTCTGTATCGATGGAAATACCTTTTTTCAAAAGTGCATAATTTGCTTCCGCTGACATTGCAAGACGTACTTCCTCCAACTGTCTCTTTGCCGTGAGAAGTTCTAAGCCTTTATCCGTATAAGCTTTCTGATTTTGGGAGTCGCTTTCAGCATCTTTCCCACGGTTTTCCGCTGCTTTGGCAAGATTATCCACGGTCAGCTCCATACCATTGTTCACAACATAGGCAACATCTTCATCTTTAGCATTTTCAATCACATCTGCGGCATACTGTGCCTGATCTTTGAGACTGTAGCCCTCTGCCACCATTGCATCCTTTGGCATATTTCCCTCTGTAATTGCATCGGCAATCTGTCCCATTGCCTGTGATGGATCAGTTGGGAGCTCCAAAGTTTTCAGATCTTCATAATAGGTCAGATTCTCTTCCGTGAGGGGAACATCGTTTTGGATCAGCCACTGGCAGTCTGCCATAGTATTCTCATTTACCGGCAATCCCATAGAAGACAGCATGTTCTGGATCTGTCCTGACAACTGTTCCATATCTTCTACGGTCTGCCCTGTATAACCTGCACTGCCTGAAAACTGTGCCATATACAAATTCTCGATCGTTGGCTGCAACTGATTATCCAACATGTATTTGATCGCACCATCTGTCATAGGCTGCAACATCTGCAACTGTTCAAACGCCTCAATGCTCGTTGCAATATTCTCATCTGTCGCCGGAAGATCAGCCTCCTTAAATGCCTGTTCCAGCTGACTTGCGAGTGCCGCACTTCCTGTCATCGCTTCTAATTGTGCTGCATCAAGGTCATCTCCAAACACTTCTTTTCCTGCTTTTGCAAGCTGCATCTTGATTTTATCTGTCACCGTAATGATCGTATGCGAATCTGTGGAATCCAGGGAAAAACCTTCCTCCTGCATTTTCGCATAATCTTCTTCTGATGTTGTATTTGATAAAACTGCCATCTGATTTTTACGGTCAAATGCATCCATCCCTGAACTCTCTTCAATCTTTTCCGCTATGGACTTTTTCTCTTCTCTGGCAGGATTCAGGTAGGTAGTATCCTTCATCTGAATGGAAGTCTGTCTGTCGCTCACACTCTTTGTCGTCTTAGCCTTTTCTGCCACAATCCCGGAGGCAGTCTTTACATCTTTGCCTGCCGCCTGCTGCAGCGCCTCCAGAATCTGATTCTGCTGTTCTACTCTCATCTATTTGATATCTCCTGTTTCGGATTTCATTTCACTGCTATGTATATCGGCTCATTTCCTTTTTTCTTAATACAAACGGAGTTTAACTTATGCACTGCCGCTTGTGGGTGGTGTTACGGATTTTTTGCAGGTTGTGTTGTATTGCATGCCTAAAGTATTTATAAACATAAAAAATAGAACTGTTTGTTTTCAGGAGCGCTTTCGCTTGTTGTCGCTGGCAGCGGTACTAAGAAAGCATCCATCGTGATTTCAAAATCCAATTACATTGGCTTTTGAAATCGCAATGTCTGCTTTCTAAGGACCGGCCGCTCCCAAAATCCTGAAAACAAATCAGTTCTATTTTTTATTAAACCAAGGCTGTGCAGCACGCAACATCCCAGTTGTGAGAATCCGTCAATCCATGTTACGAGTGGCAGTAATCAAAGCTTAAACTCCGGGAGTTCCATAACGTAAATTGCAGATTCTGTGGCGCAATTCAAAGCGTAAATTGGGCATGTAGAAGCGTCCTCTCACAAGTCATTCGTAACGTAAATAAAAGAAAAACGGTATAAACAAATATTATTTTCTTTGTGAGCTATGGAGATAAGACTCTTTAGAGGCTTATCGGAATGCCCAGCGAACAGAAACATAATATTTCGTTTATACCGTTTTTCTTTTCATAAACCTATAAAATCACGACTTGCGAGAGGACGCTTATATCTGCCCTTCATACCCTATAAAAGCACCACAAAATCTGCCACATTACATCCGTTAATCTGCAATCTCTTTTAACTCTTTTTCAGACATAATGCACCTCCTCACTAAAATCATGATTAACTGGGATGTGATATTCTCTCTAAAATGTCCAACAATTCATCCTGTGAAAGATTCCCCTCTATTCTGAGTGTCAGATACAGCTATTTTTGATAACTGTATCTGGCAATTTTATT
>OBVW01000128.1_pt1 | contig 64203 bp, 63 predicted proteins | sample 1495141 | NCBI WGS metagenome assembly OBVW01 (sample SAMEA2580013, study PRJEB22360) | human gut metagenome | biome: human gut; feature: human-associated habitat; material: faeces | place: Denmark | collected 2008/2010
TAATAAATAAATTACTTAATTTATTTGCTAATATTATAACATATTAATTTGTTTAATCAATAGTCGAATATTAAGATAAGCCAAATGGAAAGGTATCCGTTTGGTTTTTGTTTTACTATATTTTGCAAAGTGCAGTTTTAATTTATTTAGCAAAGTGCGTTTTTACTATATTTACTATATTTTGCAAAGTGCGAAATGTTTCGACTAAAAATATAAATGGGGCGAAATACCTGTTTTTATTCGAAAATATTAACTTATAGAAGCACTTAGCAACTAATTTGCAAAGTGCTTTTTTTGTCGTTTTTATCAATATAAATTTAAATATGCAAAAAAATTCTATGTAGGCTTGGGAGGGAGACTGATGAGTATAATTTTGGATAACAAAAAAACAATGGAGAATATTCAGGAATTATTGGAATATCTTTCAGGAATCGTCAACGGGGCAAGATACAACATTGAAATAGCATGTGAGGAAGATAAGGAAAATGATATAAGAATTTATTTAATAGACAATCTCGAAAGAGATTTTGATGCAAATTTTATTACAACAACTTCGATATTAAAAATGGATGATTCGAAATCAAGTGTTGATTCTAAGAAATATGAAAGCAGAATGATAGATCTGTTGGACAAATCTAATGAAGAAACAATGTTTCTTATAGAAATGTTTGACTGTATAAATAAATTGGATAAGGAAGACAGATGTATTTTGATAAAAAGAGAAATATTAAATTACACAAGAGAGGAAGTGAAGAATGAGATGAACATATCGACAAATAGTTATTATAAACGGTTGAGGGAGGCTAAGTATCGTTTAGCATTACTGATCCCAGATGCAATTATGATCAAAGAAATTTAAAAAAAGGAAAAGAGGAAAAAAATATGAGAACAATTGTAATTACAAATATGAAAGGTGGAGTTAGTAAAACTACTACTGCACTATCTTTAGCAAAAGGCATGGCTGATAAAGGATATAAAACACTGCTTATTGACAGCGATCCACAAGCAAATGCGACAGATGTTGCAGGCAATATTGGAAACGAACTTGATGAGAAATTTATTAATGAATTTAATGATGATATTAAAAATGAGGAAGATTTCTTAAATAAATTGAATGACTGTTTATACAGTGATTACACCATTAATTTTAATCTGAAAGATATTTTTGAAGAACCTAGTTACATTAAAGAAGTAATTATGAAAACAAGAATAAAAAACTTAGATTTAATACCTTCTGCATTATCACTTGGTGATGCGAAAATAAGCTTACTTCATAATTTTAATCAGGATATAACTGGATATTTAAAGTCTGCGTTTAAATATATTGAAGATGATTATGACTTTGTAATAGTAGATGAGGCACCAGATGACAGTGTTATTTTGAGCAATGCACTAAGAGTTGCTGACTTAGTGATTATCCCTGTTAAACCAGATAGAGGTTCTTTAAAAGGATTAATTGTTTCTGTAAGCAAGCTCTTAAAAATGAAGGATGTTAATTTTGACTTAAAAGTATTGTTGACGATGATTAATGATAATAACAATGAAAAAGGAATTGTTAATCTGTTCCATAAATATTTTAGCGGAAAAACATTAGACACAACTATTCGGTATCGTGCAAAACCTGCGAACAGTGCTACGATCCAAAATGAATTTTTAATCGACAGTGATCTTAATATTGGTAATGATTTAAAGAAATTGGTTGATGAAGTAGAGGTGTATTTTAATGATTTGTCCGTACATCGATAAAGAAAAAACACAGCAGAATACAAAAACTCTTATTGAAGATTTAAGACCAGTTATTAAATCTGGTTTTTATGAGGTAAAGAAATTAAATATTGCTGAAGTAGAAAAAATTTGTGATTTTACTACTCTTGTTGAAACAAGAGTAGTAAATAGTGCAAATGAAATAATAATGAAATTATTATTAAGTGCATCAAGAATCTTAACACAAAGTGAAAAAAGATTTTTCTATTATTATTTTCTAAATGGAATGTGTATTAAAAATCTTAGAAACGGAGTAGTGTTCTGCGATGAGTGTATTGTTATTGCCAATGGTTATTATATTTTACAGAACATTATAAGAAAACTGATGTATTCATTTAATGAAACCGTTGTATATAAAATTAAAAGAGGGCGAGGAGATAGTATGAGCGGATTAGAATTTAATTTAAAACAATATGATAAATCTAACAGTGAGGATTTGATGAGGGAATTTGATAAAAGAAAAAAGGTAGAACCGATTGCAATAGAGGATATTAAATATAATCCATTAAATCCAGATTTCGATACACTGGAGGATATTGTAGAGTTTGCTGATAAAATTTATCACAATCCAAATGGAGTCTTAGAAGTTATTACAGTTTATCGTGATAGTGATGGTAAGTATATGTTGGTAAGCGGTCATAAAAGAATTAAAGCCTGCAAATATAATATTGAACATGAGAGTGAATTAGATGGTACTGGAAAAGTTCAAAAGACAATAGTCGCAACGATTGTTAAGAAACCAGATAATGAAATTGAAGAGATGAATACTATTCTTACTTACAATGATTATCGTAGATTTGATACTGAAGAAAAGAAATATACTTTGTTTAAAGCATATTACCAGTATGTTGCAGTACTCAATAAAAACGGAGAATTTAAAGGAAGAATTAGAGAATTCATTTCAAAACAGAGTGGATTAGGATTAAAAAAGGTAGGAGATTTTATTGATGAACTTGAAAATACTGTACTAATGTATTTAAACGAATTTAAGGATGATGTGAACAGAAATCTTGTAAATATAGAAGAGAGAAATGATTATCTTATCCACAAATCAGGATTACCAATTGAGACGCTGCAGTTAGTGTTGACAAAAATAAAGAAAAAAATCGAGGAAGATCCTAAGGTAAAAAATGATGATGAAGTACTGACAGGACAAACATCTATCGATGATTTTGTGAAAGATGATCTAAGTATTCATTACGAAGAAGTCCGTATGAAATTAACAAATTATTTTGATGCGAAGTGTATGGTAACAAAAAATAATAAGATTACTATTAATTGCGTGGATATAAAAGATTTAAACAGAGTGTTGCAAATGATGGGTGTGATTACAAATGATTAATATGTTTGAAGTATATAAGTTTGAGAGTTTATCAAAAGACGATAAACTCACTGTTATCTTAATCATACTGATTGGAATATTAATTTTTATAATATTGTGTTGGCTGATGTTTTTGTACATAAGCGCATTGAAAGGCAAGGCGAAAAAATTAGGCATTAATCATAAAGAGCAGATCACAAAAGTAATAAGAAAAATTAAAAAACAACATTAAATTGAGTATTATAAAAAAATTAAAATTTAACTGAATAAATGATAATTTTTTAGATTTGACAAAAAAATAAAAACATCAAAGTCCCTTTGATGTTGATTTAGAGAGGAGATATGAGACGCATGCTCAGTTCTGGAAACTACATTGAGTATAAAACAATAAAAGATACAGCCATTATTAAATCTTTTATCAAAACTAAGGCTTATTCAAATCAAGCAAATATAGAATCTAAAATTGACAAGCTAATTGCATATGAGAAAAAAAGAAATGCAACTAAAAAGAATTACTGTATTAAGTTAAGAGTGATGATTTCCAGATCATTATCTAAACAGCAAAAACATGAACTTGCGAAACAGTTTATGTTTAATATAAGTCTAGATTATAAATCTATTCCCTTTGTTTATAAATTTAAAAATGTTCGAAAAGGGACATATATAGATTTTCTTGTGTTTGAAAGAAAAGTATTTACAAAACCTATATCTAATCCAAAAAAATACAAAAGAAATATGTACATAAATAAATTTACAGGAAGGACATGCAAAAAAGATGATCCTAATATGGTAATGATATGCAAAAAAAATGAAATTATGAAAGATAAAGACGGGAATGTCATAGTAGAAAAGTATGATGTGACTCCAACGAAAATTAGGCATCTTTGGTACAAGGATCATAGAGACAAAAGTATTAAGAAAAGAAATTTTAACAACTTTATTGCAAAACTTGAAAAATTTTACATCGTTGCATTATCTAAAATTATTACCTCACTAGGCAAGACATATAAAAAATTTAAATACTGTAGGCGCAAATTTGGATATAGCGATGAACGGTTACAGCAAATAAATCTATATAACGCAGTGATCAACCGAATAAATTTAAGAATTATCTTACTGCAGGATGCAGTTTTCTGGAGTGATGATTATGATTTATACAATAAAAAACTAAATTCACTGATATATAGTATTTCGAATACTCTTGATAATGGTGATATCAATTTTAAAAACAAATTCAGATTAAAATTATCACCGTTAAATAAAAATTATGATGATTATGAGGGGAATATTAATTATTTTGAAAAAACTGTAAATGAAAGAATAGAAAAATGGAGAAATGAAGCATTTGCAGGAATCCTGGCATTTATAAGGAGCTAACTATTAAGAAGTAAAGATTTTTTTAAAGAAATTTTATAGTGACAATTTTGGACGCACTGAAAACAGCGCATAGAATGCACTTTTTAAAAATTGTTCAGTTAGTTCAATTTAGTATAGTTTTGAAGGGGTAAAGGTACTGCCGGTCATCTCAAGAGTAAATATTACTCTCAGCAGTTTCTTTACTACATGCGACTGTGCGACTCTATATGCTTTCCCTTCGCTACTTTTTTTATCATAAAATGTTTTAAATGTTTCGTTATGCATGATGATGTAGGGTACTACATTAAATAAGGTTCGCCTTAGATTGGATGAGCCATGTTTAACCATTTTACCTTCATGGTACGAAGTACCGGATTGGTAAATAGAAGGTTCTACACCGCAAAAAGCACACAGTTGTTTTGCATTATCGAAACGGGAGAAATCTCCAAATTCACCAATAATAGAAGTTGCGGATATAGCTGATATACCTGGTATGCTTACTACTGGTGAGTTAATTGTAGACATGATAGAATTGATTTCTTTTTCTATTTTATCTATTTCGTTGTTTAAACATTTTATTATTTGTAGATTTGCGGAGATTAAGGAATCGTTGTAGTCAAAATGATGACCGCATGTATTCTTGGCTGATTCTCTTAATTCTTCAAATCTGGATGTAGATATTACTCTGGATTTATTGTGCAGTAATACACAGTCGTTATGAGATAACTTACTAATACGTTTTACAGTTTTATATTTATTTAAAAGATATAGCGCTGTATCAGTGAATTTATTATTAAAGAACCCTTTAAATTCAGGAAACTCGACATCGAGAATACCTGTAAGCACTGTTTGATGCTTACTACGTTCGTCGATTAATGAATTTCTAGCACGTGTTAGTTGTTTTAAAGCTTCAGTATGGTATGATGAGTATACATAGGTTCTAGAGGCACCTGTTGATACGAATCGTGCTATTTGGGAAGCGTCGATTTTATCAGTTTTGGTTTTTCTATTGGACAAAGCGTTAGTAAAACGTTTGACTTGAAGAGGGTTCAATTCGTCAAAGTCATATCCAATAGATGATAGAAAGAGTTTTAAATTCTTTCCATAAATACCGGTTGCTTCTAGACCTGTTTTGATTTTTTGGGAATGATCTAATGCGTCTAGAATTAACTTGAGTTTACTGAATCCTTCTCTTGTATTTTCAAAAGTGAAAGATTCTAAGACAATCTCACCTTCAGAAGTGAAGATGAAACAGTCGTGTTTATATTTGGCAATATCAATGCCGACATAATACATATAAGTTTCCTCCTTATGAATGTGATATATGGGCTGGCTTTGAACACAGTGTTTTTACATGAGCTTAATCTTGTGAGAAATGAAACATCAGGTGTTATCTAACTAATCAAAGCTGTAAATAAAAAACTGTGGTCCGATACTCCTTAAAATGGTCTACGCCACAGTGAAAAAAAACAAATCCACAGCCCAAAATAAATATTAAATAATAAATAATTCCCAGGAAAGGAAAATATTATTTAAATACCGGAGATATCGGATAATTAAATAATACAAGTGGTAAAAAATGGTAAAAATAGAAACAATTAAAGAAGAAATTAAAGATTTTGATAGTGATAACAAAAGTCTCGATTACTACTTGTGTCAAATAGCGACAAATTCCCAAAAGACCGATAATTATTGTCATAATATGGTTTGTTCGAAATGCTTAAAAATATCATTGTTAAAGTTATTAGAAAAATATAAAGAACCTGAACCAATTCAACTTACTTGGTTTGAATATGAATATCTAAAAGTTGCTAAAAAAGAGGGATTTAATTTTATTGCAAGAGATGAAGATAACAGATTGTATGGAACTAGCGAAAAACCTGAAAAGTTTAATTCAACGTGGTTTAGTAGTTGTGATTATGTAGGCATGTTCAAGTCAACATTTAATTTTGTTAAATGGGAAGATGAAGAACTTTACAACATCGATGAAATATTAAGTAATTGTGAGGTAATGTAAGATGAATAGAAAAGAATATGAAGAAAGAATAGCAAAGCTAGAAAAAGAATTAGAGGAATTAAAGGAAGCGGAAATTGAAGATGATGAGTTTCCAAAACATAATGAAGATTATTGGTTTGTTGATTCATATGGGGATATTGTTGGTACTCAATGGTGTGGTAGTGGAGTAGATAGTTACCGTAAAACCTTTTTAAGAATTTTTAGAACTGGCGAAGAATGCGAGCGATATTTAGAAATTCAAAAAGCATTTAAAGAGGAATCTAAAAACTTTGAGCCAAATTGGAAAGATTGTACTCAAGATAAATATTTTCTTTATTACGACCATGATGACAATAGCGTTGAGATTGATCAGCATGTGGAGTGTCAAGAAACAATTTTATATTTTGAAAGCGAAGAAGTATTAGAAGAAATAGTATCATGTTTTGGAGAAGAAGATATTAAAAAATATTATTTTGGAATAGAGGGATAAATAAGCCTAAATATAGAAAGAAACCAGTCAATGATGTATGAAGTACCAATATTGTGGATGAAATGGAATGAAGAAAAACGACAAGCCTGGCTGGAAAAAAATAGTGAAAAAATTGAAAAAAGTTCATTTATTCTATAGGTGTAAATCAAATTTATGATCATTATGACGATGTTGAATAAAAAGAGGAATTGAAATGAATAAAATCGAGAAATTTAGAACTGAACTGGAAAAATATAAAGAAAAATATGCATTATTAATAAAAGAGCATATTCAAGAGGAAATTAACAAAATTGATTCAGACATTGAAATAAGCATATATAGCAATGATATAGATCGTATATATGTCACATATAAAGAGTTTAAATTTGAATTCACGTATTATTATTCGATGCTAAGTCGGGAATTGTGTTTTCGTGGCTATGGAAAAACCAATACTCATGGTTATTCTTATGACAGATATACAAGAGAAGAACAGAAGGAACGTGAGAGAGCATATGGTTACGTGCGTTCAATCTTAAGTGTTTTAGAAGATAGTTAGGAATAGAGGTGGAATGAAAATGTATGTAATTAAATATAATACTGAAATTTATCCAGGAACATACAGTGATATGGATGGGTGTTATCTTTATCCAAGCAGTTACTTTAATAAGCAAAAACCAAAAGTTTTTAAAACACTAAAAGGTGCAGAAAAGCATCTTAGTAACTTAAAAAAAAGTTGTTTATGGAAAAAATGCTGATGTATATAATTTTAAGATTATTGAATGGTCTGAAAATGATTTAGAATCACATTTGATGTTTATTGGAGTTAAACCTGGTAAAAATGATGATCCACAAAACAGAAATACTATTTCACCAGATAAAAAGTTAGAGAAGTATTGGAAAAAAGTATTCAAACCATTGAAAAATGAAGAAATAGAAATTACAAATATCACAGTATCCGATAATGTATGTACAATTAATTATTTGATGCCTTATTGTACAAGTAGCGAAGAATATATATTCCAAGCTGACATAGATAAAGAAAAAGCAGTTGATGGATTTTGTAACACAGTAGAAGAAAAAGCAAATGAAATGATTGTTATGATTAGAGAGTGCAGCAATATAAGGAATTTATTTTAATAGAGAGGATAGAAAATAATGCAAATTAGAGTATATGGCAGTTTTGTTTTTACAAATAATAACGATAACTGTGCCGATAATGGAGATCTTTCTATTTTATATGATGTACCAAAATCGTGGGTTAAATGGGATGAAGAAAGACGTCAAAAATGGCTAGATAAAAATTATGATAAAATTAACAAAGAATTCAATGATGCTATGTATGTTTCTGCTAGCTATGGATATTATGATGATATTGAATAGAAAATTGGAGATAAAAAAATGAGAAATATATACTATTTTGCAAGAAAAGAAGATAGAAATATTAAAGAAAAAGAAGTGAAGAAAAATGGTCTTAAAGACCAATTGTTAACAAATAAAAAAGATTAATTAAACGTGTTGACGAAAGTGGGAATGAATGTGAATTTCCATATGAAATAATAGTTTACATGGATTAACTACATTCTATGTCATTTTAATTAGATAAAGTTATTGCAAAATTATTAAAACAAGAAGGAACTATTATGGAATGAAAATATACGATATGAAGATGATGATATTTTTGAAAATGAAGAAGATAGAGAACAATATTATAGAGCAATGGAAAGTTTAAGAAAAAAGCTTAGAGCATGGTAAAAATATATTCCAAGCTGACATAGATAAAGAAGAAGTAATCGATGGACTTTGTAACACAGTAGAAGAAAAAGCAAATGAAATGATTGTTATGATTAGAGAGTGCAGCAATATAAGAAATCTATTTTAAAGAGAAATAGGTTTGATAAATTAAAAGAAGAAATAAAAATGAAATAAGGAGAAGACCAATGTTAAGTAAAAAAGGAAGATTACTGTATGCTTTACATACAGTAAAAACATTATTTAGAGATGCAGGCATTGAAAATGATGAGAAATTAACACAGGAAGAAGTTGATCGTGCTGATGAACTACAACAAATTGCATTTCCAGATGAATGGAAAGATCAAAATCCTAATGATAAAAAAGAGGACTAGACTTGATCTTGTTTATGAAATGGGGGATAAATTTAAATGATAAAGGAAAAAGAACTGTTAGAGGATATTAATAGCTATATAGATCAGTACAGGTGTGAATTGGCCAAACAGCAGGTAAAAAGTATTTTGGATAATCTATCTTTTATTTATTATAAAACAAAAAATCTAATAATAGAACTTGAAGGTGTGGTAAACAGCCACGAAAAGACGATTACAATAATTAAGAATTATCTCAAATACCTGAAAGATTTTAGATTACCAGATATGAATGAATCTAAAGGCTGCTGGAAACCATTGGGAAAACCTGTCTGGTGGATTGATTTAGTTTATTTTTTAAACAGATCTGGTAATGAATTTGAAGTAGAACTTAATGATGTAATCAATAAAATTAAAAATTCTTACCGTACTTATGATTATAAAGCTTTTTCAAAAAGTTGCTTATGAACTGTTTGAAGAAAGAAATTATACTTGACTGTGGGAGGAAATACAATTAATGAAGTTCAAAAAATGTAAAATATGAATCAATAAATTAATTAAAAATATATATACAGACAGCCCTGTTATCCTGGGTATTATAAGTATTGCACTTTTGCCATTTATTGAAGAAATATTTTTTAAATACGTGCTTTTTAAAAATACTGATTGTTTAAAAAAACACTGGATTATTAAGACTTTGATCATAGGGTTGCTATTTGCTTCTTTACATTGTGCAAGCGAAGTTATTAAGCTTGATATAACAGCATTTATCTGTATGTTTAATTATTTCATTTTCTATGTTGCTACTAATATTATTTATCATAAAAAAGAAAATCTGATGATGGTAGTAATAATACACATGCTGATAAATATATGTGCTGTTGTTTTAATGTAAAGTAAAAGAGTTGAATAATATTCAAAAAATGTTCACTTTTTTGAAAAAAAATTGTGCCTTTTTGAAACAAAGGTTATGCTAAAATTAGTATAGTTAAAATTATGCAAAGAGGCAGAATGCCTCTTTTTTGTCTTTAATTTTAAGAAATTATTAAGGAAAGTAGGTGGAATCAATGGGTTTAGAAGAATCTTCAATGAAAAAAGCAACAATTCAAATGAATCTGTTTGACTATTTTTATGAACAGGACAATTTTACCATAAAAGAAGCTACTGAACTGGTAAAAGAAGTTAGAGGAAAAAGAGTAAATGATGAAAGTATTAGGGCGAGAATATATGAAGGCATAGATAGAGGAATCTTCAAAAGGGTTTCTCGAGGCGTTTATAAGGTGGAGAGCCAAATAAACGGAACAACAAATCAATGTCTTTTAATTAATGGTGACGGCAGAGATTTATCAATGATAAAAGATAATTCTATTGATGGGATAATCACTGATCATCCTTATAAACTGCCTAAGCAGTTAAAAGGCGGTAATCGAAATTTTGCAGAATATGAACTTTTTAAATATGAGGAAAAAGATTTTAAAGAGAAAAGTCGAGTACTGAAAGATGGTGCTTTTATAGTTGAATTTTTACCCGAGGAATCAGAAATCAACTATGAGTATCTGTACGAAATAAAACAAATGGCAAAAAAAAGCGGGTTGAAATATTTTGCGAAAGTACCATGGATAAAGGGAAATTCTGTCGCTAATACTGGAAGAAAATCAAAAAACACTGAAGATGTTATGATTTTTTCAAAGGGAAAACCCAGATCATTAAAACTTAATGCAAAGAAAAACATTCAAACTGCATTAAATAATGGTCTGGATATAAAAGGAATGGATTCATCTCAGGTCAAAGCGTTATTAGAGGAAAATAATTTAGTTGTTCATTACATGAGCGGAACATCAAGTATGCTTCCTACGCAGTTTAACTATCAGCCAAAAAGTATAACTAAAAGAGTACATCAGGCTGAAAAACCAGTCGAGTTGCTAGAGGAAATAATCAGTTATATATCGCTTCCATATGAAGTTATTCTTGATCAGTTTGCTGGAAGCGGTAATTTAGCTGTAGCTGCATTGAATGTGTCCAGAAATGCAATCGTTATTGAAGGAGTTGAAAATATACAAAATACCTCACAGGAAAAAAGAAATTTAGCAAAAGAAAATTTTAATCTAATGAAAAAAAATATAGAAGAACAGCTGGATAAAAAAGCTACTATAATTGATATAAATCCTATTACATATTCCAATGAAAGTACTGTAGGATATGAGAAATTAGAAAATGATTATGATTTAGAAATATAATTTGGAGAAAAGTTATGGAAAATGAACTAATTAAAACTAAAATTGAAAATCTTATCAAAGAAACAAAACAACTCAAAATTGACGATGTAATATCATATATAAAAATTAAATTTCCTGAAAATGAATTCAGTTGGGAAAATATTGATGAAAGAAGTGATTTTTATTATGATCGTCGAGATATTATTCATTTAACAAATCAAACTGATTTGATTATTAATTATCCTGGGGGTGACAGATTTGGTGATATATTCGCTGAACCATATACTGATATAAGTTTTCATAATTTAAAGTTGATTAATAAATATGATGATTTGGAAGATAAATTATATTTATTTTTAAACGATAAATATAACAGCGAGAATAAAATATCCAACTATGTGAATGAATTGTCACGTAATGACAATCTTTCAATCGAAGAAATAATTATGCATTTAAGTACAGATATGAATATTCCTAATCATATTTTAAATCAAATATCAAATGAACAGTTACAAAATATTAAAGTAAGAGAGGCAATAGTCAATTGTGTTGAAAATAGTGCATTTCATAGACATTTTGATGCATGTGATCAATATCAGTATGGGCAATATGGAGGTGAAGATGTAGATGAATGGAGATTATCTAAATCACTTCAATTCATGGCTATCTGGGAAAACTTGCCTGATAAGGTGAAAGAAAATTGCAATTATGAACTTGAAAAAGCTTGGTTGCAGATTCCTGATACAAAAAATGTACTGAATGAAGAAATAGAACAGTTACAAGAAAGAATTGATATTTTATATCAATTAGAATCTAATCAGGATAACATAATACAGGATATACATAACAGATACATTTTATTAGAAAAATACGATACTTATTTATCTGATGATTTTCCTTTAAGGAAAGCGATTTCTACATTGTGGTGGAATTGTCTTGAACAGTTAGATACTGATAATCATCTCGAATTTATTAATAATAAGATAAGTGAGATAAATAACTGTAGAAAAGAGTTATATATTGAAAATACATTATTAAAACAGGAAAATGAAATACTTCAGCAAAAAAAGTATTATTTTTGGCGGTGGGAGGAAAAAAATAAAGACAGAGAAAGACTTGCAGACAATTTAAATGAAATCAATAAAAATAATGACACTGTAGCTGAATTAGAAGAACAGCTAAATACATTATCTAAAAAACATAACATTGGGATTCAGTTAAAAGAAGATATTTGTAAAATGGTTAAAAATAATCAAATTAAAGATATAAATATGCTATATCAGAGTCTTATTTCTGACTATAATACAAATGATTTAAACAATTATTCTGAGGAAGAGTTTATAGTAATGATTAAAGATATAACATCAAGTAAATTATTACAATTAGAACCAATGAATAATGAATTAATTAATTTAAATGAAACATTATCCAAGATCAGTATATCAAAATCTGACAATGAAATAGAAAATGATGACAATGTGTATAAAGAATATAATATAATTTATAAAAATGAAGATAATTACGAAATGGAAATGTAAAAAGAGGCAAAATGCCTCTTTTTTCTTAAAACTAAGGAGTTGTAAAAATGATACAAAAAAGAGCTAAAAAAGGATTTTTTGCAGTTGAAGATGATAATTTTTGCTTTGAAGGTTATTCTTTAAAAAATTTCACTTTCAAAGGATATGTAATACCCTACTTTACAAAAAATGTAGTAGAACAAATGCATGAAGTATTTGATGAATTAGAATTTAAATACAATGAAATTAATGATACTTTTTCTGTTACATGGATAGATGATGAATATGTCGACACTACAGAATATAGTGCAACAGATATTGTATTAGATGATAATACTAAAATCCACGTTTATGGAATTGGCGCAGGAGACTGGCCTTGGGATAGGTATGAAAATAGCAATAATCATGAATTTTGTATTACTTCTCTAGGAAGTAATAAGCATAATACAGAGACTATAATTAAACATGAAAATTATTTTGTTTCTAATTTTTTAAAAAGTCATTTTGCTGATAATTATCAAATAGCAGATAAAGTTTATTACATCAATAATAATATCATTGCAGGGAAAAAGAAAGATATTGCCCAAATTATTTATAGAAATAATATAGATTTAAAACGAATTCTATCTAATTTTAATGATAATGATATTATTAGTTTTGAAATCGTTGATAAAGATACTGCTTATCTAGATACAATTAAAGAATGTATGCATGGATTGAATCTATTAGATGAATTCAAAGTATTTAGTAAATTGCTTTTATTGGATATTTACGCATATGCACTTCCATTTGATTTAATGATGGAGTGTTTAGGTCAACTGCCCTTGCCCACTTTAAAACATATATCAACAATAACCAAAGATATTTCAATTATTCAAAATTCAAAAACAAATGAAATATCAATTTTTATAGAAAACGATGATTATTCAAAAAATATTTTATTTTATGGAACTATTGATGAACTGAAAAATGATTTTAAAATACTGCATAATAATATTTTTGCTGAACAAGCTATTTCAAATGAAGATTTGCATTTGGATAAAGATATTGATGATGATAGAGAAATATAAAAGGAGTTGAATTTTTATGGATTATACCAGTGCGGTTGAATTTCTAAGAGATTTAAAAAATAATACTTATCATTTTAATATTAGACAAAGAATGAAGATGTTATTAGTTGTTATAGGAGAACATCCTGATTCTATGTCACTGATCCAGAATATGGGAATTATAGATCCTGACAGAATAAAAGTTTTATGTCAAAAAGGTGCTAATGGATATGTACTTGCACAAGCTCTAATGGATTCAATAGAAATTTCTACACCAAATAGTGATGAACTTTCCTTAAAGGCTTTTGGATATATAAAACCGATTACACCTGCTGAACTAGATAATTATATTGACGAGGTAATAGAACGTTTAGAAAACCAGAAACAATATTTAAAGAATGAGACTGAGGTTGAAAGAATTAATCAGGAAATTGCTTTAGATGAATTAGAACAGTTTTTATAATTCACAATAAACTAAAATACTTAATTAATTATTTCTAACATGTTATTTTGGCTATATTTACATCAAATATATGGCAGGTTCATCGTTTTGGAGAAGAAAATACTCGAAGGCTTTATTTATTAAAAAGTACATTCAGTTCCTGGTTTTGGAAAATCTGAAAACAAAGAAAAATTTTTGATGACAATGAAAATGAAATCAATCTATAAATTATTAAAGTATTATTTGTATTTTGAAAAGAGGCAAAGTGCCTCTTTTTTACTGGATAAAGAAAATAGAAAGGGAGAAGAAGAAATGAAGAAAGAAAATCATGAGATTATTTGTGTTAAATTAAGAAATTCAAAGAACACTGAAACATGTATTTTAGAATGTTATGGGTATGAACATGCAAAAAAAACGATTGAAAATCAAATTGAAGTTATTAAAGATGATTGGCATGTTGTTATTGATAGTCCTATAGTAGAGCAAATTGTTAGTGAATTATATTATGAGAGTGATCAATATAAAACTGGCAAAGCAATGGATATTTTTAAAAATTACTGTGAAACAAAAATAAAGGAGTTTGAACCATATTTGTATACAGACGAATACGGTAATTCCAGAAAAGCTGAAGTGTTACTGGAGTATTCATATTTTAGAGGTTATAAAGATGGTTTGATTGTGGATGCGCCAGAAATAATTGATAGTCAGGATGGAATTGCTTATACTGCAAAGAATAGTAATATGATTCCAATTGACTGTTCTATGATTACTTTTGTAGAACTTGTAAAACAAATGGATTTTAAATACATTTCGGATAAGTGCTATGAAAACATTTTAGAGTATTGGGATGAGATATTTATGACAGAAATTTTGGAGATGAATAATGATGAAATTCAAGATGAAAATGAAGTGGAATTATAGGAGAAAGAAGATGAAAAAAGTACAAATTTTTATATGCGATGAAGAGACAGAAGTAAGTGACGAAGATGTAATAGAAGAATTATTTTATCCACTAGATTTTGGAGATGAGTAATCATGAAAAGAGAGATGAGCAAGGCAAGGCAGGCGTTAGTTGATTCTTATATAGAATCACTGGAAAAAGAAATCATACCATGGAAGCAGGGGTGGTCTACAGTCAAAAACTATAATCCTGTTACCAAAACACAATACAGAGGAATAAATCGCCTTATTCTTTATAATGCTGTTGCAAAGAATAATTATAACGATCCACGATGGATGACGTTTTCACAAATTAAAGCAGCAAATTATAAATTAAATAATGCAAAGGGCAAGGGTGTTCCATTGGAAAAATGTTCTTTATATGATATGGAGACAAAAAAATACTTAAATATTAGCGATGTAGATAAAATTGTCAGAGAAGAAAATCTCAGTCGGCAGGAAAAGTATGAACGCTTTAAGTGGTCGGTTAAAGTATTTTATGTTTTTAATGCTTCACTTATTGAAGGAATAGAACCCTACACGATAGAAGAAAAAGACATTCATATTGATGTAAATGATTTGGCCTGCAGATTTATTGATAGATATTGCAAAAATGCTAATCTTAGTATTGTTGAAAATTTTTTATGTGAGTGCCCTGTTTATAAACCAGTAAATGACATGATCTTAATTCCAGCTAAAGGTAGTTTTGATGATGAATACGAGTTTGTATCAGCGGTATTGCACGAGTGCTGTCATTCAACGATGAAAGAAAACCGATTAGGAAGAAGTTACCCTAATTTAAAAACAAATAATGAAAGATATGCATTTGAAGAATTATATGCTGAGATAGCTTCATCTTTTTTATGTGCTGATATTGGAATAGAAATAAAGCAGGAAAAGATAGATAATCATACTGCATATGTACAATTTTGGTATAAGCAGATTAAGAAAAATCCTGAAATTATATTTAGCGCTCTAAACGGTGCTGAGGAAATTTCAGAATATATAGAAGTAAAAGGTGAATTACAGGAACTGCTGATAGAATCAAAAAAAGAAATTTATACAGAATTTGATGAAGAAACCAATACATATGATTTGTGTGTTTAAAAAGAGGCAATATGCCTCTTTTTTTTGAATATGATATAATGGAGGAAAGAATAGATGCCAAAAAAAAGTATGGGAGGAAGAAAAAATGGACAAATTGGTGAAAGAAAATGGGAACAAATCTCAATATTTGATGATTACCTCATGGGGGATGTCGAAGGACAGGATGATGAATATTTTGAAAGAAAAGAACCCGCAAATGTATTTAGAATTGATAATAAACAAGACAATCAACACAGAAATCGAGGACTTGATGAAAGCTTCAGAGATAGCTTATCAGCAGATCAAAAAATTAGTGGCAGTGGAGTATCCAGAGCCACTGGAACTTTCGTTCATTCAGAAGCTGTCACTGTCGAAAATGAAACAGGACATGGTTCAAAAGAAGATGATGGAATGGTTGATGAATCAGCCACTTATCAAGAATCGACCAACTTACATTTAAACAGAGATTTTAGATTAACTGTAGAACATGATGAACATTTATCTTTAAGGGAAAAACTGAATAACAATATAAATGCGATAAAAGTACTTAGAAATTTACAGTCTAGCAGTAATTTAAGTATTTTACCTGAACAGCAGGAAGTTCTTTCTAAATATTCAGGCTGGGGTGGATTGCCACATGTTTTCAATGAAGATGATATAAAATATGCTGCCGAAAGAAATATTTTAAAACAGATGTTAACAATTAAAGAATATCAAAATGCACGTGCTTCAACATTATCGAGTTTTTATACACCTTTAGTAATTGTTGAAAAGATATATGAAATATTAGATCAGTTGGGATTTAAGAAAGGTAATATATTGGAGCCGAGTCTTGGTACAGGAAATTTTATTGGAATGATGCCTTATGATATGCTTAATGAATCTTCTATTCACGGCGTTGAACTTGATACTATAACGGGCGGTATTGCACAAATGCTTTATCCGTCTGCAAAGGTTGAAATATCGGGTTTTGAGGAGGCAAATGTACCTGATAATTTTTATGATCTGGCTATTTCAAATGTACCTTTTGGAAATTATCAGGTACACGACATAAATTTAAACAGTTATGGATTTGCTATCCATAACTATTTTTTTGCCAAATCTTTATCTAAAGTAAGAGAAGGAGGGATTATCTGTTTTATAACATCGACAAATACGATGGACGGTTCATCCAGGATACTGGAGTACATTAATTTGAGAGCAGATTTTATTGGAGCGGTAAGACTGCCGACTAATATATTTAATATTAATGGTGCTAATACTACAACCACTACTGATGTTATTATTTTGCAAAAAAACAGTAATAAACAGCCTTATAATAAGATTGAAAACTGGATGCAGTCTGAATATTTTTCATCTGAACTAAAAATCAATAAATATTTTATTGATAATCCTGATATGATATTTGGTACACCAAAGGACGAAATAGGCAGATTTGGACAACATGTAATGAGAGTCAATTATGATGGAATTTCTCTTGATGAACATTTTGCTAGAGCAATGGCAGTCCTGCCTTCAAATATATATTATGAAGCTGTTCAGGAAACTGTAGCTGATACTATTGCGATTGATAATGAATCATTTAATCTGAAACTGAATACTTATTTTGTGAAAGATGATAATGTATATATTAGAGATGAAAATTACTGCATACTGGTACACGATAATGAGTTAAATAATCTTCGTAGAAAGGAACTTATTAAAATTGCAGAGCTTGCTGAAGAAACAGTTAGTATACAGTCATCTAACAAATTCGATGAGAAGGCATATCTTGCTTTAAGAAATTCATTAAATATAGCATATGACAGTTTTATAAAAAAGCATAATTATATCAATTCCAGGGCTATTAAGAATCTTTTAGAAAGAGATCCACGGCAGTATCTTATTTTAAATCTGGAATCTAAAGGCGTAGAGGCAAATACATATATAAAATCAGATATTTTTAAAATCAGAACTATCAATCCCGTTGTTGAAATAAAACATGTTGAAAGTATACAGGATGCAATTTCTGCATCATTAAATTTTAAAGGTATGTTAGATTTAAATTATATGAGCATTATTTATGATAAAAGTATTGAAAGCATTGAAAAGGAAATGCACTCATCGGCTATGGTATTTTATGATCCTAAGGAAGAAAGGTGGCAATTAGAAAGTGAGTATCTTTCTGGAAATATTCTAGAAAAAATAGACTTTATAAGAGAAAATAATTTAATTGACAGATATGAAAAAAATATCAATGCATTGAATAACGTTATGCCTGAACCGTTGACTATTACTGATATAACTTTTCAATTGGGTGCGCCATATATACCAACACACATATATGAGGATTTCGCCTGCTACCTTTTTCGATTTGAAAATATGATGTATGATTCCAAGTCACTGACAATAAGCTTTATTAATGAAACAGGACAGTTTGCAATGGATTATTACGAGTATAGATTCTTTGGGAATAGTTTTATTGAAGATGAATGGGGAGTACCTTTATCTGAAAATATTGATACTGACGGTGTAATTAAAAGACAGCCAAGATATAATGGCTTTGACCTGCTGAACGATGTTTTGAATTCCAGAATCCCAACGTTGAAAAACTATTGGGAGGAAATAAATGAAGGTGGCATCGTAAAAACAAAAAGTGAAATTAACAGCGAAAGGACTGGACAGGCAAGAGAATTGTCGTCACAGTTGGAAAATACATTTGTTGAGTTCGTATTTGACAATGAGAAATACTGCAGAGAGATTGAAGATGAGTATAATCGACTGTTTAATGTTATAAGGCCAAGAATTTATAATGGAGAATTTTTAAGCTTTCCTGAAATGAATAACAGTTTTCAGATGGAAGAATATCAAAAAAATGCTATTGCAAGAATAATCTATGGCAAAAATACTCTTTTATCACAACAGGTGGGAGCTGGCAAAACATTCGAAATGATTGCAAGTGGTATGGAAATGAAAAGAATGGGTAAAAGAAATAAACTGCTGTATGTTGTACCTAACCATTTGATTGGACAATGGCGTAATGAATTTATGACACTATATCCACAGGCAAATATTTTGGCAATTTCTACTAATGATTTTGGCACAAAGAAAAGAGCAGATATAGTAAATAAGATGGCAGTGAATAATTATGATGCAGTAATAATGGGTCACTCGTCTTTTAAACTGATTCCTATGGATAATGAGATACAGTTAAATTTTTTGAATGAAGAAATAGATAAATTAGTAACTGCAATTGAAGAAGCAAAAGCAAATGGAAGCCATCAAAATACTGCTGTTGTTAAGTTGCTCGAACGTTCTAAAAAGGCCGTAGAAAAAAATGTAAAGAAGCTTACAGATATTAAAAGAGATCAGGGGATCACTTTCGATAAATTAGGAGTAGATTATATGTTTGTTGACGAGGCACACGAATTTAAGAATTTATATACGTATACTGCTATGTCAAATATCGCAGGTGTTCCTCAAGCTAGAAGTCAAAAAGCCAGTGATATGTATATGAAATGCAAATTTATACAAAAAAGCGGTGGTAATGTCTGCTTTGCAACAGGTACGCCAATTACAAATACTATGGCTGAGCTGTTTACAATGCAGAGATATTTACAGGAAGAGGAATTAGAAAGATTAAATATTCATAATTTTGATGCCTGGGCAAAAACATTTGGTAAAGTTGTTACTTCTCTAGAGGTATCAGTAGACGGAAGCGGATTTCAAACCAGACAGAGGTTTAACAAATTTTTTAATATACCTGAATTAATGAATTCATTTAGAGAGGTTGCAGAAATTCAAACAGAGTCGATGCTGAATAATGCACTTGAAAATTCTAAACTGCAAAGAAAAAGGGCTATACCGCCAAAACATGCGGGCGATAAGGCAAAGGTAGTTTCAATAGAACCAAGTCCAGAGTTGGAGGATTATATTGCAAATGTAGTCGAAAGAACTGAAGCAATACATAATTCGGCAGTTGCTCCATATGAAGATAATATGTTAAAGGTAACCAGTGACAGCAAGAAGGCATCAATAGATCTGCGTCTTATTGACGAAAGCTACGGTTTGACTTCAGATAATAAATTAACTGTAATTTCAGAACAGATATATAGAATATATGATGAGTACAGGGATCAAAAAGCTACTCAACTCGTTTTTTGTGATTCTTCTACTCCTAAATCACAATTCAATGTATATGACGAAATCAAAAACAATTTAATTAAATTAGGTGTAAATGATGAAGAAATTGCATTTATACATGACTATAAAACAACTCTAAAAAAAGAAAAACTTTATAGAGATGTAAATAAAGGAGAAGTCAGAGTACTGATTGGTTCAACAGCAAAACTTGGTGCAGGTACAAACGTTCAGCAAAGAATGATTGCAATTCATCATGTTGACGTACCATGGAGAGCCTCAGATATTGCACAACGAAATGGACGGGTCTTTAGGCAGGGAAATATGAATAATGAAGTATATGAATTTAGATATGCAACAAAAAAATCATTCGATGCCTACTCATGGCAACTGATAGAAACCAAGTCAACGTATATGAATCAACTGCTTGAAGGCAGTGGATGTGCACGAGAAATTGAAGAAGATACAAAGGCAACTTTTTCGTATGCAGAAATTAAAGCTATTGCAAGCGGTAATCCTTTAATAAGAGAAAAACTTGAAGTAGACACACGCTTAAAAACTCTTGAATCCAGTCTGGCAAGACACAGAAAAGCAATTAGAAAGTCACAGGATGATAAGCGTAATATGCCTGAAAAAATAAAAAATTTAGAAATGAAATTCGATCGTATAAGTAAAGACTATTCTGTATTTAAAAAGCATATCAATTTTGAATATGAAATGATTAATGAGAAAATGGATATTGATTTTAAAGTTGAATATAAAGACAAAGTCTTTACCGATTTAAAGGAGTATGGTGATTTTATCATCAGATTATCTGACATGAATAAAGAAAAAAATTCAATTCCTATTGGAAAAATGATGGGTTTTGAATTTATTCTTGATTATAATGTTGGAAATGGTTGGAATATCTGTTTTAAAGGAGCGAATAACTATCTGTACAATGCTGGATTGTTAAACGCAGTAGGCAGAGTTAATGTTGGGAGAATGATTAGAAAAATTTTTGAAATAAAAAAAGATTATGAAAAGTATTTTATACAAATTAATAACATGAAAGAAAATTATGCAAAACTTGATGATATTATAAATAAAAAATTTGAATCACAGGAAGAACTGCTTAGTTTGAGACAAAGACAAAAAGAGATCACTAATCTTTTAACTGACAATAACAATGGAGTTGTATTAGAGGAAAATGAAGCTGAGGAAATCGAACTAGAAATTTAAAAAGAGTAAGTTTTGTTACGACAAAACTTACTAAAGAACAGAAAAAGGTAAATAAAATAAAGTGAATATTATTCAAAAAATGTTCACTTTTTTGAAAAAAAATTGTGCCTTTTTGAAACAAAGGATATGCTAAGATTAGTATAGTTAAAATTATGCAATAAAGGAGAATTGTGTTATAGCAAATCTTAAAAGAGGCAAATTGCCTCTTTTTTATATTTTAACAAAGAAAGAAGGAAATAAAAGAAATGTTCAAATTCAAAAAAATGACAAACATATTAACCGAAAAGGAGGCAAAAAAAATCGCAAACGATTTCTACAGCAGAAATAACAGCAGTATGTTTAAAAAGCATGATATTTTCTTAGAGTGCTGGATTGAAGAAACAATGGACAATCAGAAATTTAAAATTGAGCTTCATACTATTGTATCACCCAATTATGATGAGTATGGTGAATGCGAATTTACCAGTTATTATGATTCATATAAAGAATTATTAGAAAAAAATATATACTGCCATATTTATAGGGCTTTAACAGATGGAGCGACTACGGTTACGCCAGCAATTGAAAATCCTAATAATTTATTAATGTCAAGAATTTTTAGCCCTATAAAAATATATATTAATTCTCAAATTGTTTTACCAGTAAAAATCATGGAACAATTAGGATGTCACGACTGGATCAACGATTATTACAGAAACAAAGCAAATATGGAATTTATAAACGTGAAATTGGGAAAAGATAAATATACAAAGCTTGCATCTCAAGAAGATTTTGATAGTGCAATAAATAATTATTTTAAGGAGTATCTCAAAAAGAATAATATTAAATTGTCTTTGAAGCAGGAAAAAAATATTGGTACTGAATTTAAGAAACTGTTAAATGATGATAATTTTAAATGTATATTAGGCTTATTTGTTACTCTAGATGAGCAGTATTGTTTCGAAAGCTTTTTTGAAAAGAATAATAAAACTGGCATAGAGCGGATTATTATTGAACATCCAGAAGAGTCTGAAAAATTCCATCATGGATATAGATGGAGCGCTTTGTATGATTTTATTGATAACCTAAGAATAAATTCAGATGAAAAGGCACTTATCATAGAAAATAGGGAAATGTTGCTGGATATATATGAACATTATCCTAATCACCTTCAAACATTGAATCATGAAATTCGAAAATCATATTTAAGTGATGAATTCGAAACGCATTTTAGATATACAGAATATGAATTTGTAGATGAAAGAGAATTATAGAAAATATAGTTAAAGTTATTAAAGAAAGTATGTAACAAAATGGAATTATATAAAAAGAGGCAATTTGCCTCTTTTTATATTTATAGGAGTGAATAAAAATGACTAATGTAAAAATATTAAGCAATTCTGAAAAAGAATACCGTAAAACTATCGTAAGTGAAATGCTCAAGGAGCTTACATGTATAGAAGTTGCAACAAATGTTTTTAATCTTACTGTTCATAAAAGCAGTAGAAGTCAACGATATCTTAAACCAGTTGAACATAGTTCGATGGTATTTGATATTTTAAAAAACAAAGTATACTGGAATGCTCGTTGCGGGTCAGTACCTTTAAATGTAATTGAGTTTTACAGTGAATACACTAATACTTCAACATATGATGCAATTAATATACTTTTAGAGTACTTTTATTCAAGAAATCCAAATGAAATTGAGCAGTATTTGTATGATTTTTCTATGGACGAAAGTCATATCAGCCAAGGACTTGTATTAACACAAAAAAACGATAATAATGAGAGAGCAATTCATTATCTGACCAATGAAAGAAAACTAAGCGATTCACTTGTTAGCAAACTAATAGAGGATGGCATTGTATATGAAGATATATATCACAATGTGGTATTTGTTGGATATGATGTAAATAATATAAAAGAAAAAAAACCAGTTTTTGCAATCCGCAGAGGTACGGGCAATTCAAAATTTCATATAGACTGTAAAGGGTCATTTAAAAATAACGGGCTATTTTATCAGAATTTTGAAGGAATAAAAAAAATTGTAGTTACAGAAAGCGTAATTGATGGACTTAGCTATATTTCTCTAAATAGAAACAATCTAACTGCTCATGTATTAATGTGCAGCGGAGTAGGTACGATGCTTAACACACTTAAATATAATTTAAAGAATAATCCTGCTCTAAAAAATTTAGAAGAAATAGAAATTATGCCAGATTTAGATGATGCTGGTGTGATAGCGGGTAATAAAATAAAGAAATGGTATGACAATGAAGGGGTGTTCAACGATAATGGTAATACAGTTTCACTAGAAATAAAAACATACGGCTATGATGGAAAACCAAATCTTAAAATTAAGGATTTAAACGACCTTTTACGTGTAACTGTTTATTATGAAGAAAATAGAATTTTAAGGGAACAGTCAGAATTAGAAGATAGAGAAAGCAATGATAACATGGAGATGTAGGAAAAGATATATTTTGTCTTTTTTATAGGAATAATCAATTTGTGTTACATTTTATGTTTAAAGTGATATACTTATAACATAAGTATAGGAGATTGGAAATGACAGATATAGAAAAATTAAAAAAGGAACTTATAGAACAAAAACAATCAAAATTTCCTGGTAACATTTATCATGTTTCACAGGTATTGTTTGCATATAATTCAAATAAAATAGAAGGAAGTCGATTAACAGAAGAACAGACTGAAATGATATTTGAAACTAATTCTTTTTTTCCTGATAAAGACGAGAAGGTAGTCAGAGTAGATGATATTACAGAAACAGTAAATCATTTTAAACTCTTTGATTTCATCTTGGATCATATTGATGATAGGTTAAATAAAGATATGATTATTGAAATGAATAAAATTCTAAAAAAGGGAACTTCTGATGAATCAAATCCCAGATATAATGTAGGAGGATTTAAAATCCATCCCAATGTAATTGGACTGGTAAATGTTATTAAAACCTCAAAACCAGACGAAGTTGAAAGAGATATAGACGTACTCATTGAAGAGTATAACAGGCTAGGCAAAGTAACATTGGAAGATATTGTTGACTTCCATTTACGCTTTGAGAGAATTCATCCGTTTGGTGATGGCAATGGTCGTGTTGGGCGTGCGATCATGTTCAAGGAATGTTTAAAAAATAATATTGTTCCTTTTATTATTCTTGATAGGGACAAGCCGTATTATTTACGTGGATTAAAAGAATATGACAGAGACAGGACGTACCTGTTTGAAACCTGTTTAAATGAGCAGGACATATACACTGATCTATGTAAGCAGCTTTTGAATTTAGATTTTAATATCACTGTTGATAATGAACAGGATGAAGATATGGAATTATGATTAAGTTATGTAAAAAAGAGGCAAACTGCCTCTTTTTTACATACAGTACTATTTTATAAAGAAGGAGCTAATAAATGTGAAGCATGAATATATAATCGAGGAACTTGATGAAAAATACATCAATCTCTCGTGAAAACTATGCTGAAGAAGATGAAAATGAGAGAGAATTATAACAAGGAGAACAGGATGAAAAAAATTAGTTACAGTATTTTAAAGGAACTGATAGATAATATAAAGGACGATGAGGAGATTGTTATAGATGAAAATGGAATAAAAAAGGTGAAGAGAGCAAATGAACAGTATTGATGTTGTTGGAATCAGATTAGTTAAGGAAAGAGAGTTTTTATGTGAAAAGAGTATAAGAACACCGCTGGATGCTGTCGAAGTTTTAGCAAATGAATTAAAGTTTTTAGATCGAGAAATTTTAATGACCTTAAATATGAATAGTAAAAATAAAATTATTAATGCTCATGTATGCTCGATAGGAAGTGCAAATATGGGAATAGTTGATCCAAAAAGTGTCTTTAAATCAGCTCTACTATCAGGAGCAAATAGGGTAATGATTATACACAACCATCCTTCTGGTGACTGTACTCCAAGTCAGGAGGATATTGACGTGACAAATTTATTAATCAAGGGAGGGCGCATTTTAGAAATAGAAGTCCTTGATCATATTGTGATAGGTGAGAATGAATATTATTCTATTGTAGGGGATCGTCAAGAAAAATACACTGAAATAAATAATACAGATAATTTACAAAACAGTTATGAATCTTTAGAGCTGTGTGAGAATAATGACAAAAAAATTTGGTTAGAAGAAGATGTGACGGAAATGATAATTTAAAAAAGAGGCATTTTGCCTCTTTTTTACTTTGCAGAAGGAGGTAAAAATGGAAAATGTCGTAAATAGTGAGTATTTCAAATTAGCAGTTGTGTTAAAAAGTGTATTAGGAATTACTCATCATGAAATGAAAGATATCAGAGAAAATATTTCTAAATATAAAAAAAGAAAAGAAATAGTCCAGGAGATTAATGATTATCTTAATGATGATGAAATCTCTATCTTTTTACCTGATAATTATAAACAGCAGGCGCAGAGATTAGTTCTTATTTTTAATAATAACTATGATGACAATTTTATGTTGAATGAATGTAAAAAAGATACTTTTATATCAGATAATATTCTATCTTATGATAAATACATGGATCTTATTGATTTGTTAGGTGGAATAGAAAGTGATGAAGATGGCAGTCAATTTGTTAAAGTACAAGTCGATAAAATGATCAAATACTTTTTAGTTCCAGTAAGCAGGGGTGACAAGCTTTCAAAAGAAATTGTTAAAGAATATATAGAGAAAAATGCTATAAATAAGTTAGAGAAGGAAATAGAAAATGATAATGAACTCGAACTTTTGTGAGAAAAAAATCATATTTTTTATGTGAATATATTTACTATAAGCAGTTAATAGATTGGTGGTGAAATAAATGAAAAATGAAATAGACATTTTGTTGGAGGATTTTGAATATGAATTAATTTTCGGCAAACAAAGTTTACTTTTAACAGTTGAAGTCGGGACAAAAAAGATAGAAAAATACTATAAAGATAATTACGGTGATAGAAAAGCGGAAGAGTTTTTACTTAAATTCAAAAAAAATTATCAAGAGATTAAGGATGTAAGCGATCATCAGCTTAGAAGGGTAGAGAATTTAACAGAAATTTTGAATGAATTTGAAATTTCTATTTCAGAACTTCATCGAATGATAGTTGCAAAGAATTTTTGTGAATCGTACCTAAAAGACAGTTATTATACATTTTTTGATTTTGTTAAAGAAAGAGCAGATGAGTCCATTAATAAAAAAATTGAGAAACTGTTGGAAATGGAAAACTATGAGTATCTAAATAATGATTTTAAAGAGCAGGTGGTTGAATAAGAATATAATATTAAACAGCACAATGAATGATAAAGAGGAAAATTTGATGGAAAAAGAAGATAGAGTGGTGTGCTATAGAAAATTGTGTGAAGAAATTCAAAGAATGATAAATGATCTTCCAGTGCCTGAAGGAAACTGTGTACAGATAGAGAAGGCAAAGAGAGTAAGATACTTTTACATCACTGTTTATTATATGTGTCTAAATAAAAATAATAATTATAACAATTTTTTTAAGTTAATGTTATTTTAGCAACATTGAAGAAAGCCCTCAAACGGAAACAGTCAACTTTTTGGATTAACTATCACAATGACTTGTTCGAGGGGATTTTGTTAAATAATATATGGCTGTGAAAAACTATAACTGCTGACAAAAAGGAAGAGGCTGTAGATTTACTTGCAGATTTAAATAGAGAGGGTAAATTAACTATTGAAGAAATCGTATTAATTATACAGGATAAAGAATATGTTCCAAGTATTGATGTCGATGTATAAATGTACAAGATGCATGTAATACACTGCCTTTTGTAAGTAATGGTTGTAAGATAAAACGCAAAAAAAATTGTGCCCTCTCTAATATGCAAATATGCTAAGATGTGTTTGCAGGTAATAAATGTAGACAATTAAATAATAGTATACTTTTGGATTAGAAAACTGTCTGTCGAAAAGCGATGTTTGCATGATTACCTGTATTTTTTTCCTTTATACAAGAAAGAGTGGAGTTCTCATCACTCTTTCTTTTTGGTTAATTTTTATTGTATTATAATGGAATCGGGGAAGAATAAAAATGAAAAGAGTTTTAACTATTTTATTGAAGTGAAGTGAAAAATACAGCAGTATGAAACAATCGATAAGACTTGGATTGATAATGTTTTAATGGAAAGTTGTTATTAATAACTTGAAAAAGAGGCAAATTGCCTCTTTTTTATAGTCAAGAAATATTTTTAGTAGATATTTTTAGTAGAAAATGAGTATTTGTATTACTAATATAATGATTTAACAAAAGAAAAAAAACTGATGAAATCAGTTTTTTTTAAATAGTGTGAATATTATTCAAAAAATATTCACTTTTTTGAAAAAAAATTGTGCCTTTTTGAAACAAAGGATATGTTAAAATTAGTATAGTTAAAATTGTATCCAAAAATTGAGAGCATTTATTGGTATTTCGACCAATGACTGCTTTTTTTATTGCAGTTATATACGTAAAAAAAATTGTGCCCTAACCTTTTTTCTTTATTGATATCATTAAATTGTAAAGGAAATATCAGGAGGAATACAGATGAGAACAATTGAACAATTGAATTGAATTAGTTTTAATACTACTATTTTTGTTTCTCTTTGTAGCAATGCTACCTAAAGTAGCAACAGATTTTATATGATTTGCACGGGAGGAACATTCATTATGGAAATAGGAGAACGCTTAAAGCAGTTGAGGATAAAAAGAAAGTTAACACAGTTCGAAGTAGAAGAGTTAACAGGCATAAATCGATCTACATTATCATTATATGAATTAGGAATCCGAGTGCCACCAATCGATAAGCTAATGCAGCTTGCTTTGCTATATAAAGTATCGATTGACTATTTATGTGGAATAGAGAAGTCCTATAGTGAGGATGTTGAAAAGGTAAAACAGGGAGAAAAAGCACAATGAAAAAAATGTTATTAAATTATTTAGATACAAGAAATAAAAAGATTATCGCAGGAATTAGTGTAGTGGCAGTGATTTTAGCTAGTACACTGGGTATATATGCTTTAACAAAAGATAATTTACCCGATTTCGTTCTAAGTAATAGTAAAACTATTAAATTAGAATATGGAGATAAATATTCTGTTAACGGCATGAAATTATTGAATACAGAAGGTATGGATGATAAAGATAAAAAAATATTAAAAAATGGTTTAAGTATAAAATCTAATTTTAAATATGAGGACGGTAAAGATTATCCAGCAGTTGGAGAGTATAAGATAACAATGATCTTTAATGATGATTCACTTGTTAAAAAGGTTAAAGTTGCTGATACGACTGCACCAGAACTTAATACAGAATTTCGTGATATTGATATAGTTAAAGGTACTGATCTAAATACCTATGATTTCGGCGGTCTTAATTTATTTAATGCAACAGATCTATCGCCTGTAGAGGTAGGATACGACAGCAGTGCAATTAACAGTAGTACAGTAGGAACATATGTATTAAAAGTTACTGCTAAGGATACTTCTAGTAATGAAACTACTAAAGAATTAACAGTTAATATAACAGAAACTCCAAATGAAAATCAGGAATTAGTAACAGAAACAGTAACTAATGAGGATGGAACAAAATCTATTCGCAATACATTAAGAGATAAAGCGACGGCTCAAGACGATACAGCAAATACTAAAATTAGTTCTAATTCCAGTAAAGGAAGCAGTACAAATAAAAAAGGATCTACAGGTTCATCAAGCAGCAATAGTTCTAATTCATCTTCCAATTCTGGAGTGAATCATAGTTTTGTTGCTAATATGTCAATTTCGAGACAAACTACACAGGCAATAACAGTTGTTGGAAACGGTGGAAGCTATGCAACGTTAACACTGCATACTAAGCGTAACGGTATTTGGACAGAAACATTAAGCTGTTCAGCAAGAGTGGGGAAAAATGGTATAACTAGCAACAAACGTGAAGGTGATGGGAAAACACCTACGGGAATCTATAGTTTTGGTCAAGCGTTTGGTGTAGCAGGAAATCCAGGTACTTCTAGAGGATGGTTACAGGTCAACAACAATCATTATTGGGTAGATGATGTAAACAGTCCATATTACAATAAATTAGTTGATGCTAGTCAGACTGGAATTCAATGGAGCAGTGCTGAGCATTTAATTGGTTATCCAACAGCATATAAATATGCTATTGCTGTAAATTATAATACTGCTTGTACACCAGGTGCGGGTAGTGCTATCTTTTTACACTGCTCAACTGGCGGTTCTACAGCAGGATGTATAAGTGTGAGTCAGGTGAATATGATTCGTATATTACAGTCACTGCAGGGTGATACTTTAATAGGAATATATCAAAATTCAAATAGTTTATACTAAAATTTGAATTATAGAGTAATAAATTATAAAATTTAGATGGAGGGATAAAGTATGGACATCAGAAAAGATATTATTGATAAGTATTTAAATACCAAAAAGAACAGGCTCATTGCGGGATGTCTTACAGGTTTAATTGTCTTGGGATGTGGCGGAGGAATTGTATATGCTACAAGAGACACTTCACCAAAATTACAACTAAAGAAAAATACGATTAATCTTGAATACGGAAAAGAATTCAAAGCTGATTTTGATACTTTAGTTGATACTAAAGGATTAAATAAAGAAGATAAGGAATATTTGAAAAAAAACCTTAAAATAAAAACAGATATAAAAAATGATATTGAAACAGTGACTAACGAGGATGGTACTACTGAAGAAAAAGATCGTGGGTTTGCTAAAGTAGGAGATTATAAAGTAAATTTAACATATAAAGATGAAACTAATACAGTTAAGGTAGTTGTGAAAGATACAACTGCTCCAGAGATTACAGCACCTGAAAATATAGAAATATTACAGGGTACTGATTTAGCAACATTTGATTTTAAATCATTGATTATAGCGACTGATTTAGCAACAATGAATGAATTGACAGTTGATTACAGTACAGTAGATATTAATGTACCTGCTGAATATATGTTAAAAGCCAATATTGAAGATACAAATGGAAATAAAGCTGAAAAAGATGTAAAGATTACAGTAATTGCACCACCTGCAGTTGCTGAAGACGAAGTGGTAGTGCAAGAGACAGTAACAAATGCTGATGGAACGAAAACAGTAAAAAATACTGTTAAGAAAAAAGCGGATTCATCTGGAGATAAAGTAGTATCTAGTGTAAACAATTCAAATAGCAGCTCTAATAGTTCTGGAAGCAAACCTTCAGGTTCTACTGGAGGAAGCTCAGGATCATCTGGTAGTGGTTCTAACAAGCCTTCAAATGGAGGAACATCTGGTGGTAACAGTTCTGGAGGAAATGGTAATTCAGGTGGAAGTTCTGGAAGTGGATCAGGCGCAGGAAATACTGGAGGAAATTCTGGATCAACAGGAGAAACTACTAAAAAATATATTTATGTAGAATGGTCTTATAAAGTTGGTGATAGAACATTTAATGGTTCTTGGGCAGGTAGAGAAGAAAAGTGGAATCCAAATGCTATGTCATTACCGAATGATGCTTATGATTTCTCAGGTTTTAATAAGAAGAGTATAACTTATGAAGAGTACAAACAAATAATGGGATATTAGATGGTTGTTTATAATAGCCATCTTTTATTATTCTTAAAGTACAGAATAGGGGGATAAATTATGATATTTTTTATATTTATGAGGGCTAAATATTGACGGCGAAAGCCGTCAATATTATTAAAGGCATTATCGAAAAGGATAAGTAAGACCTATTGAATAAAAAATAATAATGAGGAATAAAAGATATGAGAAAATATAAAAGTTTTTTAAAAATTTTATTTACCTTATCTATTTCTATTTTTTTAGTGCTTAATAATTTTAACAATGTGAGTGCTTTTACATCTAATCTGACTTGGGGACAGGAAATTTACTATCCGAGCTGGCTTGGAAACTGGTCTACAAAAAAATGCTATATAAACGGCAGTTTAGCGTATTGCTTGGAATCTTCTAAAGATACTCCACCTGAAGGACAATATGCAAATAGTGTCATTGATACAAATGAAGCTCTTTTAAAAGTTCTTTACTACGGTTATGGCGGACCTGGAGATGTTTTTAAAGATGACCAGGTTACAAACGATACTAATAAATATCTTTATACACATATTATGGCTAGTTATGCTTATTCAGGAGATATTTATGGTGGCAAGTCATGGGATGATTTATTGGCTAATGGAATTGGATTGAAATGGAGATATGAACAGATTCAGTCCATGCCTGTACCAACAAATGAATTTAATTTTTCAAAATCGAGTCTTAACGCATATTATGAGAATGGTCAGCAAAGAACTGAGGAAATTAAGTTAAATGCTAATAACGATGTAGTTGTAAATATACCACTACAAGATGGAGTGGAATTACATAATCTAACAAAGGGAACTGTTAATACTGGAACTGTTTCCGTCAACGGTGGAGAAACATTTTATTTAAGTACAACACTTGAAAAAAGAGAAGATTATTCAAGTGGTAATTTAAATGGAAAAAACTTAGTGAAATATGCGCCGCTAGTTATTAGAAGTGGCGGTAATTACCAAGATGAGGGAACATTAACAACAGTTCAAGATCCCGTTACAATAAATCTGAATATTAATTGGTTAGATGGAAGCCAGATTAATATAAACAAGATAGATAATTATGGTGAAAATATTTCTAACGCTAAATTTGATTTATTACAGTGGAACAATGCAACTAGTCAATATGAAAAATTAAGGGAGTTAACATATAATTCTGCTGATAAACTATATGAAAGTGGTTTTTTAGAAAAAACAGATCTTAATGAAGGTAAATTTAAGGTAGAGGAAACAGTGCCAAATGGATATACAGCTTCTTCGAGATACGAGCAGGAATTTACATTAGACGGCTATATCGACAGAAGTGTTTTTACAGCAGTGATTGAAGGTAAAGAAGTAAATGTAAAATTATCGTCTACACTTGCAGACAACCATTATGTAAAATATGAAGTAACAGGTGTGCCAGATAATGTAACGCTGATTAAATTTCCTACATGGTCGATTAATGGGGGACAGGATGATATTGAATGGGTTCACCTTGCAAAAGAAAGTGACGGAGTATGGCGTGCAAATAAGCAGATGCCTGAAATTGGCCAGTATGTTATTCATATTTATTATAATACTGCTGTTCAGGAAAATCTCTATTCTCATGCGGTTAATTTTTGGCCGAGCGATACAACGATCAATGTTGTAAACAATAGGATAATGGGTAAAATATCTGTTGATAAATTAGATTATCATGCAGGTGAAAAATTAGCAAACGCAACATTTGATGTGACTGCCAGAAACGATATAAGAACACCACAGGGAACTGTTATATATAGGCAGGGCGAAGTGGTAGGAAATCTTACAACAGATGAAAACGGTTATGGTGAACTGGATAATCTTAATTTGGGGGAATACACCCTAAAGGAGTCAGCAGTACCAGATGGTTTCCGTGATGATGACAGTACATATGATTTTACTATAACTGCTGATAAAACTGATTCTAAACTGCATATGGGATTGGATGTGACATGGGAAATAAACAACTATCCTACTTTTATAAATGTTTATAAAGTTGATAAGGATTCGGGCAAAAAACTGGAAAATGCTGAATTTGATTTATACAACGTTACAGATAAAAGGAAAGTAGGAACGTATAAAACAGATAAGAATGGCAATATTGCTGTTTTTTATTTATCAAGACAGAAAACCTATTATCTTCAGGAAACAAAAGCACCTGACTCTTATAAATTAAATGATACCAGATATTATTTTTATGTTGATGAGAAGGGGGCATTCAGTGTTTCAGATTTGAATGGCAATGTAGAAGATGGTACTTTTAATGTGCCGTTTCACGGTACAATGACCATTACTGTTAAAAATGAAATAGATATATGCAATCTTCGAATTACAAAGAAGAATGATAACAGTAAAGTATTAGAGAATGCTGAATTCAGCTTATATTCTGATAAGGAATGTACAAAGGAAATAGAAAAAGGAAAAACCGACAAGAACGGTCAATTGAATTTTGATCGTATTTCTGTTGGTGATTTTTATTTAAAAGAAACAAAAGCACCTGCAGGTTATCGTCTGCTGGAAGATCCAATTAAAATATCATTGAAAAATGTGAACGGGAAGTTCACTTTTTTTGTTAATGACAAAGAGATTAAGGAAGATGACAAAAATAACAGCTTAACGTTAGAAAATGGCTTATATACTGGCAATTTGACAGTTATAAACAGTCGAGGATCTATTCTTCCTGCAACTGGAAGTCCTATGACGATTGTTTTAACAGGGGCAGGTATTTTATGTTTATTAATTTCGATCAAAAGGGGAAAAAACAATGATGAAGAACAAATTTAAAAAGTTAGGAATAACAGCTTTAGCTTGTGTACTGTCTTTAACGACAGCAGGAACAGTAGCAAATTTAGTCAACAGTGGAAATACTGGAAACGGAATTTTTACGAAACTAAATGCTGAAGGAACAGGACATATAACTATTAATGCCAATGTAGGAGATAATGGAGTTACTCAAAGTCTGGCAGGGAAGAAATTTAATATTTACCGTATCTTTGATGCTCAAAACAGTGCAGGAATGGAAAGTATTAACTATACAATGAACCCTGCATATGAAAAATCGTTAAAGAAGGTTACTGGAAAAGATACGGAATATGCAATCATAGATTATATTCAAACGTTAAATAACAATCAGGTGATCAATGATGTTTCACAGACACAGAAAAACGAGACTGCATATTCTAATTTTAGATATTTTGTTGAGAGTCTAAGAAATATGTTAGTTGAAGATAAAGCCGACCCTACTCAGGTTTTAACGGTCCCATCTACAGCAACAGACAGTTATACATTAGATGTTGCATACGGGTGGTATATAATCGATGAAATTACCAGTGTTAATGGAATGCACAGTGCTTCATCTATGATTATGGTCAATACTGCTAATCCAGATGTTGCAATTGATATAAAATCAGATTTTCCTGTAATTCAAAAACAGATTTTAGAAGATGATAACCAAAAAACAATCGGAAATGACAAGGATGGTTGGAACGATGTAGGAGATTATGAGATTGGACAAACCGTGCCTTACCGTTATTTGACATATGCGCCAGATATGAACGGGTATGCAAATTACTATTTTGCAATGCATGACCGCATGGACAGCCAGTTAACATTCAATAAGGATAGTGTAGTTGTTAAAGTCGGGAACAAGACGCTTGTAAAAGATACAGATTATAAAGTTGTAACAACTGGTCTAACTGGAGAAACATTCCAGATCCAGATTACAGATTTAAAAGCGACAATTAATAAATATTTTTATGCATCTGAAGCGGGAGCAAATCCAGAAACAGAGAAGCTGTACGGTCAAAAAATTGTTGTAGAATATAATGCTACTTTAAATGAATCAGCACAGGCTGATACTGGTAGAGCAGGTTTTGAAAATGATGTAAGACTGGAATATTCTAACGACCCCGACAGTAACGGAACGGGCAAAACAGGGTTAACACCTTGGGATACAGTAGTGGGATTTACATTTAGAATGGACGGTATCAAAGTAAATGACCAGACTCCAGAAAGAAAACTGGAAGGTGCTAAATTTAGATTATACAGTGATGAGGACTGTACTAAAGAAGTATATGTTAAAAAAGCAAGCGGCGGAGACGGTTATACTGTAATCAATCGAGACAGTGTAAAAGGTGATACTGCCCCAAGTGAAGCGGTTGAAATGGTGTCTGATTCAAATGGTGTTTTCAATATTATAGGTTTAGACAGTCAGACATATTATTTGAAAGAAACTAAGGCGCCAGATGGTTACCGTTTATTAAAAGACCCTATAAAAATCGATGTAAAAGCAACTTATGGAGCTGACAACAGATTAAATTATGTTAAGGGCGATGGTGCAACAGCAAAGACATTACAGAAATTAGCAGCAACAGCAAGTTTTAAAGAATTTTACACAGGCGCATATAGTCAATATGACAAAACACTATCAACTGACGCAGATACAGGTACATTTAATATCAAGGTTGTAAACAAAGTTGGATCAAAACTTCCTGCAACAGGTAGTATGGCCACTTTATTATTAGTTGCAACGGGTACTGCGGTGATGGTAACTGTTCTTATCAGAAGAAGAAAAAATGAAAAAAATGAGAATTCTCAAATTTCTTAAAAAAGATATTTTAATTTTTATAACAGGACTGGCTCTTGTGAGCTATCCTGTTATTTCTAATTATATAGAGTCCATAGAACAGGCAGATCAGATCGATACATATAACAGTTCTGTCAGTGAGTTGAGCAGAGCAAATAAACAGTTAATGCTGAACGAAGCTCATGAATGGAATGATAACCTGTATTCAAAAGAAAAGGGACTGCCAGAGGATTCAGGGTTAGAATATGAAAATGTTTTAGATCTTGGAAATGGTGTAATAGGAACTGTAGAAATTCCAAAAATAAAGGTAAATATGCCTGTCTATCATGGTACAGAAAGTAATGTATTAAACGTGGGAGCTGGCCATATAGAGGACAGTTCTTTGCCTGTAGGTGGTAACAATACCCGCACTGTTTTAACTGGCCATAGAGGCTTGCCGTCAAGCAAACTTTTTACTCGAATAGACGAACTTAAAAAGGGTGATCTTTTTTTTATTAAAGTACTCGATGAAACTTTAGCATATAAAATAAATAAAATAGAGGTAGTACTGCCTGATAAGGTCAGTTATTCAATTATAGATAATCAGGATTTAGCGACACTGATTACCTGTACTCCTTATGGGCTAAATACCCACAGACTTGTAATAACTGGCAAAAGAGTTCCATATGAGGAAAAGGAAAAGAAATCAATTAAAAGCAGTATGCCGTCATTAAGGGAAATTATTTTCTATGTTATTCCTGTTCTGTTTTCAGTGGCAGGCATACTATTTTTTAGAAAACGAGGGGTGAAAAATGTATAAAAAATTAATTACAGCAGTATTCACAGTTTTTTTATTTTTTATCAGCATAACGGATATTTCAGCTTTAGAAGAAGTCAAAGGATCTGTAACAGTAAACCTTGAAGAAGGAAAAAAGGGAACCAGTGTTAAAAACGTAGAACTAGAATTAATTAAAGTTGGTGATGTAGTTAATGGACAGTACCTTTTTATAGATGATCTGCAGGATATTGAGATTGATTTAAACACTTTAGAAACGGCAGAAGATATGAAAAATGCAGCATACACTATTTCAAAAATTACTGTTTCAAAAAATATAGTTGGAACTAGAAAAACTACCAATGACTATGGAACGGTCAAATTTAATCAGTTAGAAAAGGGTGTTTATCTGCTTCAGGCAACAGATATCAATAAATATGAGAATATCGTATCAACATTGATATCCGTACCTGTGTTTAACAATGAAAGCAAAAACAGCATGAATTATGATATCAGTATTGTTCCTAAACATTCACCTGTAATTGCAGTAAAAACAGGTGATGCAGTTGATTTGAAACTATTTGCCGTATTAGCAGGTGTTAGTGCTGTTGTTATTGCAATAATACGAAGGGAGGCGATATAGATACAAATTAATATTTATTTAGATATCAAAATGATATCTTTTTTATTTTAACTTAAAGCGAGGTAGAGAAATGAAAGGATTAAACAAAATAAAAAAATGCTGGAAACAGCTTATGTTAGTACTGGCGATGTTTTTAAGTATCAGTGCATCGACATTAACTCAGGCTAATGCCTTAAACGCTGCATTGACCTGGGGACAGGAAATCCGTTATCCAAGCTGGCTTGGAAACTGGTCTACAAAAATGTGCTATATAAACGGCAGTTTAGCGTATTGCTTGGAATCTTCTAAAGAAACTCCACCTGAAGGACAATATGCAAATAGTGTCATTGACACAAACGAGGCACTTTTAAAAGTTCTTTACTACGGTTATGGTGGACCTGGAGATGTTTTTAAAGATGATCATGTTACTAACGATACTAATAAATATCTTTATACACATATCATGGCTTCATATGCTTACAGTGGAGATATTTATGGTGGTAAGTCATGGGAAGATTTAGAAGCGCATGGAATTGGTTTAAAAGCGAGATACGATCAGATTCAGTCCATGCCTGCACCAACAAATGAATTTAATTTTTCAAAATCGAGTCTTAACGCATATTATGAGAATGGTCAGCAAAGAACTGAGGAAATTAAGTTAAATGCTAATAACGATGTAGTTGTAAATATACCACTACAAGATGGAGTGGAATTACATAATCTAACAAAGGGAACTGTTAATACTGGAACTGTTTCCGTCAACGGTGGAGAAACATTTTATTTAAGTACAACACTTGAAAAAAGAGAAGATTATTCAAGTGGTAATTTAAATGGAAAAAACTTAGTGAAATATGCGCCGCTAGTTATTAGAAGTGGCGGTAATTACCAAGATGAGGGAACATTAACAACAGTTCAATATCCCGTTACAATAAATCTGAATATTAAGTGGATGGATGTAGGTGATTTTGAATTAAGAAAAACCAATGATACAGGAAAATTAATTGACGGTTCAGAATTCTCATTAAAACATACTACACTTGATTTTGAAAAAAAACTTGTAGTCAAAGATGGCAAATTATCAATGAGCGGTATGCCTGTTGGAGAATATCTGCTCACTGAAACAAAAGTACCTGATGGTCATGCGGTTCTTCAAAAGACGTTTCAGGTAACAATTAATAAAGATCAGACAACAGAACAGATCGTTGTCAATAAATTAAGACCTACAGGTACGTTAGAGATAAATAAGTCTTTAGAAACTTCTAATGAAAATGCAGTAAATAAAGCTGATTATGATTTAACAAAAGTACAATTCAAGATTACTGCAAACCAAGATATTTATGATAGTGTTTCTTTAGAAAAATTATATTCTAAAGGAGATGCGATTACTGTTGGCTCAGGTAAAGGAAGCAATGATGATGTCGTAAAATTAGTGAATGGTAAAGAATTAGAAAACGGTATTTATTCATGTGATACAAATGGTAAGTTATCTTTATCTGGATTGCCAATGGGGACATACAGTGTGGAAGAAACTGCCTGCCCAGATGGTTTTGTTTTAGATAAAGAAGTCAAAACGGTACAGTTTGCACAGCAGGATTTTGTTACATTAACTTACACTTCTTCATTAAATATAAATAATGAATTAACAAAAACAGTTTTCAGCAAGGTAACTGCTGATGGCGACAATCTTTACGGTGTTCCAATGGAAATCGTAGATGCCAAAACTGGTGAACAAGTTTATAACTGGATCACAGATGATAATGATCTAGAAATCGACGGATTGCCAACTGGTGATTATATTTGGCGTGAGGTAAATGCTCCAGAAGGTTATGTTTTAGCAAAACCTATCGAGTTCACTGTCAAAGATGGAGATATTCAAGATATTGAAATGAAGAATTTCAGTGTTGAGTTTGCGAAAAACGGAAACGATGGCAACAAACTTTTAAAAGGAGGGGAATTCCAGGTAACAAGTACTAAAACTAAACAGATCACTGATAAATGGACAAGCGGTGAACATATTTTCGATATTACTGAGGATATGAAAACTAAACTTACATCAGGTGAAGTTGTTAGTGATATGTTTATTAACATTGAAGATGATTCAAGTACATATTACAGAATTTCTAAGAATGCAGATAGAGATGATTATAGACTTTTAATGCAGGCAAATGGTGAAACTAAATATTATAACATCGATATCAACGGTGATGAAACAACACATATGATCAGAGGTACAGTTGAAGATCAGGAATATGTTATTACAGAGCTTAAGAGTCCTGATGGATATGCAACAGCCGAGCCAGTTAGCTTTAAAACAAATAAAGAACAAAATTTAACTGTTGACATGACAGATGAAATTACTCAATTTGAATTTTATAAGAAGGATATAACTTCTCAGGAAGAGCTTGAAGGTGCAACTTTGCAAATTAAAGATAAAAACGGAAATATTGTAGATGAATGGGTATCTGGAAAAACACCACATAAAATTACTGGATTAACTGTTGGCCAAACATATACAATGATAGAAGTAATTGCACCAGTAAATTATAAAATTGCACAAAATAAAGAATTTACAGTTAGCGATACTGGAGAAGTTCAAAAAATAACAATGTATGATGAACTTATGCCTGTTGCTAAAAAGGTAAAAACTGGTGATTTAAGCAATCCGTTTAGTTATCTTGTTTTAACAGGTGTTGCAGTTTTAGGAATGTCCCTTGTTTATTATAGAAGGAAAAAAAGTTGTTAATTAAACTAAAAGAGGCAATTTGCCTCTTTTTTGTATATGCTATTTAAAAATTTAGATGGCATATACAAAAAAAGAAAGGTGTGTGGAGAATATGAAAAAAAGATATGTTGTAATATTTTTACTTATATTAATGTTTTTTATTAGTGGCTGTCAAAGTGAGTTATTCAGTGATCCAAACTTCAGCAAAGATAAAATAAAATTTAATAGCAATATAGTAATAAACTATGGGGAAAAGAATGTTGATACTACAAAATTTGTGTCGGGTATAGATGATATAAAAATTAAAGACAGCAATAGATTAAAGGATGAGCTAAGAATCACTGTTGATAATTACAGTATTATCTGTCCTGAGTTTGATGCAGATGAATTAGGTAAACATGTACTTGTTTATTCTTTAGGTGATTACAAATACAAAGTAGAAGTAACTGTAAAAGATATAACTGCACCTTTGATTCTATTACAAAATAATGAAATTGATTTAACGGTTGGAGAAAAGTTTTCAAAAAAGAATTTAGATTACAAAATAAAGGATAATCTTTCCAAGAAGAAAGATATCAGGATTTCAATAAAAGGTGATTATAATTCTAAAAAATTGGGTAAGTACAATCTTAAATTGGTTGCTAAAGATGAAGCAGGAAATAAATCGAGTGTTGATTTTGTTTTGAATATATATGAAAAGGCTTCACTGGAGATTGACAAAACTAATATTTCATTAAATATTGGGGAGACATCGCTTGTATCTGCGAAGGTTAAAGGAAAAGATCAAACTGTAAATTGGACGAGCGACAACAACACTATTGTGGTAGTTGATAATGGAAAGATTACAGCAGTGGCTCCAGGTACTGCAATTATAAGAGTCACATGTGGAAATCTCGCAAAAGAAATTAATGTAAATGTAAAAGCTAAAGAGACAAACAACAATGCTAACAGTCAAAATTCAAATAATAATAAAAATAATGCAAATAATAGTTCGAGTGGCGGGACAGGTGGCAATAAGGTTACCAATCCCTCACAGTATAATAAATATTTTTCTGGGGTTTCGATTGCTACATACAATGAAGCATTAAGTTATGCCGAGGGTAAAGTGAACAGTGGGGTCGTAAATTCTTATTCATTAATGCCAGATGGCAAGGGATATCAAGTAACATTCGGTTAGATAATAAAAATCCATGTCAATGGATTTTTTATTATATATTTTTATATTTTGAAAGGAGAAAAAGCAAATGAATATTATTGGAATTATTTGTGGTGTAGTTGTTGCAGTAGGATGCCTTATCGTTTTTTTATGTCAACTGATTAAAAATGATATCGAAAATGTAATTGTATTTATTGTAACAAGACTGGCTATTGCTATAGCAGCTGGCTTAACTGTTGCAATGGCATTATCAATTTAAGGAGGAATAATTATGCGAATTAAACTAAATAAAAAATTATTAGTAAGAAAGGAAGATGGTTCAGTAAACCGTATAACAATCAATCAAAAAGATTACTATAAATTTATTTTGCCAAAAGGATGTGACTTTGGAAATACATTAGATGAAAATGGAAATGAAGTAGGAAAATTACCAGATTCAATATGTGCCTCATTTATCGTACCTGTCTGGTATACAAGTCAGGCAATAGAAGGTGAATTATGTTATATTGATTTTCCTGATAACTATAAGTATTTAAAAATTACTTTAGATTTGGGCAAGAGCGAAGAAAGATTAGAAGATGGTAGACATAAACATCTTTTTTCTGCAATTGAAAATATTTCGCCAAATGAACTTGCAGATATTATTGAAGATACAAAGTGGTTAAGTTTTACCGTTTCGGTAAAACAGTTAGGTAAACCGTATCAAACTGAACAGGGAAATAAAAGGATAAGCATTTTACTTCCAAAACACGCAGGTGATTTGATGGGGTGCAGAGCAACTATCAGTCAGAACTGTATCAAAGACATAAAAGGAAGAGATGATATTAAAATTGTTAATATCCCAAAAAACTCTAAATTTAACATAATGCGTTCTAAAATTGTTGGTCAGGATATTGAAAACCAAATGAAACCAGTATTTGGCGATAAAATTATCGAAGCAACAGTAACAGGAAAGGAATTATTTGAGTTGTTTAAAATACCTAATGAATACGAAGAACAAACTACTCACGAAGTGGAAAGTGAAGAAATGGAACAAGGATTATAACGGTTTTGTGTAGTTTTAGAAAGGAGACTTTATGAAAGAAATTATTACAATGGAAGTTATCAAAATAACTACTATGGGGTCATTTGATCCATTAATTCAACTTGTAACCCCTTTTGCTGAAGATGCGCTTTTGTTCTTTCAGACAATGGCAGTATTATTTGCTACAGCTATGGGTGTATATTATAAATTAAGACAAATTTTTGCTGATGCACAGGAAGATCAAATGTGGGATAAGAAAACAAGAGGGGTATTTGTAGGACTGGTTTTTATTTTTGCAATTCCTACAGTAATCAAAGTATTATCTTCATATTTTAATTAGAAAGAGGCAATTTGCCTCTTTTTTATATTTTTGAAAGGAGGTATAGAATTGGAACAAATGTTAGAAAAGTGGTATGAATTTTTTGATAAAGAAAGACTCAATAAGTGGATTGATGAAGATAAGGAAAATCGATCTGGTTTTATTGCAGGGGTTAATGAAAAGACAATCAATGAAATTAGGAATATTTTTGAAAATAATATTGAAGAGTTTATTGAATTTTATGACTATACTGGTGGTCAAATATTATTACCAATTTTTAAAATAAGAGATCAGTATAGAGAATTTAAAGAGAGAAAAGTATCTAATGAATATGGATATTATGTTAGGGATATTCCAACAAGCGAATCTAGTGATATACCATTCTTTTTTGAAAACGCCCAATCTTTAGATGGGCTTAATATTTCTGGTGGTAGTACTGAAAATAATGAAATTATCGAGCTATTGAACAAACTGCTTGGAGAAATTTCCTCTGTTAAAAAGATGAATATAGAAAATAATCATATTTTAAATGAAATTGGTAAAAGATTTTACAATATTGGAAACTCAAAATTTGATATAAATGATGAACAGATCGAAAAATTAAAAGAAGTGTTAAGAGAAATAGGATATGAGATTGAAAATGTAAACCATGAAAATAAGAAAAATTTTCAAATTATTTTACAGCACATAAACACATTTGAAACCAATAAAAATAACAAAATAAGTAAGTATAAAGACCATATTATAGAATATGCTAAAAATAATATATTCAGATTTACAGTTATATGCTCATCCATCAGTATATTTATTACGATTGTTTTAATAAAAATTATGGAGGTATTTGTAAAATGATGATGATGGGCTTATTTAGCGGAATCAGCGAGGATGTAGCTAATTTTTTTAGAGATTTCTTATGGAAACTGATTGAAACTGAAATAGACTGTGTCAGAAATTTAATTAATGCACTTGTTAATGGCGTATTATCATTTGGGATTTTAGACAATACATGGATTCAGGATGGATATAAAGCTGCAATTACTCTCATGTTTATTATTTTGCCTGCAAAAATAATTTATGAGTTTATTTTTGCGATGGTTCGAGAAGATGATAATGCTAGTGATGTGAATAAGAAGCTTGGTGGAGCGATTATGGGAGTTATGCTTGCAGTTTCCTTAAGTATAGTAGTTCCTCTGGCTAATAATCTGTCTATAAATGTATCTAAAGCCCTTATTGGTCAACAGTACAGCGTTGGAAGCAGTTCGAATGGAAATTCTTGGAATGATAACAGCGGTACATCTTTAAATAATTCATCATCGGCATCTAATGATACAAATCAAAAAGATTTAGCGAAAGAGTTGGTTGTTTCTACTTTATGTGCATTTGGCGGTATGGATAGAAATAATACAACATTTTCTTATGTAACTAACGAAGATGGAGTAGGAATGGATATAGGTGCTGAAAGATTTTATGACTATATAACCAACAGTGACGGTGCTTTGGCAGGATATGAAGGTGAGCCTAGTGAAAACAGTGGTGTAAGATCATCAGATAATTTTTTTTCAAAGGGAATTTATAACCGATGGTCATTTTACTATCGTTGGGATGTAAACGGTAATGGGACTGACGGTAGCGATGACTGGGATCTTCTTGGCAGTTGGGATTCATCATCATCTTTTCCAGAGTCATCAAAGTCTGATGGCGGTTATGGTTCAAGAAGTGTCCCGTCAAATGAAACGCAGGCTAAACAGGCATACGAATATATTTGCGACCATGCAGGAGATTATATCTGGGACTTTGGTTATATTGGAACAATGATAGGACTGGCGATATTTATGATACTTCTTTTTATTATTACAATTGAAGTAGCAATGAGAATTATTATGATTGGATTTTTATATGTAATTGGACCGTTGTGTTGTTTATCACTTACAAATTATCAAAATCCGCAGGCGTTTACAGTATGGAAAAATACCATTTTAGGTATATTTTTTGTAAATGTGACTCAGATTTTTATGTTACAGCTTTTAATGAATCTAGCTGGAGATATTTCTAAAGCAGGAAGCGGAAATAGTAATGTTATTGCTTCGATTGCACTGTATTTTGGTACTTTTTCTGCAATTATTGGTTTGCCTAAATATGTTCAGTCAATGATTGGAGGTTATGGACAAGGAATAATGGAAAGTATGCAGCAGCTAAAAGGTGCAGTAGGTGGTGCATGGGGTATGACTGGAGGTGCTGTTTTAGGAGCTGGAAGAAAGGTCATGGGTCGACATAATGATAATACTGGTCATTTAACTGGCGGATTGCGTGGGGCAATTATGGGTAATAAGCATTATGGTGGACAGCGGATCGGTGGCTTAGCTAACAGAACAAGGGCGATGAGAGATGGTTTGTTTGGAAAACAGGAACAACAGAAGAAAGATGCCCAATCTGGAAACAGAAGCGGTAATGAGGAATATAATTACAGAGCAGGTCTAAACAGTGATACTGGGGACAATGTGAATAGTGGCGGTGAAGACCGTTCACGTATGAATGCCAATATTGGATCATTTTCTAATCTAGGCGCAGACAACGCAAATGATGAAAAATATAGCCGCACGAATGTAAGTTCAGGAACATCGGCTAACAAAAATTCAAAGGTTAGTGCTCGTTCAGGAGGTCTTCTGGGACGAGATGGAGTGGCAAATAGAACTTATAATGCAGGTAAGTCATTTATAAACAATCCTACAAAAACAACAAGGAAAGCTGTTAATGGAATGGCAAATGTTATAGGGGTTCGTGGTACTGGTCCTAGAAACTGGAATAAAGGAAATAGTGAAAATGAAAATAAAAAATAGAATGTACATGAAAATACATTTGTAGCGTGAAGTGAATTAAGGGATAACGAACTTCATGCAAAAATACGTTCAGCTGTAAGACATTTATGAAATTCATAGACAAAATGGAATTAAGAGGTGATGAATAAGGATGAACAGATTATTTTATACCATTTTTAGCAACATTGATATATTTAAGGTAATAAAAAACATATTTATCTTTATTACCGAATGTGTAGCGATGAATTTAATATTTTTAGGTCTGGCATGTTTTGTAAATCCAGATATAATAGTCAAAAATTTATTAACTGAACTTTCTTTAAAAAACAGTTATGCCTTATATTTATGTATAATAATTTTATATGAAGGAAGTAGAAATTTTATCAGTTATGCTTTTTTTGATAGAAAAATCACTTATATCAGAGGTTCAACAATAGAACATATGAAAAAGTGAAAGAATTATGTATCGAATTCAATTGTGAAGTAAAAGTACTAACCGGGGATTCAGATTACAAGGTCAGACTGCTTGGAATTATACTAATGGTTCTTGTCTGCCTGGCAGTTTTGTTCTGTACATGTGTAATAATTCTTATCATGTACGGATATCTGCATTTTATGCTAGGTATTTTACTATATTAAAATCAGGTGATGATAATTTATAGGAGCTAACTATATATAAATCAAGTGATTTTTGATAATTAGCTGAAATATTCTTTAGATCATTGAAAAGTGAATTTTGTGTACACTGAAAACTACTGCTTTATGCAGTACTTTAAAAATATTCAATTGAATGCTTTTAAATAAGAAGTTTTTCATCAAATTGTATGTTTTCAGACAACAGTTTATAGATTACTCTTATGAGTTTTCGTACGGAATGCCCCTGAGCACATCTATGGGATTTACCTTGTAAGCGTTTTAGTTTATAATACTTATTGAAAGTGAGATTGTATTTGCATACTGTAAGAATGCATTGATATAGACTTTTTCTTAGGTAGCGCGAACCACGTTTAGACAATGCTGTTCGAGGTGCACTGTATTCACCGGACTGATAAGTACCGGGGTCTACACCTGCAAATCCCATGACTTTGACAGCAGAGCTGAAGTTATGAATATCACCAATCTCGCTTAAAATCGACATTCCCGTATAAATCCCAATACCGGGAATCGAGAAGATAGGAGAATCTAGTTTGACAGCTAATTCTTCTATTTTTTTGTCTACAGTTTTAAGCTGACTGGCTAACAGTTCGATATTTTCAATAAGCATTTTGATTTCAAGGGTAACAGCTTCGTTGTTTTCGCCGATAGATTTCTTTGCACTGGAACGAAGAGATGATGCATCTATATTCACACGGCTTCCACTGCTTTTAGGCTTGAGAACTTTTTTAAGATGAGCAAGATTGGCACTGGCTAAATTATAAGAACTTCCAAATTCTTTTAAGACAGCCATATAAGCTTTGGAATATTTAGTTTTAAACCAAGTATTGAACTCAGGAATAACGATATCAATACATTTCTGAAGTTGGTTTTTCTTCTGGTTGATATCTTCAGCAATAGAAGCATGATAACGGGTTAATTCACGAGCCTGTTTCATATCGAGCTTACGCTGAGTGACTCTAGTATAATCTCTATCAAAGAGTACTGAACAAATAAGAAAAGTATCTTTTTTATCATTCTTAGTCTTTCTTATTTTGCTTTTGCGCTTGGCATCAGTTGTTAATGGATTTATCAAAGCAACTTCATAATCATGAGTGATTAAAAAATTAATAAGATTATCACCGTAATGACCGGTAGCTTCTAAACCGACAATATGTCTAGGTGATTTAAATTTTTTAACAGCTTTGATAAAAGAATCGAATCCGTCTAGATTATTAGTGAAGAAAAAAGGTTCAATAAGGACTTCACCTTCAGAAGAAATAACGCAGGCACAGTGATTGAATTTACCAACGTCTATACCGATGTAAAACATAAAAAGCACATCCTTTCTTTATATAAGATAGTGATATGTGATTAAACCACAAACAGAGTATCAAAGAGCCTGGTGCAAAATACAAATTCGAAGACTTATCTAACTGATCACAATTAAGATACAAAGATGTGGCAATAACCTCCTTCAAGTAGTCAAGCTACAGGTGCTGAAAGAAAAAGTACACATTCACAATTCAATTCTAAACAAAATTTAATGAAAGGAAAAGGTGTATATAATTGACAGATAGATAAGTCAATTACAATATACCAGGTGTATAGATGGTTGATCGAAATGATTACAAAATAATTATCAATAAAGGAAAAACTAAAGAAAAGTTTTTTCTTTTTTTAACTGTTGGTGAGATGGGATTTTGCCTTTTTATAGGTGTTTTGAGTTTTAAGTTTTTTGGAATGTTTATGAGTGAACTTTATTCACTGCTGATAGCAGTTGTTTTAAGTGCGTCTATAGCATCGCTTTTTATAGAAATACCAGTTTCGCACCTCAGTGTTCTACATCATTTAAAACTGGCATGCAAGTATTATTTTACTTTACCAAATCAGTATTACTATTATCGTGATAAAAACAAAGAAGAGAACATTAATAAGGAGGAAGAAAATAGTGATTTTTACCAAGAAGAAAGGTACACAGCAAGTAAAAAAACAAAAAAAGCAGACAAAAGAAACCACAGGTAGAACACGTCATATAAAATATGCAATTCCTGTTACATGGAATGAAGACAGGCAATGTTTTATTGATAATGAGGAACATTTTATTTTAATGGCAAAAACAGATGGTACGAACCTGTTTGGATTAAAAGAAGAAGATCAAAATGTATATATGAATGCATTTGCTTCGATTTTTAATTCTAATACTGGTTCAGGACAAATTTATTCTTATGAAGTTCCTGCAGACGTTGATGGTTATGTAAATGATTACAATTATTTAAAATCTCAACTGGATGTTGTTGGAAGCGAGATAGATCAAATAAAATATAAGATTTTGGATGATGCTTCTATAAGATTAGAAGATACAAGTGTTACTAGAGAACTGGTAGATCGATGTTTTGTGATTATATTAAAAGATAAAGACTGGTTCAAGCTCGAAAGAAGATTGGCAGATGTGATTTCGTATCTAAATTCATATCAAAGAACCAGACTTATGACACCGCAGGAAATGTTAGAAGTGGTATATAATTACTATAATCCTGCAAATGGAAAGTTTGTTCCTTCAGTTTATAAAGACCAGTTTGGTGTAATGGAATGTATATATCCAGATTATATTGGTTTTTACGATAAGGGCTTTAATCAGTCAATTGTATTAAATGATTTGTATTGTAAGACTAAATGGTTAGCAACGTTTTATAAAGAGCCTGTAATGGCTCTTTTGTGTTATCTGGCTACTGCCAGAGGAGTTGATTTTTCACTTCACTGGTCACCTGCACCTCATGATGCTATTACGAAAGATATAGATAAATCTATTAGAGCGCTAGAAAAAAGAGCAAATAATGAAAAGGATTTATCAAAAGTTGCCAAGAGTCAAAAGGAAATCAATGAAAATATTGAAATGGTAGAAAAATTAATAAATGATGGAAATTTTCCAATTTATTTTAGCGTTTCAATTAGAGTTGTTGCCAGTAGTCCTGATTTATTAGAAGAATCCGTCAAAGCAATTGATAAAGATGTTAAACAATTCAATATTAAATTTAGAGATGGTATACACCAGCCACTGGAAATGTTTAATCTGACTGCTCCGATTTGTCAAAATTATGTAGAAAATTATATGTTGGAAACTACAGCGGATACAATGGGATATATGTATCCTTTTGTGTATGAGGCGTTATATGATTCAACGGAAGAAATAGATAAAGACAGTAAGGAAGTTTTATATAGATACCCTCCTGTATATATAGGGAATACTAAAAATACAAACGGTGTAGTATTTTATGATAACTTTGTAAGAAAAGGTGATAGAACTAATTCTAATGAATTTATTGTTGGTACGACTGGTATGGGAAAAACTCTATTCTTGATGTGGCTTATTAAAGAGCGATATGGTTTAGGATACAAGCAGTTTATAATTGATATTGAAGGAAAAGAACTGCATAGGCTGGTACATGTTTTAGGCGGGGAAAATATAAACTGTTCTGATGGCAGGTCAGGTTTGATTAATCCACTTCAAATTAGACTTAATGTACCTGAAAGTGAAAAGGATAATGAAAAAACGCCTTTAACTGAAATATTTCCATTATCAGAACATATTAGATTTTTACGTTCATTCTTTGATGCTTATAAAGGAAACGCCAAGGAGGATATTAGACTTCTTCATGATAATTTGATAGAAAAAGCGTTGGAAAATATTTATAGAGGAATTGGAATAACTTATCAAACCAGTGCCCAAATAATTGTAGATAATTATAGAAATAAAGACTTTCCAATAATGCTTGATCTTTATAATGAGCTGTACAGACTGCTGGAAATAGCAAATAGTGAGAAAACTCCTAACATAAAAGAGATAACCAGAATTAAAGAATGTATTGCATTTGTTGAGCCTATGGCATGTGGAGCAGATGCTTCGATATTCAATGGTCACACTAGTATTGATTTGAATAGCCGACTCATTTGTTTTAATGTCAGTGGATTACAGGATAATACCAATAACAAAGTATTATTAACTCAGTATTTTAATGTACTTTCTTTTATATGGACAAGTATAGTATCTAACACCGAAAATATTAGACAGCAACTATATAATGATGAGTTTGGTGTAATAATGGATCCACGCTGTTTAGATATTATGATGTATTTTCAGACAATTGCTAAGCGAATTAGAAAGCGTAAGGGTGGCCTTACAACTGCAACTCAGCAGATTTCTGATGTATTAAAGGACTCTGTAAAAGATCAGGGAGAAGCAATTATTTCTCAGTCTGCATATCAGTTTTATTTCGGATTAGGATCAGGTGGAATTAAATATTTTAAGGATACGGAAAGCAATTTGATTCCTGAAAGCGAAATGGAATTTATTCAGTTTGCTGAAATGGGGGACTGCTATTTTAAAGTAGGTTCACAAACAGCAATGAGAATTCATATTACTTTGCCTGATGATGATTTAGAAGAGTTTGAACGAATTAAAGCAGATTATTAAAGCAGATTAGAACTATATGAATATAATTAACAATATTAAAAAAACTATTGCGGTTACATTACTGGGGGGCGGTATGCCTCTTTTTATTATTTTTATATGTTTGGCAATCCTTCTTACTTCTGTTTCAGTGTCATCAGACGATGCCTATGCAGAACGAGAAGGAATGCAAACAATTGAACTTTTCATACAGATTGCCAATAATGAGTATGAAACTTGCGGTAATGTTAAAGGCGGTGACAAGTATCGAAAATGGTATACAGGTGCTGCGGATGGTGCACCATGGTGTGCAACATTCGTCTCTTACATCGCCTACAAAGCAAATATTTTAGATACTGCAATAGTAAAATTTGCTGACTGTGACGCAGGCATTAAGTGGTTTAGAGAAAAAAATCAGTTTAATTATACAGAGTATTATGAGGCAGGAAACTCATATGTACCGCAACGTGGAGATTTGATTTTCTTTTCATCAAATAAAAATAAAAATGATTCTACCCATGTTGGCATCATTGAAGAATGTGATGGCAGCATAATCAAAACAATCGAGGGTAACAGTGGTAATGCTATTAAGAAGAGAAGTTACAGCATTTCAAATGAAACTGGTACTATTTTAGGATATGCAACTCCTAATTATCCATCTTCAGGTTCGGCAAAACTTGAAGGAGCTCTATCAGAGGCATTTAAATTTTTTGCTTCTAATGAGTCGGGAAATGATTATAATAAAGGCTTTTCTAAGGGTGATGGATATTATGCGTTAGGGTATTATCAGTTTGATAGTCGCTATGACTTACAAGAATTTTTAAGATTTTGTTATGAGACAAATCCTACTTTATATGCGCCGTTTTCTAATTTTTTGAATGTTTCAAAATCGAAATTAAGAAATAATAAGAATTTAGAAAAAGCATGGCATCAGGTATATGAAGCAGATTCGGAAAATTTTGCAGTGATGCAGGATACATTTGAATACAATAATTATTACCTTCCAGCTGAAAGCGGACTTGCAGGAAAGGGTATCGATATATCTTCAAGATGTGATGCTTTAAAAGGAATGTGCTGTTCATTATCGAATTGGGCTGGAACAAAAACAGCAGTAACTATTATTATGGATAGCAGGATTAATAGTAATATGAATGATAAAGAATTCGTTTCAAGAGTGTATGATTATCTTTATTCATTAAAATATAATGATTATGCAAAGTACGGAAAGACTGGGAAAAAATATTATAATGGATGGCATAATCGTTGGAAAAGAGAAAAAGAACAGTGTTTAAAATACATCCAGTAATAAGGGACGGAGGATAAAATGAATAATGAAAATAAATATTTTATAAAATTTTTAATACTGGTAGGAATTTTAATTGCAATTTTAGTTGGATATGCAGGTTTTAATTTTTTTAATATAAGCGGTATTTTTAATGAAAAACCGATTTATTATTTTTGCAGTTATCATGATGATTATTATTTAGATATGAATGATAATCAGATAGTAAAGTTAAAAAATGATATTCAAAATTTTATGGTGGAGTTGGATTATGTTGATGAGGATTACGACAATATAACTTTTCAGTCAGTAGTTTATGAAAAAAGCAAGGAAGTTGTATATTATTTTTTTCTGGTTGATGATGAAATGAATACCTTGTACGCAGTTCAATTTGATAAAAGAAGTAATAGTTGGGATAAGAAATTTGTGTGGAATGGTGATGATGATAATCGTGATTATCATGACGAAAGTATTAAATACTCGTATTTATACATTGTAGATAAAGAGGAATATGATAATCAAAAATATCTTAAAGAAATAGAAGATACGCCAACTGATGATATTGATCCTGAAATTAATTACTGAGTGAGGTGAAAGCATGGAGTTTAAAAAAAGTTTTTGGCGTACACGAATTTTATGTATGATTGATTCTTATAATAAGATTTCATTAGAAGATAAACTTGACAAAGAGGAAATTCTTGATGATTTGAATGGAAAAGATACAGAATATTATCTGCACGTATACCTTGATGTAAGAAATAAATATCATAAATTAACAAAAAAATTTATTAATAATCAAATTGGTAAGTAATTATTTATTTTAATAAAAAGAAAGGGGAATGGTCGATGGGAATGGTTAAGCTTAATGAGGAATATCTTGAAAAAGTTAAAAAGCATAGAAAAGAATTGCATATTACACAATTGCAGATTTCAAAAAAACTTGGATGGTCATTATCAAGATATCAGCGGTTTGAATCTGGGTTTTATAAAGAAATTGAAGATGATGCACCAAAAAAAATCAAAGAAGAATTTGGTATAGATTATAGTTTGTTACAAGAAAACTTCTCATCAGCAGTAAAAAAAACAATTAGATTTCCGCAAGATTTACATGATAAGATAGTATTTTTTCAACATGAGTTTGAGTGTGATAGCTTTTCCGAAGCTATTATTTTTTGTTTACGTGATTATACTACTAATACGGAACTGGCGAGAACAAAGTATGAGATGAAAGATTTTTTTGAGGAATTAATTCTTCAAACATATGCTAAAACATTAAAAGAAGCAAGATATGAAAGTAGTAAATATAAACATTTATTGAAATACTTAGAAGAAAAATACGGTTTTGAAAGTGAATACGAACAACAACTGCTTAATGAAATTGACAACAAAAAGAATCATGCCAGATATTAAAGGAGATAAAATGAAAGATATTATAAAGATAATTTTATATGCTGATGAGGATGTTTACTTAAAAATATATGATCAGTTTTCTAATTTTGATGAAGATTTAAATCGTGAAGTACATTTTTTTGATAGAGCTAACAGTGATGTTAGACATATCATGACAAATAAATATATAAACTTTTCTATAAACAACACTGGTGGCTATAGAAACGTTTCGCATGTAATTATCCAAAAATCTTTTTACAAAAACAAAGATATTATCAAAATTCTACGGACATTTAAACTGATTAATCCTAATGTAAAACTGCTTTTATTTATGAACGATGACCCGTCATATTATTCAATGCTGATGTCAATTATTGCAAATGAAGGACTTGCATCAATCGCATTTTCCATTGATGATATTGAAAAATGGTTAGTTGGAGGCGGTGAATTATTTGATCACTCCGAATTGATTATTAAAAAAATAACCAAAAAGAAAAGGAAAGAATTTCTCGCCTATTGATTTAACAATAGGCAAGAAATTTATTTTATTAATTCGTTCTACCTAAATATTCCAATATTTTCCCAAATATTTCCATACCAGATTCCAAATATTCCCTGAATATTTTCAATCATTTTTAGGTAGCAGGATAAGGCAGTCCGACAGGACTGCATATTTGGAGCTTGTTCGCAGTGCGAACAACTAGTGCTGAATCATTCTTCAGGCGATTTCCTCACTGTCGGACAAACTGAATATTATTCAAATAATATTCAGTTTTTTCCTCTTTATTTTCCTCAAAGAATGATTCCTGAGTCATTTTTCAGACGATTTCCGTCTTTGTCTTCCAAAAGTGAATATTCCTACTTATTTTTGATTCAGTATTCATTCAAAAAATGATTTCTAAATCATTTTTCAAGAATATTCACTTTTTGTCGGACGAATTTATCATATTGAGGCATTATGCCTCTTTTTATTTATTCAAAGAAAGGGGATGTGTAAATGAGAGATCCTGATAAAAAAAAGACTATCTCAAATGAAGTGATATTCAATGTGATAGGAATTGTTGGTGTTATTTTGTTAGTGCCGATTTTTATAACGTTTGTATTCTGGTATCTGGATACAAATGTGCTTCAACAGGTTGATGAAAATTTTTTAAATACCTTTGTATCCCATTCAAAAGAAATATTAATTATCAGTGTAAGTTTATATGCATTGGCATTTTATTACGTAGTGACTTTTTTCAGAACGGTAAAACCAAAAAAGACGGATATGCTTGCAAGTCAGTGTTGGTCTACTGTTAGTGAGCAGAAAAAATTTTTTGGTTCAACCGTGGTGGATGCAAGTCTTAATCTTGAGGAGGGAGGTTCACCGATAAATTATCTACCTAATGAAAACATAATCCTATATGAAAAGGGAGCTGTACATGATATTGTAGTTGGAACAACACGATGCGGAAAATCTAGAAAGATTGTTCGCCAGCTTGTAATGATAGTTTCCATGGCAGGTGAATCAATGATATTTAATGACCCTAAAAAAGAAATGTATTTTGATTTTAGAAATTTTCTGGAGAAGAAAAAAGATTATAAAGTTAACTGTCTTGATTTTAGAAATTTACAATACAGTGACGGATGGAATCCGTTAGATTCAATAATTGACTGTTTACAGGATAGAGATGATCCAGATATTGATAATGCAGATCAGTACAGTCAGGATATGGTAACATCAATCGTTGTTGATAGTGGGAAAGGTGAACAAATCTGGATAGACGGTCAAAAGGCACTTATTAAAGGAATTATATTAGCAAACTGTCAGGCTAATGTATCTGAAGATAAAAAGAATTTTTATTCTGTTTATCAGACGCTTGCTCTTCTTGGAGGCGAGCAGGCATACAACAATAATCCTAACGACAAGAAGATGAAACTTTCTGCATATATGAATTCACTTGATGAGACAGATATAGCAAGAACAGCTTATACGACAATTACTAATTCACCTGAAAAGACGAGAGGTTCTTTTATGACAAGTGCATTGGCAACTTTACAGCTCTTTTCAAGTATTAAACTGATGAAGGTACTTAGTAAGAGTGATTTCAGTTTCAGAGAATTTACAGAGGGCAAGCGTGCTTTGTTTATTGTTAATCCTGATGAGAAAAAAACTTATGATAGAATTGCAGGTATATGTTTTGACCAGTCATATCAAACTCTAGTCTTTGAAGCTAATAGAATGCAGGGAAGAAGATTGAAAAAAAAGGTACACATGATTTATGATGAATTTGGGAATATGCCTACAATTGATGCGATGCAGAGCAAAATGACTGTAGCCCTTTCTAGAGGAATTGTATACCACTTGTATGTGCAGGGATTTGATCAGCTGAATGATAGATACGATGAATCGATTGCAAGAATTATTCGGGGAAACTGTAACCTTACTTATTTTATCTCAAGTGCAGATTTGAATACATGCAAGGAAGTTGCTGAGAGTATTGGTGATGAAACAATCTGGGGTCCAAGCCATAGTGCCAATTATAACCCGATTGCTTCTTCTACTGGCAGTGGTGTGAACTATTCAATGTCTAAAAGACAGCTTGTTGATGCAAATGAATTAATGGTGGCGGACAATCGTGATGGAAATGGTATTATTGTTAAGAGGACTTACTTTTCTCCTTCAAAAGTATATTTACCTGACTGCTCAGAGTATCCATGGTACGAAGAAATGAAAACGGATGAAACGGAAATTAGTAAAGCGGACAGGGAACTAAACTGGGCAGTCCCGAGATGTTTTGAATTGCGAGACACTGAAATAAGAAAAGCGGTTTATACAGATGAAGATTGTAATTCAATTAGTATGAGTGAAAGAAGGAGACCAATACTGACTCAAAAAAATTCAATGCCTAATGAAAAAGAACTATACTGGTACTGGTCTATGAGAGATGATCTGTCTGAAAGTGTAAAAAAGCATGTTATTCAGCATATTGCCAACTGCAACAAAATACTATCAAGAAAAGAAATAATGAAATATCTAAAATCAAAAGAATTTTTTGATTATATAAATCCAATAGATGTAGCAGATAAACAGAGGCATTTAACTGAATCGGCTGATAGAGTAAAAATGGTAAAGACAGCATTGCAGTCATTTGATAATAACTCATCCCAAAAGCAGTCTACGTTAATGAAGAAAATAGATGATTTATCAGTACCGCAGTTAAGAGAACTAGCAAGTGTTGCTAGAGTAATTAGGGACGGTAAAGCAAGAAATGGCTGAAATTATTTTTAATGCTGAATTTGTTAAAACAGAATATGCAGGCAACAGCTGTAAAAATATTAAAAAACAAATTAATACTGATGAGATGGTTGATTACTATGAGCGAAAAGAAGCTTGTGATTATACTGTTGATGAAAACGAAGATGATGACACATATCAGATAAATTCACAAGATGCTTTCAATTATTATGATTATCGAATCGGGTCTACTGGTGGATTTAATAGAAATGGTAATCTTGAAAAAGGAGAGGCGAACAGGCTTATGGAAAAATATCAGCCAAAAATATTATGGCGCTTTGTGTTTTCTTTCGAAAAGGAATTTGCCCAGAACAGTAATATAATTACTAAGACTAATATGCAGAAGTTAATGACTAAATCTATGGAGAAAAATATTCGTGCATTAGGTTTTGATCCGCAAAATGTCGAATGGGGCGCATATTATCATACCAATACAGATAATCCGCACTGTCATGTGTGGATGTTTGAAAAAGAACCAACAAAACGTTATTATAAAATCTCAAAAAAGAAATTTAATAAAGTACGGTCAAATGTTATTAGAACAATGGCACTTAATAGCGAAATTTATATCGAACGAGATAATTTAAAAGAGGAATTATTAAATTGTATTAAAAATGATGAATTAATAAAATTATTTAAGTCTTCAAAAAATAATTCAAAAAAGTGTTTTAAGAAAAATAACGGAATCATCAATCTTCTTTTAGATCTCAATGATAAATTACCGCTAAACGGGAGTTTAAAATATAATTCAAAAAACATTCGACCATATCATGATGATATTGATAAAATTGTTGACATAATTTTAAATACAAATAATGTTAAATTATTTTACTGTCAATATAAAAAACATCTTCAAAAAGAAAAAGAAATGTTTAATAACCGTTATTTTAGTGATGAGGAGAAGATGGAGCAGAATCGCTCCTTCGAGAATAAGGATAAGGAGCTGAGGACTAGAATAGCCAATATGGTATTGCAGAATATTAAAAATTATCGTTTGGATAATGAACATTATTCTAAATTGGAAAATAAAATCAAAAAGGAAACAATTAAAACGAGTGCTAAGAAACATTCGTATATAAATAAATTTAGTGCTGTTAACGCATCGAAGCATTCTATGAGTTGTCGAAGTTCTCTGTTGCAGGCAGGTATTTTAGATGAATTGTCAAAAGCAATAATGGAAAGCAGTAATGCTTCAAGAATAATTGAAAAAGAATTAGACGATATGGTAAAAAAAGCACAGAAAGAAATTAGGGCTAATTCATTTGAGCGCTCATTATAAAAATAAATCATATAAAAGAGGCAGTTTGCCTCTTTTATATTTTAAGAAAGGATGGATAAGTTATGGACAAACAAATTAGAGAATTAAATAAAAAAATAGCAGCGTTGGAGAAAAAAATTAATGATGCACAAAATCAGATAGATAAGATGGAGAAAATAAAGAAAGAAGCAAAAGAGGAATTAACACCATTAAACAGAGTTAAAGAAAAGTTGACAGCAATTCAAAATGAACTTGAAAATACTATCCAAAAAAAAGAAGTGACTAATGACAATGAAGAAACTGATAGAAGTCTACAACGGTATTAATAAAACATATTACTGCAGGTACGATTTAAATGCATTTGGGTTATCTTTTAAAAAAACAGGAAAATATTCTGGTAAGTGGGTCGGCAAGGCAGATGAAGATAAAGCAAATGCAATCAAAGAGTACTGTATAAAAAATAAACTGAGAGTAAATATAACAGATCTGGCGTACACAAGGGCTCATAACTACAGAGAAGTATATTTTGAGAACAATAAAGGAATTTTTGGTGATGGAAGATATTATCATTGTGTATATTGTGGAAAAATCTTAAAAAAAGATAAAGTTACAGTAGATCACTTTTTTCCTATCAATAAAGTTAAAAACAGTCCGTATTCCAGTATTAACATAAGACTACTAAAAAAATTTGGAATCGAAGATATTAATGATAAAAGAAACCTCGTATGTGCCTGCAAGAGTTGTAACTCGTCAAAAGGATCGAAAGGTGGAATTTGGCTTGTGAGAGGCTATCTTGGAAGATTTTTTATCTTATGGGTATTATTTTATACATTACTTCTATATTTTATAGGATATTATTTAATATATGCTTTTAATTGTTTTATTAAGTAGTGGGGTAAAAATCATGAAAATAAATGGTGTCACAATAGTGAATTTTAAAAGTGATAATAATCTCTATCAATGCGATGTAATATTTGATGGAAAATTTTTAGGATGTTATAAGCAGAAAAGCAGTTATAGTGATTATTGTTCTTTTGATAAAAAATTACTGTATGAAAGCATGGTAAAATTTAAGGAGAGTAAACTTTATAAAAATAATTGTTTCGTTACAGATGATGATGTAAAAGATTTTTATACGGTAGATATGTTTTTAAGTGATTTGTGTGATCTCTTTCAAGATGAATCACTTTTAAAAAAAGCAATTAGCGAATACGATGAATTTGAATGTTTATTAATTGGGGAATCGCTAATTACCAATGAGACTCTGTATTGTATTTTGAAAATGAATGATGAATTAGAAAATAAAAAAAATATAATGAGAAAAATGTTAAATAATTCAGTGGTTTTTAGGAGTTATAAAAGTCTAAATGAATTTATTATAGATAACAGATAAGTTAGCAAAGACCTGGATTATAAAATGGAGGAATAAAATGTTTTTAACTGAGAATGAATTAAAAGATAAATTTTGGAAATCATACAACGGAAATAATCGAGCGTTGAGATATCAGTTTGAGTGCAGTATTAGAGAAGGCAATGCTGATCTTGTAACAGTTGAAAAATATCAGGAGAACTTTCAGATAAACGCATTTGAGTTTAAATTGACCGATATAAGAAAAGTAATTAGACAGGCTGAAGAAAATGCAAAACTTGTTAACAAGAGTTGGATTGTTATTCCTGCTGATCGTAAAAGTGTGATAAGTGATAAATATATAGGAGCGTGTAAAGAAAAAGGGATTGGAATTTTGTATGTTGAAGATGGGGGACGGTGGAGTTTGGGGCTGTCACCTAGATATAAACGTGAAATACCTATGACACAGCAGCTGCTTAACCTTATGATGAAAGGATACTAAAAAGAACTGTATCGATAGCATAATTGTATTTACTCAATAATTTGTTATAATTGTAATAGGAGGCGATATCATGGAAAGACAAAATGAATGGAAATCTTTTTTAAAAACTCCTTTTAAAAATTGCAGGTATATTTATCCGATTCAACAAAAAAAGGTTGAAAAAATGATAAATCATTTAAAAAACAATGACAATGTGATTAAAATTATAGTTTTCGGATCTAGTGTGACTTCAAAGTGCCATGCAGGCAGTGATGTTGATTTTTATGTTGAAGTTAAGGAAGATAAAAGAATTATTACAGATTATTTAGACTTTCTTTATGATTTGTGGACTAATTACACTGTTGATGAGAATATGAAAAAAGAAATATTTAAGAAAGGAGTTGTTGTCTATGAAAGAGAATGAAACACTTTTAGATAAGGCAAATCAAAATCTAAATATTGCAAATACATTATATGAAACGTATAGATACGATGATGAGGCATATTTAAATTATGTTGGCTATCATTTACAGCAGTCTGTAGAACTTTCGCTTAAATTCTGTTTAGAAATCAATGGAGTAGAATATCCTAAGACCCATGATATCACTCAGCTGATTGCTTTAATCAATAAAAGTGAAGTAGATATTCCACTGACAGAATATATTGATGATCATAGTGAAATGTTTTCTCTCTGGGAATCAAGGACCAGATATATTCTGAATTACCGTCTGGAAGAAAAAAAAGTTGAAAGAGCGTTAACAGAAACTTATAGATTTATTTCATGTATTTGTGAAGAATACAACCTTCATCTTGATAAAAGTTACAGCGAGGAAAGCTTGGAAGATGAAAACGAACTTTAAAAGAGGCAATTCGCCTCTTTTTATTTTTAAATTTATATGACGAGTAAAATACTATGAAATTAGTAATTGCTGAAAAGCCGTCAGTAGCAGTTATCCTAAATGTAAATATGTTCAAAGGGACAAAAAGAAAGAATATAGGAAAACTGAAGAGCTATATCCACAATGTGGCAGTGTATTAATAGAAGGAAACATAAGGTTCGGAAAGTTTATTGCTTGTAGCAACTATCCAAAATGCAAGTATCAAGTATATTAAGAGGGATAGGCAAATAAATTGTGCTTTTTATTTTTTGTTGGAGAAACTGAGTAGTCTTTAGAATTAACTGCTTTTATTTTGATAGTAGAAAATGTTTAGTAATAAAAGAAAGAACAAAATTATAATAAATGCGTATTAGAAGGAGAATGCAGATGTATATAATAATAAAAGCTTTTTTAGATGATTTAATTGATTTTTGCTACAAAGGAACAGTCGAACCCGATATGTTGGCAAAATACCATAAATTTTATTTAAAATTAACTGATAAGGAATTAAAAAGCAAATTAGGACACTACATATTTTCAAAAAAAGCTATACACTTATTTAATGTTAAAAGTAGTAACAACGTTTCCTGTATAGTAACGCTAATACATGAACTAAGTCATCATATTGATTATATGAACAGAGGTACATCTGATCATAGTAAAGATTTTTACAATGTTCATATTGAGCTTATTATGACGTTATTTAAAATGGGAACAGTAAGCTATAATGAATTTATTAACTTAAAGGATTATGCGAGTAATTCTAATAAATTAAAACGTTTAGTAGAAAAGGGATACTGTGTAACGGAACAGCTAGATTATGAAAAAGAAAAAAACTGGCTAATAGTTAAAAACTGTTATGAAGCATATGCGTACCTAAAAGAAAAGAACTATGTTTACAACTTTTATATTAAGTCCTGGATGAAAAAAATTAATATAAATGATATTGAAAAATCAAAAACTGAAATTCTGAATACATGCAAGAATGCAACGTTTATTACAAGATCTGGATGTGAACTGATTTTTAATTTGGGCGATGAAAGTAAAGAAAATAATATACCTTTTAAAAAGACATCTGAATCTAACATTACAGACGTAACTAAAAAGTGTCCTAAGTGTGGTGGGAAACTAGTGGAAAGAACGGGTAAATATGGTAAATTTACTGCTTGTGGCAATTATCCTAAATGCAAATATATTCAGAAAGACAAAAAGGATGAAAGTAGGGGAACTGGGGAACTATGTCCGCAATGTGGCAGTAAGTTAATAGAGAGAAACGGAAGATACGGCAAGTTTATTGCATGCAGCAGCTATCCAAAATGCAAGTATGTTAAGAAGGATATGTAAAATAAATTGTGCCTTTTATTAAAACAAAATATGCTATAGTGATTATTATAATTAGATTGGAGAGAAAAGAATGAAGATTGTAGGGGTAAGATTAAAAAAAGGAATTCATAAACCGATTAAAGATACTGCAAAAATTTATTATTTTATGTGTCCTATAAAAAATGTGGGTATAGGAGATTATGTTCTTTTGGAATGTGATGGTACTGATAAAATAAATATATTTCAAGTGGGGCTAATAATTGAAGAACATGATAATACTCCTGAAAATACAGAGCTGTATATGCCTTTTTCGTTTGTTGTTTCAGGATTTCCTGTAAAAGATTTTTTGGCCAGATGTGATAAAGTTGCAGAAATGCGAAAAAGACAAATAAAAAAAATAGATGAGATAATCGCATCAGATCCTATAAAATATAAAAAAAGAGTACCTAAAAAGAAACCCAGGAAAAAAAGTATAAAAAACAGATTATATGCACTAACTGTAAAGTGTCGAGATAACGAACTTAGTGAGGAAGAGAAAATAAAAGTTGCAAGTGAACTTTTGAAGATCTATTACATTCTTATGGATAATAAAACTCCAAGAGAAAAGAGATCGTCTTGGATGAGCAGTGTCATGGGATGTGATGTTGATGAAGCAAAAAGGTATATAGAATTAGTTAGAAAACACCCAAAATAAACTTTCGATCATGAAAGTACTGATGAAAAATTGGAAGTACTGATAAGGAAAATCATAATGAAAAAATAGAATTAGACCAGAAAAAAGAGATTAAGCTTTATTATTTAATCTCTTTTATTTTGGATTGTTATTAAGTAGATAATAATAAAAGATATATAGAATTTTTTGATTAACTAGTGTAAATTTATTTACTGGATAGTTAAGGATTTTTTCATTAACTATCCTCTTGGCATAATGAAGAAAAGAGGGAGAAAGAAATGAAATTAAAAATTGCCTACTGTAGAGTATCGACTATGAAACAAGCACGTGACGGTGTTGGGATTGATACGCAAAAAAGAATGATTGCTGAACATGCTTTAGCAACAAATCTTATAAAAAGTACTGACGAGTTAAGTTTCTTTATCGATGATGGTTTTTCAGGCGGTGACCTTTGCAGGCCGAAAATGAATGAACTATTAAAAGAAATAAAAAATGGGAATGTTGAAATGATTTTAGCATACGATCTTGCAAGAATATCCAGAGATGTGCAGGACAGTAATTTATTTTTAAAGTTGATATTAAATCATGGTATTAAACTCATTTGTCTATATGATGATGCAAAAATAAATACTGCAAGCGACAGATTTAGTACAAATATAAAACTGTCAAACAATCAGTTTGAAAGAGAGAGGACAATAGAGCGAACAAATGACGGGTTGATCAGCATAGTTGAAAGCGGTAGATATCCATGTGGTGGTAAAATGACATTTGGATGGTATAGGGACGAAGATAAAAACATTCAGCTTGATAAAAAAGTATATAATATAATCAGAAATGCTTTTAACTACGTGATTGAAGAATGGGAAACATCAGATGTTAGAGATTATTTAAACAAGGCTCAAAAAAAAACAGTTTACTACAGAATCTGTTAAACAGATGATTAAAGATGAACGATATTCGGGTGTTCTCTTGTATAAAGGAAAGAAATATACAAACATAGTGCCACCAATAGTTACAAAAAGTATACAAAATAAAGCTATAGACAGTTTAAAGGTAGGACGTTCGAGAAAGAATTATCGATACATATACGATAATATTATATACTGTGCAAATTGTAATAAAGTAATGACAGGAACAAGCGGTAAAGGCAGAAATAAAATATATTATTATTACCAGTGTAAAGAATGTAATGGCAAAATTTCTCAGGAGCAAATTAATGAAGTAATCAGTACAAAAAAATATAGGATGATTAAAGACGGTCAAAAAGCTGAGATTAAAGAGATTGATAAAAAAAGATATTCATTAAACAGAAGGATAAAAAATTTAAGAGAAAGATACCTGTATAAAAAGATTACTGAACGTGAGTTCTGTTCATTAATAATACCTTTAGAGGATGAGTTGGATTGTCTTAACCTGAAACGCAAAGCGTTAATAAAAATGGATAAAGATATAGATTTTTTAAGTCTTTCTGTTAGAGAAAAGAAATCATATATTCACAGTCGAGTTAGAAAGATTACAGTTGATACAGTGAATAAAGCTGTAAAAAACATAGTGTATAAAGATATAGGAAATTAACAAAACACGAAAAATCGTGTTTTGTTCATATATATGTTGCAAAAGTGTAACATATATGATATAATTATATTGTAATAAAAAGAGGTGACGGAAATGAGTGTTGCAGGAAATAAAAAAAGAGTATTTATTACATTGGATCTAAATATTTTAGAACAGCTTGAATTTCTGGCTGAAAAAAAAGGAGTTAATAAAAGCTCTTTGATATCTTTCTGGATCAGTGATGAATATGAACGTGTAAAAAATTCTGAAAAAAAAGACGAAAAAAAATAAACAATTTGTATTATTCTTATTATGATTGTGATAGAATAATGGCAAAGAAAAAAAACAAAATAAAAAAGAATACCTTATTTCACAACCAGGCATTCTTAATACGATAATTTCCACTTGACTTGGAAACTAAATGTTGATTTCAAATAGAAATCAGATTAGTATGTTATTTTTATAACATTAT
>OBVW01000171.1_pt1 | contig 53382 bp, 50 predicted proteins | sample 1495141 | NCBI WGS metagenome assembly OBVW01 (sample SAMEA2580013, study PRJEB22360) | human gut metagenome | biome: human gut; feature: human-associated habitat; material: faeces | place: Denmark | collected 2008/2010
GGGATACCTTCCGGTGAAGAGGCGGCAGCAGCGCCTCATCCGCTGGAAGAGCTGACGATGGTGACAGAGCAGGATCTGCCGCCGTATACCATTCTCCGGAGGCGCGTCCGTGGATAACAGAGTCTATATAGAAATCGCGCCGGGCGATGTGAACTACGTCAATCGTATCATGGAAGGATATGAATATCTCGGCATTCTGACCACCATCGATCCCCGGCGGGCGACCTGCTGTATCAACGCTACGGCGGACACACGAAAAGAAGTCGTCGAGATTCTCACCCATCTGGATACGGAAGTGAAAATCCTGGCGGACAGAGAAGAAGCGGAAGCGGGATTGAGGTAAATATTTCTTTTGGAATATGATAAAATAAATGTAGAGATAAAGGACGGGAGGAATCTGTATGGCAGCGGCGGAAAGAATTGCTGAATATCTGAAACAATGCGGTGTGTTTTATCTGGCTACTTTGGACGGTATCTGGCCGCGCCTTCGGCCGATGAATAATGTCTGTGTCTGCGGCGGCGTAATCCATTTCCTTTTCAATAAAGATGATGAGATTTACGGACAGCTTCTTCTGAACGACCGCGCGGAAATCTGCGCCACCCATCCAGATCAGTCGACTATCTGTATATCCTGCAAACTGCGGGAGGATAAAGGGGAGGAACCGCGGCGCGCCATGCTGAGGAGCTGTGAGGAATCCTTGGACGGGATCCGGAAAGACGGCAGGTATACCGTGTTCAAGCTGGCATCGGGAAACGCGGTCATCACGGATTTTACCGGAAAGACGGAAGAAATTGAATTATAAAAGAAAGCGCGTTCCATGTGGACGCGTTTTTTCATTTTCTGAAAGGTCGGCGGGGAAGTGCTATAATGGAGTCTAAATACGAACGGGAGCGAAGGATCTGTTGCCGTGATGAGGGGAGCCGTAAGAAGATAAAAGCTATCAGCTGTGAGCTGTCAGCTGTCAGCCATTAGCTGTTAGCTATTAGCTGTGAGTTAAAAGCCGAAGCATATGATTTCCATTAGGTGTCATACGAAACATTAGCAAAGGATTTGCTGTTGTAGTGAGGGAAACGATAATCGTCATCCTGAACGGAGGTGAAGGATCTATACCCGTGATGAGGGGAGCCGTAAGAAGATAAAAGCTATCAGCTGTGAGCTGTCAGCTGCAAGCTAACTATTCTTTTACGATTTAAATCATTACGACAAGCGAGTATCCTCAATCGCACTACGTGCGCCAGCAGCTTCTTCTGGCGGCGGGTTCCATGGTCCTTGTGCAAAAAGCGGTATTGACGGTGGGACTTCATTCGGAGTAACAGATTCTTCACTCCGTGTCACCATCCCGTTTCCCGTCTTTCCCATAAGGAATGCTTGCCCCGTTCAGAATGACCGGGAAGGGAGAAAGTATATGGAATGATAGAAATCGGCTGTTTGGGGTCAAAGCTGTAAGCCGACAGCTGGCAGCTAAAAGTGCCGAATGACGAGGAACGGTGAGGTGTTATCCTGAACGGATGGGAAGGACCTGTACCCGTGATGAGGGAAATGAAAAACAATAAGTCTTGAGAATAAGTATATAAGGAAAGGCGGAATAAAAATGAATGGCTTGATTACCGATTTATACCAATTGACAATGGCAAATGCCCTTTTCAACAAAGGACGCCATGAACGGAAAGTCGTATTTGACCGTTTTTACAGAAAGAATCCTTTTAACGGCGGCTACACCATCGTGGCAGGGCTTGAGCATCTCCAGCAGTTTGTAGAAAATTTCCGTTTTGATGAAGAAGATATCGCTTATCTGGAAAGTCTGCAAATTTTTTATCCCGCCTTTCTTGATTACCTGAAAGACTTCCGCTTTAAAGGAGATATTTATGCTGTACCGGAAGGCACCGTAGTCTTTCCCGGCGAACCTCTTCTCCGTTTCCACGGTACTACGACAGAAGCTATGCTTCTTGAAACGGGTCTATCCATGATTATGAACCATGAAAGCCTCATCGCCACGAAAGCACGACGTGTGCGCACTGTGGCGCCGAAAGACGCCCTGATGGAGTTCGGTCTCCGCCGCGCGCAGGGACATTCTGCCGGGCTCTGGGGCGCGCGGGCCGCCATGATCGGAGGATTCAACGGTACATCCAATGTGGAAGCGGGAAAACGGTTCGGCATCCCCGTCCTCGGTACGATGGCCCACAGCTGGGTCATGAGCTTTGATGAAGAGATAGATGCTTTCCGCGAATACGTTCGCCAGTATCATGACAACCTCATCCTTTTGGCCGACACCTATAATGTCCTTGAAATGGGCGTACCCCATGCAATTCAGGTGTTTAAAGAACTGAAAGAAGAGGGGCGGCTTCCCGGGAAATACGGGATCCGCATCGACAGCGGAGATATCGCCTATCTCTCTCAGGAAGCGACCCGTATGTTTACCGAAGCCGGCTTCCCTGATGCCATTATTTCCGGTTCCAACGATCTTGACGAATATACCATCCAATCCCTCAAAGCGCAGGGATGCACTGTCACCTCGTGGGGCGTGGGTACGAAAATCATCACGGCCGACGGCACTTCTGCTCTGGGGGGCGTCTTTAAAATGGCGGTGAAAGAAGCGGATGGTAAAGAGGTTCCTGTCATGAAATTTTCCAATGACGTGGAAAAAATGACGAACCCCGGTATCAAGACGGTCTATCGTTTCTATAAAAAAGATACAGGAAAAATGATTACCGACCTTGTCTGCCTCCGTGATGAAAAAGCGGCGGACGGCGGCGACTTCACTCTCGTCACGGAATCGGCGAAATGGCGCAGGAAAGAGCTGAAAGCAGGCACTTATACGGTGGAAGAACTGCTGAAGCCCGTCGTAGAAAACGGCAGGAACCTTCCGCTGCCCGCACTTTCTGAAATCATCCGCTATGCAGACAAACAGATAGATACCCTCTGGCCGGAATATACACGTCTCCTTAATCCGGATTTGATGGAAATCAATTTGTCCGACAAGCTGCAGACATTAAAGAGTGAACTTATCCGCCGCGAGTTGGGAGAATAAAAAGGCGGTTTTCAGGTACAGGTTTTTCAAGCTGTGCCTGCGGCTCCCCTCATCACGGGTAACAGATCCTTCACATTCGCTTAGGATGACGATTAACGTTTCCCTCACTATGGTAACAGATCCTTCACATCCGCTTCGGATGATGGTTGACGTTTTCCTCACTATGACGCCTTTTCCTCCAATCGTCATTCTGAACGGAGGCAAGAATGCTGTGGGAGAAAGACGGGAAACGGGATAGTGACACAGAGTGAAGAATCTGTTACTCCGAATGAAGTCCCACCGTCAATACCGCTTTTTACACAAGGATCATGGAACCCGCCGCCAGAAGAAGCTGCTGGCGCACGTAGTGCGATTGAGGATACTCGCTTGTTGTAATGATTTAAATCGTAAAAGAATATTTAGCTTGTAGCTGACAGCTCACAGCTGATAGCTTTTATCTTCTTACGGCTCCCCTCACTATGATGCCTTGCCGTTCACGGTCATTCAGCACTTTTAGCTGCCAGCTTACAGCTTTGACCCCAAACAGCCGATTTCCGTCACTCCATATACTTTCTCCCTTCCCGGTATGCGTTTCCTACCGCGTCACCAAGAGCAATATATTTCCCGCCGGCCGGATCAAAGGTAATCGCCTGTAATTTCTTCACGTCAATCTTTCCATCGATTAGAATGTCCTCATCGACCAGGATATTCACAATATCCCCGACGAAATGGTAATCCTCTCCCACCTTCGTCACCTTGGACACTTTACACTCCAAGGTCAAAGGAAATTCCGAAAGTACCGGCGCGTCCACAAACTCGCTCTTCACCGCATGAAGTCCGGCGCGCACCACCTTATCGGGCACACGATTTCCCGACACGATTCCCAGATAATCCGCTTCCGCCATCGTGGAAACGGTCGCCATGCTTACGGTAAAAGCTTTCTTTTCCAATAGATTCGCCACAGTCTTATGGGTATGGTCCAGCATGAATCCCACCTGGTTCGTATCATAAATCCCGCCCCAGGCAGCCACCATACCGTCCGCCGTTCCGTCCGTGCCATAGGAAGCAATCACAAGTACCGGTTGCGGATACAGCCATGTATTCGGTTTAAAATTCTTTTTCATAATGGATTCTCCTTTTATAAAACTTAATGTTTGATTTAGTGCATATTTCCGGATTTCTTCAAATTATACCCCCATTTTCTCTCTGAGCTCTTTGATTTCTTCCGTTTCCATGCCATTTATTATACCGCTAAAAAACCTCCGGATATCCGTATCTGTCAAGATATACTTTACTTGTGTATTTGTTAAAGCAATATGTACCAGCTTACCTTTTTGCGTATCATCCCAGCCCTCAATCCTCTCTATTTGACTAATAAGTTTGTGGGTGTTTGCAAAAGAGCGGCTTTCCTCCAACTGGGCAATCAGTTCATTTTTATGAATTTCATTCTTACTTTTACTCTTCCATTCTTCACTCATTTCTTCGAAACATTGAAAGTATTTTCTCTCAAGAGCCTCATTTGTTTCAGTTCTATCAATAATATTTTTAACCAAACATTCCAACGGGGAGCCTTCTCGATAATCAGCCGGTACAAAGTATTTAATTCTATTTTCCCTAAGCATTTTAAAAACTTTAGTCTTATCTTGTGTCTCAAAATTGTATACGCCGATGGAATGACCACCATTGCTATTCACCAACTTCATACAAGGAATATCTGTATCACTGTCACCGATATAAACCATATTTCTAAATGGAACAACAAATTTGTCCGGCTCAAAATAATCATTTACTTTTTGGTCATTTATATCCAAAATCCCTTTCTTTATTCTAAACAAATACTGCGTTTTATTCGTATAATTAACCGCCTGCGCCGGCCAAACCGCGACCCCGTCATCATCGAAATAAAAAGAACTGGCATATATTTTCTTAAAATATTGCGCTACCTTTGTTCCTTCTATCATTTCCTTCAATCCGGAAGAGATAATATAATGCTCAACGGTAACCCCCTTTTCTTGTCCATATTGATTTATACGCTTAAACCAAGTATCGACGCCCGGATACAGTTTAATTTTAGCGCCATCCTCTTTTAAAATCTTTCTATTAAACACTAATCTGCCTCTGGCTTTTGTAACCATCGTATACATATATGCCAGATTTTGATCCATATCATTTTCTGCAGCTAAACTATTGGATTCTTTCCAAAAATCTGCCACATCATAACCAATAGACTGAATATACCCTTGCGCCTGCATATCTTCCGGTGATAAAGTCTTATCGAAATCATAGCAGACCGCCAGCACAGGTCTGCCCTCTATTTCCCTGCGTGATGTTTTCACGATGCACACTTCCTTTCTATCCGTATCTTTTAAAATCATTATACTGCACAAAAATCTGAAAAGTCTCTCTTCTGCCAAATGTATTTTCTTGCTGCAAGAAAAAAGATGGTACCACTACCATCTTCTCATGTATCATTTCCTGTCAATATTTTCCGTTTTAAAAAATGCCAACCCTTTTTCATCCAGTCTACATGTTCCAGCATGACCACATCCGCCTCATAAATCTTTATATCCTGCTTTTCCAACCACACATTGAATAAACGTTCTGCAAGAAACCCAAACGCTCTTTTTTCATATACGCTGCGTCCTGTCAGATCGATCCTCTTTTCCAGCTCGGAAAGAATTGCAAAAAGCCAGGCGCAATAGGTATCAAAAAGATTTTTCTTCATAACGAACATATTCAGTATATGAAGTTTCTTCCGGTTCATGACTTTGGAAAATGCTTCCGCGTACGGGGGATACATTTCTTTTACCACCCGCTCCGCCTCATCCAGATCCGACCGGCAGTGGGCATGCTCGTACTGGCTGCGTACCGTTTCTATATAATAATTTCTCTTTTTCGGCAATAGCACATCATATTTCTGAAGCAAGTTTTCATAGTCTTCCCTATGGAATATGGCTTCTTTTTTCCTGTCTGTATTTCTTGTATGAATACTCTTGCCAAAGTATCTTCTGTAATGGCAGAGACCGATATATTCGCAGTCCAGATTTTTCCAGGCCCAGTAAAGTCCTGTCAGTTCGCAGTAACTCGGATTCTTAGAGGAAATATGATCTCCTGTATTATCCGGAAGATATCCCAAAGATTCTTTCCCGGCTGCCCCCACATGAAGCGGTACATATACATCGTCATCGGGCATCCAGTATTTTTTATGGGCCGCTACCAGTATCTTGATATCCACTTTATATTTCCCTCTTTGCCAGGGCAAGTGCACTTTCAATAACGGCATCCATATCGTAATACTTGTATTCGCCCAAACGTCCACCGAAAATAACGCTGTTTTCCTTATCTGCCAGCGCCTTATATTTTTTGTACAGTTCCCCGTTTTTCTCATCATTCACCGGGTAGTAAGGTTCATCTCCCGCTTTCCATTCCGAACTGTACTCACGGCTGATAACTGTTTTCGGCAAGTCCTGTCCTTTGGCGTCTTTCCCGAACTCAAACCACTTGTGCTCTATAATCCTTGTCCACGGTGTTTCCCGGTCTGTATAATTCACTGCGGCATTTCCCTGAAAGTTCGGTATATCCAGCACTTCCGTCTCAAACCGGACACTCCTGTATTCCAATGTTCCCAATTCATAGTCGAAATAAACGTCAATCGGCCCGGTATAAATTACCTTCTCCGCCAGACCATCCAATTCCGCTTTATTTTTCAGATAATCCGTCTGCAAACGGACTTCAATGCCATCCAGCATATTCGCGACCATCTTCGTGTAACCGCCGACAGGGATCCCCTGATAAAGCGCATTGAAATAATTATTGTCAAAGGTCAGGCGCACAGGAAGTCTTTTGATGATGAAAGCCGGCAATTCCGTGCAGGGACGTTCCCACTGCTTTTCCGTGTATCCTTTGATCAGCTTTTCATAAATATCCGTTCCCACCAAAGAAATAGCCTGTTCCTCCAGATTTTTCGGTTCCGTAATACCGGCTGCTTTCCGCTGTTCCTCAATTTTTGCCGCCGCTTCTTCCGGTGTCACCACCCCCCACATTTTATTAAAGGTGTACATATTAAACGGCAGGGAATATAATTCTCCGTGATAGTTCGCCACAGGAGAATTGGTAAAACGGTTGAAAACAGCAAATTGGTTCACATAGTCCCAGACTGTTTTATTATTTGTATGGAAGATATGGGCGCCATATACATGGACATGGATGCCCTCTACCTTTTCCGTATATACATTTCCTCCGATGTGGCAGCGCTTATCCACCACAAGAACTTTCTTCCCCGCCTTCACTGCTTCACGGGCAAATACCGCGCCGAATAAACCGGCGCCGACAATCAGGTAATCATACTTTTCCACTTTCTTCTCCTTCATTTCGCTAACTCCCCTATCTCTCTGCAAATACAGGGGAAATCTCTGGCAGAACAGCAACCAGCATATAGCGCTAATACGCACCTTTACCTAAAAACACTACTTTCATTGTTCTCCACAAAAGAACGATATCAAACCAAAAATTCCAGTTCCTCACATACCAGGTATCCATCTGTACCCGCTCTTCATAATCCACATCGCTTCGACCGCTAGTCTGCCACATTCCTGTTATCCCCGGACGAACCATCAGATAGTCATTGATATATTTTCCATATTTGGGAATCTCATCCTTTATGATCGGCCGCGGTCCGACAAGACTCATTTCCCCGCGAAGCACATTAAAGACCTGCGGCAGTTCATCCAGGCTTGTCCTTCTCAAAAACCGACCGACCCTAGTTACACGGGGATCATGCTTCAGTTTGAAGTTTTTCTCCCACGCCGCTTTAGCCTCCGGATATTTCAAAAAATACTTTTCCAAACGCCGGGGCGCATCTTCGTACATGCTCCTGAATTTATAACAATAAAATTCCTTTCCCCCTTTGCCGATCCGTTTATGCTTAAAAATAATATTTCCCCTTGAGTCTGCACGGATTAATAACGCAATCAGAATTACCAGAGGCGAGATGCAAATAACACCCATGCCCGTAGATACCATATCAAAAATATATTTTACAAAACGGTTCCATCTGTTGCTGAGCCGGTTATAGATTCGAAATGCCACTTGCCTTCCATCTGCTAATGAGGTAATATCAATCGCTCCCACCGGAAGAGACCCCAGGTCAGGAATAAAGGAAATATTTTTCACAAGCGGCTGTAAATCGTACACAATCTGCTCCAGCATCTCTTTCGGCAACCCCGGCGCCATGACAATAATATTTTTTACTCCTGTTTCCCTTACTACCTTTTTGGCATCAGCAAAGCCGCCAAGCCAGGGTAAACTCCTTTTTACAGCCTCATCCGGCCTGTTATCTTCCAGAAACCCGATAAATTTATAATTCAGACCGGAATCCCTTTCCAGATCGGAAACAAGAAACGCCGCCGTTTTTCCCGCCCCCATCAGCAGCACGGGAAACTGCATGATACCGAAGCGGCTCTGTATCTTTTTCAGTATAAATCGGAACAAAACAAGGAATAAAAAGCCAAAAACAAAAAGCAGTGCAACAAAAAGCCTAGAAGTCACCTGTCCAATCTGGGCAAAATATAGAATCATAATCACCATAACCATTCCATATATGCTGGACTTAAAAAGCCGTGTAATCACTTCCCAAAACTGCATACGTTTCCAATACAACCCACTTAAATGGATACATAGAATAAAGCATAAAGGAAAAAATACATGGAGATTAAGCCATGATACATGCATACTTCCATGGCCAGACATAATCCAGTCCCGTGCCGCGACAGACAATATCTCTGCCGCCAGTATAGCAGTATAATCCGTAAATATAAGCCCTAATGAAAAACACCTGGACCAGTCCTTACCGGACTTCCACTTTCCATGTATGCTCACATTCATTTAATCATCCTCTCCTGCCTCTATACTTTTATTTGGATATAGGAAATTCTTTATCACTTTTTCCGCAGCATATCTCTGAAAATTTGCAGTATATACCCATTGATTCTTGCCAGGTATTTATCTAATTTCCAAAAAGTTTTATCCGTATATATTGTAGAAATATCATTATTATAATATCACACAATAAATCAAACTTTCATTACACCGCAAAAGCCCTTTCCTCGAATTGAAAAAAGGGCTTTTTCATTAATTCCTGCCGAAGCTGCTTTGTATCTTTCAGTATACAATATCCGCCACAACTGAAAAAAGACTGTTATAAAAATACCGATTCGCAGATATTTTTGAACTCGCTTAATTCTGCCGTCATACGTAGCCATTTACATAGAACAAACAAACTTTAGCGCATTAGACGCAATAACGATACAATCTTTTTTGCCGGAATACTTTCCTTTCTTATACAATATCTGATTTTCCTGAAGCACTCTTTCCATTTCCATTACTGTGTGTGCTTCGCCACTACGTTCGCAATCATCTATCATAATAATAAAATCTTCTGCCAGGCATGCCGGAATCATCTGTAAGACATCAATGCGAGCATATATTTTCATGTCCCCTCCGAAAGGAGCATCTATAGAAATAAAATCAAATTTCTCTTCTTTAAAGGTTTGCGAGAAATCCTTAAAAACTCGTACTTTTTCTGCCTCCTTATAGGATACAAACTCTCTATTAAGCTGTATTAAAGTTGTCCCCTCCGACAATGAATAATTCTTTTTAAAAAAATCTATCCATTCCGGGTCATGCTCTACAACTTGATGCCGAACTTTTTCGTAATAAGAAGTGTACTGTCCAATCATCTTGGTCGACTGTCCCAATCCAAGTTCAAGAATATTTTGAGGCCGCACCTCATTCAGAATACGATACATGACATATAAATATGGATATCCTACAGCCCAGCGCCCCGGTGAAAACGCTTTATCTTTCAGCCACTGACTGTCTACAATTGTATTATTATAAACTTCTGCCCAGACTGCCTCTGATATATCTCTCCCCATCACAATTGATGTGTTTTTTATATCAGCTAACTGCCCTGTATTTTTTATATTATCAGTATTCAATCCATCAGACATGTGTGCAAGTTTATCTGACAACAGTTTTATATATTCTTTTTGTTTTTTTACTTCTTCTTCCAAAGTGGTTATCTTTTTTTCTTGGGCATCTCCATGCTGCTCCATGCTTACAAACAAATCCGCAATTTTTTTGTTAAGATCGTCAAATCTTATTTTCCTTTGCTTTATTTCTTCATTAAATTTTCCTTCAAGCTCAGTTTGGTTTTGAGACACTACTTCACTTAAGCCAGTAAGTTTATTCGCCTGTTCGTTTCCATACTGTTTCATATTTACAAACAAATCCTCAATTTTTTGGTTGAGATTGTCAAACCCGGTTTTTCTTTGTTTTATTTCTTCATTGAATTTTTCTTCAAGGCCAATTTGATTTTGGATTATTTCTTTTTGTGTCAATATACATGCAGAGAACTCTTTTTCCAAGTCTTGAAATCGATCATATGCTGTCCTTTCATTATCTGCAATAATTACCTTAAAATTACGATAAATATTTAACATTAGCGTATTTTGCTTTTCAAGTATCATCGTCATTTCCTTGGCATAACGATCTAACGTTGTAAGATTGTTATTTATTTCTTTTTGTCTCCATTCCATGTTTTGGTTTTGGTTATTTATCGTATCAATAACCCTATTTACTTCACGATTAAACGTATGTACAGGTGGCGGTAAAAAATATTTCAAAATTTCTTTTATTTTTTGCATTATTTGTCATCCCTTCATTAAAAAATTTATACGCAATCCTAATCATTTAAAATAAGTTAAACGAGTCGCTCCGTTCTATAATAAAATCCAAACACGTAACGCAAAAAAGATCTGCTACCTTCCTCGACAGGACATCATAAACTTCTAGCTTATTTTATCCTCCAAGCTCATTAGTCTCGATCAAATAGATCCCTTGTATATACTTTTTCTTTCGCATCGTCCAGAACTGCTCCCCAGCGATTAGCTACAATAACGTCACACCGTTTCTTAAATTCCTCAATATCATTGACTACCGGAGAGTTAAAAAATTTGCTTTCTTTCAGTGTTGGCTCATAAATAAGGACTTCCACCCCCTGTGCCTTGATCCGTTTCATAACCCCCTGTATGGCAGAGGCGCGAAAATTATCTGAATTGGACTTCATCGTCAATCGGAACAGCCCAACCGTCTTAGGCTTTCTTGATAAAATCTCCTCCGCAATATGATTTTTTCGCGTCCGGTTTGACTCTACAATAGCGGCAATCAAATTCTGCGGTACATCTTTGTAGTTAGCAAGCAACTGCTTGGTATCCTTCGGCAAACAATATCCGCCATAACCAAAAGATGGATTGTTATAAAAATCACCGATCCGAGGATCCAAGCAGACTCCTCGGATAATCTCCTTCGTATTCAACCCCTTTGTTTCGGCATAAGTGTCCAGTTCGTTAAAATAAGAAACACGGAGCGCCAGATACGTATTTGCAAAAAGCTTAATCGCTTCCGCTTCCGTCAGTCCCGTAATGACTGCAGGGACATCCTTCTTTGCCGCCCCCGCTTGTAATAAATCAACAAATATCAATGCCTTTTTTCTCATGTCTTCACCGTCAGCAGGCACGCCTACTACGATACGGCTCGGATAGAGATTATCATAAAGAGCCTTCCCTTCACGAAGAAACTCCGGACTGAAAATGATGTGAGAATTATTAAACTTCTTCCTGGCATTTTCCGTATATCCCACAGGTACAGTTGACTTGATCACGATAGTAGTATCAGGATTGACCTCTGTAACAAGTTTCATTACCGCTTCTACGGAAGATGTATCAAAATAGTTTTTGATAGGATCATAATTAGTAGGCGTAGCGATAATTACATAATCCGCATCCTTATAAGCTTCTTTCCCGTCAAGAGTTGCTGTGAGATGGAGTTCGTGGTTCTCCAGATATTCCGTTAATTCTTTATCCACGATAGGTGAAATACGTTTATTGATCATATCTACCTTTTCCGGAATGATATCTACCGCGTTCACTTCATTATGCTGCGCCAAAAGCACACTTAAACTCAAACCTACATACCCCGTTCCTGCCACTGCTATTTTCATAATATACCTCTCATCCCCAAATACTACTTTTCATCCTTAAAAAGCAGATTTATTATATTCATCTGTATTTCCAGACTTTTTCGACTATTTTTAACCTGTGTATCTAGCACTAAACCACAAGAAAAAGATAACACCGATGACATCATCATGAATCCACTTACTGCTAAAGTAGGCAATCTTGGCACCAGTCCTGTCACAAAATATTCAATTAATATCGGTAAAAATAATGTGCCTGCTGTCATCAGTAACAATAAAGATAGCCAGCCAAAGAAATGTAATGGTTTGTAGTCTCTGTATAAATTAAATATCGTCAGCAAAACTTTGATGCCATCAGTATAAGTATTTAATTTACTTTCGCTACCTTCAGGTCGGTCTCTGTATTGTACAGGCACATTTGCTATTATTAAGTTTTTATCCAAAGCGTGTATCGTCATTTCTGTCTCTACTTCAAACCCATGGGATAATACTGGAAATGTCTTTACAAACATTGGGCTAAACGCTCTGTATCCCGTCATTACATCCAAAATCGGGGCCTTCGGATGCCATAATAAATTAATAGACTTTCTTACTAAATCATTTCCAAAATTGTGAAATAGTCTTTTATTTTCCTGAAAATAGGTGGAGGAAAGGCGGTCTCCGATGACCATATCCGCTTTTCTCTGTAATACTAAATCACACATTTCCCTTGCACATTCAGCTGGATAAGTATCATCTCCATCAATCATCAAATAACAATCTGCATTAATATCTCTGAACATTGCCCTGATAACATTCCCTTTCCCCTGCCGATATTCATATCTGACAATAGCACCAGCCTTCTGTGCAATCTCATCAGTATGATCTACAGAATTATTATCATAGACGTAAATATATGCTTCTGGCAGTACTTTTTTATAGTCTTTTATTACTTTTTGTATAGTAAGACTTTCATTATAACAAGGAATTAAAATTGCTATTTTATTCATTCTTATTTACCCTCCCTATAAAAGAATAAACAGAATAGATTATAAACAAGGGAAATACTGCCATAATAGGCAACATATATCGAATATATGCATTTACAGGAGAAACAACACATATGGCAATCGAAAGTACCAATGGTATACTAAAAATTAATATTCTAATTTTCTTTTTTACTATAATAATCCCAATAATGAACAAAAGTATCCAAATATAAAAACTACAATTATAATAAAAGTTTAAAATGGGTAAGGTTTGATATACTTCAGGAAAATATGATAAGAATTTCCTTAATTTATCAAATGGTGAAAGTATTTCCAACTTAATAATATCACTCCGCAAAGTTTGTTTTTGAATAATACCATACTCTCCAGCCATATGAATTTTTCTAAAAGGATAAAAATACCCATAGCTTTGATTTAAAAGTGCTTGTATATATGTTGTAGGATATCTAAATAAATACTTGAAGTAGAAATACCTATATCTCTGAAGATTATCTCCCTTATTTATAAAAGAATTTTTCACTGGATCTGCAAATTCAGGATTATAAATTTTGCTTAAATCCTTATTTCCAAAAACTTCTTCCATTATATGTTTATCAATTTCTTCAATTTTTCTTCGCTCTTTATATAATCTTGCAGTTTGTTGAAATGGCACAAATAAAGTCTCAGTAACAGGCTGTGGCTTTATTCCAAAATTTCTGAATCCGATAGGCATAAGTATTATCAAAAGAAAAATCATAACAACATTAAATTCAATAATTTTTCGCAGACTAATATCCTTATATTTCAATACAAGTACCAGTATTAGTGTAGGAATAACAAGAATAAATCCATTATGCCTAAATAAACACATTAAAACTATTGATGCAAAAAGTTTAACTGCCATACTTTTATAATTAAATACATTTAACTCAAGTATCACAATTAAATTTAGCATAAACCAGAGAAACGCAATATAAAAAGTAGTATCCTTAACAAAATGAATACCCCAAATTGCAAAAATTGGATTGATTACCAAAAATAGTGTCATAAAGTAGGTACATATTTTGGAATGTGTTAAATCAGCAGTAATTCTAATCGCATATAAAAAAACATATATTTGAAAAATAACCTGCATTAAAGTCCATAATAATAACCCAAAATTATAGTCACCTAATTTACTGCCAATATTAAATACACTCCCCATAATAAATGTAGAAATAATAGGATGATGATTTACCAAAGGTGCAAATCCATAATATACAGTAAGCTGCCTTAGTCCATCAAAATTTGCAGTTCCTGGGAAATACGCAATCATATACAATAGCTCTATAGCAATAAATAGAAAAATTACTTTTCTCCCATATTCCCAAGAGTACTCAAAATAAGAATCTTTTTTCATTAGACACGTAAGAAAAATCCATCCAATGTATAAAAATCTACATATTGATACAGAAATTATGCATATAATACATATACAAAAAATAAGATTGTTTTTACTGGAAAAGACCAAGTCCCAATTAGATAGATACTGGTAACTTTTTCCACAAATAAACATTAGAGCAAAAAATAATGAAAAGGCTATATTAAAAACTTCTATTTCCTTTGAAAAACATCGATTATTAAGGGTATGAATTTTATTTACAAATACACACCCTATTAAAGACATGACAAAATATAATGATGTAGGCTGATTTTTCATAGAATTGCTAAATGCTGAAAATATCCAGCCTCCAGGTGTGAAACTTTGATTGTTAAAGGTAAAGTTAGAAAAACAAATTAATATTGTTATACAAATCGCCTGAACAGTTGTTATTAATAGGAACTTCATATTTTTTTCACAGTAAGATACTCTTAAAAATTTTTTATTCATATTTCTTCCTTTATATTTTCACGAATAATATTATTTCTCATAAACTATAAGAATATGTATATTAAATTAGACCATCACTATTTTATACCTAAATGCCATAAAATTCGTTTCACGGTATATAGACATCCATGCTCCTTATAACAACGGAATCCACCTCGTATTTTCCGTGGTATAAAAGTTATCAATCTGCCAATTTTAAATGAAACTGAAGCCGCCATACAATCAAAATCATAACATTTCATCTCAAAAAGTTTTTGTATTCTTCTATTCTCTTCATTTAACTGCACATTTATTTTTTTCATTTGTCCATTTTTGATATATTGGCGATAAATATCAGAAAAGAATGGTAATAATGCTGCCGCGCGCCACCATTCGTAAGCATATTCCATCTCTACATCTTCCCAAGGTTTTATTTTATCCGCATAATGAATAATCACTGGATGTTTGCGTGCCGAATCCCATTCTCTAATGGAATAAGCAATTTGCAATGCTTTATTATTTTTATATGAGTTGTCATCTAATAATTTATATTTAGTCATGGCATTATAGCGCGGATGCAATATACGTATTTTGCCATAGCAAACCTTATTTAAAATATCCTGATCCATAGAGGGATATTTTTTACAAATCAGCTGATTAAATGCTTCTTCTAAATTATCCCGTCTCATATTTTGTAAATTAATAAGTAAAACTCCTGCATTCACATAGTATTCCATGCTATCAATATCTAATATATTCATCGTATTTTGTGCATGTTTTTCGGGATAATAATATCCCGCCGCCCGTATTCCAGCAATATATTTGTCATCAATATTAAGTCGATATAATTCCGACAAATCATCTAAAACTATTATGTCCACATCTAAATAAATACATTTTTTTACATTTGCTAATAAATGCGGTAATTGCAATCTGTAAAAAGTTGGGGCTTTAATATGTTTAATTGTTATACCAATATTTTTATACTTTTCATTCATTAAATGAATATTCAAATTATGCCTAGGATATAATTTTTGGATACGTTTTAAGCGATTAAGATTTTCTTCTGTATACTCATCAGATAATAGTAAATGAACGTCATATATCGTATTGTTATGTGCTGATTTAAATATGGATGATAACGCAACACATAACGGCAATGCATACCCGTTATCAGAAGCCATAACCAACGGAATTACATGTTTCCCTTCCGCCACCATAACAGGAAGGAATCCCGGTTTTTTTCCATTTCTTATCAAATTCGTGATAAAAATACCAGTTAATCGTTCTGACGCAAATAGTCGTTTCCCATTTAAATCGCGTCTACGTTCCAATTCAAATGTTATCGTAAATAACCATTCACAATACTTAAGGAATGTAGCCCGATCAAATATAAACATATTGTAATAATATGCCTGATTCCCATTCAAATATTCTTCTGCTGCTTCACTGTATTCAGGATACTTTTCTTTAATAATCTCTATTGCACAGTCTAAATCAGCAATATCATGATTTTGCTGATATTGATCATATACAGACTTACAATATTGCGGTGCAGGGCAGATAAAATCATAATCATTCAATAATTTTCGAATAGATTCTTTATTATAATTTATCGATTTTAAATATTTAGCATCAATTTCATCATAATATTCATAAATCGGCTTCGGTCTTGTTGAAAACATGAAATGTCTTCTGTAATGCATAAACCCAATATAATCTGGATTTTCAAGTTTATTCATGTTTTTCCATGCCCAGTATATTGTTGTCATTTCGTTATATAAAGAATTTTTTGCAGAAATATTTTCCCCTGTATCATCACCAACCGTATTTTTTAACAACCATTGAAATTCTTCCGGAGATTTAGATTGTAATGCAACTTCTCGACCCGCATGTATCGGAGTCAAAACATCATCTTTTAACAAGACATCTTCTTTATGATATGCTAATAAAATTTTTATTTTTTCCATAGTTTTTTCCCCCATTTTCCTCTTCCTTTCACTTGTATCATTCCAACAATGCTTTCAATCCGGATTGATACTTTTTATCTTTTGATAAAACGGTATTGTTTATACAATTTACTGCTTCTTTTAACAACTTTTGAATTTCATCACTTAGAATGCTACTTTTTATAATACTTTGATATTCGCATGTCAGTCTATATATCGTAAGTTCATGCAATTCCCAAAGCCTTGCCTCTTTTGACATACGTAAATTATCAATTAAACCACGTAGTACATCACCGATTCTTTTTTCCGTCCAATTAAGTTTCTGGTGCCCATATCGATAGCAATAAGAAACATCCTTCATTGCATAAAATTTCCCTGCCGCAATCATTGCTTTCACAAAAAAAGGGGGATCCTGAAATCTTATATATTCCGGATAATATATATTTCTTTTAATCAGCAAATTTCTATCATAAATAAATCGATGATAACCATAATCAAATTGATATTCACTGTAGCTCATGACTCTATTTTCAGTAAATGTATACTTACTATAAATCCCTTCCCAATCCTTTCTTATCCACTTCCCCTCATTATGATTCTCTGAAAAACTTCCTCCGCATATCTTTACATCATTTTCTTTAGCATTAATATATAATTTCTCCAGAGTGTCCTCCATTAAATAATAATCATCCGAATCCATAAAACAAACAAATTCGCCTTTTGCAAATTTTATCCCGTTATTTCTGGCTATTCCAACTCCTGCATTAAATTGATTTAGAATCGTTATATTATCATATTTATATTCATATCTTCTTAGAATATATAATGAATCATCCGGAGATCCATCGTTAATACATAATATTTCGATATCTTTTAATGTCTGTTTGCAAATACTATCTAAACATTCTGCAAGATATTTTTCTGTATTGTAAATAGGTACTATCACTGTGATTTTAGGCTTCATCCACGTCTCCCTCTCTAAAATATGTCTATGTAAAGCCTTTTACTAAAAAAATACTTTTAATTGTATTATCGAAATTTATGCCCCCCTATACATACATCTTTTTAAATAGAATTATCAGTAATTCCATCAAGAATATTTACTTAATCTAACGCCTCTCTTATAACACTGTCCAGACTTTTCAGATGTTCTGCAGCATTATTTAGGAATATACCTGATCTTTTTAAATCCATTTTATACCACCTTTCCTATATGTATATATGTAAATTTATATAAATATGGGAAAACATCCCAGTAGATTTTAGTTAACATCCCATTTCAGCAGTACTTGCCCAAAATTCAATTTAATAAATCTCGTATCTTCCGTGGGATATAAGTAATTATCCGCCCTATTCTAAAAGAAATCGAACGGTTAACAGTATACAGGTCGCAACATAAATCACCTATCTCATTCTTTAGTTGCCTAATCTGTTCCTGCTTTTCCTTAAGAACGTTTTCATTGTCCAATTTCATGCGGATTAAAACAGCTTCATTTTTCTCTCTTTCATTTTCCAATTTATTTCTCTCTCTTTTCAGTTGAGAATATAAATATCCGGACATGCTGTCAGAATCCACTACATCACATAATAATTTAAATCGTTCTTTATTATTACAAAAGCATTCCACATCATGACAATCCAACTCAAGTTCTTGTCTTCCATTTTCTTTAAAATAATCATACAGAACCTCAAAACTCTGTACTGATTGTAAGGTAAACATGTGATATTCAAAATTTGTTAAATATAAACTGATATACCCGCGTTTAACTTCATCAAAGATGCCTTTCTCAATAAGTAATTCTTTCAGTTTTAAAAATGCTCTGCAAAAATCTAATGGAGACTTATCATTACCTGATTGAAGATTACTGCCGGTTCCTATACGATAATGCACCAGCACCATATCAACAACAGTAATTTTCTGTGCCAGATTCAATGCTGCATAGGTAAAATACAAATCATTAGTATTCTTTGTTTCCTGAAATTTCAGCGCATGTTCCTTAATAAATGCGGAAGATATGATCATATTCCAAGCAGCAGGGGTTTTGATAAAAAATATATGATCTTTTATCTCTTCTCTGTTAAATGGAACATGAGGAATATATGACTTCGCAAGCAGCCATTCAGATTTTCTAAAAGTACCTGCCTGATCATCATATATATCAGCATCACAGATACAGATATCCGCATGATCTTTCTCAATTTGCCGGACTTGCAGTTCTATCATGTTCTTTTCAAAGAAATCATCGACATCAAGGAACATGCAGTATTTTCCTGATGCCACTTCCATCCCCGTATTCCTTGCGTTACCGGCAAATTGATTTTTTTGCTCAATTATTTTGATACGTGGATCCATAGACATATATTGCTGTAATATACGTGGAGAATTATCCGTTGATCCATCATCCACACAAATAATTTCAAAGTCTGAATAACTTTGGGAAATCAGACTTTCTATACATGTAGATATATACTTTTCTGCATTAAACACCGGAATAATAACAGAAACTGTTGCCATTTAAATCTCCACCAATTCATATAAACAACTTGAACTATTTTAATAAGTTGATATTTACCCTTTTTCTTTTATTTTAAACTATTTTTTAAAATAGACAGATATTTTGTCAAAAATATGCCATTCTTACCGAAAATCCTCCATAAACAAAGAATCACTCTATCCTTTTTATTAAAAAATTTATTCTTTGTATATGCAATAAATATTTCAGAAAAATAAGGACACACTATCACTTTTTCTATATATTTTTTTGCCGTAGAATGATCATCTGTATGATTCATATAGTAATACATAACGCCTTTCAGCTTAATATACAGCCAATATCTCATAAACATGGTTTCCTTTTCTGAAAGAGGATATGTATTAAAAAACTTATATTGCTTATCTATCACCTGATATTCATACTCCCAATACTTGGAATCATATTGATGTACGGCAGAACCATTATTGGGGACATAGTGATACAAAGGACTGGAAAAGCAGTGTATTCTTTTACAATGTTTAATATAATCCATCAGAAACAGCGCATCTTCACCAAGCCTGATCTCTGTATTAAAACGAATGTGATAAGTATTTAATATATCGGCATAATAAATCTTATTGACACTAAAATTAACGTATTGTATCCAATTGAACCGAGAAGGAAACGAGGAAAAAATACGCATATCCACCTTAATATTCTCTATCGGAAACCATTGTTCTGCTATGCCGCATACCGCCAGTTCATATCCCTGTACATGATCCAAAAGGGATTGCAGATAATTGGATTCTACATAATCATCGCTATCACAAAAAACAATATACTTACCCATGGCAATGTCAACACCATGATTCCTGGCTGCGCTGACACCACCATTTTCCTGTCGTATAAATCGGATTCTTGCATCACGCTTTTCATATTCCTCTTTCAGATAATCAATATTTTCCGGGTTACCATCATCAATAATAAGAAGTTCAAAATTCTTATAGGACTGCCTGATAAAACTTTCTATACATAGTCTCAATTTTGTCAGCGGTGATTTGTAAAATGGAATAATAACACTAATCAGATCATTCATTCTAATTTCCCTCAAAAATATTAATTTTTTTCTTTTTATCTCGCATTGTCTGCAATTTACCGATCCCCTTATAACCATGAAAATTCATTTTGCGTAATGCACTCACCGCATGATTTTGATTTCCTTCATAATAAGAAGGATATTGTTCTTTTAGTATTTGGTCGAATTCTTTCATTTCCCGCCTTTGCTCATCAGTTCCTTCCAACGCCAAGAAAAAAATATACTGCATCCCGCAAGCGCTGCTCAAACGCCTATGGAAAATTTTTTTAACTGTATCTGTATTTATAAATTCCTTTTCATACGCCAGCAGGGAAAGCAGCATTTTCATATGATCCTTATAGTGCTTCCTCACCCCCTGTATGCTCATACTTTGCCCGGCGCGGGCCAATCGATAATAATAAACGGGAAATTCATAAAAAGCAATCGTTTTTGCATAATGACAACTTTTCAATACAAACTCCACATCTGTATAAAAGCAATTCTCCAGAATCCGCATATTATTTTTCTGTAATATATCTAATTTTACGCACAATGTATGCATAGCCGGACAAAAATCTTCCATTTCAGAAATCCGGATCGTTTCTCTATAGGGCACTAAACCGTCGTACCCCCCCACCACACGAAGTACAGCCCCTGTTTTATCATCAAATGTTACAAAGGGACTATAAACTATGTCCGAATCATTTTGTTCTAAAAATAAGACGAAATCATCTAAGTTCTCATAAGAGTAAAAATCATCGCCATCAAGTTGTTTAAAATATTTCCCGTGTCCTGCTTGGACGGCTGCATTTAAGGTAGAACCCCATCCCCCATTTTCTTTATTAATTAGACGAATGGAACCGGAACTTTGTCGTACATATTTTTCTGCAATCTCTTCTGTTCTGTCGGTAGAGCCATCATTAACGATTAAAACTTCTATTTTATCCAAAGTTTTACATTTAAAAAATGGATCAAGCGCTTCTTCTAAAGTAGACTCCACATTATAACCGGCAATAGATACAGTCAAAACTTTTGACTCCATGTGCACCCTTCCTTCTAACTACTATTTCAATGTACAAGATGTTGCAGTTTTATTTGTATGACATATATCTTTCATATTTATCACATATTTCTTTTGTGTTTCCAATTCCCATCATTTCTCCCTGCTCTATCCATAGAACTTTATTGCAAATACTGCGAATCTGACTCATGGAATGAGACACTAAAATCGTAGTAATTCCACTATAAATCAATTCTTTCATTTTTTGAGAACTTTTTTTCTGAAATGCAATATCCCCCACGGAAAGAACTTCATCAAGAACAAGTATGTCGGGATGTACCATGGATGCCAAGGAAAACGCCAGCTTCGATTTCATTCCGGAACTGAGACGGCGAAACGCAACATCCTCATAGTCCTTCAACTCTGAAAATTCAATAATTTCAGGATATTTATCCGTAATAAATTTCTTGGTATACCCCAGCATGGCCCCGCGAAGAAATATATTTTCTCTGACGGTCAAATCTGTATCAAATCCGGCACCCAGTTCAAGCAGCGGCGCGATTTTACCGTTCACGGAAACCCTGCCTTTGGTGGGCGGCATAATGCCCGCCAATACTTTTAAAATGGTAGATTTACCGGATCCATTGGAACCGATAATACCGAGAAGATCTCCTTGTTCGACAGCAAAGGAAATGTTTTTCAATGCCCATTTCTCTTTGATAACCATTTTGCCCTTAAATTTTTTTATCAGATATTCTTTAATTCCTATATCTTTAAAATCTCCGATAATATATTTCACGGAGACATTTTTTACTTCAATACTGTTCATACATTTCTCTCAATCATGCGTAATACAAGAAACGATAATTATATTTTTTATAAACGGCAAAACCCACCAGCAAAAAGACCATACAGTATGACAAAGTAACCGCATGATAGGCAAAATCGGGAATACGGTTATAAATAACGATTTCCCGAATGTAGTTAATGACCAAAAAAAGAGGATTAAACATGAACAAATATTGCCTGTCCCCTAAAATGCTCGTCGGATAAAAAATAGGCGTCGCATAAGTCAGAGCTGTCATAAATACCCCGTAAAGATAAACGATATCCTTAAAAAACACATTCATTGCCGACAAAATCATTGCCACCCCCAACGACAGCAGCATCAGACAAATGATTGGAAATATTAGGAAAAAGAATTTAAAGTGGAAAGATAATCCATCTAAAAAGACAAATACAAAAAATAAAATCAAAGTTAAACTAAAATTTATGGAAGCGGATGCCACACTGGAAAACACGAATAAATATTTAGGCACATTGACTTTTGAAAAGATAGGAGCATTTCCCACAAGCGCTCCCATTCCGGTATTTGTCGATTGAGAAAAATATGTCATAACCACAATTCCGGAAAATAGATAAATAATATAATGCGCTCCGGTTCTTCCAAAAAAACTGCTGAATATAAAATTCATTACCAAAAGAGAAAACAAAGGCGCAAGCATACTCCAAAATATGCCCAATACGCTTCTTTTATATTTCTTTTTAAAATCCCGTTTTATCAATTCACTGAACACAAAATGGTATGTTGAAATTTTATATACCAATTCTGATATACTTTTCATATGCTCTCACACTTCACTCTATTCCTAAAAATTTGCGCCAAAACGCTTGATCTCTTAATTTCTTTTCTCTGAATTCTTTATATGTCTTATCTATTGTACCGTAAAAAAGAAATTGATGCATACCATTCAGAAATGTTATCCCAAGAGATAACAAAATATTTTTCCGTCCATGGTAATTTTGTACCTGTCTAAATTTTTCATCAGAAGGAACAGCTATAATTCCTTCAAGGCCACTGCCATGATCTCTGATAGCCAATTCCAATCTTCTTATTCCTTCTGTATTTCCACGCAATATACGACGGCCGAACCGACCAAATACAGCAAGCAGAAAGGTCCATCGATTACAGCCCTCAGCATAATGGTTAATGATAAGCATATTTCGGTCATTAAAAAATTCCATGACAACGTTCTGTTTTTTTATAAAAGTTTCATGCCACACACCGATCCCATTCATTGTTATAAAATTGCACCGACTCCGAAGTCCGTATTCTATATCATCTCCTTTAATAAATACTGGTAAAGGATATCCGTTTTTCTTCACAGTCTCCAAAGGAATACAGCAGAACCACCATGCACCATATCTATTCCTTTTCTGCGGCAAATTTTCATTTTCCCAAAGAGTTTTTTGATTCGTCAAATCGAGCCCGCGACCTGATGCATGCATACGAATCCGTCCCCAATATGCCGTATTTTCAAACTGGATACATGGCCGGTCCATACAAAGCATAGCCCCTGAAATCATGCCACCCCGGTACATCTCCCGCATGTGCCTGCACAAAGAATATAATCTTTCCAACGCAGAAGTTTCGATCAGTATATCGTCATCCATCAGCAAGACATAATTATTTTTTCCCTGGTTAACCTGTTCAATTAATCCTCGCGCAAATCCGCCGCTTCCACCAAAATTCGGATTATGGATAATTCTGAGCCGATCCGTGTTTTTCTGTTCTATAGTTCGTCCATTATCTATAACAAGGATATTAAAATCAGGATTACTTCCTACTAAATTTTCAAGCAGTTTCAGATTACGAAAAAGATATTTTTCTCGTTTAAACGTACAAATTGTAATCCCTATCTTTATATCACGTTCGTCAGCAAAGCTTCCTCTATACTCCCCGCCGGCAAACAGAGCTTTCTCCGACAACGCTTTTAATCTGACACCGATTAACTGCATATCTGTTCCCTGCAGTCCAATATCAGAGATATAGTTTCCTTTGCAACAATCTTTGATCAGTATTTTTTCTTTATCTCTATATATCCCATAAACTTCAATATAGAATTCCCCATGTAAAAAAAGATGAAGCTGTAATTTCTCCAAAGAAGTATACTGCTTCCATTTTTTTATAGAAAAAGCATTAAAATAAGTTCCTAAATCAACAATTTTGCCCTTCTCTACATTAATATGTTCCTCACGTTGTATAAAATTTCCCTGTATATATAATTTTTTTCTTCTATCATCAAGCGGCAATTTAATGGTGTAAAGTTTTTCCAGCATAACCAAATAATCTCCTTATATGACTTGATATTGAAAATCTTTTGGTCTATCAGGGGGGCTTTCGGAATGCCTGCACTTTTAAACCTGACATTTACAGAAACAAATGAGTAAAAACACAATAAGCACTAACGCGCTCCTTTTGATATGGTTCTCATATTCAAGGATGTACGCCACCAGGAATAGGTAACCCGATCCAAACAGCACACTCCAAATATCCACAAGGTATGCGTTCCGATGACTGAACTTTTATTAAACAACAAAATATTTTCATAAATTAACAGGCAAATAAGAATAACCGTTATCACTTTAGTAAAATCTGCCCGTCCGACTCATGCTGTATTCTCCGCAAGTACCCTCAGAATTAATTCATTTCACCAACCTACAGTCCGCTTTCTGCTATATCCCCCTCTTCTTGTGCGGCGCCCAGTATGCTTGCCAGGGTATAGAGACCCTTTTTGAATATCTTTTTTTCTTTCGCCGCCTCGCTGTACGGCAGAATACGGATTTCCCCCTTATTCATTCCGATAAGGGAAGCAATTTGCCCATCTAAGAGGGCTTTCACGGCTGCCGCACCGAGGAGGGATCCGAGGATGCTGTCTCTGGCGCTGGGACGTCCGCCTCTTTGGATAAATCCCAGAATGGTAGTGCAGATATCTATATTTGTCCGTTCTTTCAGCCAGTCTCCCAAAGCTCTGCCATCGTCGGCGCCTTCCGCGCAGATGATGATGCTGTTTGTCCGTCCTTCTTTCATCTGACCGATCAGGCTCCTTGCCAGTTTTTCACGGCTGAAGGGCACTTCGGGGACAAGGATGTATTCGGCGCCGCAGGCAATTCCCGCATCAAGGGCTATATTTCCCGCAAACCTCCCCATGACTTCAATGATAGCTGCCCTGTCGTGGGCAGAGGCAGTATCGCGGATACGGCCGACCGCACTCACTACGGCATTGACCGCCGTGTCATGGCCGACGGTTTCATCAGTACCGTGCATATCATTGTCTATGGTGCAGGGTATGGTTACAGTGGGTACGCCCAGGTTGGACAGGGCTGCAGCTCCCTGGACGGAACCGTCGCCGCCGATGACAATAAGTCCTTCTATCCCGTGATTTCTTAAGATCTGCGCGCCTTTTTTCTGATTGTCTTCATCAAAAAAAGCGGGACAACGGGCGGTTCTCAGCATCGTGCCGCCGCGGAGGACGATTCCGCCGGCATCACGATTTGTCAGCGGCCGGAAATCTTCTTCCAAAAGTCCCGAGTACCCCCGATGGATTCCCACTATTTTACAATGCAGAAAAACCGCCATCCGTATTACGCTTCGAATGGCTGCGTTCATGCCCGGCGCGTCCCCGCCGGAGGTAAGCACAGCTATTTTCTTCATAGTTTCTCCTTTGATAAAACAGCTTTTAGCCTCTAGCTACTAGCCTCTAGCTTTTAGCTGCTAGCTTCTAGCCGCTAGTAGCTAGTAGCTAGTTATACCATCTCTTAGCTTCCTGTTCACGATTTTATTTATCACAGTAAAATATCACGAAAGCGTTTTTATTAGACCGGTTATCATTTTACCTATCTCATTACACCGTTCCATAACCGGTTGTGTTTCCTTTTCTGAAAGGTATTTTAGATCTATTGCTATATACAATTGTGTTTCCACTTCATACAGTGATCCTTTCGCAATAGATAGAAAACGGATCATTTCTTTATCAGAATTCCTTCCATACCCCTCTGCAATATTAGATGGTATTGATACTGCTGCCCGTTGAATTTGATTGGCAAGTCCAAATTTCTCTTCTAAAGGAAATTTCCCTGTAAGATCATAAATTTTCTTCACCAGCTTGCGAGAATTCTGCCAAACCATTAAATTCCGATAATTTGCCACAATAAATGTTCCTCCATAGCTTGCTTCTTTATTATGAATTTTTATATCTCGCAGCGAATAGCTGAAAGCTCACAGCTGTTTAATTTCTTTCTACAAATTCCACATGATGGCGGTCAATGTACCTGGCCACGAGGAGTGCGGTCTGCTCGGGATGGGTATTTGTCGTGTTGATGACGAGATCGACGCGGTCTTTCCATTTTGTCCATTTGCGGAGCATCTGCCGGACGTAACCGTCGACGTCGGAATAGTCCATAGTCGGCCGTTTCCCGACACGGCGGCGCACCCGTTCCGCCAAACGGTAAGGTTTGGCAAAAAGCAAAATTACAAGGCCATGCTCGGACAGGAGCCTGAATTTCTTTTCCGTCATGGGATAATTCCCGCCCATGGCGATAACAGCTTCGTGATAGTACCGGACACGGTTAATCAGCACCATTTCTTTTTCCTCAAAAGCTTCGGCGCCTGCCGCGCGGTAATAGTCGGCAATCTTCATTCCTGTTTCCCGCTCCATCATGCGGTCGGTATCGGCAAGCTGCCAGTCAAAACCGTCAGCGAGTATTTTGGCCGCCCGGCTCTTTCCCGTCCCCATAGGCCCGATCAGGACTATATTTCTCTTTTTCATACGTACCTCGGTTTCGGACGGCGCGGACTTCCACTTCATAGGCAAGAAGGTTTCCTTCCCGTTTCAGGGTACAAAGCTCCGCCGCCGACCATCTCTCTTTGCTTTTTATTATACCAAAGGCCGCGGTGATTTGTGAAAAAGAACCTTCCCCTTTTACATGAAATATATGGAACTTTTCATTTTCTTCTTCCCTTATTTCTTCCACAGCGCAGCCGCTTTCCACAAAGGCGGAGAGAACCGTGTCTGCCGTAGTATCTTCGAGAAGAGTTTCCAGAAAGGGCATCCGGCTGCTTCTTTTCGGAAGTTTGGCCTGGTTTTCCAGAAGAGCGGTTTCTGTCTCCAGCCGGCGGATGTGTTCTTCCTTTTCCCCCACGGCAGCAAAAAGATACCAGTCGAGGAGAAAGAAACACAGCGCCAGCAGAAAGAAGGCGGCAGTGTATTTTTTATCATTCAGAAATTCATTGAGGCTCATGGCTGACCGCCTTTCCACAAAAGAGTGAACGCCGCCATTTTTAAGTTTGGTTCCCGTTTTTGCTTTTCGATATATATTTTACCGCCCCAGGCCTTTTCCAGTTCCTTTTGAAATCGCATGGCCGTCACCGGGGAATCCGCCGTACCCGTGATATGGACCGTTCCTTCGCCGGCATTTATTTCGGACAGGACGATCCCCTGCGGCGTGCACTCCGACAGTGCTACCAATTTTTGTTCCCACCGGAAATCATTTTCTTCCAGGGATTTCAATTCTGACAGGAGCTGATTTTCTTTTTCCCGTTCTTTCCGTTCCGCATCCATTTCGATGCGTACGGCGGACAGTCCCGCCAGTTTCGCTTCCGCCTCCCTTTCTTCAAGAAAAGTATATCCGAGAAGAATAAAACAGAGAATCCCCGCAGCGGCAAAGAGTGCCGACACCCCCTGGCCTGCGCGGAGCCAATTCACTTCACCGGCCGGAAGTACTTTCCTCTTTTTCCCGGCAAGAAAATCCATCTCTGCTCCGTCCGCCGCTTCCATGACAGGAAGAAGGATCGTCCACAACCCCTCTTCCATTTCTTCTCCATAAGCAAAAGTTTTTACAAGATGATCCTCTTCTCCGCTTTCCTCAGAAAAGGCTTCTCTTTCATCAGCCGGATCCGTAAAATCATCCGGTTCCGGTTCTATTTCGTCCGACAGGGATAAAGTTTTGATTTTCTCCCGCCATCTTTCCGCCAAATTTTTCCAGAAAGGGATTTCCTTCATTCCGCCGCTCATGGGAATGAAAATGATGTCCCGCCCTTCCATATCATAGGATTTTAAGAGATGGCGGATAAATACTTGTAATTTTTTATCAGCGTCGGCTGTATTCAGTATCCGTGATTCCTGCACATGCTCTTCACGGAAGAGGAAGAGTGCAGACTTTCCTTTCCCATACAAATACAGCGGCCGCCGCTCCCGCGGAAGTTCCACCGCCGTCACGGGTATGCACCGGGTTATTTTTCTCCCCGCTTTTTCCGCCGCTGACTGCCAGCATGCCACCGAGTCTTCCCGCACTCCTGCCAGAGATACTGTCCAGCCGGTAATATCTTCCGAAAGCGCTTTCCATGAAAGCCGTAAATCCTCGCGGACGCCAAAAATCCTGTCCTGCTCCCAGTACATGGTTTCCGCCAGTTCTTCTTCTGCCATAGCGGGAAATGTTCTGCACGCCGTGTGAAGATCAGGAGAATTATAAATCAAGATTATCTCGCGTTCCCCTATGCCGTTGAAAGAGGAAAACGCTTCCGCAAGAGATTCTTCCGTTATCTTCGGAAGCGCTGCGCTTTTCTTTACAAGGTACTTTCCTTTTTCCATTTCCGCCAGCCATAACCGCCCTGCCGCCGCCATGACCACGGTTTTCCGTCCTCCTGCAGGCAGGAAAGCCTTCACCCGTGATACTATGCCTTCTGTCCACAACCTCATCGGTCACTCTCCACGCTTTCCACCATAATTTTCCGTTCTCCACCATCTTCTACAGTAAAAGTAATTTTTACGAAGCGCATCGCCTTCGTCTGTAAATCCACGCCGTCGGAAGAAATCTTTCCTTTCCATGTATGCCCCTCTTTCGTCACGGAAGAAATACGGACACGCGCTTCTCTGCCATCCAAAGGGATGGTTCTTTCTTTATTTTCTACAGGCCCCTGTCTTAAAGAGGCAAGCGCCCAGTTTGCTCCGCTTTCCGCCGCGTATATGGCGGATAATCCGTTTCTATATGCCAGGCTCCCGCCGCGCCCCCGCGAAAGGGAGAAGAGAAGCCCTCCCAGTACCGCCGTGAGCGCCGACAGAAGGAGCAGGAGCGATACCGCCATAAATCCTTTCCGCCTGCTCATTACTGCACCCCGTAAAAGTCACGATAAGGAAGGATCGCCGTTTTCACAGCATATACTTCTTTCGGATTCCGGCTTTCCATCCGGAAAGATACGTTCACCAGCCCTTTCGGCTGTACTTGAAATACGGATCCTTCTTCCAGCAGGAGGAACGCCGTCATTTCCGTGCTCCCCGTATTCTCTCCTGTCACGGGCTCACTCATGCCGTTATGAAGACGGACCTTGAGTTTTTCTCCCTCTACGAAAAAGCTGTAAGGGGCCCGTACTTTTTTCTTTTTATTCTTGCCATCCTTCACCCATATATACGCTTCGTACCTGTACACGTTCCCGCTCATCTGCGCCGCGCTTTCCCTAAGATTGTTCCGTATCTTCTCTATCATGAAATCGGCAGCAAAAACGGCTTCGTTCACTGCCCGCCTCCGCCGGTCCATAAATGCCATGGCTCCCGCCGTCTGCCCGAGAATCGGAAAAACAGCCGCCGCCAGCGCTGACAGGAGCAGAAGCGCCAGCAGGACTTCCATAAAAATGAACCCTTTCCGCTTCATGGCGCCTCCAAAAGCATGACAGCAGAAAAGGACGTGCCTGTCTTATCGGTGACAGTGCAGGAGACCTCCCGCATTTCCACGCCCTCTATCGTTCGATGATTTTCCTCTATTAAAATATGGTACCGCCGTCCGTTCCGCTCCAGGTCTCCGGAAGGAACAGGGAGCGCGCCCTGCAGGCGGCTGTTATACTTGATTGTTTCCATGACTTCCTGTACCAGAAAAGCTTCATCCGCCTCAATCTCCATGGCCTGTTCAGAGCGCAGCGCTGCCCGGAGCATAAAAAAAGCGGTCCCTCCAAGAAGAAATACGATGCTTACCGCCGATACCGCCCAAAGCAAGGCGAACCCCTGACGTTTCCGCATACATCCTCCCCGTCCGCAAACCGCAACCACTCTTGCTCAATCTTATTATCCGCTTCCGCGGCACTTATCCTCTCACTCTTTCATAAGTGACAAAACGATGGACCGGATCTCCCTTCCCCATGACAGATTCAGTCTCTTTCCATTCTTCTTTGCGGAAAGAAGGAAATACCGCGTCGCCGTTATACTCTTTTTCTATTTCCGTGATATACATTTTATCCGCATAGGGAAACATGGCTTCGTACATCTTTTCCCCGCCGATGATAAAATTCTCCCCTTCAGGAAGAACAGAGAGCAATTCTTTTACAGTGTGGAACACATAGACCCCTTCCGGCACGGTGTATGCCCTGTTTCCTGTCAGTACATAATGGACGCGGCCGGGAAGCACTTTCGGCAGACTCTCAAAGGTCTTTCTTCCCATGATGATGGGGCGTCCCATCGTGCGGGATTTAAACATTTTCAAATCGTCCGATAAATGCCAGATAAGTTTATTATCATTACCAATGACGCCGTTCGCCGCGCGGGCAACGATAATGGACAGGCTCATACGGAAACCTCCATGGCAATCTTTTCATGGTGCTTATAATTTTCCAGCACAATGTCTTCCGGTTTGAAGTCGTAGAAATCATGAACATCGGGATTCAGTTTCAGGACAGGCGCATCGTAAGCCTTCGGCAGACGGGCCAGCTGTGTCTTCATAGCGTCCACGTGGTTTTTATACACATGGGCATTATTGATAACATGCGTAAAAAGTCCGACGCGGAGTCCGCTCACCTGGGCAATCATGTGGACAAGAGCCGCATACTGCGCCATATTAAAAGGAACGCCAAGACCCATATCCCCCGAGCGCTGGACGAGCATACAATTTAAGCGGCCGTCGTCAGAAACATCCCACATCGTAAGAAACGCACAGGGATACAGCGCCATATCGGGCAGATCCTTCACATTCCACAGATCTACCACCATACGGCGGCTTTGAGGATCTTTTTTCAACGTTTCCAGAAGCGTATCCACCTGATGATACTTGCCAAGCTGGTAGCCGTAAGCCTTTCCGATGGTGCCGTCTTCCCGCATCCATTCATCCCACACATGGCAGTTCCACTGCTGGAGAAGACGCACATCATTGGACTGTTTCTGCCATATCCAAAGGATTTCTTTCACCGATGTCTTGAATGCCACAAACTTGGTGGTCAGGATCGGAAACTCCTTTTCCAAATCAAACTGCATGATCTGGTGCGGCAGTTTATATGCCGGCATTCCTGTACGGTTATCGCCTAAGCTCCCTGCGTCCAGTATATTCTTTATAATTCCAAGGTATTGTATATCTGCCCGGCTCATGCGCCCTCCCTGATTTTTCTTTTCCATTGCAAATTTATTTTTATTATACCATGTCTCAGTGGAAACGAGGAAGATCATATACACGACAAATGCCATTGAAAGTGTAAACAGCACGTACAAGAAACTTAATCGACAGAGAAGCGTATTTCCAAGTTCAACCGCCCTGCTGAAGGCACTCTATCTTTCAACACTCCAGAACACAAAAAATGGAGTCAGGCGTTGAAAAACTGGGGTAGTATATACGGCGAATTCAGTATAATATATGAAGGCCGGATGCCTGAATAGATTTCCAGGAGACCAAAGAGGTGCATTGACATTTCTGAACGCATGAATTACAGTGATTTTCAACAGGACTGACGGACAGTCAGCCTAAGGGATCATCTACCATATGGAGCTATTTACAGACTTTATTTCACATACTCAGGATTTTCAGATGCAGAAAGCGGTTTCGGTGAGTGGAAGTAACACCATCAGAAAGCCGTTTTTATGCGTCTTTCAATGCCCATCCCCCGATGATTTCTAAGCATCGTTTTAATTGTGTATTTATTCCGCCTCCTATACGATTATTTGTCGATGGTAGTTCTTCTCCATAAGACAACAATTCATCCAAATAGGTAAATAATGTGTTTTGCCGTACTAATGATGGCGGACGGCAAGGCGTCATGATGAGGGGAATGTTAATTATCATCCGAAGCGAATGTGAAGGATCTGCTGGCGTAGTGAGGAAGCCGGAAGGTGAAAAAGAAGTCAGGAAGGAGGCGGGTTATGACAAAAGAAGTAAAAACCGGCATGATGGCGTTCATTGTTTTGGTTGCCGCCATGGCGGTGTTTCTTTTTGTCCGTCCGAAAGATTGGTTTGACGGGAATTATTTCCGCATGACAGCATCCTTTTCCAGTGTACAGGGGATCAAAAAAGGAAATGAAGTGCGTTATGCCGGTGTCCGTGTGGGGGAAGTGTCCAAAATTTCCACGGAAGGAAATGAAGGGATTCTTGAAATGCGTATAAAGAAAGATGCGCAGATTCCTCTGGACGCGGAGTTTACCGTTTCGCAGAGCGGAGTGATTGGTGATTATTACGTGGATATCCGCGGCGGTCGTTTTGACGGCAGTTATTTCGGGGAGGGGATGCGTGCCGGAGAAAAGGGATCGGACCGTCTGGATCAGATGATGGAAAGAGCGAAGAAGCTGATGGATTCCGCAGCGCAGATGAAAGAGAATATAGGGAAGATGGAAGGAAAGTAGGCAGCTGAAAAGCCGCTTGGCATGCTTGGGAAAGTATGGCCGGCGGCTTTTTCTTTTACTTATGGGATTCCTGTTCCATTTCCCAGCTCCATGAGCGAGTGGGAGTCATTTTTCCGTCAGCACCGAAGGTGTACCTGGTGGTGCCGGGGAGTTTCGGCGTGAGGGGGCTGGTGAAGCCGCGGCCGATGACGTCGGTGGTGTTCATAATGAAAAGGAAGGCGTGGGGGTCTATGTCCTCGATGAAATGGCGCAGTTTGGTGACTTGCGTCAGATCCACGATAGCGAAGACGATTTTCTTGTCTTTTCCGCTGAACCCGCCCTGTCCGTAGAGAAGGGTGGCGCCGTGATGAATATTTCTCAGAATGGTGTCCGCCACTTCAAGCGGTTTGTCGGAAACGATGAAAGCCGCTTTCCTTTGGGCGAAACCGATGACGATACGGCTGGAAACGGTGGCATTGATGTACATGGCGATGAGGGTGCAGATGGCAGGCTCCAGTGTAAAGATCCACGCGCTGGACATGATGATGATGAAGTTCAGGCCGAAGACGACGTAGCCGATTTCCAGATTGTAAAATTTTTTAATAACCGCGCCAATGACGTCGAGGCCTCCGCTGTTTGAATTGTAGCGGTAGAGAAGTCCCAGGGCGGCGCCGAGGACAACGCCCCCCGATATGGCAGCGACAAGAGGATTGCTGATGACACACCAGTCCGCCATGAAAGCGGTAAGGTCGATGAAGAGCGACAGACTCACTGTGCTTAAAATGGTGATGACCGTATAAAATTTTCCCATGAATTTCAGGGACAGAATGAGTACAGGTATATTCAGTACCAGATTGGACAGGCCGATGGGAATGTCCATGAGGTAGTAGAGAATCATGGCGATGCCTGTGACGCCGCCTGCGAGAAAGTGATGGGGAACAAGGAATATATTCAGTCCGGCGGCATAGATGAAAGTGCCGATGAGGGTGATGACAAGTATGAAGAGAACGCGCTGTATGCAGACAGGATCGTTCCAATGCTTACGGATATTGGCGCCCACGATGATCTCCTTTGGGATGTGCCCATGGAATAAGGGAGTTCTCCCTGTTTAAATGTGAACACATTATATCACTATTTTCTCTTTAATGACACCAAAAGGAATTGTGGAAAATATATTTTTGATGGTATAGAATAAGAATAAAATTAATTTCTTATTATAAATTCAGGAGCGAATGAATCGTATTTATTTTGAAATGCCGGCGGGACGCACGGATTGAAAAATGATTTCCATATATTTTCCGATATGATATAATCTAATTGAAATTACAACGTATACTATGTAATTTGCCGTGAAGGCAAAGAGCGGTTTCAAGGGGAGCAGACGAATGGACAGTTTTGAGGAAATACTTCAAAAGAAGCATTTAAAACGTACGAAAGCGCGTGTCATGATCTTGAAGGTGCTCCAGAAGAGCCTGCCGATGACCGCGGGGGATGTATATGAAGCGGTGCGGAAGAGAGATACTAAGCTCAGTCTTTCTACGGTGTACCGTAATTGTGAAGCGCTGGCCAAAAAGGGACTGCTTCTCCGTTCGACGATGCTTGCTGACGGGTTGACGAGGTATGAGTATACGCAGGGCGACCATGTGCACCACGCGGTGTGCCTGTCGTGCAATAAGATTTTCCCTGTCGAGGTTCGTCTGGAACCGGAGTATAAAGACCGTCTGGCGAAAGAAAACGGATTTGAAGTGGTGGAGCATCGTGTGGAAATTTACGGTTTTTGCAAAGAATGCAAGGCGCGGGGCATGGATAAGGAATTTAAAGAACGGATGATTTAAAGAAAGACAGGAAAGGCGGAGCGTATACGATGCGTTTTTTATTCCGTGCGTAACTGAAGGCGGGATTTAAAAAGTAAAAGGACATGAGGCGGCAGAGATGCCGTCTTTTTATGGTGCCCGCATTTCAAAAGAGGTGCCGGAAGGGAATCTTATGTGTATTTGTCATGCAATAATGATGAGTAAGATTTTTTCTATATCTGCAGTGCAGGGAATCTGTGGATAAATAAGGTGCTTACATGATAAAATATAAACAGATGTATATATAATTAATTATTTATGAAGAAGGAGGAGAGTGTATGGGTCTTATTAAAGCAGGAATGGGCGCGGTCGGAGGCGTACTGGCCGATCAGTGGAAGGAATTCTTCTATTGTGACAGCATGCCGCCTGATGTCCTCATGATGAAAGGACAGAAACGGACCGGCGGCCGCAGCTCGAACACAGGCGGAGAAGACAACATTATTTCCAACGGATCCGTCATTGCCGTCAACAACGGGCAGTGCATGATGATTGTGGAACAGGGCAAGGTTGTCGATCTCTGCGCCGAACCGGGAGAGTATACCTACGATCAGTCGTCGGAACCGTCCCTCTTCACGGGCGGTCTGAATAAGGAAAGCGTCATCGCCGTATTCAAACAGATGGGGAGACGTTTTACCTTTGGCGGCGATACGGGGAAAGACCAGCGCGTTTATTTCTTCAATACAAAGGAAATTGTCGGGAACAAGTACGGTACGCCCAGCGAGATTCCGTTCAAGGTGGTTGATGCGGATACCGGGCTGAAATTATCCGTCCGTATCCGCTGTTTCGGTGAATACAGTTACAAAATCGTAGATCCGATTCTCTTTTATACCAATGTGGCAGGCAACGCATCGGACAGTTATGAGCGTTCCCAGATTGACGGCCAGCTGAAATCGGAACTGCTTACGGCTCTCCAGCCGGCATTTGCCAAGATTTCTGCCCAGCGTATCGACTATACCGATCTGGCGGGACACACGTTTGAAATTGCCGAGGCTCTGAATGAAGTGCTTTCCAAGAAATGGACGGAGCTCCGCGGCCTTGCTATCGTTTCTTTCGGTGTGAACAGTGTCAAGGCCAATGAGGAAGACGAAGCGAAGATCCAGAAGATCCAGATGGGTATGGCCATGTCGAATCCCGCTATGGGGGCGGGCGTTCTCGTAGACGCACAGTCTGACGCTATGCGTACGGCGGCGGCCAATGAAAGCGGTATGGGTGCAGCATTTGGATTTATGGGTATGAATATGGCAGGCGCGGCAGGCGGTATGAACGCGTCCAACCTGTACGGTATGGCAGGCCAGCAGCAACAGCAGATGCCCCAGCAGGCACCTGCTCCCGCTCCCCAGGCAGTGGGCTGGAAATGTGCGGAGTGCGGTACGGAAGGGAATACAGGCAAGTTCTGCGCCAACTGCGGAAAACCCGCTCCTGCTCCTGCAGCTGAATGGACCTGCGCGGAATGCGGTACAAAGAATACGGGCAAATTCTGTGCCAACTGCGGCAAGCCCGCTCCTGCGGCTGATTGGACCTGCAGCGAATGCGGTACGCAGAATAAAGGCAAGTTCTGTGCCAACTGCGGACATCCCCGTCCGTAATGGAACAGTTGAGAAAAGGGCGGCGGGCATAGATTTACTGCTGCCCTGTCCCTATTTCACACTGCCGTTTTGTTTCCTTTATGGAAAAGGCGGCGATTATGGAAAAGGAGGTACTTATGGCTGATACTTCAGTAAGCTTTAAATGCCCCAATTGCAGCGCTCCTCTTGCATATGCTCCCGGCGCGGATCATGTGACCTGCGAATACTGCGGCACGGAACTGTCCATCGCCGATCTGGAAGCGTTCTACGCGGCGAAGGAAGAAAACGCGGCAAAAGCGGAAGAAGCGCGGCAGAAAAAGTGGGATACTGACGGTGCAGGAAAGGAATGGAGCGAAGACGAGGCGAAGATTCTCCGCGCCTTTACCTGTTCTTCCTGTGGAGCGGAAATCGTCTGCGATGAAAATACGATTGCCACGGAATGCTGCTACTGCGGAAACCCGACGATGATTGCCCAGCGTTATGATGGCGCTCTGCGTCCTGACTATGTGATTCCGTTCCAGAAGACGAAAAAGGATGCCCAGGAAGCCTTTAAAAATTTCTACAAGGGGAAATTACTCCTGCCGTCCAATTTCGTCAGCCAGAACCGGGTGGATGCGATTCAGGGCATGTATGTTCCTTTCTGGCTCTTTGACTCTAAAGTCACCGCTACCGCCAGCTACAAAGCGAAAAACGTAAATACTTTCGTTGTCGGAAAGAATCAGATCACGGAAGAAAGGGTTTACCGGTGTGACCGTGAGGGAGAAATGAAATTTAACCGGGTACCTATGGACGGCAGTAAGAAAATGGACGATACATGGATGGAAAGTATCGGACCTTTTGATTATTCCACCATGGTTCCTTTTACCACGGCATACCTGGCAGGGTACCTGGCCGATAAGTATGATGTGCCGGCGGAAGAAATGGCGCCCCGCGCCGATGAGCTGGTAACAAATACCGCGCTTGCGCAGATGGATGACACTGTCACCGGTTATACAAGCTGTAATCGGGGAGACGGTTTCGTGTCCAAAGATGAAAACACCGTTTCCTATGCCCTTGCGCCGGTATGGATTCTTTCCACCACTTATAACGGTACACCGTACACTTTCATTATGAACGCCCAGAGCGGCAAGTTTGTGGGAAGCCTGCCGGTGGATAAAAATAAAGCATCCATGTACACGGCGGCGGCATTTGTCGTCTTCGTTCCCATCCTTTACTTCCTCATTAAAATGATGTTCGGTTCTTTATAAGGAGGCGGGACTATGAAAAAAATATTTCAGATCTTAGCGATGCTCCTTGCTGTCCTCTTTCTGCCCGTGATGTCTGACGCGGCGGAGATGCCGTCTTTCCATGACGGGGCGGATATCGTGAAAGGCGAGGCGGCCGCGGAAGTAAAGAACGCATTGGAAGCGGTAGAGAAGAAACATAATGTCCGTATCGCTGTTGTAACCCAGCCCTCCGTGAAGGGAATGAAAATCGGCGATTATGCCGATAAACTTCTCGGCACTGTGATCAAAGGCGGAGAAAAAGGAAATATGGTTCTCGTTCTTGATATGCAGGAACGCGACTGGTACATTGCCACCGATCCCAAAATGAAGGCGATGATTACCAATGATATAGGCATCAAACTTATGAAAGACGCCTTTGTAAGCAAGCTTTCCGCAGGGAATTACGCGGAAGCGTTCAAAGCTTATGCGGAGAAGGCAGACTTCCTTATTTCCTACTATGAGAAAGAAGGAAAAGCGTATGATCCTGACGATCAATTCAGTTTTCTCGGACTGGGGATTGCCGCTGTCCTTTCCCTGCTCGGCGCCTTCGGCGTAAGGAACTACCTTATAGGAACGATGAGCAATGTGGCGCCCGGCGTGAACGCTTCCCACTATCTTGACAAAGACAGTTTCGCCGTGACCGGCGAGAATGACTACTATCTCTATACCAACCGTATCGTCACGCCCCTTCCTGAAAAGAAAGATGATGGTGTTGTCGGAGCAGGCGGCTCCATGGGCGGTGGAAACGGAGGCAACGGCGGAGGAGGCGGAAAGTTCTGACAATGCCTGAAAAGAAATAAATTTGTTATTCATGAAAAGTTACCTCACCGGCCGGCGGGGTAACTTTTTTATCCATGAAAAGAAAATCGAATCGCAGGGAACAGTTTCTATGGACCGCCTTTGCTTTGCCGTCCGTTCGTTACAGAAACCACGTTTCATTCCTGTGTTATAATGGGGAAAATCAATCCGTTTATTGGATGATGGAGAAAACCATGAATCTTCTTCTGCTTATTTTTACTTTTATAACCAACTGGATCGTGAGCGCTTCTTTTTGGGCGCTCTATTTTTTATTTACCGTTCCTTTTTTCCATGAAGAGCTGGCAGGAAATTATGAACTTCTGACGGAGCGCATCCTGCAGCTTTCTCTGGCGTGTGTTCTTGTGCCTGCCGTTTTATCGGGAACAAGCGTCATGCAGTATTTCTTTGTCCGTGAAAACGGCGGGCGGAAGGCTGCGGGAGAAACGAAAATGTATTTGGAACGTCTGATACGCGATATCTGCCGTCGGGGCAGGCTGGAATTATCCGATTTCCGTCTTTATACGGCGAAAGCAGATGATTACAATGCCTGGGCAATCGGCGGAAACCATATCACCGTCACGGAACGTCTGCTGAACGAATTTTCCGAAGAAGAGGTAAAAGGGATCCTTGCCCATGAGGTGGGACATCTGCAGAACGGGCACAGCCGCTTCGGTCTTTTGCGCTATGGCATGGAATGGTTCAGCGGTATCATTGTCTATGTTTACAGTGTGGTGACACTGCTCCTGGCATTTTTACGCTGGATTCCGGTCCTGGGGATTTTTATAGGCATTGTCAATTTTTTTATCCTCATACAATATTATTTCCTGAAAATATTTCTGCAGATTCCTCTTTGGTTTTTCACACAGTTCGGCAGCAGGAGAAATGAATATGCCGCCGACGAATATGCCTGCGGTCTCGGACTGGGGATGGAACTTGCCGTCGGACTGGTCCACCTGGAACATATTTTCCGCAGCGGCAGGCGGGACTGGTTTTCCCGTCTTTTTGACGACCATCCCGACATTCCCAGCCGGCTGGAACGGATAAGGAAAATCCTGATGGAAAGAGAACGCGGCTCTTTGGCGGGATAAGGAAAGAGGGGAGTAAAATACAAAGCGGGAAGGGAATTTCCTCTTTGCGCTTTTGGCAGGATCATCCTTGCATCGGATTGAAATATATGGTATACTATATACAACAGAGGTGACTGTTAGTCATGTTGCTTCTGCGCCTCTTTTCAGCAAATGTTCCCCGACATTTGCAAAAAAATATACAAGGAAGTCGTCCCGGATCCCCATAACCCCCGGGACGTTTTCCTTGCATGAGAAAACGGATATTTCCTGACAGACTTTGGTCTTGAGAAATATCCGTTTTGTTTTACCATCCGTTTTTTCTCCAGAAAGAGGGGAGGAAAAGGATGAGAAGAGTAAAAGATTCAAGCCGGCCCATAAGCATGGACAGGGCGACGACCATTTTTGTCATGGCAGGCATGGCCGACCAGTTGCAGGTGGCGCCGAATTGTCCCAGTGCCGGCCCCGAGTTGCTCATGGTGGCAATGGAAAGGCCCAGGGCGGAAGGAATATCCGCACCGTTTGCGGCGATAAGGGCGGTCCATAAAAAAATGGACATCGTATAGATGAAAAAGAAACAGAAAACCTCGAGGAGCATGGATTCGGAAAAGTTTTCTCCTCCTGCACGGGTCTGTATGACGGCCCGGGGGTGGAGTTTCTGGCGGAGAACGGCGGGCGTGGGTTTGGAAAAAAACTTTCCATCGGAGAACGGCGGTCATGGATTTGAAAAGCAATATGATGCGCGTTACTTTCAGGCCGCCCGAAGTCGATCCGCCGCAGCCGCCGATGAACATGAGTATGAGCAATATGACCTGGGAAAAATGGGGCCATGTTTCAAAGTCGTAAGAAATAAATCCCGTGGTGGACGAAAGAGACGCCGAGGTAAAGAGCGCTTCCAGCAGTGCGGAAGGGGCGTACAGTCCGCTTTCCAGCATTAAATTTAAAGAGATAAGGATAGTGGCGGCGGCTACGATGGAAAGATAGACTTTAAATTCCGTATTTTCCCAAAGAACACGGATGCCCCGTTTCCATGCAGCCACATAGATGCCGAAATTGGCGCTGGAAATAACCATAAAAAATATGACGGACAGTTTCAGAGGCGTACTGCCATAAAAAGCGATGCTTTCATTCTTTGTGGAGAAACCTCCGGTGGCGATGGTGGAAAAGGCGTGATTTACCGCGTCGAAAAAGTTCATGCCGAGGAGTGTGTAAATCAATGCGGCAGAAACAGTAAAAAGCAGGTACACTGCAAAAAGAGCTTTCGCCATTTCTTTGATCCGGGGAACGGCACGGGAGGAGTAAGGACCTGTGCTTTCTGCATCAATCATGCGGGCGCTTCCTTTTCCGGCCTGCGGGAAGAGCGCCACAAAGATGACGATGATTCCCAGGCCGCCGAGCCAGTGGGTCAGAGAGCGGAAGAAAAGAATGCTTTTCGGCAGAACGGTTAAATCGGAAAAAACGGTGGCGCCGGTGCCTGTCAGGCCTGAAATGCTTTCTACCAGAGCGTCCAGCGGAGAAAGGAGACCGGACAGGAAATAAGGGAAAAGGTAAAGAATGGAAATACATATCCATGACAGCGCGGTCACCGCAAGGCCGTCGCGGGGATTCAGATTGATGACTTTTTTCTTGCCCTTATACCGCAGGAATGCGGACAGTAAAAAACAAAGCGCCATGGAGTAAATAAAAGGAAGAACCGGCTCTTCCCCAAACAGGGCGGTCAGCAGGGGAAGCAGGAGGACGAGACCGCATCCCGCAGTCAGTTTGGCGATGAGTGCTGAAACGACGGTAGTATTCATAACGGTTTCCTGCCTTTAAAATAAGGAAGGACTTTTGCCGAGCAGGGGGTACGGATCAGGATGATGACCCGGTCTCCTGCGGCAAGGACAGAGCGGCCGTCAGGGATATGTGTCGTTTCGTTCCGGACATAAGCGCCTACAAGACATTCCGCCGGCAGCCCCGCTTTCATGAGAGGAATGCCTTCGGCAGGAGCGCCGCTTTCCAGAATAACTTCCACCGCTTCCACCTGCGCCGATTCAAGAAGAGAGACGGAGACGACACTGCGGCTCCGCACATAACTCAAAACCTCGCCTGCCGCCAGAAGCCGGACCGACAAGGCGATATCCACGCCTACCTGTGTCATGAGATCCGCGTATTCCCCGCGGACGACGCGGACGATTGTCTTTTTCGCGCCCAGGTGCCTGGCAAGGAGGGCGACAAGGAGATTTAGCCGTTCATCTTTCGTCGTGCAGATCACCACATCCGCTTCAGAAACGCCTTCCTGCATGAGAAGATCTATATCCGCCCCGTCGCCGCAAAGGACGATGGACTTTTTTAATTTGGAAGAAATATGCCGGCACTGCTCCGGATCAAGATCAATGACTTTTACGGATATACCGTCGGCTTCCAGCATGGGGGCAAGCGCCGTTCCTGTCCGTCCCGCGCCGATAACAATGGCCTTTTTGATGTGCCTGGTACTGCTTTCCGCCATACCCCGGCTGAATTTTTCTATATTTTCCGGCGCGCCGATGAAGTAAGCGTTGTCGTAAGGGAGCAGGCAGTCATTGCCGTGGGGGATAATCATCTGATGATCACGGAAAATCATGGCGGCAAGGATTTCATCAGGCAGTTCCAAATCTTTGAACGGTATATGGATATAAGGAGATTGGCGCTGTATCCGTGTCTCATACAAACGGACGCGGCCATTGGCGAAATCTCCCACGTTAAGGGCGGCGGGCGTCATGAGGATGCGCCGTATTTCTTTTGCCGTGACCAGCTCAGGACTCAGAACCAGGTCAATGTCAAAATTTTCCTGGAGATATTCGGTGGATTCCTGAAGGAATTTCGGGTCGCGGATGCGGGCAATCGTGTGAGGGATTCCGTTTTTCTTCGCCAGCATGGAAGCAAGAATATTCACCTCATCCATTTCGGTCACCGCCACGAAAACAGATGCATCCCGTATATCGGGATCCCGTGTGAAATCCGGACTTGTCCCGTTGGCGGTGATCGTGAGCACGTCCAGCGAGTCGCGGACTTTGGATAACTTTTCTTCATCAGAATCGGCGACAATCACATCATGCTGCTCATTGGAGAGAAGCTCGGCAATCGTATAGCCCAGATGCCCCGCGCCTAAAATTACGATACGCATGAAAACTCCTTAATCATAAAATGACAGGTAAAATATCTTGGGTAATTCATCTTTTCTTATTTTATCACAGAGAAAACCGCAATGAAAAAATCCCGCCATATGGGGGAGCGGGATTTTTTCGGATCGAGGAGATCCGTATGAATCTGCCGGGGATGGAGGGGGTCCTGTGTACCGTTACCGATTCATCAGACTTTCATTAAATCAGAACAGTGGGTTTACAGTATATTAAAAAATATCTATTGAAAGGCACACAGGAGAAAATCCCCGACACGATGGTGGAAACAGTACTCTGCTTCCACCCCCATTGTACCACAAAAAGGAGAGGAGTCAAACCGGAAGAAAAACTATGCAGCAAGCCGGTTTCCCCTGCTGAAATTGGTACGTATGGTAAGAAGATAAAAGCTATCAGCTGTGAGCTGTCAGCTATAAGCTGTTAGCAGTTAGCTGTTAGCTGTGAGTTAAAAGCCGAAGCATATGATTTCCGTTAGGTGTCATACGAAACAACAGCAAAGGATTTGCTGTTGTAGTGAGGGAAATGTTAAACGTCATCCTGAACGGATGTGAAGGATCTGTACCCGTGGTGAGGAAAGCGGTAATATGTCATCCGAGTCATAGATTCTTCACTTTGTTTCATTATTCCATTTCCCGTTTTTCCCACAAAGCATTCTTTTCCCTGTTCAGAATGACCGGAGTCGATAAGACGTTATCCTAAGCACAGCAAAGGATCTACTGCCATAATGAGGGGAACGTTAAACGTCATCCTGAACGAACGTGAAGGATCTGTACCCGTGGTGAGGAAAGCGGTAATATGTCATCCGAGTCATAGATTCTTCACTTTGTTTCATCATTCCATTTCCCGTTTTTTCCTCAAGGCATTCTTGCCCCGTTCAGAATGACTGGGGACGGTGAGACGTCATCCGAAGCGAATGTGAAATCTATTGCCGTAATGGGAAAGCGGTAAGAAGATAAAAGCTATCAGCTGTGAGCTGTCAGCTACAAGCTAACTATTCTTTTACGGTTTGAGTCACTACGGCATGCGAGTATCCTCCATTACTGATGCGGACAGCTGGTTTACAATTGTCGGTTTTCAGGAGCCGGCAGCTTACGTCCGATCATATTTTATCGGCGGCTGTCAGGTTCCGTTTTCTTTTTCCTGCTTTTTCAAGAAGTTCATGAAGGGTATTTTTATCTGCCCTGTCCAGTGCTGTTTTTATTGCAGAAAGGCTTTCTGTAAAACGGTCGATTTCAAGAAGCAGGTTTTCACGGTTGGCAAGGAATAAATCTGTCCAAAGGGGGCTGTTGATATCCGCTACTCTTGTTTCATCACGGAATGATCCGCCTGTAAAGTACTTTGTGTCTTCTTTCAGGGAAGTGCTGTTTATCAGCGCTGCCGCAAGGACGTGGGTCAGGTCGCTGGTGTAGGCGATGTGGCGGTCGTGTTCTTCCGGTGTGATTGACGGTACATGGCGGCAGCCGAGAGCCAGCGCCATGTTTCGGATCAGCTCCACATTCTTCGGGCGGTTCGTTTTATCGGGAAGGAGGATATAATTTGCTCCGCGGAAAATGTCCGGATCCGCCCGGGAAAGTCCTTGGCTTTCATGTCCGCACATAGGGTGGGATGAAATGAAATCCATGCCCGGCGGAAGTATTTGCCGGATATCATCGGCAAGGTTTCCTTTTACGCCGGCGATATCGGTCATGATCGCGTCGGAGCGGAAGTCCGGCAGGTGATCTTTCACAAAGGCGAGTGTCGCTTTGGCAGGTGTGCAGAATATAACAATGTCCGCGTGTTTCAGGTCACTGATATCGATGGAATCCACTATGCCCTGCCGAAGGGCGGCCTCTGCCGTCGATAATGTCCGATTGATGCCGATTACTGCCGCTCCGAGTTCCTTCAGTCTCATGGCAAAGGAACCACCCATCAGACCCAGGCCGATAACGGCCGCTGTTATTTTGCTGAAATCCATTTTTATACTCCTGTTTCCGGTTTAAAATAGTATACCTTTCAGGCAGATTGTTTTATTGTCTGCATTATAGCATAGCACCCCATGGAGAACAGGTTTTACAGGTTATGAGAAACAGGGCGAAAAAAATACCGGAAGTTTATTTTTACTCCCGGTATTTTTTTCGAAGGTTTGCAATTATTCCATTTGTATATATTTCTTTAAGGTTTCAATTTCTCCCGTATAAATATATCCTTTTCCAATTTCCAGAACGAGGGGTGTTTCTATTTTTTCATCTTTTACATTTTTTCCATGTTCCAGAAGGGAGACAAGAATATCACGGGGAACGTCAAGATTGGTGGGAAGGCCGATAGACTGGAGGACGTACTTGATCCGTTCCGCTGTACCCCGCTTGGTGAGTCCCAGAATTTCAGAAGCGCTCGTGATCATGTACATGCCGGCCGCCGTTGCTTCACCGTGGGTCAGGCGGAGATCATTGAAACGGTAGTATCTCTCTGCCGCGCCGCCCAGTGTGTGGCCGAAATCAAGAATGCGGCGCTCACCTTTGTCTTCGGGATCGATTTCCACATAGTGTGCCTTGATGGTAATGCAGCGGCGGATGATTTCCGGAAGAACACGAAGGATATCCTGGTCAGAGGCGGCTTTTTCAAATATTTCAAAGAGGTCCTTGTCTGCCACGCAGCCGATTTTAATCGCTTCGCCGAGGCCGTTATGGAAGAAACGGGCAGGAAGCGTGCGGACCATGGCAGGATCTACATACACGGCTTTGGGCTGGTAGAATGTACCGATGAGATTTTTTCTTCCATTGATATCGATGGAGATTTTCCCTCCGATGGCGCTGCCGATCTGTGCCAGGAGAGAAGTGGGCACCTGCACGTAGGGAGTCCCTCTCCGGTAAGTTGCTGCAACAAAGCCTGTCACATCGCCGACGACACGTCCGCCAAGGCCGATAAGCAGATCTCCTGCACAGAACCCGAAGTCTGCCAGCGCCTCGCATACACGGCTCACAACAGAAAGGCTTCGGCTCTTTTCGCTCGAAGAAAGGACGATCTGCTGTACGTTCAGGTTCTCTTTTTCCAGCTGGCGTTTCAAATCCTGGCCATACAGTTCGTCAATTCCTTCTTCCGTGATAATGACTGCGCGCCCGTGACCCGACAGGGGGGCGGTTTCTTTTCCCAGGCGGCCGATGATGCCTGAGTCGATTATCACATCATAAGAATCATTCCCTAAATTGATATGTACCGTATCCATGGTTTGTCTCCCTGTAAAAAAGTATTTATAAAGTATTTACCATATATATTATATCATTTTTTCTCTGAAAGACTCCACCGGCGGCGACATGGGGCGGAAAAGAGGATTTTATCCCGATAGGAAATACATTTTGAAGGCAAATAAAAAAGCCGCCTTTTGGCAGCTGTGCATTTCTGGTGCGCCCAAAGGGATTTGAACCCCCGACACACGGTTTAGGAAACCGCTGCTCTATCCAGCTGAGCTATGGACGCGTGTACATGTCATATTTTAGCACAAAAAAGGCAGAAATGGGAGTTTGCAAATAAAATGGAATGAAAGAGACAAAACGGGAAAATGATTTTCATTTCTGCCGATGTCGGAACGGAAGGAAATCATTTTTTCTTTTAGAAAGTTTTTATTTCTTATGTACACAGCAGGCGGACAAATACAGGGGTGATTTGAAATGAATTCTTTTATTCGCTTTTTTTCTTTCTATTTTGCACGTATTCGTTGTCAAGAGGGGAAGAAAAATGGATGATTGGAAGAAAGGGGGACAGATGGAGAGAAAGTTATTCACATGCATATCGGGGGTATCCTATGAGAGTGAAAGTGAGAAAGATATACGATAAATACGGAATGTTTTCCATTCTCATTTACAGAATGGCAAAACGGTTATGCACAGTTATGCACAGTTCGTGTGTCTGTCTGGGATGGACAGGCGGAAAAAAGCTTTGATTTATCGCGAAAAGAGAAAAAACAGATTGTTTTTATCCACATGATGTGAATAGTTGTGAATAAGTTTGTGAATAATGTGAATAAGTGTAATTTTTATCGAAAGAAAAACGCAGCGAATGAAGTTTCGGGGAAATCATGTTCGCCGCGATGAAGCTTGATTTTATGGGAAATCGGAAAAAGCCAGATCTGCTGTTTCTGATAATATCGGTTTTCTCATTATCAAGAAAGAGGCTTAAATGAGAGTGGGAAAGAATTTCTTTATTTTTGTAAAAATTTTTGTTTACTGCTTTTGCGGCAGATTTATTTTCCTGCACCGAAAAAATGACGGAGTGGGTGTTTATCTGTCTTCTGATTTCAGCAGCATGCCATGTTGTGGCTTATAAAGTCCGTTCCGGTTTTTGCCAAAAGGAATAAAAAAGGATAGAATATTTACAATATAGTTGTTATTTTTTAAGGAGATGTTCATCATAGACTTCAAACCGTTTACAATTGAAGAAAGAGAGTATATCAACAGCTTTTTCCATGTTCATCATTATGAGGGGATTGACTGTTCATTCAATACGCTTTTTTTATGGCAGGAGGCGTACCATACGCAGTGGGCGGTAGAGGAGAATATCTTATTCGTCCGTGCGGGGGAAGGAGAGAATACGTTCTTCATGCCTCCTTTTGCCGGTGAAGGGGCGTCTTTTGGCCGCGGTATGGAGATTATCCATGAATGTCTGGAGCGCGAGGGAAAGCCGTTTATCATTAAAGCCGCTTCGCCGTGGGTGCTGGAACAGATCAAGGCCCATTGTCCGAACCGATATGAATTCACTGCGGATCGGGATAATTGGGAGTATGTGTACCGTACGGCAGACATGATTAATTTGTCGGGGAAGAAACTCCGCATGAAGAAGAATCATCTGAACGGTTTTCTCCGCCAGTACGGTGATTATGCATATGAGTCCATCACGTCGGAAAACAGGGAAGATGCATGGCAGGGGATCGAAGACTGGTTTGAACGGCATGGAGACATTGCAGAAGAAAAAGAAGCGCTGCAGCGGTGTTTTGCCAATTGGGACGCTTTGAAATTAAAAGGTGCCATTATCCGCATTTATGGGAAAGTGGAAGCTTTTACAAACGGAGATCTGGTCAATCCCCGGGTGGCACATATTTTCTTTGAAAAGGCAAATCCGAATATCCGCGGACTGTATCAGGCGATCAACCGCGATTTCCTGATGCATGAATTTGCGGAAACAGAATTTGTAAATCGTGAAGAAGACATGGGGCTGCCCGGTCTGCGTCAGGCAAAAATGGAATACAATCCTGACCATTTCGCGGAAAAGTATGATGTTGTCGTAAAAGACGGCGGTTGTTTCTGAGGCGGTTATGAAAATACGTAAATGCAGTCAGACAGATGAAAAGGATATACGCGCGCTTTGGTCGTACTGTTTTGAAAGAGAGGACGACCCGTGGTTCCGCTGGTATTTCAGGGAACTCTACCGCCCGGAAGATGTACTGGCGGGAGAAGAAGCAGGAAAAATAGCGTGCAACCTTCACCGCCGCCCTTATGAAATATGTATCCGCGGAGCAAAGATGCCGGTGGATTACATCGTCGGGGTAGCCACCCATCCTGCTGCAAGAGGGAAAGGGCTTGCAACGGAACTGATCCGCGGCGCGTTCCATATGGCGCGGTTGGAAAATAAGGGCGCTGTCATTCTTATGCCCTCGGCGGCATCGTATTACTATCCTATGGGATTTTCATTTTATGCGCACCAGTGGAAACGAAGCGCCGCACCTGAGCAGGTAGGCTTTTTAGGAAAGCGGGCGCATTCCGCAGGGCTTATTACCTCGGCGGATGAATGGAAAATTCTCGCCTCTGTCTATGACAGGTATGTGAAAGGGCGGAACGGCTGGGCTTTTCGTGATGAGGCGTCATGGAAGAAGCACATCGGCGCCCAGTTTTGTGACGGCGGTTACATTGCTGTCGTTAATGACCTGGACGGTGCGGCCGGATATATTTTCTACCATCTGGACGGAAGGAAACTCATCGTGTCGGAAATGGCGTACGTCTCCGATGCAGGACGGAAAGGACTCTATGCTTACATGGCTGGACACCGCGGTTCCGTGGATGAATGCGTGTGGTATGAACCTTTTGATGACAGGGCATTTTTCTACTGGCAGAATGGCGCGGAGCATACCTATATACATAATGCCTCTTTCCCAACCATGATGGGACGCGTCACGGATCCGGTCATGGCATTTGACGGACTTCCCTGCAGAGAGATGAAAGGATTCCTGTCTTTCCGGCTGGCGGATGAGTTCCTTCCCAAAAACAGCGGAATTTACGTCCTTTCCGCCAAGGAAGGAAGAATTTACGCTGTGAAATATGATGTATTTTACACACTGAAGCTTCATATTGAAGATATTTCCGGCGTGAAATTGGGAAATAAAATTCCCGAACCGGATTTCACCATGACCGCAGGCGCCCTCGCCCAGCTTTTCTTTGGAGCGCTGTCTTTGAGAGAGTTGTCGGATCTGGGGCGCATCGAATGGCTGGAAGGTGCGGAGCGTGAAAAAGTTCTTGAAACGGCGGAAAACATGCTTCCCTCTGAAAAAAACTGGATCAATGAATGGTACTGAGCCTCCGGCCGTCGGTTTTTCACCTGTCTGATACCAGTTTGTGTATTAGTTCCATATAAGTGCAGCAAAGAGAAATGCAACATTTCTCCTGCTGCACTTTTTATTAGTGTCTTTAGACTGTGCCAGGCATGAGCATGGCACAGAAAACCACCCGCTATGCGGGTGGAAAATAAATGGTTATACCAATAAAAAAATCACAATCCGGTTTATATAATAGAGGAGTCCAAGCCACTATTTATAAAAAGGAGAGTGATTTTTTTGTCCAACAAAGCAAATGCATTGGCACATACGAAATGGATGTGCAAGTACCATATCGTATTTACACCTAAGTATAGAAGAAAGATTATATATAATCAATACCGAAAAGATTTAGGTAAAATACTAAGGGAGCTATGTCGTTATAAAGGAGTAGAGATACTGGAAGGACATTTGATGCCGGACCACGTACATATCTTGGTGAGCATACCACCGAAAATAGCAATATCCAGCTTTATGGGATATCTGAAAGGAAAGTCCGCCCTGATGATGTTCAAAAGACATGGAAACTTAAAATACAAATTTGGGAACAGGCACTTTTGGTCAGAAGGATATTATGTGAGTACAGTAGGATTAAATGAACAGACAATACGAAAGTATATAAAAGAACAGGAAAAAGCAGATATGATAAAAGATAAATTGAGTATAAAGGAATATGAGAATCCATTTAAATCGTAAGGATTACCCCTTTAAGGGGTAGCGGAGTAAGAAGGACAAAGTGGCTTGAACAAAGTGAAAGCCAGCGCCTTGAGACGCTGGTCATAGTGATAAGGGCTTATAGCCCTACGACAAACCACCCGTTTTACGGGTGGTTTGTGATTAAAAGGAAGCAGCAATAGGACACAAAGTGAAGAATCTATGACTCTCATGACATCTTACCGCATTCCTCACCACAGTAACAGATTCTTCGCCGGCGCTCAGAATGACGTCTTGTCATCCGCCGTCATTCAGCACTTTTAGCTAACGGCTAACAGCTCACAGCTGATAGCTTTTATCTTCTTACCGTTTCCCTCACTATGACGCCTTACCATCCCCGGTTATTCTGAACGGGGGCAAGAATACCTTGTGGGAAAGACGGAAAACGGAACAGTGACACAGATTCTTGCCGTTTTTCATAGAATAATCCTATCTCATCCTTTTATACTACCGAATGTCCGGATACAATCCTTTGGCTACGTGTTCTAATCCTTCCGCTGTTCTGACTCCGCTATACTGTCCTTCATAAAGTGGAAGTATGTAAACTCGCTCCTTTTGAATGCAAGGAAGACTATTTAGCGATGGGGTGTGTAAAAGCTGACTTCGAAGGTTTTCTTTCTTATCATAATCCCATTCAGTAACCATAAGGAAAATAACATCAGGCTTCTGCTTTAGGATTTCCTCTTCTGTAATGTATCCTTTGGTATGCAAGAGGAGCCTGCCACCTAATTTTTTGACCATATCAGCCTGTAGGTAATCATCGCCCCAATTAACAAGTTTGTTGCTCATGTACTGCACAATCATGACAGACGGTTTATCCTTTTCTCGAGATGCTTGTTCCTGCAAATCAGTAAGGCGTTTTCGTATAGAAGTTACGATAGAATCAGCTTTATCTTCTACTTGAAAAAGTTTCCCTAAATCCTGAATTACTTTGTATTCATGCTCCAGAGTTCTTTTCCCTGGTTTAATTACTGGTATTTCGCTGATATAGGTTTTTACTTTCCGGCTTTGCCAAAAATCCGTTGTCCCCATTCTTTTTTCGCTGAAAGCAGACTCCCAGCTGGTAATAATAAAATCCGGATTCATCACCAAGGCGGACTCTTTGTCCAGAGGATCAAAAGAGTGATAAGGGATCTTAGCATATGATTCACGAAGTTCCGGGCGCAAAAACTTTGGATCAGGAATACCGGTAGCTGCTATAATCCTATCTCCCACTCCTAAAGCAAGCATTATTTCAATAGATCCCTGCCAAATGGCAATAACCCTTTTAGGGACTGTTTCAAAAGTCTCTTCCTCAAGCTCATGTTTGGAGTTGTAGGTGGTAATGACGGCAATGCTTTTTTGATTAGAAGAGGCAGCTGGAGTTTTAGGCTCTTTTGAAACAGAATTGAATAGAATAGAATACCCTAATGCTAAGCAGAGAAATAACAAAAGAGCGGCTGCTGCAATGTATTTGTATTTCATAGATATGCCCATAATGAAAAGCAGCCTGCAAAAATCTGTAGACGGCTTCCTTATTTGTTAAAAATGCAGAGTTGCAGAAATCATATAAGATCTTGGCATGGAAAGAATTAAGTTATCTCCGCCCGCCAAACCTTCCCAGCATGCTTTATCAAAAAGGTTATAAATCATTACATTCCAGGTAATCGGAGTTTTTCCAATATGTGAATTGTAAGAGGCTCCCAAGTCAAAAATAGTATAAAAAGGAAGCTTATGTAGCTGATTATTGATATAATAGCTTCCGCTGTAAACCATACAGCCAAAAATGTTAATATCTTCATTGGGATGATATTCCAGTCCCAAGAACCCTCTCCATGCCGGTACGCCATTGATACGGAGTCCATCCAGCGTGCCATTTGTAGATTTATCTATTTTCGCATCGACATACATTATACCGGCATTCATATTCCATTTCTTAGTAAGCTTACCGGTGATAGAAAGATCAAAACCTTTATAGTCCTGTTTTCCGTTGTTTGTCTTGTAATACATATTTGGCGTTGCAGATGGTACATCCATAGCATTGGCTTTAGTCATCTCGAAGATGGATAAATTTGCCAGGAATCTGTCATTTTCGTATCGGACGCCTAACTCATTCTGTTTTGTTTTAGCCGGACCAAGAATCTGCCCTGCGTTGAGATACCGGAAATCAAAGAGCCCTTTCCAAAGCTTTCTGTATGGCTGGCATAAAAGGAAAAATTATCATTAGGCTTGTAAACGATACCGTACAGAGGACTTAAAGCATCCGATTTAACAGCATTGCTTCCGATACTGCGATTAGACACACTTGTCTTTGTCAGGCCAAACATAACATAAACTTGCCGATTTCCATATTATCAATGGCTTTGTAGCTGGTATAAATGGTCTTGCTTTTCAGATACGGGTTCTCATACGGATATTCCGGTACAAAATCAGGCTGTGTCAAGATTCCGTCTTTCAGAGTACCGGTTATTGTTCCGAACGTCCAAGATGTAGAGCCATAGTATTTCTGCCAGTTTTTATCATAAGCAAGTACAAGATTATGCTTTACTTCTCCGGTAATCGCTTTGCCCCTTAGTCCGATCTGCAGAGTACGATTATCAAAGGCGAATGGATTTCTGACAACAGAATCGGAGAAAGAACCCTTCTCTTTAATGGTATATCGCCAGTCACTGTTAGAGGCATTGTAGATATCATACTTACCATAGCCTGCGTTCAAGAAAGCCGACCATTTATCATTGATACGCTGATCATGATTAATGGTGGCAATCCATTTGTCCGCTTCCCATTTCAATGCTTTAAATCCATAGTTTCTATGGATATCCGGAGCGGACGGAATCGTGGTCAAAGATTTATCAAAAGTAAACCAGCGGAGGCTGTTTCTAACAGAATCATCTACATAGCCGAAAAGGACATTAGTCTTGCTGTGTTTATCTACATGGTCTATATTTACAAAAATATTGTTAGATTTACGGTGTTCATCGGAAATAGCAGTCTGACCGTTGCTGCTCATGGCATTGACACGAATCCCCCATTTCTGGTTTTCGCCAAATCGTCTTCCCATATTGATTTGCTTTGTGTAAGTGCTTTTACCGGAAAAGCCGAGAGTGTTATGTAATAATACATATGTGACAAAAAATAAGGGAACTCTTTTGCTAAAATAATTTTTAAAAAGAACCGTATTAAAACAAAGGAGTCCCTTATGAAAACTATTATAACAGAAGAAATGAGATATCGGGAAAGAGTTGTACAGTATGCAATAAAAAGTAATAATGCTGTGGCAGCAAGGCGCTATCACACGAGCAAACAACAGGTGCAGCGATGGAGAAAGAAATATGATGGAACAACGGCATCTTTGTCAAATAAATCGACACGCCCACATTCTCACCCAAACCAGCATACAAGAGAAGAAATAGAGTTAATAAAGAGAATGCACCGCAGATATTCATTTGAAGGATTAGCCCAAGTGTATAGAAGTCTCATGGATGCCGGTTATACAAGAACATACCAATCCATGCAAAAACAACTGAGGAACCTGCGTTTAAAGCAGCCTGAAAAGAAAAAATACCCAAAGAGCAAGTACAAGGCGCTAAAAGGAGAATATCCGGGAGAATATGTGGAAGTTGATGTCAAATATGTACCGTTGGAATGCATAGGATTTTCGAGCA